>ERZ1370068.5334-contig-4359_pt1 | contig 78127 bp, 105 predicted proteins | sample MGYA00561227_ERZ1370068 | MGnify/ENA primary metagenome ERZ1370068 (study PRJEB38410, sample SAMEA6850437) | metagenome | study: Metagenomic assessment of the ecological functions of the soil: analysis of the soil microbiota associated with the... | reverse complement strand
CAGTTACGTATTGCTCCTTCCCTCGCAAGGCGCTTTGTCATCAGTAGAGATTCGACCCGGCCGAAAGTAGTTAGTGAAATTGCGATTTTGCAACAACTAGTAACTGTCCGAGAGGTTCGGCCACTGCTGGCGTATTGCAACTATCAGATCACGATCGGCTTCAGTCCCCTGCGCCCTTGCCAGTTCATGTGCCTCCCTTGCATAACGTTCAGCACGCGTAACCTCGCCAGCACGCAGCAATAACTGGGCGAAGTTGTAGCAGGCGAAGCGGTGATCATCGGCATGTGGAAGGGCCTGTTCTGCATACTGTATTTCGGCGAATGTCTCCCATAGCGTTGGGCCAAAACGGCAGCGGTGACGGCACAGAGTCCGACCCACATCCCGCGCTTTTCTCCACTTGCTTGTGCGATTGCGTCGTCAAGAATGCGGAGGGCTTCCTCTGGCTGGCCTTCCTTCGCAACGGACAAGCTCTGTCGCATTGCCTGGACTCCAACATCCCAAGGTTTGCTTGGTTCTTCTTCCACTTCGCCTCCAGCGCCGTGATTGCAGAGGGGATTCTAACGGATGAATGACGAAAACAGGCGATTTCACCAACTAGTCGGACAAGATTCGCCCGTACAGAGGTGGTATCTCTAACTTTGTTTCCTCGTTTCTATTTATCCCGCTTCGCGAGAGCAGCGTCCGATTCGGGGAATCCGCCGTCGCAGAGGAACGACACGGATACGCGCACAGTCGTCTCTCGCGGGAGTGTACCTTCTTCTTGGGTGCCTTATGCTTTCGCTTATCATTAGCGGTTCCCTTCTCGTCAACCCGTTCCCCCTGCTTCGCTTCGCTACTTCAGCCTTGAGCTGGCGCCAACCTCGTCGGATCGGTAACGACCGAGGCAGGAGGCGGAAACGCTTTCCCTTCGCCAAGTAATCGGCTGCGTGTTGCTGCACTGACGCGCGAATTTCGCGGCGCATTACTTCGCTTCGCGACGCTCTCCCGCGAACCAAGTTGCCGGCCCGGATTGCCGATATTAGTTAATCCGCCACTCGACCTCGTCTCGAGAGCGCGCAGGCTATGCAGACCGTCCATGATCTCCCCTGCATTTCCGCAGAGCTGCCATCGTGCTTGGTTCCTGCAGTATTCAGTCCTTGAGCCGACGTTGCATTGCTGAGCGAGCGAGTTCGATGCTCGCCTGCACTCTTGGCGGTGGTTCAGTGCTCAGGCGATTGCAGCCCGGTACAGCACGTTCCGTCGGGAGTCTTGGTGGCATTGTTGGGGACCTCTTTTTTTCTTCCTACTCAGCGTACCTCTGCAACTAAAAAAGCGTGTGGAATACTCGTGGTCCTCTATCGACGCATGCCAGATTTGACCGTGCCGCGATGCGTAGCACCGCAATTATCCGACATTATGGCGTACAAGTAACGATATTTCACTTGACACGGTAAACAGTCGTATCGTATCGTGGTCTAGTCGTATAGTAAACGTAGTAGTAACGGTCTCAGTACAGTATTGCTCGAAGGGTTGACGCAGAAAGGAAAGTAAACGTGCCAAAGACTCTCTTCAAATATCGCCGAGTCGACAGTGCGGACTCAATAAGGGTCGGCGCGGAAAGCACTACGACTTGGTTCAGGGATCTTGCTCGAACTGAAGGCCCGCACCCTCCCGCATCGGCCTCTGCAAATTCCGCTCGATGATGTTGCGGGATTGGCTTGGCAAACCTCCGCTCGGCTGTTCATCGTGCGGCCATGGCGGAAAGTCTTTCCATCGAAACAGTCGCCGACGAGAAAAACTTCTACGTCTGGCGCAAAGTCTTAATCCACTTCGTGGGAGGGGGGAATGGAAGTGTCGACGATCTACCCGTGGCAGGAGACGTACTTCGCGGCAATACTGGAAACCTGAAAATGCGAGATTGCGAAACGCATCGACGCGGCCCAGGCGAGCATCCGAGCGCGTATGGAGGAACTGGGTATGGACCATGGCGGTACGCCGGAGGAGCGGGAAGCTCTTAATTCAGCTATTCGGGGATTGAAGTTACTTGCAAAAGAACGGACAGGGGAGCCAGAAGGCTGCGCCCTCCGGGAACCTGTGTACGGCATGCACAACCTCGCGGTCTGCCGCCAGAGGGTGCTCAAATTCACGTCGACGTAGAAAAGTGAGAGGGGTCCTCGCGACTGTTTGGCCCAAAGATATTGCGAAAGAACACTAGGCTTTTCATTCCTCAAAACTTATGCGGCCATATCGATCTAAAGCGACTCGCGATGACTTCGATGCCAGCGTGATTTAATGGTGGGCTCTAACTGAGACCTGCTTGCGCGACACCGTCACGTCGTCCTTTTCCGAAAGGGGCAGCCTTATTGTTCGCCCCCACAATGATGAAAGGAGTCTCCGGTGCTACGCAGCCGGAGACCTATAGTTACTATGATGCGCGACGTTGCCGGCCCTAATCTTGCTGCTTTTGTTTATCATCCTGTTGCACATTGCGGTCCCAAGAAGGATCTTTTCTCAAGATACCTGCGGGTTCTTTTCCTGCTGACCGGATTGCTGTCCAGGGTTTTCTCCCTGTTTCGGTCCTTGGTTTTTCTGCGTGTCGTCTGCTATTGAGATCCCCTATATGCGACACGGATGCGTAATGTTTGGAAGGAGATGTTCCTAGGCAACTTCCCGATCAGCGACCCTCTGAGGGCTATCGGCGCTAGCTTCGCCCGTAGATGAAATGTCTTGGGCACCCGTTCGTTCCAGGATCTCTTTTGCTCTCTTGGTCCACTGTGAGTCATCCGAGTGAACCGACAACAAAATCCCGCCATCTTTCACTCGTCCTTCGTATCGCTTGGCTTCGTACTCCGGGATTCCCATGCCGATCAGAGCGCCCGTAAGCCCGCCCACCGCGCCACCCACACCGGCTCCTGCGAGAGCCGCCATAATCGGTCCGGCAGCTATGAAGGGACCAAGACCTGGAATTGCGAGGGCGCCGATCCCGGCTAACCATCCCAGCCCGCCGCCTAACAATGCGCCCGTTCCAGCACCGGTTGTCGCGCCCTCTGGTGCTTTGGTATTTTTCTCGTGAGCAAAGTCCTTCGTCCCCGTGTTCTCGGGAAACAACACCGAAATATCCTGGTTTGCGAAACTCCGCCGCCTTCAGATGCATCTACGGCGCTATCTACGACTCGTACGGTTCGGATAAATGCCGAACACTGCTGTATTTTTGCCTGCCATTGTGATTCTCCTTTATTTTTGAAACTTATTGTTGGTATTTGATGTTCAACTCGCTGGTTACCTTGTTCTGGCCAGCGACTTCCAGCAGCCTTGGCCTCGATCGTCCGCTTCTCCTCCTCCGATCGCACTGGCCCCTTCAGCGTGACTTGGCCATTCTGCGTGATGACCTTGACATTGTGGGCGTAGGTGGAGAGCGATTTGTCGTCCATGATGGACTGTCGTATCTGCTGGGTAATGTCTCGATCCGACCGATTTTCTTTCTGCTGATCAGCGGTGGGCTCATTCGTGCTTCGATCCCGTTCGTTGACTTTGGTATTGTCAGGTGCTGGAGGCGCTTGCCCAGGCGCCGGTGCTTGCGCACGGTGGCTAAGGCTCCAACGCCGAGCAACAGACAGGTACACAGAAAAGTACGGACAACAGTTCCACAAAGAACCTTCACTTTTATCCTCCTTAGAAATGAAACCAAACAGAATGGACGACTTCCTTACACGTGGGCCGAGTTGGCACCTGCAATCGCACCGACTTGGTGGGACGTTTGAAATCTTTGCCCACAACACATGTTGTACCGAGTTCGGAGACACTCAGGATGCGAAACAGCTCCCAAAGAACCCGTCAGAAATGCGCTCGCCCAATAAAGTCATCATCGTCTCCTTCCCATATCCATACAATCCGGGTACTACCCTAGGAACCGGGAAACGGCTCTCCCCGAGAAATCACCCGGCAATAAATGTGCCCCGCGAACGCCAAGGCGCCAATCAGATCTGGAAAGCGATCGCGGGCCCCATAGCAAGACTCCAGGCCAGTATCTGGCAGTTACGAAACCAACGCTCGAGACCGAAAGCGCGAAGCTGCTGGGAAGTATCGAAACGGCCAACGCCACGATTAACTAGGCTTGACGAATTGAGAATGGATCAGTGGCGACACGTCCGAAGAGCAAAAAGCAATCGCCGACGCCCTGAGTGGCCGAGACAGGATTAAGAGAAAGCGACCGGCGCGACCCTCAGGCGGCCGCCCGATCCAGCAGAGTGCGCACTGTGCGGTACAAGGTGTCGAGTGCCGTCTTGGGCACAACCTTGCTAATTCCCGCAGACAGCGCCAATTGATGGACATCAGCATGCTCAAAACTCGTAAACATCACTCATTAGGACAGATGGCGAGTCGTCTCTTTAACTCCTGTGCAGCATCAAGACCGTTCATTACAGGCATCGACAAATCGAGCACGACTAAAGTCTGGCTTAAGTTCGAGTGCCATGGCGACGGCTTGCCTGCCATCCGCGGCTCTCCGCGCAAACTGCCCACCCGATTTCGTCTTCCAGCATGGCTCGCAAGGCAGCTCTTACCATCGCGCTGTCGTCCACGAGGAGTATCCGCTTCGCCACGACACGTTTATAGAGGTCGAGTGAACCTTTTCCCATCGGGTTAAGCATGTAGGAGCGGTCTCATCATTTGATTTTGAAGGCGACAACGATCGCCCCGTTGATCATGGAACCGCTTCGTTGGAGAGAGTAAGTTGGGGTTACAGGATAGTGAAATAGTTTGGCGCGAAAGGCGCGGTGCAGCCTTTCGAAGCATTGGGGTTCTGTTGAGCCGAGCCGCACAGGCGTGGTTCGACGGCAATGCCAGCAACGATGCCTCAAGACAGGCGCAGATTCTTGAGGAGATTGATGTCCAACAGAGGACTTGCTTACAAAGGACAGGCGCACGACCGATCGTTGGACCACGGCGCTGGCAACCTATGGCGTTCTGCTGCCTGATGTGGACCAAGTCTGGAGTGGGTGGTGGTCGATCGAGACCGTCGGCAGAGCGGTTGCAACAGTGCAGTACGTTTCGTGTCTAATGTATCCAGAGGATGAGAATCCGGTTTTTGCTCCGTGGACGCCTGACAGGGAGGCGGCCCTCCGTGCCTTTGGGAGTTTGGAGGACACTTATACGAGCACCGTTGGTTGGACCCAAACATTCGCTTCTTGCAGCGAATGTTAAATCCCAAGGCAATCGACATTCGCCCTCAGCAGAGCCATCGAACGATTAGTTGGTCTCGTTGAGCAAGAAGCAGCTGCCAAGGTTCAGAGTGACATTCCGTTGTGTGCTGAGACGCTCGCGGCTCGTTGCACTCAGCTTCCGCGCTTGCTTGAAACGAAACAGGACCAGGGAAACTGCTCGAATGGACAAAATAATCCTGCGCTTGGGAGGCGGCCAACGAACCGAGTGAAGTTGATGCAATCAGGCGATTTCACCCACTACTTCCCAAGGCCATCCTGACCCAAGGGTCAACTAGTGAAATGGCGATGTTAGCAACAGTCACTAGCGGCAGCCTCGCTTTCGGCCCGAACTGGTGTGACAATCAGGCCATGACTACGCGGCAGGTACTGATTGTGGGCGGAGTTGTGGGACTGGGGTGTCGAGTGCGTCGTACTCTGCGCTCCTTTTGGTTCGGTGTGGCAGGAATTCTTGTGATCGGCAATATCAATTTGCGCCACATGTTCTGGCCGTCGTCCGTGATGCTAGTTGCGTTGGCTGGCGCAGCACGATTCCGGGCATGATGATCACCGCGTCGGCAGTTGCGATCAACTGCCTGCTGTACCATGGCGCTTGCATATGCGCTGCTACGAGTTGCGCGGCTCGTTCGCACGTTGACTGACGGCAGGCGATTTCACCAACTACTCGGAATTGGGCAGCCCGGTCAGGAGTAGTTGGTGAAATGGCGATGTTACGTCAGTTGAGAGTTTTCGACCGGCCCTAATCTGGGGACTGAAAACGAATCGAAAAACTGTTGCTGGAAATGGGGCACCAATCCCCTTCTATGGAGCACAATCAGTTCGTAAATGCGGGGTTTGACATACAAGAACCGCCCATCGATAACGGTATTTTCCCCGGCACTGATTGTCACCGCCTTCGCTGGCTTACCTTTCATAGTCAGTGACCTTTCAGTGGAGCAATTTGCCCCCGACATTTGCCAATTGTGCTAGTCAAGTCATTAAAGCGATCCGTGAAAATCTCGCACGCGAGCGAAAACACAACGTGATGTTCACTGAACGACTACCTCAGTTCATCGCACGTAACAAAGCAAGATATTGTTGAGGCTTGGTACCAAGCCGTGGACAGAGATCCGGAAATGAAACAGATTAGATTGGGGAGAATCGAACGGATCGATCATTTGCCGCAAGGTCCCTGATGAGCTTATAGAGCCGCTCGCCAGTCAAGGTCCGAACGGGTCGCAGGCGTCGCGAGACTCGGCAGCGAAGCACTGGCGAGACGAGGCGAAAACAGGGATATTCGTTATCGATGTTGCTCGAGGAAACCAGACTTCTGCACCACGTCATCGCCCAATGCACCCAGCAACATCTGCAGAATATCGATATTAGTAATTTGATTCCCGACCTTATCGAAATGGATGATCGACTGCATCGATCGCTCAAGCATTCTCTGGAAACATTTTTGAAACCCAGCGGAATGCCAGATGCGGCGTAAATTTAGCGAGCCGCCGTGATCAGGCGGTACAACGACTAGGGATTGCCCAAAGTGTCAGGCCACATTTACGTCTGGTTGACGGTCTAGGCGTTGCTGCTTGAGGAACCAATCGCTCACTGCTCGCCGCTTTGCCTTCGCATTCGTGACAGTCAAATTGCCGTTGCACATGTTCTTGAGCGTCTTTGGTGCGGGATAGTTGCGGCATCGGAACGCGAAAGCGCTTTGTTATGACGCGCAGACCACCTACGGCGTGGGTGGGGCTTAGCCGTTTACGACTTTAACGTCGCGTTTCTGCATCATCACCAACCATCCCGCTTTATCAGGGCACCGAGTGCCGCGCTCAGGCGTTTCGGAGAGACTCGGTGGGCTCAACTTGTTCGGAGCGTTGGAGAAGGGAACCCCTTGTTTCCGCTTGCACCGCTGTCGCCCCAACCGCATAGTCGCGCCGTCCGAGAAATTGGGCCGGGCAATGTCTCCGGGCATTGCACACGCTACGGCCCGGTCAAGGCGGGAGTGGTCTGTGTCAGAGGCTATCCCGTTCTTGGGACGTATGAGTTAAGCAGACTCGGGTACCGGAACGGTCCCATCTATTGCCTGTACTAAATTTACCCGATTTCCGGAGCTGGCTCTCACGTGACACGATGTTTCAGAGATCAACTCCGTCTTGCACCCGGCGCGGATTTCTCCGATACGCCCTTTGACCGAGGGCTTTTTTTTGTCGTCGTCGCGGTCTTCGGAAGGAGACGCAATGCACGCAAAAAGTCACACAGAAGATTTCTCTGGGAGCAGCAATACACCGCAACCGTCTTAGAGACTGACGAGTGCAGCTCGGGGTACGAGTCAAGACTATTGAAGCAACTCTCTTGATGAGGTTGCTTGATCTAACCAGCGCCCCAGAGGACCAGAAGAGTCGGAGGCTGTGCAGGGAAAGCGTTACGCAATCTAGCAGCTCTAAAGCACGAGCGAGGAATGGCCTGATACAGGTTTTTACCTTGCCACTTCGAGCCATGGACGACTGTGGTCTGGTCAGGCAAAGTTGAAGTGGGCACACGAAGCGTCTTCAGGGCGGCGGGAAATCCTGCGGACAACCTGCCACTTTCCGTTCAAAGGCCTCCTTGGATCGCGAGATGGGTCGCAACATGAGCGAAGGTGATTTATCCGAGCAAGGCAGTGACGCAACTGACGAACGGCCCAGCAACGCTCACCGAACTAGCCACCACTCTGGACCGCCCTGTAGCTTCGCTTTTGGTTGTCTTGAAGGAATTGCAACGGGGTGGGTTTGCACAGATAAGGGACAGTAAGTGGTCACTGACGGAGGAGTATAAGCGTTTAATAGATCGCGCTCACCCGTTGTGAATAGCGTTCGTGGGAATTGCCAGCTACAAGGTTTAGATTTTCTACGACACGCCGGGAACGCAGAGCGGCGACTGTTGAACGCGGCTCTTAACGCTCTCCGCCTCCTCAAGAATGGAGAGCCGAAGTGAGAGATCGCTTTGCTCAAACTCATTCCGGCCGTGGGTGCTGAGCCTGAGAAATTCCTCATCGTGTATGCTGACCCGCAACAGATCTCAGGTCCTTACATGAACATGGGGCGAACAGATGTATGAGAATGATCTTCGGTTCGAACTAGCGAAGAGGGGTATCCACGCCAACAGAGATCGATGACCTGATCAAGAAGGCTCGAGAGGTCTCCGAACAAGACAAAAGCAAAAACCTCACCACTCCTGAACCTGCAAGACCTTCCCCACTCCGAGCCGAGGTCCACGGCCGTTGAACCGTGGTCCGTCGAAGAGTCCGGTTCGAGAAGTTGGAGAGGTACCCAGCTACCTAGGTAGCGTTTTCACACTTTTCACTGCTGCTCAATCTGGTTTTGTTCACCGCAGCGGAGGTTCGGCCAACAGTCGAGTGCCATCTTTTTAAGATCAAGTAGGGATAGTCCCATCCTCGCCCCTTTCTTCCACCAGCGCGGGCCATAGCTCAGGGGGAATGTTGCAAACCAAGCTTTCCGAAACTGTTCCGAGCGCCTATCAACTAACCTTGGCAACTTCTCGATCAGCCAAGCTGCCATAAAGATGTGCAGACCAAACGGTTTAAATCGATTGCCGTGGAGCGGACACTTCAAACGTTCCAACATCAATCGCTCGATTCGAAGAAAAACCCCATAAGAAGGGCCGTTCAAGCGCGGTGGAAAGCAAAATGCACTCGGATGAAGAAACAGAAGCCGATCACGCATCGCTTGTTCAAGACTTTGCGACTCGCTGCAGTGCGCTCACGGCATCGGTGTTCCTCGAGTCTTTCGCGATATTCTTCCAGTCTGCAAGTGTTGGGGCATGCGTCAAGCCGTTGCGCTTGGTTATTTCTGAGCGGACTTTCTGTACTCCGGTGCACATTGGGCCGAGAACACGGGTGCCGTCTTTTTAGGATCAAATACATGCTGCCATCTCCAGTTCCTCCTCAACACCCTGGCCACAGATTGGGTGGGAAGTTGTGTACCATGCCCTTTGATATTGCTCACTGGTTTCAAAGCTCGAATCTTCTGCCGCACCACTTGGAACGTATATGGGATTGATGGATCGAACCTTCCATGGAGGGGGCATTTGAGGCGTTTGAGCATGAGATTCGAGTGAACCCGTAGAACGGAGGCTCATTTGCTGGAAACAAATACAGTCGGCAGAAAACCAGGTGCGCTCTCTCAACGACTGCTCAAGGTGCTCGATTCGTTTTATGTGGCTCTGATCTCATCGATGATTGCCTCCTGCGCCTGCTTTTGTTCCTCTCGAGCCATCGCGGCCTCAACCTTTCGACAGTCGCTCCTCCACCTCACCTTGTTCCAGAGCTTTTAGAAGGATGGCTGATAAGTAACCGACTGTATTCGCTATCCGGGGGTCAATTTCACCGCGACGAACTTGGTTGATAGATTCGCTCAGGAGACTCGAGACCTCCTTGACGGAACGAAGTGTCTGGTTCTGGCGTGTCGCTCGACAGAACGCTTGCCGGCTGGCTGAACGCGCCATTCCGCCGGCACGACGAGCCTGACGGCATCAGCCGAGCGCTCAGGGTCGTGAAAATACAGACAGACTTGCCAGTTTGGGCGTCTGCGCCTGGCTTAGCGCGCTTTCTCAACGATTGACATTTGCTGTTCGGCATTTTTGTTTACCTTGCAACACGTCGTGAGGAAGTTCGCTTCTCACGTGGCCGGAGAATGATTGATGACAACGCAGTTTCGGCCGCGGCATCGCTTAAGCTACCGGCGATCCATTTGCAATCCATTAACCGAAGTTGCTACCACTTACGCTTCGAAAGTGCGCTACAGTGCCAGCCGTGCTCTGCAAGTTGTTGTATTTACGTTCTCGGGTGGATTCGACTCGCACACGCTTCCGCCATGTTTTTCAATGAGTTGCAACTGACATGTAGATCGTGGTCAGCCGTGAGATTCAGTTCTGCATCCCGATACGTGATAAAAACGTGATAAAAAAGACTCACCATCGCACCTATTCATGGCTCCTGCTGATAAGTGTCAGTCTGATTTGGGGACAGACCGGCACCAGCGGGCGCGCCGCCGATTCGTCCGCACCTCCTGCTTTTTTTCCCGCGCCAACGCCAGCCGCTCTCGCCACCGCAGAACACGCGATTCTCGGGACACGACCCCGGCCCCTCGGGCCCGAGTCCTGTCACTGACCTGCTGAAGCTGTTGCTGGCCAACGTCAACCTCGACAGAAGCCTTTACGAACATGGAGGCAATGTGGGCAACCGACCGCTATTTTGACTTTGCCAGATTTCAGGAGACCGCAAAGAATGTCGCGGAGATGATGCGGCAGGCAGGACTGGAGGACGTCCAGATAGGCCAAGGGCCCGCCGACGGTGTGACGCAGAACGGCTTTTGGACGCAGCCGATGGCGTGGGACGCGCATTCTGCCATCTTGGAAATCGTCTCGCCTCAGGTCCCAGAGGAATATGCGCGTTCTTGCCGACTATCAGAAAATTCCGACCTCGCTGTGCCAGTGGAGCGGTCCCACTCCACCCGGAGGCGTAGAGGGTGAGCTCGTGCTGCGGCCCAAGGACCTTCGCAATGCAGACCTGAAAGGCAAGTGGGTGCTTGGCGGCCGCATGTCCAAGACCGATTTGAAGCAGGCCGGTGCGCTGGGCATGGTTCGCGAGAGCAGGGGTGAACCGGACGCTGTTGGACGAGCGGGACTGGGAGAACGATTTCGGAGATAACGGCTGGGCGTTCAACAAAAATGACACGCCTACGGTGTGTTTCTCCATTACGCCGCGACAGGAGCAATATCTAAAGGAGTTGCTGCAAAAGGGGCCAGTGAAGGTTCGCGCCAACGTTGACACCCGTTACTACGAAGGGAAGTACCCGTATGTGAGCGGCGTCATTCTCGGCACCGACGGTCCTGGCGCGGGAGGAGGTGCTCTCACTCGGACATTTATATGAAGAGGGCGCCAACGATAACTCCAGCGGCGTCGCATCCATTCTTGAAGCCACAACCACCCTCAACCGGCTAATTAAGGAAGGCAAATTACCCAGGCCAAAGCGGACCATCCGCCTCCTGGCCATGGGCGAGCGCTATGGCACGCTCGCGTATCTCGATGCCCACAAGGATCGAACCAAGCGAACCGTTGCCGCCATGTGCATCGACACACCTGCCGGATGGCAGTACCTGGCAGGAACGCAGTTCATCTGGTCCATGAATCCGCAATCGGCTAGTTCTTTTGTGGATGCATTTACTGTGCGCCTTGCCGCGGAATATTTCCCCATGGTGCGCCGCCCGTATTCATGGAGCGAGTACAACAGGGGCGCTTACTACGGCGGAACAGACGATGACCTCGGAGAGTCGATGATTGGTATTCCCACGACCTCGGTGAATAGCGGCCACGGAATCCCTGCCCACCACACCAGCTTCGATACTCCCGTCCAGGTCGACCCCAAATCCCTGCGCGACCTTGCCGTCATGAACGCGGCTTACGCGTACTTTCTGGCATCGGCGGGACCGGAGCAGATGCACTGGATGGCTGAGTTGGCTGTGGAGCGCGGATACGATCAGATCAATTCGGGAACGGCAAACAGCCTGGATCTGGTGGCTGCAGCAAAGGACGCCGACAGCCTGAGACATCTGCTTTATTGGGAGAAGGCTCGCGTCGATTACAACCTGGCGCGCGAAACCAAGGCGGTCAAACAGGCCGCCGATCTTCAGCAGGAGCTGGCCGCCCTTGCCTCCTTTGCCGCTGCGCAGAAAGTGCGGATCGAAGGCACCGTCGCGGAGCGCGCAACGGAACTGCATTTGGGAACGATACATCCGATGGCCCCCAACTTCGGTCCCGAAGCCGAAAAGATCATCGTTCGACGCAAGCGAATGGGCGCCCTCCCACTGGATGAGATCCCGGAGAGTCAGCGGGAAGGATTTCCTGACAGCGGCTTCTGGTCGCCAACTATGGCAGCACTTTACTGGTGCGATGGCAAACGCAACCTAGCCGAGGTCATCCAAAACACGGAAATGGAACTTGGCCCGCAAAATAATTTTGACTGGGTAGGCTATTTTAAATTCCTGCAGCGGCACGGTTACGTGGACTTCGTGCAGCAGTGACCTGCAACAGCGAGCGGTCACTTTACTATCTGGAAATGTCGCGCCGTAGAAGCGCGCTGCGACCTGTGCATCCTTATCGAACCATAGGCAGATCGTATTTTTCCGGTTTTGAGGGCATAAGGTCTCCTTCATATAAAGGGGATGAGATGAGGGACTTGCAGCGCGGAAGTTGCGCCACGCTAAACCAGTTGCGTCCTATTTATGACCGACCAATCGGAGGTGTGGGAGATAGAGGCTAACCCGAGTTCTCACAAGTTCCATCGGAAGTAGGACGAGTATCAGGCAAGTAATTTTTGATCGCACAGTTCAACCTGCTGGTTAAAGATAGAACCACCCGGACTTATTCAGGGTTTCCATTGCCAGAATTCCAATCTGGTTGAGTTTGTGCGCGCTCGCACATGGACTCGATCATGCCTTCCGTCTCCTGCAGATCGCCTGCAAAAATCCCGTGCTGGGTCAATTGCACTGTCTTCTTCAATTCGGCGGAAGATTTTCCGGCTTTGAGCCCTTGCTTGACCTGTTTCCACATGTCAGCAATAAAGTCCCGCTGGCGATGCAGCAGATTAACATCACCGAGATCTCCGTGTGACGGAACCACGGTCTTAATGGGGAGCTGGGCAATGTTCTCGAGTGCGCGAATCCAACCGATATACCGCACATCCTGGTCGGACAGATTGTTCCCGAAGGTCCAATTGACAGCCAAATCTCCGACAAAAACAATGCCTTCTGCGGGCAGATAGGCCACCCCATCGCCTTTGGTGTGGGCCTGCCCATATTTGATTAGCTCGACACGATGTTGGCCGTCGTCAAATACGAGGTGATCGTGAAACCGAATGGAGGGCAATTCCAGATGTTCCAATTTGATCTTGGTCTGCTCCTTGACATCTTCCATTCCCTTCGTGCCCAGCTCTAACGCAAGATCGTCCGTACTTCACAATGGCGGCGCCGTGGGCTATGAACACACTGTTTCCCAAGGTGTGATCTGCATGATAGTGAGTGTTGAAGACAAAACGGATCGGTTTGGGAGTGATGGTTTTTATGTCCGTAATGATTTTTCAGCCGCCCACGGAAAATTCGCGTCGATAACCAATACGTAGTCACGAAATACAACAAAGCCCACATTGGTCTGTTCGTGCTTGTTGAGGTCACCAGACCAGTAGTAAACATCTCGAGCAAGCTGATGCACGCGATTCTGCGTGTAACTTGGCTGACTTGCCCATGAAAGCAAGAAGATTAGAAAGGACGAGCAGTATATTTTCGTCTGCATTGTTAAGAACCTCAGTTATAGGCAGGTGGCTATTCAAGCCATGGTTTTGGCTTGAGTGGGGTAATTTTGATTGTTCAGCGGTGCTCATATCTCCGAGATTAAATACCTACTCATCATCCTCATGCACTGGAACGCGCGTTCGGACGGCCAAGATATAGGCCTTGGCATCCGGTTTGTCCTGGTTGTAAAACCCCACCGTGCAGTTGGGACGAAAGTAATAGGCGTCTCCGGCTGTGGCGGCATAGCGGCCTTCGACGCCGTTCTCCCCAGAGCCAGCTACGATTTCGCCTTGGCCGTCCATCACTAGATAGATTTCTTCCGCGGCCGCGTGGTGGTGAGGCCAGTTCGTGCCTCCGGGCGCAAAATCCATCCAGAAAAAGCTATCCATCACATAGGCCTCATCGATCAAGTCTCGCTTCCCGGTGTGCAGTCCGATCAGAAGTTTGTACAGAACTGATTTCGGGTGGCCGCTGACCGTCTCTTCCTTGGACTCTGCGAGGTTTGCGACTTTCGCGTGTGCCATCGGCGCTCCAATGGAAATCGATGCCGGAATTTTGAATCCCATCACCAGCACACGCAAGCGGCTGATCAGAATCGTTGGAAATCGAATGTTTCGCGCCCGGAGGCAAGTACGTGAAGTCATGCTTGCGCAGTGCCTGAGCCTGATCCTGGTAGTGCAGCACGCCCGTTCCTTCCACGACGAAATAAATTTCCTCCTGGCGCTCATAGGAGACGGTTCTGGCAATCGCCCTTCCGATCCAAAGAGACTTCGCCGAAACGAGTGACGGCTTGGAGAGATCGGTTCTCTGTGTCCCCCTCGCCGAAAATAGCTCGATAGTGGCAAGTCGGAGAGGCGAGATCCGCTTTGGTCTCGGAAAGGTTTGGAACATAGCGATGCAGCCATGTGGGGTCTGTCTGCCGCTCTTGCGCTCGGAGCCCAGGTACCAACAACAGCAAGAACAGCAATGATTTTTCACGTTCGGTACTCCCGACTCGCTTTAGATTCATTTCCGGTCTGCAGGAGATTCTAGCCCAAAAGCGGTACTACCCCGTGCCTTATCAAATGCAATCATTCAATTGTTAAAACCAAGCGTTTACACTCAAAACCTGGTCAACATCATCAATGAGAGAAATGATTCCATAACAACGTCGGCGCCCTGGCCCGAGTAAACGTTGGAGGGTAAAGATATGTTTTCGTATTGATAGTATTTAGCCCTCTTTCGATGCTGGAAGAGATGTTGCGCTTTATCCAAGCGCGACAGAGGGCTGCGAACACTCCGGGTGTGAGCGGATTTTTGCGAAGGTCTATTTCTTTATTCCGGCAGTTGAAGTACTGGAGTCCCAGGCCGACAACAAACGCCGTAGGTCTGCCATAGCCGGAACCACGGACTATTCGCGAGCATTTGCATCATGCCTTCGATTCGCGGCCGAGATATCGCTTGCACCTCAATGGCCTTATATCCGGTGCCTCGAACATTTCCTGTAGCTGTACGATTTCGTCAATGATGCGTTCGACGTCCATGGGTCACAATATCCAACATAAGCACGGCAACGGTCAAACGGCATGGCTCTGACGGAATTTGGGGCGTACTCGTCCGACAACCTAGGCATCGACAACTTCACTCTCACGCGAGTTCGATCCAATCCGGGTGGTTCCAGATTCAGATCGCTTGCATTGCTGCGGCTGCCGTTACCTGCAAGCGACGGCACTAAGCTACTACACGATCCAGCAGGCTTGTAGTGCTGTGTCACGTTTGTGCTGACGTGGCGAACTGGTCGGAAGGTACGCCGACGGTGCTTTGCAACCGCTGGGCTCCCTTCAGGCGGCTCCGCAGGAGCGGTGCATAGTCAAATCGGTCAACCGGTTAGCCGAGAAAGTCTCCTGCTGCAACGAAAATGCAACGGGTATTTTCTATGTAAGTCATACATGCGCAACGAGTTGACTGAAGATAAACTTTGCTCGATGGGGTCAGAAAATGGAGTTGGTGTCGAGCTAGCAAAACTGCACAGGCCCGTAACTGGGCAGGATGGGAGGGCGTGCGAAATTCATGCGACGGAGTCGTACTCTTCCTTCTCATCATTATTGGAGTCTGTGGCTGCCAACAAGGTCTTGTCGGAGTCGCTCCATTTGTGCCGATGCTTCCTCTTATCTGCTCAGCATATTCGTGGCCTTGTCGTGGTAGAAATCCCCGTAGTTCTCGAGCAGAAGGCGGGCGTTCAGCCTCGATGGCGGAGGTCTTGGACCGGGCTTGGTTGGAAAGGGCAGATGTTAGTTTCTCTAGCTGCAAGTCGCGCATCGCTAGCTCTTGTCTGCTCTGGGCAGCTTCCTGTTCAAGTGCTTGCCCGTGGTAGCGGATGAGTCCAAACAGACATGCAGTCAATACGACCAGACACAGACGTTGGCAACAATGGTTTCTGCCAATGCCTTGCTTAGGCTAGCATTCCTCTCGCTGTCGAATCTGCGAAACTGTTGGTCTCCGCCACGGATAGCGACGACAGAAGCTCCGCGAGCTCGATCCATGTACTCCATACCCTTCGTTTGAATCCACCAGCCTGAATGCGCGATGGCGATACCCCTGTTGGCGCAAATTAATAGAGCGCTCCATCTCAGCTTGCTTTGAGTCAGCCAAAGACTCGAGCTGCGACACCAGCGACCGTTCGCGCTCCGCCCGATTAGCTAACCCTGCACGAAGCGCTCGGCAAAATCGGTTCCGATCCTGCCCTTCGCGTCGGTGTAGGGCTGCAAGTACGACGGGTCCGCGGTTAGCAGATATCCGCGCTGACCTGTTTCCATATCGGTCAAGTCTTTCAGAACACCGGAGATGTCCGCCTGAATCATGGAGCTCTCCAGCGTGAGCGCCGCAATGTTCTGCATCTGTTTTAAATGGTTGACAGCAAGATACGCATTCCATGCCATGAAAGCGAGCAGCGCGGGTGCGCCTATTTGCAGCGCAGCTTTTCGAATCATCTTATATGTGCCATCCTTCACGTGATGTTCAAAACACCCTCAGCCGTGATTCGACTGGCTTTGCAAATCTCCTCCGCAACCTTGACCACTGCGTCGCTCGCTGTGGACCGGTCCTTCCGCTGACATAACCGAACTGGCAGCCAAGGTGAAAAAGCAGGGCATCCTCCTGCTTGTCGAAGTAAAGCACCACCTGATTCGCTGCCATGCGCGTACCTCCTACTGAGTTGTTCATAGGAATGATAGGCCGGCTCACGCACAAGAATGAGGTTATCTGTTTTTGGTGCGCCTCATTGTGGCCCTGTTCGCGATCTGCTGTCGGCGGGACCTTTTTTGTCTGCGTTCAGGTTGGTACTGGGTTAGAAGCGAAGTCTTGGGGGTGGTTCGTTGAGTAGGTCTCCTTAACTCTTAGAACGATCCTTGCAACCGCTAGGCAAACGCGGACAGAGGCGTGCATGCCTTTATCAGGAACGAAAACGGGCGCGCTTCGGATCATCGTGGGAAGTCGCTAACGTAAAAGCAGGGACCCGCCGCTTTCCCGGACCTAAATACTATCAACCCAAAAACACGGTCGAGTACACTCGTAAGGGCGTTAGCGAGGGAGGGACGTGAACATTTTGAAATTTCCCGTCCCGAAGTACGAAACACTCTCGTTCTTCCCGCGATGTCCACCTCTCGCATTAATCCCGCGAGCAGCAGTAAATTTGGAATGGGGAGGATCGATGGTGGTGAACACGCCTTGTGTCACCCACTGACTCCTCTTAGGTCTTAGGCGGCCGATCTACAATTGTTTCGGTAACAGGCGTCCCAATACTGCTTCTTTCCCGACCAGTAGGACTCTGCTGACATGATGCATGCTACCGAATGAGCAAATCCGTCGTGTACAGTGCAATGAGGCTGCTGGCGGGAGCGCATGCAGTCGAACCAATTAGCCATGTGCTCCAGCGTCAGGTCATCAATGCCCATCGGCGGAAGTTTGGTTTCGCCGGGGAGAAGAACATATTTCGCGGGCCTCGTCTCAGTCGATGTCAGCGTCGTTCTCGTGCGTTCCCTTTCTCTTCGAACCACTTGATATCGCGGACTACCCTCGCCTCCTATGTTGATCAGCGTCGCCTGCTTCCCCATATAGCGCGTGAATCCCGGACAATCGTTGCCAAAGCTGGTTGAGTAGCTGACCAGAAAACCTTTGGGATATTCCAGCAAGGCTTGAAACGTGTCGGCGTTCTCGCGGCCATCGTGCCACGCAAAAACGCCGCCGTGAGCTACAACGGAGCGGGAAAGCTGTCGTTCATGAACCAATGCACGAGGTCGGCAGCGTGACTCATCCATTGATCGGGAATGCCGCTGGAAAATTCCTTGTACAAGCGGAATTCACAATAGACTTGCGGATCAAACGGGCGATACGGCTTGGTGAGCAGCCATTTACGCCAATCTGTATCTGCTTCGCGGATCAGCTTCGTTTGCTCGCGTCCGCGCCATCGGGGACCGTGGTAATTCCAGACAATTTCCGACCTTGCTTACGTCTCCGAGAGCTCCAGCTCTGTACGAGGTCGTGAGCGGCCATCGGATAAGGTTCGCTGCGATGCTGCGTGCCTACCTGCACAATCCGTTTGTTTTGTAGGACAGCGTCGCGGGCTGCCTTTGGCCTCTGCCAGCACATTGCCCATCGGCTTCTCCACATAGCTATCCTTGCCCGCTTCTGCCGCCATCTTTCAGGATGGGCGAATGAGAATGCTCGGGTGTGGAAATGAGCACTCGCATCGACGTCTTTCAGCTGCAAGCGCTTCCTCCAAATACTGATAACCCGCGCGGCGCGCAGCCGTAATACTCTGCGTTCTTCGCGACTGCCTTCTCGCGGTTCAATCGCCACAGATCGCAGACCGCGGTCAGTTTCGACGTTATGACTGGTCTTCAAGTTGCGACAACGATCCAGGCGAGTTCCCTGCCCCGGCTGCCGGTCCCGATGTGGCATAACGAAATACGATCATTGGCCTTCACAATCCTCCCGTAAGAAAGAGCTGCATGTTTGGCGGAAAGCTGTCTCCGCGGCAACCAGGGCTGCGGATTTCGTCAAAAATGCTCTCCGATTGATCGATCCGTCCGCCTTGCTCATGCCTTCCTCCGTTTGGATTGTTTGCGAGATTAAGTTGGAACGCTAGTCCATTCCCAACTGCGAATGAAGGCAAGCAGTTTAGCATCGACGATCTCGATCGAATCACGTTCGGTGCCACACATCATTCAGAAACGCCGCGTTTCGTCCTTCAGCGCCCGTGGTGAAAAACGACGTAGTAGCGATGATTCCTGCAGTTGCTCTCTCTGCTTCAACAACTCCATAAAGGGTACGTACCAGACTGGGTCCAACTTCGATGGAGGTCTAGTCGGCAACCCCAGCCTCTATTAGCCTTCAAAGTTTTGGTGCTTCCCCGTCTTTGTGCCCACTGCCATCGCACTTCGTTCTCGCCGCAGTTTTTGCTCTTCTTAAACAAGGCCCTTTCAGGAAGCTATAGCGCAGGGCGAATTGCATCACACGAGACTTGGTCGAAGTGGATGTGAAATTTCGAACGAAGCACTGTTAGTAAAATTGAGATTACCGCCGAGGTCATTGCCGAACGCTTGCAGCGAACCCACGTCAAAACGAGCTGTATTGGTGAGATTGAAGGACTCGCACACGCTTCCGCCAACATTGCGAACCTTGAGACCGGTGCGCTGTCGGATAAAGTGCGCCACCAGGTGGCTAAACTGTAAGACAGGAAAGCTCGGCGCTGGAGAGCGCTACTCCGATCGCCGCCCTGAGCAATCCGTCGCATGTCGCCGCTCTTGCTTGTCAAAATCAGCGCGCCACTCGAGAATTCTAAAATTGCATTGATCGCAGCACGACTCGATGTGTACGCGTCCGTTTTTGCTGAACGATACGCGGGTAAAGCCTGGAAATTTCGCAGGAAGCGACATTCCCGTGCCCGGCAAAGCATCTGATTGTGACCTGCGCGCCTTGTTCATTTGTGAGGCTCTGGCTTGTGCCCATAGGTGGTTCGACCATCTTCATTGAACAATGGGCTGCCGCACAGAAAACTGGTCAAAATTGCACAAGTGAAGATTCCGAGATGGAGTGGGTACGCGATGCAAACCCTCGCAGGTCAGGACGCGACGCGACCGCTTCCGACCGCGGCAATGCGTTCGGAGGAGCAGGCCTACCGGTCTTGTCTCAGCTAAAAAGAAAGCTTCAGAGCGACTTGCCCGATACGAGGATCGCAGGCGCTGGAAATAAATCCGAAGCCACTTCCCGAATCAATCGACCCATCGGGATTCTCGAACTGGGTGTGATTGAAAACGTTGAAGAATTCAGCCCTAAATTCAAGATTCATGCGCTCGTAAATCGTCGTGTTCTTGTGAAAAGCGATGTCCCAATTGTTCAGTCCGGGGCCGTGGAAAAATCTTCGATTGGCGTTGCCTACTTGCCCAATGGTCTCCGGGAAAAACGGGGAGGTGTCAAACCACTGATTTCCAGACTTCCGCGGATCGGAAGATGCGTACCTTTTCGCCGGTGTAGTTAGGCCGATCGGCGCCTTCGCAACCACAGGTGAAGCGTCATCGCCTTCGCTTAGGGTGACAGGAAGGCCGGTGGTGAAGCGAGTGATGCCTGAAACGGTCCATCCAGATAAGATTGCACGAGAAAAGCCAGTCAGGGATTTTGGTGAGGGCAGGTCGTAGCTAGTAGCTGATGACAAAATTGTGGCTCAGATCGAATGCCGACAGCGATCGGCTTACTGCCGGGTTGTAAGGGTTGACTCTGTCAAAGAACCCGGAGGAATTGTCAAAATGACTTTGACCACGTGTAGGCTGCGAGAAAGCGTAAGCCCCCGAATCTCTTTTCAAAGCTAACTTGCAACGAGTCGTATTGAGAATTGGCAAGCGTTGCGATGTAGTCATTCGAAGCAAAATCCAATAACCCACGCGACAGTTCGCGGCCTGAGGTCACGGAGTAGGGCCTTGTTCCATTCACCGTTTGTCCATTGGTCAGGTTGTAGATCGAATCCTCCCCGAACGGACCGCACTGCTCGTTTTCCGGCAGGAAGTCATTCGCGGCCAAACACGTGGCAGGATTCCGGGGTTGAAGTCGATGTCTCGAAAGCAGAGTGGCGTCCACGCGTCCCGACATAACCCACGGAAAGTAGTGCACTCCGGAATAACTCCCGCTGCACCGTCAGGTTGAAGTGATAAGAATACGGGAGCTTGTTATCAGATTTGTATGCGGGCGAGCCGCTCACCGGCATATAAACCGGCCATATCCCAGTTGCACCGGGCGGAGGAATGGTAAATGGGAATCGGTTACCCACCGGATCCGGAGGATCGATTCGTCTCTTGTAGGGTTCTTCGAGATAGACCGGCACGGGGCTTACCCAGAACAGTCCGAAAGGTGCGTCACCGACTTCATTGAAGAGGGTCACATCCTCAATCGCGGTATAGAAGAGGCCGCACTCCCAATCGGATGCTGGTTTTTCCGGGACCGCCAAAAACCTTGCCGGCAAGACCATCCGTGGTGCTGGGGAGTAGGCCAACCCAACGCGTGGAGCAAAGCGATCGTACTGTGTCGGGGCGAGCGTCTTTGGAATTCCCGCGTCGCCAGGAAGGAGGAACCCCTCAGGCGAGTCAGGATAGATCGTAGACTGCACACCTGGCTTGAATGTCTGAATCCGGTTTTGGTGTCGTAAAAAGGCTGGCTGACGTCCCACCGCAATCCGTAGTTCAGAGTGAGATCGGGGGTAACTTTGTACGTGTCCTGCGCATAGAGTCCGAAGTATTTTGTCCGCGAATCAAGCAGTTGCGGACTGGTCTGCGATTGAATAAATCAGGCGCTCCGATCAGGAAGTCGGCAAAATCGTTTCCGGTCTCAGACCCCGAGAAGGTAAAACCAGCCATTCGATGTATAGGTATTTCGCTCATTGATCTGAATGTAACGGACATCGCCGCCAAATTTCAGCGTGTGCCTTCCGATAATTTTCGAAAAATTGTCGGTGATCTGATAGGTGTTGTTGTATTGGCCGGTGGTACCGTCTGGAAGGCCGAAAGCAGTTCCCATCTGATCAAAACCGATCGGGGCGACGCCTTCATACGCATCATTGGTGGGGATCACTCCGAGCCCACCGGCGACATACCCGAAATCCGTTATTTTTCCCAAGCCCTCCGACCGGTTTGTTATTCAGAAAGCAAAGCGCGTGTAACCAACGTGCGCCTCGTTCACGGCGTTGGGCCCAAGCAGGGCGGTGTGATTGATCACGAACTGCTGCGCTCGCGAGACACTGGTTGCGGAGAATCCAGGTACATTCGACGTAAAAGCCGGGTAAGGGTTCAAGAAGTCCGCATCATCAAAGTGATAATAGAATGACCAATTTCCGGCGCGATTGAAGTCCACCTTTATCCCGAATTTATCGTCCCGAAGGTTCGAGTTGTGAGCGGCTGTTGCAAAGAAGGGGTGGCCAGTAACGGAATCGACTCCCCGTCGGCGTTGGCAAGAAATTTCAAGGTAGCGACGAGCGACAGGAGACCAGGCCGATTGAGGAATCACAGGCCCAGCCGGAGCCGGGAAATACACAACCCGTAACCGGGATTGTTGCTGACGCATCCGTCAAACCAATATGGCTCACCCGGCGCAACGCTGTACCCAAGTCGACTGGTCAATGCTGCCGCAAAATTCGTCTCGCTGTCGTCACCCCGAACGAGGGTAGGATTTCCATCGGAATCAACGAAGGGAGAGTATTGAGTGCTGCTTAAGTCCGAAAAATCCCCAGTCCGTTCCAATTCGGAAGGAACATCTTGCCGCTGCGAGACACCACGCACTTGACGAGTCCCCTCGTAGTCGCCAAATATGAAGAGCTTGTCCTTCAAGATCGGACCGCCCACGGTGCCACCGAATTGATTGCGCTTCAGGGCGCCCCGTTCCGGATCGAAGTAATTTCGTGCATCGAGTTTCTCATTGCGCAGGAACTCGTAAGACAGAGCCATGCGTGGAGTTCGTGCCGGATTTCGTAACTGCATTCACGATGCCGCCTGAAAAGCGGCCGTACTCGGCGTTGAACGAACTGGTGAGCAATCTGAATTCCTGGATCGAATCAAGGCTCGGCACGACCGAGGCGCCGTTGTTCACGCTCTCCTCAACGTCGCCACCATTCACCAGGAAAGAATTCGCGGATTCACGCTGGCCGTTCACCGAGACGTTACCTGAATTGCCGTTCCCCGACGGATGGCGGTCATTGATTGCGGCGTCTGAAGAGATCGGGACGACGCCGGCCTGCAAACCCAGTAGATCGATGTAACTTCGGCCGTTGAGAGGCAAGCTCTGCATTTTCTTGTCTTCGACCACGTCACCCAATTGTGTATTCGTGGTCTCGACTTGTGCGGCCAAACTGGAAACATCTATCTTCTCGATAACTCCAAGAACGGACATCTTAAAATCGGCGCGATACTTCTGATTGACGAGGAGCTTAATGCCGGTTTGAGTTGATTTCTGAAAGCCGACAACATCAACTTCAAGAGAGTAGTTGTCACCGATCGGGAACACTTAAAAATTCGAAGTTGCCAAATGCATCGGTGCGGGTCTGACGCGTGAGCCCGATATCGGAATTGGTGAGCGTCAGGGTCGCGTTCGGCAATAGTCGCGCCGCTCTGGTCGACGACTGTGCCCAGGATCCCGCCTGTCACTTCTGCTAGCGAAACAGAGGCTGCTGAGGATCAGCAGCGCGACGATCGAAAAGAATTTCGTGATTGAGTGCAAGCTCACAAAGCACCTCCCACTCGGCACTGAAAGCCACTACCTGATTTTTGAGAGCATTTAAGGCAGATGAGAAGTAGAAGTCAAGATATAATCCCGGCGCTCCTACGGATTTGAGCCGAAAGCCGCGCCAATCGCAGCTTGTGCGCGTTCGAAGGTTTTCACGGGATGAAAGTGCTCGGCAGTCCGCCACGTGCTCTCAGCGCAATAGGGCAATCGGCAGCAGTGCTCGCGATTGTCTTGCTGACGTTTTCAGCATTCGCGAAAGACGTGCCCGGCTCGCCACACAATCGTTCACTCGCACGTTCTTACGTCGTGAGTGCTCGGAATGCGTGGGGCGCAGGAAGCCAAACCCAGGCACGCGAGAAACTGAAACTGGCTCTCCAGGCAGATCCCACGTATGCAGAAGCGTACCTACTGATGGGTTTTGATCGAGTTCCAAAGCGGCAACGTTGCTAGTTCCATCAAGCTCTACAAACAGGCCATTAAGTTACAGCCATCGTCGTACTCGGCCCATTACAACCTTGCGCTCTCCTACTTGCGCGAACATCATCTCCCCAGATGGGAAGCTCGAGCTCGAGCGAGCGGTGAAATTAGATCCCCAGTCAAGCCGATGCCGCTTACGACCTGGGGGTGGTTTTGTTGGAATTGGGTGATCCATCAGCGGCGATCGTCCACCTTGAGCGTTCGAGGAAACTAAATCCGCATCGGCCCGGATGTATCGTTCAATCTTGTCCGCGCCAACCTTGAAGCCGGAAAAATCTCAGAAGCACGAGGCGAAGCAGAAGCTGCTGTCAGTCAACTGGGCAATGACTTCAAATGGAACGCTGCGGTTGCACAGTTGTTTCAGAAGAATGGCCACCCGCAGGACGCGGTGATCTATTTGCGTCGGGCCGCGCTCATTCGCCCCGACGATACTGCAGTTCGCCACCAGCTTGCTGTCGCGTATCTAGCATCCGGAGATCCGAAGCAAGTGTTGGATATGATTCCAAGGCCGACAACAGCCGACGATCACTACTTGCGAGGAAGCGCTTATTACCTCTGCTCACCAGTACGCCGAGGCGGATAGTGAGTCGCAGCAGGCACTCTCGCTGGAACCAGAAAATCCGCAAGCGTTGATTTTACGTGTCCGGCTTTTACAACGAGCGGGAGAGCAAGACGCGGCTCTTCAACTGGCTGAGAAAACGATTGGGTTGGCGCCGAACTGGGATGAGCCGTACTACATGAGTGGAGTCAGCCTTTTCTACATACGACATTACAGCGAAGCGAGCCAGCGTTTGGCGCGCGCGGTGGAACTCAATCCGCAGTCGGCCCGAGCACATTTTTGCAGGGCATAGCTTTGGCCAGCCAGGAAAAGGTGGGAGAGGCCGAACAGGCCATGCGGCGAGCCATCGCAATACAACCTAAGAACGCTCGCTTCCTCTGCCATTTGGGAATACTACTGATGCGCAAGAATGACTCCGCCGCGGCTGAGCAGTTGTTCCGACAGGCGGTCGAACTTGCTCCAGGTTACGGCTTGGCACACTACGAGCTCGGCAAAATACTGGCGCGCTCTAATCAGTGGCAGGCCGCTGCGGGTGAGCTCAACGAAGCTGTGAAGCGCGACCCAAGTCTTGGTTCCGCCTACTATCAGCTATCACGTGTATACGCCCGGCTCGGAGACACGGAAAACTCAACCCGCGCACTTGCGGAGTTCCAGAAGCTTTATCAGGAGCAGAACAATGAATCGCAAGAGTTGGCAAATGATGCTGCCAAGGAAGCTGAGATGTCCGACTTGCCTTAAACTCGCGTGGTTCAGAGATTCGTGTTATGCCTCGATCGTCTTCCGCTGACCAATAGGCGCCACAGCCGGCCAGTCCGCTCTCCACGCATCCGGACCGGCGGCATTTGCGTATCTGATTCGTATAGGCATGGCGGCCAGTCGATCTGAAAGTAGTGCCTCGTTCCGAATCGGCCACCAGTCATACAGGAATACTTCGAGCGGGCGCCACATCGAGACCCAGCCGCCGATCGTGAGACTCTCGCGCACGATCTCTCCGATGCTGCTGCCCTTTAGAAGAGTGGCGAGAAAATCCGCGAGTGCAATTGCTGCCGCTAAGGCGACGAGGCCGATCATCAGACTCTTGCGACCAACTCTGAACAGTTCTCGCAGACGTTGTCTCTCGGTTTCAGCGCGATGCCGGAAGAACTCGTGAATCGCGTCCCGCAAAACAGCAGCCTCGTCTGGTAAACCTGCCTCGCGGTCGAGATCCACCACCAACGCGAGCGATGCGTCACGGGGAAGGTCTTTGGCCCAACCTACGATGAATGCCTCGGCTTTCGGATCCAAATCCCTATCGCGAAAAGGCGAGGGGTCGATGGCATCAAATAATTGTTTTAGTTCGCCAACGTGCACCTCAATTACGGCACACTTGGGAGGAATCGGGTCACCGGCGCTGGGAGTACTGGACATCGCATGCCCCGTGCAAAATGATTTACCTCGGGAAAAATCACCAACTCCATTTTAGACTTTGCTTGCCGCACAAAGAAACGAAGGGCGGGAGTGCCGATAAGAGGCGAGTTGTGGGGCAGTGCTGCATTCAGGAAGTTTCGTCAACACAAGCGACACGCAGGGTCCACCGACTGTCTGCGATTCTCCTTCGTCGGTGGCAAACGGAAGAAATCGCGAAAATTCCGCTCCCCCGCGTGTCACGCATCTGGATCGAACGATAAGATCCAAATGGATCGGATAAGAACTGCTTCGTGATTGACTCCGGTAAGACAAGATCCGTCGAAACTCAAACACTTAGGCCGCCTTACGACCTTGTTGAACCGACTTCAGAAATTCCAGCAGGTCGGCGTTGACTTGAGTTCGTGCGAGCAGAAGCGCTAGTTTTCAGTTGCTGGTTAGTTGGCCGGCACCAACACCGGGGCCCCTTTGTCCTTTACGAAGACAACAATGAATTTTGCCGGTTTTGTCTTACTTGCATTTCGCCCAACCACGTGGACATCATCCGGTCCTTCGTAGAAGGTCTGGCCGGGTGTCAAGGTCGTCTCGTTCCCGCCTTTTACCTGCATCACGATTGAGCCTTCTAGGACATAGATAAACGCATGTGCGTTGTGGCGATGTATAGGATCCGTACTACCCGGCGGATAATCCACGACAATCATTAGGCCTCTTTACCAGGAATGTTGGTCAGGTCTTTCGACATGAGTTCCGTTACCTTAGCTTCTTGCGCTACGAGCGTGCTGGACATGAGACATGCCAGCGCCAAAATGAGTTTTGTGAACGTCATGAATTCACCTTTCGTTTGAACGACGCCATTCAGTGCGTCGTCCGTTTTGGTTTACACGCGACACCGATACACTACGTCTACACTCAGAATTTACGCTGCGGACTTCATGAGCCAGGTTTCGAAACGCGTCTCTCCGAGTCGGGCGTCATTTCCGGGAACCAGCGTCTCTCGCTGATTGTCGCCCCGGAATAAAGCGCCTTTGGGTCAGCGATGACCTCGCGGGTATCTTTGAGCAAGGCCAAGCGTCGCCGAACGAGATCATCCAAACGAAACTGTTCGGGGCCTCCAATTTCGACGATACCGTTTACCGGCGGCCCTACCGCAATTCTTGCTAGCGCACTCGCCACGTCGTCGGCCGCCATTGGCTGGAAAAGCACGGGTGGCAAATGCACTTTGCCTGCGACAACAGGAAATGTCCGCAATGCCTTTGAGAAATTCGAAGAACTGCGTTGCGTGCACGATCGAATAAGGAATAGGGGATCTTTTAATCAGTTTTTCCTGAGCGATCTTTGCGCGGAAGTAGCCACTTTCGGACAGCTGGTCGGTTCCCACCACTGATAAGGCAACGTGATGCCCTACGCCTGCTGGCCGCTTCATAGGTAAGAAGATTGTTGGTGGACGTCTCGAAGAACTTCAGCACTGCCGAGTCTTCCCACGACGGAGAGTTTGATACGTCAACAACTACCGACGCACCTTTCAGCACGTCGGCTAGTCCCTCGCCCGTGAGGGTGTTCACGCCCGAATTGGGAGATGCCGCTACCGCCTCGTGCCCTGCTCCGCGCAACTTGTTAACAAGCTTTGAGCCAATGAGCCCGGTACCGCCGATCACTATGATTTTCATAAATTGTCCTTTCATGATGGACCCACGCACTGCAGAACGATCGGTGTTTCGTAACCCTTAAGACAGGACAGAGTGTAACTTTGTGACACCATGCCGACCGCTATTCGGCAATTTCAGGTAGCGCAATTGAGGAATGCCGTGATGCGTCGGCTCGATGGTTGGCAAAACCGGCTACAAATGTTACCTACGACGGCCACTGATCGCGAGGAGTCTCGCGTTAGCTAGGAGGCGAGCAATTCAATAAGCGTTTTTGAGGTCGCCAGTCCCGGCTGTTCCGTCGAAACGATGTCACATCCGCATCGATGAGTCCAACCAACACATCCGCCACGATCCGGCCACCAACGGGACCGAGACGATGACCGCCTGTACAGGCGTCGGCTTCACGGAGAATGTAGTACCACAACGGAGTCTCCCCAGTCCAACCCGTGGGTGCGATGCCAACCTGTCCCGCGCTGAGCGGGACGCTTCCGATGTAACGTGCCACGGCCTCGCCAGACGGGAGCCCAACACCCTGGCCGCGTTGCAAGTCACGGACGGCGAGCGAATGATAGTCTTCGATCTCGCACTCACCCGTGACGGCTACTGGCAACTCGATGAGTGCGCGGACCAGTTTCCCGTCGATTTTCTTTGACCGCTGCGCCTTCGTGTCGCCGGGTGCGTCGAAGAACAAAGTCCAGTCGACTGTGCGTTCACGCGGTACCGGGCGGAATCCCAGAAGGTCAGGAAAGAGTGGCACAGGATCGCTCTGTAAATTCAATTGATAACGGTGGCGAATCTGGGAATGGCCGTACGCGATAAGCAGCATCGGCAAAACTCGAGCGGAATAAATCCGCCGTGCGTAGGACGAAACCACCGTGGGCCTTCTCCGAAGCACCTGACTCGCTAGCTCCTGTCCGACGAGCGCGGGCAGAAACTCGTTAAGGACAAGCCATTGATAGTGCCACCGCAATTGTCGCGCCGCTTCGTCGAACACGCGTTCGTTCGCTAATCCGGTGAGTCGAACTTCATCAACGAACGCGTTGTGAGCTTTGAGCATGGCGAGATGCAGTTGTGACACTAGCAAGTGCGAATCGTTGCGCGGGTCGCCGATGATAGCGATGCCCTCGGCGTTTCGTTGCAGGTCTGCTCCATCGCGAACCAAGCAGAAACTTCGCCGGATCGTCACGCTGGAATAGGAATGGATGCCCGGTCGGTCCATCGCCGTACAGGCATTCCAAATTAAGTTGTGGGCTGCGGGAATTGTGCAGGTCCGCCGTAGTGGCATGGGACCGCAAGGTGGAGCGGTCAGCCGTAATATCATGCGCCACGAATTGACCGAGGATAGGCCAACCTGCGGCGGTGTCCCCCAACGAATCGGCAGACTCCTCAATGTCGCCGCAATCGCAGAGACCACCTGCTCTACCCAGCGCGTGCAGAAATTGCTCATCGGCCTGAAACGACGGTAGCTCAGGAAACATCCGAGCATAGCATTGCAGGGCCCAGGGGCGCATCGATTGCCACGCGTGGCGCGCGCGGGCGACAGGCAGTGATTGCGGACTGACGTGGCAGATTGATTCATGGGCCTCGTCTATTCTTAACGTCGTCGCGTGCCGACTCGTCGCCTGCGCTATTCCCACCGCTCTACATAACAAGACGCTTTCGATGCGCCGGTCCGGAATCAGCCAGATCAGCGCAGCAATCACAAGAATCGCCTGGGCGAGCCAGACGGAACGCAGGGTAGCAACGATCGCTATGATGTACAGCACTGGCGACAGTTTGCCCTTCCAATCGCGCCCGATCGCTTTCTTTAAGACTGAGTTCGGCCCCTTGCGCACGGATGATCGCCTGCTGGAGCAAGTAGTAGGCGATCGCCGCCATCAGCAGCACCACTCCGTAAAGCGCGGTGGGGACTGCGGTGAAATGGTTTTCCCCATCCATCCCGTGGCAAACGGAAATAGCGAGAGCCAGAACAAGAGGTGCAGATTGGCCCAAAGCATCGCACCGTTCACCGCGGCGCAGGCATGCGAGCATGTGATGGTGGTTGTTCCAGTAAATGCCGACATAGACGAAACTCAACACGTAGCTGAGGAACGTCGGCAGCAGCGGAACCAGGTCGTCGCAGATGGTCTCCGTGTGGCACCTTCAACTCCAGCACCATGATCGTGATAATGATCGCGATCACGCCATCGCTGAAAGCCTCCAACCGGCCACTGGTCATCTGTGCCCCTCTCGCTTACGCAATAGATATTAAATGTAGGGAAACGCGGGATGCGCCATCGCTTGTTTTCGGCCGCGGGCCAGATCGTTCCTCCCGCAGTCACCGAATGGCTGCTCGTCCCTTGTGCCGTCTTTTAACGTTTACATATGCCCTCTTCTGTCCGAACGATCCGGCGAGCTAATGTTGGACTTGATAGGCGAGAGATAGTCTTCCGGAGCGGTAGACTTTGTGGCTGGTGAGACTCAGCTTTGCTGGAGAGTACGGAGGCGGAAGCAATGGGATCCCATCCCCTAGCAACACCGGGATGACACTTACCTCGATGCTGTCCACGTACCTGGAATCGAGAAATGTTCGAAACAAGTCGCTCCCACCAAATAACCAGATGTCCTTGCCACTCTGATTTTTGAGCGCCTTAACCCAGTCTGCGGTTAGCTCGGAGATGATGGTCACTCCAGGATGATACTGTGCCTTCATCGTGCGCGAGAACACGATGCTGGTAACTCCTACAAACGTCCTCTCGCCCAGTCTCTGGGTAGCTGCCTCATAAGTTTTTCTTCCCATGAGCAAAGTATCGAATTGCGACCAGAGCGCCGGAAAATCGACTTCCGGGTCGGTACCAATCCAGTTGGCTTCTCCGTTGGGACCAGCGATATAGCCATCTACACTCATTGCGACTACATATCGAATTTTCCTCATGGCTTGCACTCCAATTCAGCAGAACTTCCGTCATGACAAAACCGATTTGAAACATCTCCGAATGCCTATGTTCCGTTGTACTGCCGCGTCTGGTGGGACGCAAAAATTACTGTAGACGGCGTACAGGGATTTCCCCGATTTCCACAGTCCGCGGATCGTGACAGACTGTGTGCATCATCTAACGCCGCCTTGCACTCGGTGTTGGGTTGTCTCCGATATCAAAGCCCCTGCTCAAGGGGCTTTTTTGTGAGTGTGCTGTCCAATGCAGTCGCCTAATCGGCTGAGTCGGCGCCACCAACCCCGCGATAGCTGCTAGACTATGATGAATGATAGAAAAGCCAAAAGTGACCCTTCCGGCGACCGTCGACAAAATTATCCGGTCACCCTACCCTGATGAGCCCGAGAAGGCCCAAATCACCGTTGAGGTCGCTGAGGAACTCTACAAGGAAATTAGGATCGAAAATTCCCCTTACCGACGCAAATGGTGATGTAGTGAAATTGAAGCCAGGCGCTCAAGTCGAAGTCACGGTAGAAGCCAATCTGCACGACACCAACCCGAAAACGTAAGTGGGATCGCAGAAAAACTTCGTAGCAACTGACCACACAATTTTCTCAGTTTAAGCCCGCAGACCGAGGCTACGGCGAACGAAGGATTTTCTTAATTTCTGATGTTCAATTCACGTCTACATCGGCGCATTCGACGGCAATGCAACCTTGAAGAACAATTGCTGGCGGGATGATCGATCAAATGTGCCTTCGGTCTGCCCAATTCGCCGCAAGAGCGATCGGAAGTCCCACAAAGAACATGTGGCCACTAGTTCATTGGCAAGTTCGAGTGAGCTGAATGCTCGTGCGGTTTTCGGGACAGCGGATTGTGGAACAATGACGTAGTACATAACGATGTAGACGACGAGTCCGAATAGCGGACCGAATGTTAGCGGCTTCCGCACCAATCCCGGCAGTTTCAGGCCTGTCAAGTAGTACACGGTGGCAGCTCCCGTGGCCACGGTGAAATGAAGCAGAACTCCGAGAGCAACCGTTCGCCGTCCACCTTGATATGACACAGGCCCAATAAGGCCCGCGGCAATATATTGGAAAATACGGACTGCGGTCGCTCCCACCGTCAAGCCGAAGAACACAATCGCGTCAAGCCCGTCCAGAAGTCCAGCAAGAAATCCGCCTAGCAAGATGCTGTTGATGGCGCGGCGACGCGTGATGGGGCAGCAAGGGGCCATCGAATTCATGTCGACCTCTTCTGCACTATTCGTTGAAAACGATACGACTGACGGCGATGACAGTGCCCGCGCGAAGCATTCCAATGGCCGCGAGGCTACTTGCATAGAATGCATGGTTCAAGTAATTTGTGACGAGTACCGCGAAACTCGATGTCGATAACTGTGCGCAACGATACAAAGCGCATATCTCTCAGCGAGCGCGATCTCGAGGCTCCGCTGCTGCCCAGATTTGGTCACACATTATTGTTGTTTCGAGGCTCTCCGCTGCTGCCCCGTCCCGCGCGGGTGAAATGGTGCGAATCCCCAGCTACAATCTTGAGTAAACAAGGAAGAATATATGCGCTTCCGGCAACTTGCTCTTTCGCTGGGCTGGTCCCTACTGTTCTGGATCAGTTTCGCGGTCATGCTTGCAGGCGAAGACCGCGTGCGACTGGCACAGCGCAACATCCACACCGGCTACTGGACGCTGGTACTGGTCGATAGCGCGTGGTGCGTTACGTTCGCTCTTCTCCACGCCGCCTATCTTTTATATCGTCGAAAAATATCCCGTCACTAAGCAAACTCGTTTGAGACGTACAACTGCCTACCTGCTTGGCACGATTCCGTTCATGCTTGTGTTCGCGTGCATGCGGTGGCTGATGCTTCCTCCATGGAATTCAGCGCTGCAACAGTTTGTACCGCGATCCTTCCATAACCTGGTTGCCATTACATATGGTTTCGCCGACCAAACTTGGACATACCTGGCAACCGTCATCACGGCACACGCCTTCACGTATCACTCGCGCGCGCGCAAGGAAGAAACGGAGCGACTGGAAGCGCAACAGGCGCTCGCAACAAGCGAGCTACAAGCTTTGAAAAGCCAGATCCATCCTCACTTTCTCTTTAACACCTTACACGGCATTTCCACGCTGGTTGATTCAGACGGCAACAAGGCGAAGCGCATGATTGTCATGCTTTCCAACCTGCTGCGTACGGCACTTCAGCACGGACAAACCGATCTAATCCCTTTGCATGAGGAACTCGTCTTCATCGAGGACTATCTGGCGATTGAGAAAGTGCGCCTGGAAGATCGACTTGAGGTTCGGTGGGACGTACCGACCGGTGCACGGACCCTGTTGGTTCCTCAACTGATCCTGCAGCCACTCGTCGAGAATGCAATCGTGCATGGCATCGCCTGCTGTCGTGAGGGCGGATGGATTCATATCATCGCGCGAAAGAAGGAACGCTGCCTAGAAATTCAGATTATCAATAGCATGTGCGGGGAACAACCTGGCGGGATGGGCGTAGGAATGCAGAACATTCGGAGCCGTCTCAAGCATCTCTATGCGGATGAGGCGGAATTTGCATTCAAGAATGAAGACAATCAGCTCGCCACTGCGACGCTGACACTACCGCGGTTCGAGTCTCCACACAGCATCACCCGACCTAGGCGAGTTGGGCCCGCATCCGTGCCGGAGGAGTCTTATGAACGTCCTGATCGTCGATGACGAACCTTTGTCGCGCGAAGCCCTGGAAACAATTGTGAAGGAACGACCCGACGTTGAAGCCTTCGATTCGGCTCGCGATTCGTTCGAAGCGATCGAGAAGCTGAACGGACGCACCTATGATGTCCTTCTGCTCGACATCAACATGCCGGAAATCTCGGGAATTGATCTGGTCAACCGTCTCGTCGCAGCAGGCTTGTCTCTACCATCGGTCGTGTTCGTTACCGCTCATCATGAGTACGCGATCACCGCATTCGAAAAACATGCAGTGGATTATGTACTGAAGCCATTCTCGAGCGAGAGAATTCATGATGCACTCGATTCGGCATTTCGCAGGACCGCCGGTGAGCGCGCGAAGAGCTTACTTGAGGCGTTGCCCCATCTGCAGGCCCAGTCCAAGAAGCCGACACCGCGCATTGCAATCAAGGCCAAGGGACGAATCGTGTTCGTTCAGCCCGGCGATGTGGTCGCAGTAGAGGCTGAGGGCAATTACGTATTGCTGCAGCAACGAGCCGGATCATATCTGCTGCGCGAATCGATTTCGACCATGGCGGAAAAAGCTCAAGCCGTACGGCTTTATCCGCATTCACCGATCGGTGCTGGTGAATTCATCGTATGTCGAAGAGATAGAGCCGCGCTTCACGGGTGAGTATGCACTGCGCATCAAGGGTGGAAAAGAATATGCCGTGACAAGGACCTACAAAAGGGTTTGCGCTCGCTGGCCGAGTTTTGGATCGGAACAGATTCCTTTCTCGCGGACTGAAATCGACCCTCTTCGATCTGCATTCCCGAGATAAATAAAGAGCGCGCGGCTTGGTCTTGGGCATGGCCAAGCCGCACGCTCGTCCAGTCTCGCTAGAATTGCAACTTCAACGCGAACTGGATAAAGCGGCGCTCGTTCGGGAACGCCAGCTGCTGGATTCACTCCTCGCTTACCTGTGATCGGACCCGCGGCTCCTCCTAAATCGGCTGAGCTTCCGGACTGCACATAGTAGTTGGAGTGGTTGAACAAGTTGTAGAACTCTGAACGAAACTTAAGGCTGAAGCGCTCGTTAATCCGAAACGATTTTCCGATCGCCAGGTTTACAAAGTACGCGCCAGGGCCTTTAAACGCGTTGCGGCTCATCATGTTCGCCGGCCATTGGCAATTCTGGCCGGTGGATACAAGATGTCCCGCTGCGTTGGTGAACATGTCACGAAGTTGGCAACTCGCCCGAACCTACAAGCGGGTCCACGTACGTATCGGATGCCGGCACGCTGGAGATAGGTGAACGTATTCGGGCCCACTGCACCAGCATTGTCCGAGTTACCGTTTAAAGGAATGTGAGCGCCAGCAGGGACAAAAATCTCGCCGCTACCGTATCACCGAGATTCGCGCCGCTGTCGAAAACGGTGAACGGATTTCCGGTGTGAGCGGTAATGATCGGTGCAACCTCCCACCCATCGACCACCTGGCGCACAAATCCGTGGGTATTGCGAGCGTACGGGATGTCCCACACGGCGCTGACCGCGATGCGATGCCGCGCATCGAAGTCCGCACTGCCGTAATCAAGAGCCGGCTGGAACGGATCTAGCAGGCCGAGATTTTCGGTTTGCGGAGTTTCACTGAACGAAGAACTCAGGTTGTCGAGGTGTGCGAGTACGTGTAGTTCACGTTCAGGTTCAGACCTTGGTTGAACAGGTTGCTTGAGGTGAAGCGTGTATTCAGGGAGTTGTAATTCGAGAAACCGTTCGCTCCCCGAGTGTTCATGTTGCCGTACTGGCGGTTCAGACGATCGAGGGGATTGTCGGCCTGTGGATCTGTGCCGCGATACACAACGCCGAAGCCTAGCTGATTCAGGTTTTCGATCGAATACAGGTGAACGCCGTGGGAGCCTGAATACTCGAGGGCGACCACCGAGTTTCGGAACAGCTCTCGCTGTACCGAAAGGTTCCAGCTCTCAGCATATGCGGTTGGCAAGTCCTGCTTAACATATCGCAGGCTGGGGTTTGGAAGTGCTTTGGTGCCGGTACCCGCGAATGGTCCCAAATTCGACGTTTCCAACGGCTGTGACGGCGCCTGGAAGGTCGAGTTGAATTGTGCTGGAGGGTTCTGAATCACGTTGAACGTAACGTTGCCAAAGTTGCGTTCGTACGCGATTCCGTAACCTCCACGCAAGCTTGTTTTGCCGTCCCCAAAAATATCCCAGGCAAAACCAACACGCGGGGAAAAATTACGCAGACGCTTCTCCCACAAACCGCCCACTGGACTGGCTGGGCTGTTCTGGGGTAGCGACGACGGTGTTTACGCGGCCGGTCGCAATTTTTTCGAAAATCGAATCTCCCGTGCCATAAAAGAAATTCGAATCGAGCTCCGGTTTGTTATTGTGTTGGACTCCGTAGTACTCCCATCGCAATCCAAGGTTGAGGGTTAGGTGAGGTAGGACCTTCCAGTTGTCCTGTCCATAAAAAGCAAAATCGTTGTAGCGATTGCTTCGTGAAAACGAGGGCTGGCCGGTCGGCAGATCAATGCTGCACTCTGGAGTTACGATCAGAGCGCCAGTCGCATCCTTGAAGCAAGGGAACTTTCCCTGCGGGTCGACGACAACTTGAAACCAGCCGGCTTGCCCGGTCATCAAGTTCTCAGTGCGGCCGCCATGGAACCATTGCCGCCCGGCTCGAGTCCTTGCACCGCGTTCTGATATGCGCCGAAGGTGCGGTTGTCTTGCGTGTAGACGTATTGCCCTCCGAAACGCAGGTCGTGCTTGCCCGTGTTGATACCAATGGACTGCGCGAACTGGGCGACGTTCTGCGGTCCGCCAAAGGTATCGAGTTTCCTGGCGTTGTACACGAGTAGCCGACGAGACAAGTGGTCACACCCTGAATTGTCTCGTCGAAATTGACGTTGAAGTACAACGTCGGGCTGTACCGGCTTGGCTCGCGCTCAGCGTGCTGCTGAAGAGTAAGCCGGTTGTAGCTGATTTTGGAATCAGTAACGATGCGCGGATTCCAAACATGTGTGACGGAAAACAGCGCATTTTGATTCCTTTGCGTTTGACCGGTGTCGAACCCTGTCCACGGGCTGTTGTTCAAGAAACCATCAAACAGGTTCTGATGCAGCAACGCATAGCGTCCGAAGATGGTCGTCTTGTTGGACAAGTTATAGTCGACGCGATGCACCATGTTGAAGGTGTTTTGGGGTGCACCGCCGCCGGAATCGTCTGGCGCCTGGTAGTTCACGATGTCGACGATCGGATTGCCATTCGAGACGCACGGATTACTTCCGGGTTGGCAAGCGTACGCGAAAAGATTCTGGCTGATCGGCCAGCGTCGGTAGCGGTACATCATTGGATGCGTCCGTTGCCGTCAACTGCTGCGTTGTGATCAACCCTGGCCGAAATGAGTACTGACCAAAATATCCCTGCGCGACGCCATTGGATGCTGCGATCAATTGCGGGTCGATGATCGCTTGCAGAATGTTGGCCGCGCTTCGCACTCGGGTCCATTCGGTCGTGCTGAAGAAGAACAACTTGTTCTTAATGATTGGCCCACCGATGGAATACCCGAATTGATTCCTCGCGTAGCGAGCTTTGAGGCACGCCGTTGGCATTCGAGTCGTAATCGTTGGACGTGTAAGCCGATAGGCGATTGAACTCAAAAGACTTCCGTGGAAATCATTCGTACCGGACTTCGTGACCACGTTGATCACGCCGCCCGATGCCCTGCCATACTCAGCAGAAAAGTTATTACTGGTGACGCTGAACTCCTGCACGGCCTCGATCGGAACAGACTGCCCAACCTTCGTGGTGTAGAGGTCGACGTTTTCTCCGCCGTCCAACAGGCGCATCAACGCTAGACGAACGCTGTCCGTTGACGGCGACACCCGTTCCGCGCGGAACCATGTCCTGCCCGCCGTTCCCTGCCGCTGAATCCTGGTTTACGTTTCCAAGCGTCTGTACAAAATCGTACGGGTCTCGCGTCAATGACGGCAGGCTGGCGATCTGCGTTTGGCCTACCACCTGGTTGATGGAAGAAGTCTGGGTATCCACTTGAGTCGCGACATCAGCGGTGACTTCCACCGTTTCTCCTTGTGCCTGTGGCGACATTGCGACGTCTACCACTCCATGCAAGCCAGGCGAGATGGTCGCTTTCTGCTTGAAGGTCGCGAAGCCCTTTTTGGGCTACTTGGATTTCGTAGGTTCCGGGTGACAGCGCCGTCATGGTGAAGCTGCCGTTGCTATCGGTCGTAGCGTTGCGGATTGCCCCGGTCTCGAGTTGAAGTAATCGTGACGCTGGCGCCGGAAATCACAGCGCCACTTGAATCGGTTACGGTGCCTCAAGCGAGCCTTTTTCAAACTGCGCAAAGGCGCTGACTGCAAGCAGAACGAACAGCGTAACTGCGACCGCAAAATTCCTCTTCGGTTTTTCGCCGGTCACAAGTTTGAGACTTGACCCCACACAGGTCGTGTAATCGCATGTACATCCTCCACGGACTGTCTCTTTTTCGGAGACTGTGACGATCCAGAACACGTGGTTCCGGGCACTATGAAGTTGAGTAGCTGGGATATCGATTCCCAGGTTGGCGCATGCCTACGTAGGTGGCTTGGCACGTCCTAAGCCACGTTTGAAGGTTTTGAAGGGAGTGTGACGGGGTCACAACAGTATGTGACAAAAACTCACAACGGTGTGTTGATCGAATGGCGAAGTGTTATGTGTGCCTTTTTTGCGCGAAGACCAACTACATATCTTCGTAGACTTATCAGCATTGCGCTACCAAACCACGGAGTCCTGTGAGAACGCACGTCCCAGACTAAATAGACGACTACTGTTTTGTTGCAGCCAGGTCCTTCATCGCTAGCGCCGAAGACTTTTCCGGAACTCGGGTCTTGAAGAAATGTGATGACACGAAGGTTATCAGGACGTAGTTTTGTCGTCGATTTTTAAATCCACATCGTGGGAAAACGACTCCCCGGCCTTCACACTTTCCAATGCGTGTAAGTTTGCGGACCACCGCCGTGTGTGTCAGATGATGGTTCGCGTTCTCCCGCGCGTAACCTGATTTTCAGCGCGGTTGAGAGCCAGCGCTACATACACGTCGAGAGTTCCGGGCATTTGTGACGAACTCAAGGCAGCGCATTCAATGCGCGCACGAATTCTTGACGACTCGGCTTGACGCGTTGGTGATACTCAGTCCGGCTTTAGGCCGCGATACGGCTTCGCGCAAAGCCGTCGATCGCTTCCTTGGCGTCGGCTCCTGATAGTTGGTGAACGCCATCTACCACCATTTGCGGAGTGTAGGCACTGGCTAACTTGAATTGGCGCGCATACATCTCCTGACGCTCGGTAAGCTCTCTCGAGGAGTATGGATCTTTCCATCCGAGATGATCCCAATAATCCACATGCTCGCTGAGAACAATGATTTCCGTGCCCGGGATGGGTTGGCCATCCAGCGCGCCGAGAAAACGGTCGGCAGGCGGACATGTTGAACAGCCTTCTGATGTGAACAATTCGACAAGCACTGGGATACGGCCAGTGGTACTCGGCGGGGCCGTTTGTGCCAGGCACAAGGTGCAGAAGATTAACAGCTGCGAAATCACACAAATCAATCGTCGCATTGATTGGCTCCGTGGTGCCAGGGTGCAAATGCCATTGTGTAGCTCATCAGCGAGCGTAGATCTCAGGATACGAGATCCGAATATTGAACACATTCCATGATGTGCTGGATGCCTAACAAAGTGGCACGAGGTTACTTCGGCGCGTGATTGAACCCACTCGACAAAAAACCGGCGAACGCCACTTGGCGGTGAAGAGAGTTATGGACCGCGAATCAGTTGTTCAAGTAGTAGTCGACTGACGTTACCACTCGGACCGTCTTCATCTATGCTGCTATCGCCTGAGTTGTAACCACCCTCGCCAGCTTCCCCGCCTCCGTCCGCCGGCAGGATCGAGAATACGCCCTGATTGGCTTGGCGGATGGACCCCACCTTGCTGCCAGAGTCCGCCGCGAACCGGTCGGCGGCTGCACGCGCATTGCGTGTGGCTTCCGTAATCATATCGGGCTTAATGGCATTCAAGGAGGTGAACTTGTAGTTCAATCCTTGCCCTGGATTACCGCCGAGGACAACACCCTTTTGTAGAAGCTGGATGGTCTTTTGAGCGGCCGCCGCAACTTGATCGACACGTGAGGTACGGACCGTGATCGGCTGCTCAGCGATGTAGCGATGTGGAGCGAGGCGTGCCGCCACCATATTCATTCGCTTGTGTGTCGACAACACGAATCACACCTATTTCAATCTCGTTCGACTGAATGTCCTGATCGGCGAGAAACTGCAAGATTGTTTTCTTGTCTGCCTCAGTCTTGGCATAGAGCGTCGTGAGATCGTTTCCGCTTCTTTATAGGTGAGCGGCCAGATTGCGAGGTCTGATTTCACCTTCCGTTCGACGAGCCCTTTGACCGTTACATAACGGTCACTCAGACGGGTGGCTTTGATCTGTGCGCCCAGAACCCATCCACCAATGATCAGGCCGAAGGCCAGGAGCAAGCCAAGAATCGCATTGTTGCGGAATGTGGTGCCGTTTATGTCAGGCATGGTTAAATTTCAACTGGGAAAGAGATTCTACCGCACCAGAGATCATTGTTTCGAATGACAAAGATTACGGCCATCCGACAAGAGGTCGAATGGCCGTTAGGTTTGTGTGGCGAGCGAATCAAACTCAGTCACGCGCTAGGAAAGAAAGAATTCTTTCGCGATCGTAGCCCATGCTTCGTCTGAAATTTGTGTGGTCAAATTATCGACGGCGACGCCGCCGTCCTGGGCCAAGGCACCGAGTGCCATCGGCATCTTGCGTTGCAAACGACTCGCCGACTCTTCTGTCCACCAACGCGCTAACGCTCCGCCAAGCAAATTGCGGAAACTGGTCTTGGCGTCCGGCGCCTGCACGGTCACAAGCCAGCCTTCCCCGAACGGGTCCTTTTCGCGCCAACCTCGGGGTCCTGCATCGCTGCGTCGTTGACGTCCGCAATGCTGCCTTCAATCGGAGAGACCATGTCGACGGAGGCACCGTCGCGGAAAATCGTCCAAATCTTCTGGCCTTGGCGGATCCACTGACCCCGTTGTGGTAAGGCGATACGGTCCACCTTTCCGACCAACTTGGATGCAAAGTCATCCATCCCAACACGGACCAAGCTGGGGCTCTCACTGAGCGCCCAAGTGTGGCCCGGGTGGAAGCCGAAGTTTTCAGGCACCTGGAAACCGCCCACCAAGCTCTGGGCGAGCCGAGGTGCAGTCTCGAGCTTCGGTGTTTGCGCTACCGGCAAAACGGCATGTCGACGACTGTAAAAATGATCGATTAATAAAAAGCTAGCGAATGTAAGAAGAACCAGGATGACTGTCATAACCGACCTCGTTCGAGGGCTCTCTTGTTTTCAGGCCCGCTCGCCAATGTGCTTAAAGGCAATCGACAAAACCAAATCGTCATTTCTTGGGTGTCGGGATATTCTCGGAGAGATGATCGAGTGAAATCAGAAAGATAGACGAAGCAGCCACGAGCTGATGAATTTCTTCGGTGATTGTCTTGCAACGTGCCGGCGTTGAAAATGACAACAACGCTTTCGATCGTTTTCCTTCACTCCAGAGTCGGCCAGTCGCAAACCACTGGAGCAAGTAGGCTTAACGAGATGGAGGGGTGCATATGGCAAATCGCAGCAGTGATCGATGCGAAACACAACGGACTCGAGGAAGTCATTCTCTAGTGACTTGCTTTTATTGCTGGGCTTGTCCCTTCACCACAAGCGCGATTGGCATCATCTCTTGTCCTGAGACCAATTTGATCGTACCTGTAAAGATCCAATGATCTTCTTCAGCCTTCGTCACGGAGGGTGCGGGCGAGTTGTCCGGCTGAACAAGACTGAGGGGCGCCGGGTGATGGGTTCCCGAAGCTTTGCGGCTAAGCTCAATCACTTCTGCGGGCTTGAGATTTAGTCGCAGGATCTTTGTCTGCAGCGGCAGGAACGAGCAGGAGAAAGTCGCGATTTGCTGCTGCGCCCAGGTGATTGCCGTCATTGGGCAACAGTTCATATCGCAAGGTGTAATAGCCGGAGGCGATCGGCTGACCTCGATAATCGCTGCCAGGCTGCGAGAAATGTAACACGCCAACTAACGTTGACTCGGCGAGTTCAGGGTAGACGGCCCCAGCCACTTCCTTCTTCGACTGACCTGCAATCCCCTTCATGAACCATAGCTCGCATGCCACAGAGCCATCGTCGAGGGTAATACGATAGCCTTTGTTTTCGAGCCCAGTGCGTACGCTATCCGCGATAGATGAGTCGGTGAGAGCGCCGAGGAGATTCAACCTTGCCCGTCTGCGCTACGCAAAGAGCACAGGCCAACATCACGGAAGCTGCAGCTAGAAAAAGCGACTTGTATTTGCGCAACGTACCCTCCACCAACACTAGTTTACAAACAAGGCAGGTATACTCCGGTAAGATTTTGAGATCACTCCAGACGTCGAGGCGCATGAAGTGCTTTCGACCACAGATAAGCGCAATGGACTCCAGCCATTCGTACCCGCGATCTCCGCAAGGTTTACAACGCGCAACCACCAGCTGCTGGCCGGGCGATCCGATTCGCGGGATCAAAGTCGCGCGCAAGAAAGAATCGAAACCGCAAATCCGCATGGCCCTCGATGGCATTGATCTTGACGTTGCGCCCGGACAGATCTTCGGCCTTCTTGGACCCAATGGCGCGGGCAAATCCACTACTGTCGGCATTTTGACAACGCGCGTTCGCCCGACCAGCGGCACCGGCGTGGATAGGGCCACATGATGTGTGGCGCGATCAGACAGCCGCCAAGCGCTTGATCGGGGTTGTTGCGCAGCGCCGAATCTCGATTTCTCACTCACTGCCGGGGAAATTTTGCTTTTTCATGGAGCTTGCTTTGGCCTCAGCTCGCGGGAACGGGCGGAGCGAGCAAAGGTTTTGCTTGAACGCTTCAAGCTAACAGATCGCGCCGATCAGCTCGTACGGGGTTTTCCGGTGGGAATGATGCAACGCGTGTCGCTTGCTCGCGCAGTGATGCTTACGATCCGCAAGTTTTATTTCTTGATGAACCAGGCGCCGGCACTGGATCCGCAGACGCGACTGCTGCTGTGAAATTATTCGCGATTACAACCAGAAAGGACGCACAGTCCTGCTCACGACTCACAACATGGAAGAGGCAGGACGCCCTGTGCCAGCAACTAGCCATCATCGATCGCTGGCAAGATTATCGCGTCTGGCTCGCCCGGAGAGCTAAAAGCTTCGATTCCCGGCGGATTTCTACTTCGATTGCGCTTTGCACAACGTCCAGAATCGTTGATTGACGGCCTCGGAAGGTTGTCGGAGTAACGGAAGTCCGCGCCTCCCGGAGACACCGGGGTGGACGTGTATGCCGGACGAGAGGTGGTTCGCTATGATTCCCGAAGTCGTCAACTGCAGCGGCCGGCTTCCGGAGTGGAATTGTCGGACGTTCATATTTCCGAGCCTAGCCCGGAAAATCTGTTTCTTCATCACACCGGCAGGAGTCTGCGGGAATGAACGGTAAAGCGTTTCTAGCCCTATTGGCCCGCGATGCGCACGTGGCCCGACGGAACTTAAGTTCCTCTACTCTTCCAGACATTTCTCCAGCCCTTGCTGTTTGTTTTTTATTTTCGGGCGGGTAATGGTGGGCAGTGGCGGCTATCTTCCGGCGGCCTATAAGAGCCTACTGCTGCCGGGCATCATGGCGATCAGTATGGTGTTCACCGGAATTTGGGCTGTTGCAATGCCGCTAATCGGAGAATTTCAATTTACGCGAGAAGATCGAGGACCGGCTACTTGCGCCCATTGATATCTCTTGGGTCGCCGTGGAAAAAGTGGTCGCGGGATTGATCCAGGCGTTGGTGGCGGGCCTGGTCGTCCATACCGATGGCGTGGATCATTCTGCGCCCTGGAGCTTGAATTGCGGCTGCAAAATCCAGCGCTCTTTATCTGCATCACTCTGCTGGTGGCAGGCTTTTCCAGCATGTGGAGGACTTGCGCTTGGGTGCAGTGTGGATCAACAACACATTGGCCTCATGTTCAGCATGGTCCTCACCCCCATGATCTTTTGGGTGCACCCTATTATCCGTGGAGTGCGCTCAGTAATTTTCCAATCCTGCAGAAGTTTGTGCTCATCAACCCGCTTGCTTACGCGAGCGAAGGGCTGAGAGCCACCCTTGTTCCACAGTTTCCACACCTATCACTCCCGCTTATTCTCGCGGCGCTAACGCTGTTCGATGTCTTGCTGCTTGTTGTCGGTTTGCGACAATTCCACAAAGAAGGCAGTGAGTTAAGCGCGACGCGACAGCACAGCATGATTACCGCGAGAAGGTTCCGACAAAAGCACTGCGTTTCCCGTGCAAATCCCACGAGGTGTCAGAGACCGGGACCACGATAAGAATCGGTTAACGCAACAGCCGGCATTGAGTGTGCCATTTCTGTGAGCGGCGGATAGAACGTCGTCCTTCATTTCCGCACAGGTGGTCTTTGTCGCCGATACCACGAGTCTGGACGGTCGCGAAATGGCCGGCTCGAAATGAAGCTCGTTCCATGATGCTCCTTGCTGACGACCAGTTCCATCGGCGCGGCAATTACACGGTCAGCATCTTTCAGCAGTTCCCCGCCCATGTGTTTCGCAAAACTGACGAGGGCAGCGCGCTGCTGATCGTTGGCTTGATCGTCTACCAGCAGGACCGCAGTTGCCGGATACGGACTTGCATACGGATCACCTAGCGTGGCGTTGGCCCGCACCGCGGCTGCGATAGTCAGACCGTCGAGCGATACGCCATCCCAAGCACCGTTTTGGACGCGCCAAGCCAAGATGGCTTCATTGCCTACCAGGTTCACTTCTCCGTTCGCAAAGCACTGTCCGGTATAAACATCGGCCGATCGGGTCTCGATGTAGTCACCCTGAATTTGCTGAGCAGCGGCCGACAAGACTGTTAATAGAAGAACGAAGCTGATGCTGGCGAACTTGTGGAGCGTCATGATGGGTACTCCTCACCAAGAATTGACTTTCCCTATTGTCGAACATGAGGGGCGGAGTTAGGGGAAGGGGCCGACGAGCGAGCCCAGAGTTCCAGGATCCAAAGTCGAGGCGGTGCAACACCGGTAAAGGGTGTGTTGCAAAATAAAGAGGAAAAACTCCCCAATTTTCGTTATTCTCCTTCGACAGGCCTGACCCGGAACTGGACCCCCTCAAAGTCCGGCCGGCCGGACAACCTGTTAGCGGCTGAGATTTTGGGACGTGGGGAAGCGTTTCGGAGTCTCGGCCGCCGTATTCGGACTGTTGACCCTCTGCAAGGGAACCCCGCAAAGCCCTCTGACGTATCCTTACTCGATTCGGATCTAGGCAGTTTTTGTGCGTTCGATGGACCATCACAACATTGGCAGCGAGTTTCGTTACAAATAAATCGCATCGGCGCGCGCCGGGGTGGGCACAGAGCGCGACATGTGTTGACGAAAGGCGAGGTAAAAGAAAAATCACTGCTCCTCAATGCGTTGGGTTGCTGAGATTCGCATCCGAGCCACATGTTTGACTTGCGAAACGACGCACTCTACCATCGGAAGCATCCGTCCTGAGGTCCTTAATGATCGGCGAAACTATCTCCCATTATCGCGTCTTGAGACAGTTGGGCGGCGGCGGCATGGGGGTTCGTCTACGAAGCCGAGATTTGAACTTGGGGCGCCATGTCGCGCTCAAATTTCTTCCGCCTCAGACCGAAAATGACCCCGGCACTCTGGAGCGATTTCAGCGCGAAGCCCGGGCGGCCTCAGCACTGAATCACCCCAACATCTGCACGATTTACGAAATTGGGCAAGCCGAAGGACGTCACTTTCTCGCCATGGAGTTGCTGGAAGGCGAGACACTCAACGCACCGCATCAACGGCAAACCGCTCGAACTCGAGCAACTGTTGGAATTTGGCATCCAGATCGCGGATGCGCTGAAGCGGCGCACGCAAAGGCATCGTTCACCGAGACATCAAGCCCGCCAATATTTTGATCACGAATCGCAACCAAGCCAAGATCCTGGACTTCGGTCTCGCGAAACAAGTGTTGCAAGCGCAGTCGGTGCTCAGCGGCACCACACTGGGTACCGCAGCCACCGTCGACACGAATTTCTTGACCAGTCCAGGATCCACCGTCGGCACGGTGGCGTCACATGTCGCCGGAACAAGCGCGTGGCAAAGACCTTGATTCCCGGACGGATCTCTTCTCTTTTGGCGCTGTTCTTTACGAGATGGCAACAGGTACTCTGCCATTTCGAGGTGATACTTCAGCCGTTATCTTCGACGCGATTTTGAACCGCAGAGCCAGTGGCAGTGGTTCGACTGAATCCGGATATTCCGACGAAGCTTGAGGAAGTTGGTAGACAAGCTGCTCGAAAAAGACCGCGACCTGCGCTACCAAAGCGCGACCGAAGTCGGTCCGACTTGAAACGGCTGAAACGAGACACCAGAGTCCGGAGCCATTCCCGCAATTACGTCTTCCACCTCCCTGCGGGCTCCCAACCTTCGGCCGCCGAAGAGCAACTGGGGGAAAATCGCCGCCGCAGTCGCGTTGGTGGCATTGCTAATCGCTGGCGGCATCGCCGCTGTATTCGCATCCGCACGAAAGCGGTCATGGGAGAACGCGATGCGATTCTCGTAACGGATTTCGTTAATACGACGGCTGACCCAGTGTTCGACGGAACATTGAAGAAAGCGGTTGCCGTAGATCTCGGACAGTCGCCATTCCTGAACGTGTTCCCCGATCAAAAGGTTCGGCAGACTCTTCAGTACATGGGGCGCTCCCGGAAGATCAGGTGACTACAGACGTTGGACGCGAGATTTGCCTGCGTAACGGCATCAAGGCGATGTTGACCGGCACCATCGCGAATTTAGGAAAGCAATATGTCATCACGCTCGAGGCCGTCAATGCGACGGGCGAGTCGCTAGCGCGGAGAACAAGTGGAGGCGAACAGCAAAGAAGAAGTATTGAATGCCCTCCACAAAGCCGGAAGCCAATTGCGGAGCAAGCTGGGCGAATCGATCTCGTCAGTCAGAAGTACTGACAAGCCGCTGGCGCAAGCGACCACATCCTCAATGGATGCTTTGAAGGCGTTGACGCTTGGCGACATGAAACACGCCGAGGGTGAAGAACTGGGAGCAATCCCTCATTACCAACAGGCCATCGAACTGGACCCTAACTTTGCGATGGCGTACGCCCGACTTGGAACTGTGTATCTCAATCTCGGACAGAGCCAGCTTTCGGAAGATAACCGGAAGAAGGCTTTTGAGGTTGCGCGACCGTGCCAGTGAGCGCGAGAAGCTATACATCACTTCTCACTATTACGCAGACTCAGGCCAGTTGGAAAAGGGCCTGACAGCGCTCCGAACTCTACAAGCAAACCTACCCGCACGACTCGATTCCTTACAACAATCTGGCGAACATCTACAGTCAACTGGGCCAGTTTGAGAATGCTCTTGAGAATGCCCGGAAATCCCTGGAGCTCGACCCTGACAGCATGAGCGGCTACACAAATGTGGCCGCCGCCTACGCTGGTCTGAATCGACTGGACGAGGCAAAGGCTGTGATCAACGACGGCTTGAAACGTTCTCCGGGTAACAGTTCCTTTCACTCGATTTTGGCCGGCATAGCCTGGGAACAAAATGACCTCGACACGATGGAGAAAGAACTCAAAGCTGCTGAGAGCGCCGGCGGCGAAGGCGAATTCGCGGCCCATTCGATGCGAGCGTCGCTCGCGGGCTACCACGGTAAAGCCCGCGAGTCGCGTGGAGTTAACGAAACGTATGCAAGAGACCGCCAGCCGTATGGGTTTGAAAGAAGTTGCGGCATCGATCGAAGCGCAAGAAGGACTCTGGGAAGCCTTGGTGGGTTTAAGAATGAGGCTCGTGTGCGCCACCACTCGTGCATTAAATGCTTCGAATTCTTCGAAGGGTGGCAGTTGCTGCCGCCAGCACACTCGCGTTAATCGGCGATGAAGAGCGCGCTTTGAAACTGGCTGGCGACGTCGCTCTGCAGCGACCTTTCGACACCATCGTTCAATACGTTCAGGTGCCTGTTGTCAAGGCGGTCGTTGAATTGAAAAGAATCAGCCCGCCAAGGCGATCGATCTTCTCGATGGCGCAATGGTGTACGCGCGCGCCGACGCCGGAGTTTCATACGCGCGCGGCTTGGCGTATTTGCCAAGAGAAAAAGGGTGCTGAGGCAGTACAGGCCTTCCAGCGAGTGCTGGATCTGAAGCTCCTGCAACCCGATTCCGTTATGGCCCTTTCACGTCTTGGACTGGCACGAGCGTACCACGATGCAGGGTGACCAGTCTCGGGCGCGAATTGAATATCAAGAATTTTCTAGCGCTTTGGAAAGACGCCGACCCGGACATTCCGATCCTGAGGGACGCGAAAGTTGAGTACGAAAAGATTAAGTAGAACGGGCCGTTTTTCACTCGCCAATCATTGAAGGAATACCACCAACGTGCGCCCATCGGAGTGATATCCGCCACCGTCGCATTGCGCGCCTCTGTAATCGAGTTGGATGGAGTGAAATAGTGCAGGCTCTTGGCTACCCCTGCCTCCTGGAGGGTGGAGCCGATGTGATCTCGCTCTCCATCCACAGCGGGGTCAATCTTGTGCGTGACCTTCCCGTTACGCTGGTCTTTTTCAAAACCGATGTCCGTGCGTTCCTGCACCAATCCAAACATCCTGTCCATTCCATTGAAAGGGAGCTTTCCAAAGACGGAAATGATGCCGGGCCGCGACCACTGGCGAACGCCTCTCCCTGTTCACTAACCGAAATCCTGCACGCGGTCGAACAGATGAGAGTTGGCTCCATCGGCATTGTCATGCTAGTCCTGTTTCTGCATCGTGAGCAGCACCGCTTTTGCGATCGATTGCTTTGTATCGGAATCGGCGATGTGCCATTTGGCGGCGTCGAATGCCTTCTTCACCTGATCCTCAGAGCCGACGATCACGAAGTTCGTCATATCGCCCAGGTTCTTGAGATTCATCATTGACGCGACGCCGGCAGGGTGTTAATGCCATCGGCGAGTTTCTGATGATCAACCGGGTCGGGCAAGACTGCTTGAGCGCCTTCACGGGAGTGAGCGGTGTACCCAAAGCGGGTGCCGCACCGCTATCGGCAGTCCCAGCATCGGACATCGATGCGGTGCTTCCAGGCTGAGTGGTAGAAGCAGGTTGAGCAGCGGGATTGCCGAATTGCCCCGACATCCAAATCTGCGCAGCATTCGCCAACTTAGATTTCATGTTCGACGCGTCGGTAACCCCACCGATACGCAACTTGACGTTGAAGACACCCTTGCACTGGGGATCGCCGGTTGCATTTACGCCGAGAAACAAGTGTCCGGGTTGGTTTACCGGAATCAATTTGACTGCGCCCACCACAACCGGACTGGTGTCTTGTGCGGAAAGTTTCGCGATCAAGGCGCCTGGCGGGGATGTCGGTACCGGTAAGTTGCTACTGGCGCTCGCCTTGACCTGCAGGATTGCAAACGTCCGACTCGCCTGCATTTGTCGCGGAGACATTGACGACATCCCCGGGCTTAAGATCGATGCCAGTATCCGTCCAAAGGCTGATTGGTCGGAGACCGTTATCGTGCGGTCTGTAGGCGATGAAGTGGCAGTCTGAGCAACGCATACCTGAATGATCAAGAGAGAGCACAACAGAAGAACGAGCAAGACGCAACACAGCTTCACCTCTGACGAACCCACAAAATGCTAGCAGAGAGTGAGCACGGTTTGCCATTTTCGCCCGTCGAATCGAAAACCTATTCGCAGTTTCCGGTTTTGTGGCAGACGCGTCCAGCCGAACAGCAATTGCCAGGCTCGGCCAGTTCTCCATCGGGACCAATGCAGGTCTGGGTGTGCAAGCACCAAAGCAGACCTTCATTCGAGTGCGGGACAGTTGGATCGTCATCGGCAAGAATGAACTGTCCCTTCCAGCGCAGCGCTGGACGAGAGGTCAGTCCGATTCGTGTTAAATCGATCGTGTTCGAAACTTCCTTCTGATTTGCGCCCATCACGCGGCACCTCCGGCGGCTTTCAGAATCGGCGCGATTCAGGGCCACGCGCGCAAGTTGAACTTTGTAGGCATTGTGAGACAGGGGCGTTGCGGCCGCGCGAGTGCAGCGTCGGACGCAACCTTCGCAGTTTCGGTCAGTCACCGATTTTCCTGCGAGGCGTTTTTCGGCCTCTGGAGAAGCCCACGGGATTGGCGCTACGTGCCGCAAGCACTGTGCAGCGAGCCGAGTCACGCTGGCAGTTGTTCCTTTAAGCGCCACTGGCTGCGACGGCTGGTAGTGGCCAATCGAAAGCAGCTTTTTCTGGCGAATCTCGTAGTGAGCCACGCGCCAACCCGCCCCCAATGGAAGGAGGTACTCTCTGTCACCAATTTCGTTCGGACGAAGATCGTGCTCCCGTTCGGTTGCCCGTTTTAGGCGTGATGAAGAATTTTTTCAAGCGGAAGTCCACGCTTACCCTTCGGCCCCTGGCGATTCCGCCACTTGGGCGTTGGCACGCGATCCAGCACCGAAGGTGCAATTGGTTGCGGGGGCTGACGGACTCGCAGCACCCTTGTTGCCCAGGGCAGTAGCGTGATAACGATTGTCACCGCGCGTGTTAATGACATCCTGTTCCGGCCGTCTTAAAATCGCGCGGCAGCTTAGCCCCATTCCAGCCGCGAAAGCACCAGCCAGCGGCTACGCGAGGCGTTGGCACAGGTTGCGCTCAGATTGTTGCCCATATTGCAGAATCTGCGGACTTTGGCACGCTTCAATCGGTGCCTCGGCGAGCGCAGGATAGTTTTTCTGCTGCGTTTGCTGTCGTCGGCCGATGGTGTCCCCAGGGTGGTTAGGGCACCGATGCAGAAGTCCTGAGCGGTGGACGTCCACACCCCCAGAGTACATTTCACACCTTTGATATTGAGCGCAGGGCGTTTGGGGGGCAATGGCGACCTTTCTTTCGTTAAGGCCAGCAAATCCGGTTGCCACCGCCATAAATTTGCAGTCGGCCCCCAAAGCGACACCAAGCAAGCTTTGACTGCCTGTTTCCGAAGTTTCCGGGCTTTGGCGTATTCAAAGGGTCCGCGTGGAGGCACCTGCCTTTTTCGTGTCCTGATTGTTTTGAGTGCTTCCGAGACACGATCCGGGGTAGAAGAGATAAATGGCACGCGTACTCCCAGCGCATTTTTGCAGCTGCCTGTTTGAAATCGCGGCGCCAGGCGAAACCGCGCTGGTGGTTCGCCCGGTCCGATATAACGCCCCGTTCGTCATAGCGCCTTGCCTGTCATCCTTGTGGACGACAAGCATGCGCAGGAGATATCATTCAGCCCAGCCAGTGCTGATAGAACTCCAGCATATTCAGCGGATTCAGCGTGCGTCCCGATTACGGATCCATGAGATTTTCTGTCTTTCGAATAGGGCGTAGCTCACTCCCATGATGAAGGCGCGCCGTACCTTTGCAGCAACTCGGCGGTGGTCTTCAGGATTCGATGAGCCAGGCAGCCACCGCAATCCCTGAACAGCCGCGCGCCATTTTCTTCACCCTCTACGGCGATGCCTGTGTCAGTGTCGACCTGCACCTCAGCCATCTGCACCCCGCCAACTCCGCTGTTCGTTAAGTCGGGCGGTTTGGCCCGGTCGGAGTTCTTTTGCCACGCGCAGTAGATTGGCATTGCCCCAATCTTCAGGCAGGCGGGCTTCGCTTCCAGCTCAGCGAGTGCGATAGGTCGCCGCCTGACTCGGGCAGTTCCGCCGACCGGTTCATGAGGATGATCTGGCTGCGCACTCAGCGCCGGCGCAACTTTTGCGGAGAGAGCGCATCTGCGCGCATCTACCGCCGCTCGGCGTGTGTGGACGAACTAACGCCGCGAAAGCCACTACCGATGGTTGTGGAGCCACCGGAGCCGCCCGAGACCGGATACGAACTATCTGCCGATCAAAGAGCTTGATCTGTGGTCCATAGGAGTACCGAGGAGGTGGCGTCCCCGGCCACGATCAAAATGCGTGATCCGTGTTCCCGCGTTCAGGGTCCACGCAGGGCCGTATATCTTGATTTTCCTGACAAGAACCGTCCAGCGTTGATGGATCGTAAGATCCTGCGGTCGGCTGTTAGCATGCCCCGCCCGCCCCAGAAGGTGCGTCGCGCATGTAGAGAAGGCCCGGAGCCCCTCGCAACGTTTTTAAGAACGATTCTTGCCGCGCGGTTACCCCACTTCTATGCTTCCGTATCCCGTCAATTCGGCGGCAATGCCAAGTTCCTCGCGCTGTCTACCATGCGGTGCGCGGCTGACGAGGCTCCGCCACCAGCTCCAATGTTGCTTGGGAAGAACTCAGCAGGATCCATGTTGAGTTTGCTGCCGCCATATCTTCGAACGCACACGTCGCGAGCTACGCAGCGACGCGGTGTCTGGTAACTGGCTCAGGCCAGCGCCGGTGCGCGCGCTGCGTCACTGGATGGGTGGTCCCGTGTTGCGGTGTGTTCCTTTTTCGCTGATTGCAGGGACCGCTTAATACGTAAAGCGAATTGGGCGGCGCTGCCCCGCCGCCCCTGGACCACCCGTGCTGCCCCGGATACGCTGACTTTGCCCAGCCAGTTAAAGAAGGTGCCATCTTTTTCCCTGGCGGCTAAGCTTTACTCGATGCAAACAAAATGCAGAAGGACGCATTCCGGCGACTTCCGAGTTCCGATGTCAGCGCTCGAGCATGATCCGAACCGGCTTGCCTCCAGCCTTTTAAGAGATTTCGGCAGTCCGCAATACCCCAGCGGTCCGGACCGACGTTTGCTGCTGCAAAAACCTTCCACTCCAATGTGATCCTGAGTGAGCCGGGCGAATGTTTGCTGCAAGGCATCTCTTGGGTGGCTCTGCCATTTGTTCCTGCACATGCCGGCGGCGTTCTGCAACTAGACATGCTGCGCAAGCAACTTGTCTGCCTCGGGCCACTCCGAAATGGAGCCGTGACTCTCCGGGCAGCAGTGTGTAATGGCCGCGATTCCCATGAGGGCCTTCGCTCACAGCTTCTGCCTCGGAAAATGTTTTGTCTGGATCCCCGATTTGTCGTCTGCGCGGCAGCCTTCTGAAAATTGTTCTTTGGTTTTGCTGTCGGCGCCGCGGATGCGCAGTCGCGCCAGCAACCGCCTTAATAACAGACTCCGAGAAAACCCGTCGTGTCCTTCATATCGACTTGGCGGAATCCGCGTCGGGTTTGAGAGGTGATGCCGTATTGCTCGGTTTGGCTTACGATCTGCGGGTCCGGAAGTTGATTGTCTGCCGCCGTCGGCCGGAGTCGTCGACGGAAAACTCAGGGGTCCGGGGTTTCGGCATGCACCTGCAGGCGGTTCGGCGTCGCTGACGAAAAATGGCAGTTTACTGAATACTTGACAACGACGGCGCGTGCTGCATCCTCAGCAACGCGCTCATCGACCGCCGCGACAGCCACCACTTCATCTCCAGCCCAATGAATCGATGCTCCCGACTTTTTTGAATGACGTAGGCAGACGGCCTTAACGCCGGGCGTTTTCTCCGCCGCAGATGTTGTCGATGCTGACTGGATTTTAGCGGTTTTTGCGTACGGCGATCTGACAATTTTCCGTACAACATGCCAGGAGCGGTGCGTGTCGTAGGTGTACTTCGCTTGTCCGAAACCTTGAGCGGCGCGATCGACGCGTCGATAATGCGTTTACCGATCAGCGTGCGGTCTGCTAGCTTTGGCGCCATCCATGAGTCCCGGCATGATCAAAGAGCTCCCCTTCTGCGCAACTTACGCGCGATCGCTTGCGGATTCCCTCGTATGCGTTACCACGCAACGACCAGAGATTGCCGCACATAGCGTGATGGCGAATTTCGTCAGAGTTGGGAGATGGGATTTGGTCAAGCGTTGCTTTTGCAAGCGACCACAAATCCAGGAGTGCAAAATCCACACTGGGGCGCATCATTTTCAACGAATGCCTGTTGAACCGGATGGAAGCTTCCTTCCGTCATAATCGACTCAATCGTGAGTCATTACTTTCTGGCTTTGATCGCCAAGGTCCGAACGAATACGGTTGCCGTCAGAAAAACCATTGCATGCCTACTGCGTGCGATGCGAAGCGTTTTCGACCCGGTGAGTTCAAATTGATCGCGTAGTGCGTCAAACGCTTCAGGGTGACGCGCGGTTGCCAATTCAGCCTTGTAGTTTTTACCGTTGATGTTGAATTCCATCGACACTTTGCCCGGACCGTGGACAGGCAGCTTGGTGTCACGGCCGAAACGGTTGGTGGCCACCCCAACGACCGGCACCGCGGCAACAATGCGAAATGCTTTAGAAGTCTCGGCGGGAAACTCCGGAACGCTCATGATAAATTATCTGGATGCTTTGAAAGGTCATCGCTGATAAAGTCGCACATCTGGAAACCTCCGAGTTCAGATCGCGTCACTGATTCAGTCAAAGCAGTTGAGGTCGATAACGAAGTATGGAACGCGAATCAGACAAGTTACGGGGAAAGGAGTATAAACTGCGCGACCTCGGCGCGACGAGTCGCGAAGGTTCGTCACGCAAACAACCAAGAAAGATAAAGGCGCGATGATACGTGAAAAAACGAAGGGCGAGACGCGCGGCATCCGTCCTGATAATGAAAACAAATTCATACTCGTGCGTGGAACTATTTTGAGCGTGCGGATACTTTACGACCTCGCCAATCTGATCTTTCGTCGGCTTCCCATCGTATACCGGCATTTTCTTTGCCCTTTGTGATGATCGCTGCAAACTCATCACGTCAGATTGCTGGTACATCTGCCTGAACCCTGGGTCGCGTAACTTAAAAGTTACCCCATTGCCGTGTCGCCTGCGCCGGCATGGCACCAGTAGCACGCCATACGCCTTTATAGGTGTCAGCTCACGCCATCTACCAAACACCACACCGTAGATAGCAATATTGCGAACATCAGGCCGAGGGATAGCTGAACGATGCTCTTCATGCTTTCTTCTCCTTTGAGTAGTTGAACGGCTTAATGGGGATCCCGCTGTGTGGCGAATCCGCCGTTTTCGCTTATTTCCTAAGCCGATTAATGGCAGCACCATTGGACAGGGGGCGGCCAATACTGACCATCTAGATAGCCCTCTAACCTACTTACTGTCAATATGGCTTGCGCCGTGACAGAATCCCTAGCGCGAACTCGCAAACGATGGTACACTGTCCCTTCGTCCAAACTGCCCTGAACTTTAGTGCGGCAGGCTTAGAGCTCCCCACGCAGGTCCCCCAAAGGAACCCTACTAACGGCAACACCGGTGTTCAGGGCCTATGACCATTCGCCGTGGGGTTTGCCTGCTCTTCGTGCTTACCACTCTTTTCAGTCTTTCCGCCAGTGGCCAACAGGTGGCCTCAACTGGGTTTCACTGGAGGACTTCCAACAGCATAAGTTTTGGGATCATAAAATACGATCCTTTACTTACGCCGGGCTGGCAGCGACGGACTTTACCTTAACCGTCGCAACCTGGCAAAGAAGTGTTGGCTGAAGAAGCTGATCGATTGCTCGCCCGTTTACAAATATGGGAACGCCGGGAGGGAGGTCGTCTTTTCGCGGGCAGCACCGCGGCTTCCGCTCGGGTGACTTACTTCTTGCACAAGACTCACCATCACAACATGGGCCCGCTGGGTTGCACGATATGGCGTCGCCGACTCCGCCTCGGGGTGAGTGTTCAATCTAGCCCAAGGCGGCCCTCACGTCGCACCCACCCTGCGTCGAAGTTTCTTGGGGTCCACATCAATTGTTGCGCCGATAGCGTGGGTTGTCTCAAGAAGTTGGCGATGGTTGTCTCTTTGCCAGCACTGTCGGGCGGTCGCAGAGGTGAGTCGCATGCCACACTGCGCGAGATCGGGGACAGACCCCCGCCCCACTTGGACCCCAAGCGTATGTAATGGCCGCATTCTGCCTTGTCCTGGGCGTGCTCGCGGATATACCGAAGGCTCGCGCGGCTCGGCGCCCAGCAACCCAAGTTCACAGCTGCCATCGACAAACGGTACGGGCCCCGGATCGGGAAGCGTGCCGGATGCCCGCTGCAAACGGACAGCAGATCAAGAGAGTCTGCTTTGAGGCGGCGCCGCTGCGCCCATGATGCAGACGCTGGCAAAGAACCCATCCGACTTCGACACGCTCGTGAAACTTGGCAAATCTCTATTACGATGGCCAACTTTATCCGAAGCAATTCAATACTATGACCAGCCGCGCTCGAGGTCGGACCCGATGCCGTTGGATGTACGGACCGGATATGGGGAACGTGGCATACTGGTACTCCTGGCGACCCTGATCGCGAGCTCTTACTGAATTCGAACGGTCATTGAAGGTACGTCCCGGGCACGCGCAAACGCTGTTCAACGTCGGCGTTGTTCGTTGGCAAGGCAAGAGTGATTCGATCGGACGGTAGCGGCATGGCAGGAACTGCTGCAGAAAAATCCGCAGTACCCTGAACGCGAAAAAGTCGAACAAATGATGTCGCAAGCCAAAAACGGACGTTAGGCTTCCACTGGTTGGTGATCGAACTTTGCGCACAAGACTTGCGACGATAGCCCTTGTTCCCCTCCCCAGCGCAGCCTTACACTCCCACTCACGCCACAAATGTGCTCCCATGAGTCACGATCCCAATCTTGACGGTCGATCAGGTTTTCCCTCTGACCCGCGGGTCGATGCTCATTGCCGCTCGCAGTGATGATCCCGATGACCGGCGGCGGGCCCTCTCCGCTCTCATCAGCGCGTACTGGAAACCGGTTTACAAATACATTCGGTTGAAATGGAACAAAGATATCGAAGCGTCTGAGGATCTCACCCAGCAGTTTTTACAGACCTGCTGGAGCGCGATCTGATCAAAACTACGACCCCCGCAAAGCCCGTCTGCGCACATACCTGCGTGTGTGTGTAGATGGCTTGGCGGCTAACGAATACAAGGCGTCTCAAAGGATAAAGCGTGGCGGCGGGTTTCAGTTCTTGCCCTCGATTTCGAGTCTGCCGAAGGAGAGTGGTTAAGCAACCCGCGAGATACCCCGCGCCCGGTTCCGAAGAAGATTTCTTCGCTCGCGAGTGGGCGCGCAGTGTGTTTGAGCTCTCATTGGAGCGCTTGCGAAAGAATGTGATGCGCGCAACAGGCAGACGCAATTCAAACTGCTCGAGCTCTACGATGTCGATGAGGGCGGCAAGGAGCTTACTTACGAACAGGTTGCACACCAATTCGGGATCAAAACATCTGACGTAACGAACTATCTTGCTTTCGCGCGACGCGAATCGCAAGATCGTGCTTGGATCAGCTGCAACAAATGACAGCTACCGATGAAGAGTACCGACGCGAAGCTCGAGCCTTGCTGGGAATTGATCCCGAATGAAAGTCTCCGACGAATGCGATCGCGCGACTGAGAGCGGCGGTGGAATCGCCCTGATCTCGAAGGAGCCGCTACCTATCTGCTAGACAAACTCGGGCAAGGTGGTATGGGCGGAGTTTATCGCGTGGAAGACTCATTAAACTCCGCCCCGCCACCTGCCCAGTTATCTGGTAGCGGCTTCCCTTCGAGATCAACCACCGCCGCTGTCACATTAATCAGAACAGGATCAATTCCCAGCGAAGGCTCGCATCGGCCTCATCGGCAGCTGTCATTTTTGCAGCTGATCAAGCGCGATCTTGCGGAGATGTCGCCAATATTCGTCCCGTCAGGCTGTTTTGATCCCGATTATTGCGACCTGTTCATGTGGCTATCGTGAGCTCGGCGGTTTGAACGTCTGCTGTTGCGCGTCGCATTCTTCGCCAGGCGCTGTGAACAGGCGCACTGCGCGCCCGCTCGCAGCAGCGAAATCTTCTTCGAACCGGGCGCGAACATCTGAAATTTGTAATCTCAGCTTCGACGATCGGGCAGAACGACCGCTCAGTCACTGGTTACCAGTAAATCTACACGCGGGCTATGTGCTGGACCGGTCTGGACCTTGATCCGGATCACCTTCGGCTGGGTCTGTAAACTGCTTTGGTGAATCGAACGCTCGTCTATCTTTTGGTGTTCCATTTCAACCAGTCTTGGCTGGAAACCGGTTTTACGCGCGATGGCGGAAACCGCCGCCGGTCGTCGAGGATCATCACTGCGACGGCCAGAGTCGACTATCAGAACAGGATCATTGACTGGGGCGTGAACGAGGATAGCTGGGCTGCAGCTGAGAACTGGAATATCGTCGGTCTTGTCTTTTTAACCAACAATGAACAACGTCACCTGGCATTCGACTTTTCGTTCGAGGTGTTTGGCAGTTGATCAGTCCTCTTGCGGTGTTAACGGTCTTTGCGTGTTCTTCGACCGTTCGGTAGAACCGCCAGAAATACCGGTATGCCCGTTCCATATCCGGCATCGAATGTGACCCAGCTCCGGATAGCTGACCTCCCGATCCGGGCCCGTACCGTATTAACTGGGTGAACTATCAGAACATGTATTAATGGGGCGAGTCGTAATGCGATATCTGTTACTTCCCGTGTGCTGGCAGAAGACGAGACAACCACGCCCATCGGCCTGGATGTGAGACTGAACTTCAGTGGAGTGCGACAGCCAGATTGCTACCTATCGACCCAGCGCTCATGTGGCGAGTCGCAGAAACGTCCTTCCGAGTGAGCATTGCTACCCGCGAAAAGACGACACTCCGGCGTTCGGTATCAGATTCAGCTTCTTTGCCGCCGCTCGCTGGAATTGCGACGGGTTAAGAACAGTCCCGTCGCGATGCGAAAGTCGTATTTTGGCGATCCTATATGCTGTGAAGTCCCAGTGGAGGCCCAGTTGGAAGTGCCTGTTTGACTGGCTGAGAGATGGTAAGCACACGAGGCAGACACGGCCTATGTCATGGGCCTGGGCTACCGAGCCTGAAGTGCTGCACCACTTCAGAATCACAGGGCACGGTTGACAGAGGGAGATAATCGTTGCGAGTTACGCAAATTCAGTCGCGGCAAACCGACAGGTGGGAGGAACCATCCCAGTGGCGCAGTGTGTCAATCAGATCTTCTGCACATATCAGCTTGGGAAAATGAGCGAGAGCCGGCGGATTCATCTTCTCCGTCGGCTGGCATGAAGTCGTTCGAACAATCCTGGGCTTCTGATGTTCGCAATACGGTAGTGACTATTACCCAGACACAGAAGTGCGCGGCGTGCCGCCGGCGAAACGTAGGAAAGTCTCAGTACGATCCTGGAGTTCAGCGAATTGAAACAATCGACATTTGCGAACGGCAAGCGGCATGACAGATTAACAGTCTGAAATATATCGCAGCAAAAAATGGTTCGCGCGAGTGACGCTCTTTCATTATCGAGGACGGTGCCATCACCTTCTTTTTCACGGCTGTCATCGCGCCATCTTTTTCTGGTGTTTCCACGTGTTGGCTGACCCCAATTAACTAACATGTTTCACCAATGAGCCAATGAATTAAAAACATTATATGTTATCGAAGTCTGAAGAGCTGGGACAAACACCACGGACATTGAGCCCGAGGAGGATGTCAGGCTCACGTTTGACAGACTGATCCAGATGCTGTCTGAATTCAGATTTCACGGCATTGCCACTACGGTCCGGCTCGTTGTGAGCACCAAAGCTGCGTCGTGGCTGCAGACACCAAGCATGCAGTGAACAGGGCTCAGATGAATCAACATCAGCTGCCGTCACCCTTGACACATACGCTGACTCACCAGATCAAGCTGTTGCGTCATGAGGCCTGCGGGCATCCGCGACACTTCACCAGACGGCACTGCCAAACCATGTTCGCCTGGCGATCGAGCTCAAAGCGACCGATTCTCACGGGTAGTCATTATGACGGAAGAGAAACTTTCATCCAGTTCAACGAAATGATGCGTCTTGTGTGCACTCTGGATTTGTGGTCGCTTGCACAAGCAATGCCGACGCCCGATCTCTGCTCGCCATCGCATGCGATGTTGCACTGAGGAGCTCAACGTCGCGCAAGTGGCTTGATGGATATGGATGTGCCGCGCGTTGATCGGTAAACGCATTACGCGAGCCATCAGATTTCCGGACAAACCACCGGGCTCAGATCGCCGTACGCAAATTAAATCGTCGGCTTTGCACAAACCAGCGTTAAAAGCCGATTCACCAAAGTCGAGAGCACATTCGCTGGGCAGAGGCGAGAAATGATATCGCGGCAGTCGATAACGCGGTGCTGAGTTGCGTACCGTATATCGACCACCAGTATCGAAACTGCCGTTTTTCTCAACCGAACCGCCTGCAGTTGGCGACTTGGCCGACACAATCAGCACGTCTTGAGCCAAATCGGCTTTAATGCAGCCATCGCAGCGAACCCGACGCCGAGATTCTACCCGGGTCGGAAGAGTCCTGTTAATGGGTTGCCTGGCACGACCTCCGAACGGCATTGAAACAAGAACTAATTTTAGAGAACTTACCGCACTCGAGAACAGGCGCTATTTCCGGGCGAAGTTATGGAGATCGCCGTACTGCCTGAAATCACCAGTGCCAGTGTTTGACGCGTGTCTACGCAGAACGTTTCAGGCATTGCAGACAAGCGGCCAGAGCCCTTCTTGCGGCAAACGACTCGGGTTCATCGATGGGGTTTTGGCGGCAAAATTCGGTCGGTTCCGCTGAGTGTATCCTCACAAAGGAAGCGAGAACAAGCTCAGTCGATGCTTTCGAGCGATTCAGAACTCGAGTCACTGAAGGTCGCATCTACGATTTGCACAGTAAAGTAACCGCTGAAAGATGGCACCTTGGTTGGCGATCAGTCAGGGCTGAGTGTCAGACGGCAGAGAACATGCCGCCAATTCGCCCGTATTAGCGGTCCCTGTCAGTACCGCAATACAACCGAAGTTAGCGCGCAGCGGTTGGATTATTGTGCAAAACATTGATTGGCGAAACCTCGTCGAGAACTGGCATTGCCGCCGGAGTGGTGGGATGGAAGCGAAGACAACTGCAAAAACGATTGCGGCTGAGGCACTTCTATACAGGGCGAGGCGCGATCTTTGCTTTAGCGACTGCGATCTGTCCATCCGGGCTGGTCTGTCGAGATCAGGTGGGTTCACCGGAACCTAACAGGTATTATTTTGATCATTGACGCGACCTCGGGTTCCCTTCGGACCGAGATCAAGCACTTCGATCATTATTCGCCATCCATTCTCGAACTCCGCAACCATCGGCGGCATTATCCACGCGCTTTCGAGCGGCGACCAGTCAGTCGCCGGCATTATTATCCGATCGGTCGGCAGCGTCAGGCGATCATCGCACTTCGCTGGAAGGCTCGGGTGAGTTCGCGTAATCATTGACAACGAGTCTGACTCACGGTATTGCCGGTGCGGCAATCGTACCGACAGCCGCCGAAGAGCAGTGCTGGCGCGCTCATCGCTGGGTGAAACCGCCCTATTCGAAGTCGCCGCATCCAGTATGGGCTGAATATTATTCCCGGCTTATCGTCCCTGGAAACTGACGGCTGGGGCGTTATCAGCAGACGAACCACCAGTGAACACTGGCATCGCATTTGGCTGCACGGTTACAAATGCGCTGGAGGCTCCCGCGATATATTCTCTTACCCCCCGTCGCAGATTCTCAGCGTCAACCGGGACGCGAAAGACAGTGCCTAATGCATTGCTGAAGCCAATCTGATCAGCTATAATAGCGGGGCCGATAAGCTGGCGGGTAACCGGTAGGCTTCGTAATGTCATTGCCCAAGCCATGCTCGTCAGTGTGAAACTTTGGGGGAGTGTGACATCCCGCCGCTTCGGTACCTGGAACAATTGGCCGGCGACGCAACGTGGCTATCTGCGCTTCGCGAGACTGTTGTGGAGTCTGAAATGTAATCATCGGCGCCCGCGTTGCTGGTATTTCGCGGCGAATGGGCTTGTTGCTGAGACGAGGCCGAGACAGATGTCGGTAACATCGGTGATAATCGTTATCGCGCGTACAGACGGCAGGAGTGCTGCGAGGATTCGTCGGCCTCAACCGTGCGCCGGTGCGATCGCGAACTGAAGTGCGAATCAGCCTTCCGCTGAAGAATTCATCGCATCGACGGCGGGCAGGGTCACGTCTTATGACCGAACAGTGACAATTTTCAGCTTCCGTGGGAGCCAGGTTGGCGCGTGGCTCACTGCGGATAAGCCAGTGCTCGTGGCCGCTGGCGTCGCGGCAATGGCTAAGCAATACCAGTAATTCGGCTCGCCAATAACAATACATGGGTTTCGGTAACTCGAAATCGATGACCCATTGAAACTCAGAGGTGCATCCGACGACACTAACAATCTCACAATGCCTACAAGTTCAACGCTGGCCTAGTCGCACGGTGAACGCCGAATCTGCGTATTAGGCAGAAGGAGAGTTTCACGAACACGATCGATTTAACGAGTGGACGATATCAACGCTGCGCTGGAGATAACTTGCCGACAACTATCCACGCTTCGAAGATGAAGTCTGTTTTGTGCTTGCGCAGTTACCATTGTCCCGATGGAAAACTGGCTGGCAGTAGCTGTTCGCTGGACAAAAACCGGGAGGCTGAGCTATTCCATTCGACCAGGCTGACCTCGCTCTGCTAAGCGTGTTCGTCAGTGAGCTGTGTTATCTGCTCTTCTGTTATTAACCTTCTCTTTGTCATTCGAGTATGCGTTTGCTCAGACTGCACTTCATCACCACAGTACGATAACGTTCCGACTTGTCGAAACACTGGCGGATGCGAGTAAACCAGGGATCTCAACGTCAATCGCCGCGTTGGGCGAGTGAGACGTTCCTGTCCTGCAGATCAGACCGTAACTGTACGCCTGGGCGCCGATGTCGTCTCCGCGCAGACCCTTGATCGGCCCGTGGTGAATCTTGTTTCCGGACGCTGACTCTCGTGCGACCGACGTCCCGTAGCGTCTTCCGGCGTCGGGTTTCGATGAGTTACCGATCGGCATGAATCTGGGTTGTGCTGCAGATGTCGGTGCAACTGCACCGCTTCATTTTGATGTCGACTGGGACTGCGCAACGATGCCGACACCGCTTTGCGCCTACGCTCCCGTGGTATTTTCCTGTGCCCGACGGTGACGATGGCGACCAACACGCGTCGCGTCGATTCCGGAGATTACAGGCGATATGACGGGCGATCGTCGGCCTCGAATGAAGAGAGCATTCGACACCATAATGGCATCGCCAACAAGCTAATCGATCGCAAAAGCGACAACACTCACGCCATGACAATGCCGATGAATATGACCGCGTACTAGTTTGGTTATGAGGAAGGCGTTAAGCAACGATGCAACCAGCCACAAATAACGCCCACTGTTTGGAGTGGATTGGTGCGGGAACTGCATTTATCAGTTTTGACCAGCAGCCGGCTGGGGTCACGCGCCAGACCCGCTGTGGATGGAGGGCCGGACTCATCGGCCTCCACTCCAGGAGGCTGGGAGGCCTAGCAACTCGGAGGCGCTGTCCCCAGTGCGGATAATCTTCAGTGGACGTTGTTGTGTTCCTCATTGATTGACGTGCTTTCGTACTCATGATTGCCCGGACTGTCTTGTCATTACTTGCTCGTGTAAAGGAATATACAGGGCTGGGCTGCCTCACAAAAACATCTCTTTGCAGCCTGCTCAAGCCGCGCGCGTATGAGGCGCTCAGAAGACGTATTCGCCAAATAGGATCGATCAGCCATGACGGGTTCAAACGACCGCCACATGATCAACAGACACCCCTGTGAACGATGGTATCAGATGCTGCGGCGCGTCTCAGCTCGCGCTAAATCTGTGGCGGCAACTTCGAGAATTCGGCATTTAATGCGCGATTGTGGCGACAGCTTCATTCAAGGCCCGCCCAGGCTCTTGCGCTCGTCGATGCCGCCTTCTTGGAAACCCATACGACTGGCGTCTGCCTGGTAACTCGACTCATGGGCTTGCAGCATGGTGGCACCTGGAGCTGCTCGCATCAAATGGGCCGCAATTCTGCTCAGCCTTCTGAGTTCAGTCTCATTTGATTCCCAGCAAGCCGCCAAGTCAGTGAGAACTGTTGCCCGAGGAACACCAGTAGTCGTTGTCTGGCCTTGAACCGAGGCGGCGGCCCGATGCTGTCATGTCGAGAGTCAGCTTCCAGAGGCATTCTAGGTAATTCTCAAACTGGCCCAGTTGGCTGTATTCATGGAGCATCTCGTGGCTAAATTTGCTTTACCGAAATTCCTCGACCCTTTCTTCGGCCCTGGTATCTGCGCAATAGTGAAGTGATAATATCAGCTTCTCGCTTCCAGCTTCACTTCTTCCGGGTATCTTATTCTATTCGAGATTGGCAGTTCCAAGTACTTCTCGCAGGGATGGTCCATTCGATATTTTATTGGATTGCTCAGTTCACTTCGGCGTGACTCGTCAACTATCTTGTGGAATGTGTCGCTTTGCGTAGCTCTGAATATACTGTGGCTGACGAGATCATTCGCCCGGCACCGGCTTTGTGTAATCACTCTTCTTTTAGCTGTTCGCCTGCTGTTCCCGCGCTGCCGAGCGTGTATTGATTCGCGATGGTGCTACATCGCCTTATTCTCGCATTGCACTGAGGCAAATGCGTCCCTGTAATCGCCCGGTAATCGCGAGAGTCTGCCGAACTGCGATCGAGGAACGACAACTGTCAGATCTACGGCAACCGCTTCTTCAATGTTCCGTCGAACACTGGGTCGGCATCTATTAATGTCCGTTAACATCGCGTTCTCTATGTTCCGCGTGCTGATGCAGCTTCCAGCGCGATGCTCCTCAATAACTAACCGCCGAACTGCGGCATTGATTCGACGACCGGAGGTGGTTGGTGAGACATGGTGCTCCGAACTCGGTGTCTCGTTTCAGCCGTTCAGTCGGACCGGACGCTTGGCTCGCTGATCACGGCGAGCGTCTGCACAACTCCTCGAAACTGTCGGGATGTCAGTTCAGTCGGGCCCGCTGCCGCTGGCTCGCGGTTCCAAAGATCGCGTCAGCGGCTGAGAGTCGCCTCAGTGGCAGGTATATTTGCCATCGTAAGGAGTTTGGCATGGCGAGATCGAGAGTCGAGGTCTTTGCCGCGTATTCCGGCATCTTACACCGTGCTGATCCTGGACCTGGTCAGAAATTCGATGTCGTGTGGCTGTCGCTGGTACCGACTGCTCGCCGGATGTGCTGGCTTGGTTACGATTCGTGATCAAAGTATTGGTAGTGTCTCGGTGAACGATGCGGCGTTAACTCCATCCGCTGATCCTGGTGGAACCCAACGGTTCGAGTTCGAGCCAGTTTTCGTGCAGTAGCTAGTCGCCTTCCAGCGCAAGCTTTCCATGGCGAAGTCCTTTGCCCAATTTCGTAGTCATTGCGGATGTTCATTGCTGAGCCGCCGGCCTTTCACGCCTTCCGAGTCTCGTACGAGGCAGCGAGATGGCGCCCCAGTAAATCTCAGCTGAACATTGCCGCCACCGCTTAACCAGACGCGGCAATGGGGATGAGTTTCGCCGATCATTAGACTTTCAGGACAGACAGCTCCGATGGCCAGAATGCGTCGTTTCGCAAGAATCAAACATGTGGCTCGGATACTTGGCGATGAGCGGTGTTTCTTTTTACCTCGCCTGCAAATCAACGCATGTCGCGCTCTGTGCCCGCCCCAGCACACCGATCTGAAGAACTCTAAACGCCCAGCGATGGTCCATCGAATACCGCAAGCGTCGAATCGGTGGGTGCGTCGGGTTTCCACCCGATCCAATACGGCGGCCGGACTTTGAGCCTTCCCCGTCGATCCTTAACAGGTATCCGGCCGGCGGTTTGGTTGCTGTCGAGGAGGTAACACCGCTTCTTGTTTTGCCGCCTTTGCCTCGACTGGAACTCTGAACGTCAACCACGCCATGTTCGACGGCAAGGAAGTCAATATTGGTACCCGATCATGCGCTCCCGCAGATTCGCCGGCATCAGCTTCGTTTAATATTGTGATCTTGTCGGCCGCTTATCAGGGTGTTTATCGAGGACGATCGATGTTACCGGACGGTGAGCCTGTAGACAATGAAACCATCTTAACTGGCGTCATGATAGCCTGGGATGGCGTATCGGCTCGACGTGACCATCGCGGCGTCCGACAATACTGCGTTGTCCGGTAATCACGCTGGTGATCAGATAACGATCGGCGGCAGCGTCGTCGGACTGCGGCCACTAGCGACCGCCGTGGAACGTCAGAAGGAGCGATGAACAGCCATTCAATTGCGGCCGTTTCGATCAAACTCGACGAAACTGCCTGTGCTGAATGAATTCTATCCGCCGCTCGATAATAATGCCGCGCGTAACCGGTGTGGTCACATTCGTGGGCTTGCACCGAAACTATCGGGACCTTCTTCGCTGACCGTCGTAGCTGATAACTGTCGCGTCGCCAGCAACACTGCGTAACGTGGAACCGTAACAGGTGATCGGCATTTAGCGTGTGGAGTGTGTGGAACAAGTGGCCATAGCCCTTCGCTCGCGGCAAACAACGGGTTGATGAGGAACAAACTACGGGATCGGAGAATTGCGAGCGCGCTCCACGGATAATAATTTTCAAAAGATCATGAGAATACTGGCTATGAACCAATATTGTCCACACTGCACTTGAAGCGCAAGTCACTCCACATGCTGAAGCCTACCACCAGCAAACGATGAACAAGAGCGAGGGGGGCCCACGACCTGAGCCCAGGCGCGGGTGATCCCGCGCCGTGATGACGACCAGACCCGCCATAACTTTACCTGGATTCTCCCGTTACTTTGCGGCATTCAGCGTCGTCAGTCGAACTCATCCAGTCGCGGCATGGCTAACGGCCCAGACGGTAATTTACCAGCACTATTCACCATGATACCCATGTGAATATTATAGACCGCCGGAAGACACTTACATTACAAAACAGAGCAACGGGAGGCAATAATCTGGAGAGTCAGTAAATTCCGTCGGACCCGCGTGCATCGCGAACCCGTAAACTGGCTTGCGCCGTTCCCTGCCGGTGTGCTGAGAGAACTGCCGGGTGAGGCTCGGAATGGGCGTCCACCCATCGGCCGACGGACTTCCGTGCTCCGGACGATCTTTCCGGGCCGTCAATCAATTACCAGACGTTGTAAACTTGAATCAGAAATGGAAATCCGCCGAGATCAGCCTTCCGAGCGAGTAGACGTATTCAATCTTCATGATCGATGATGGCACAGGCGACTGCCTCTTCCGTATTCCCGGTCGTGAAGAACTCGCGCGGCGTCACTTTGATATTTCCACGACGGCGCGTTCTGATATTCATCAGAAATAACTTGCGGATCGTGCGTCGACTGCGCGAGTGAAGTTTGCGCGCATTCCGGAAAAACTGGTACAGCCCGATCGGCGCGATCTGGCGTTCCAGGCAAGTGCTCTTCCGCCCGTTAGACGCCATGAAGAAAAGGCGTGAATCAGTTTCAGGCGCTGCGCAACAACTGATCGAAAACGCGGCGCTGTCGCGCCCGCGCATCGCAATGACTACCGACCGCGGTCAGGCTTTGAACTTTAACGCCAACCTCAAAGTATGCCGACAGTAGTGGACTCATTGGAGTCAAAGAAAATGGCGGCGCAACTCATCAGCTAACTCTGCGCCAGAACGTCAGTCGCAATGATTACGCGTGTGGGCGATGTTACGCGGCCGGGTAACGCGTCATGGTTGCACCTTAATGATGTGGCGACTTCTCCCTAACGCCCACGAAAGCTGTGGCGGGAGCCATCATAGCTGTTGTTCGGCATCCATGTTTGAGCTTGAAAGTCACCCCACAGTACGATCAGGTGGCGCGGGCCAGTGCTGTCGCACCAGCGCCAGCTTCCAGCCCGGTGGTGCGACTTGGCCTCCCTGAATTGAACGATCAGCGTTGTTATCATTTTCAACGCCGGCACTGTTTGCAGACCGCCGCGCGATTCGTATTATCTTTCTGTTTCACTCGATCACTGCTTCGAATATCCGACAAATGACGTTTATTTGTCGTTTGCACCTTTAACACGTTGACGGCGGCTGGCGAAGATAGGTCATCCTGGTTCTTATTGGCTTTACATTGATCGTTTTACGGTCGTCGACATTGCCGGTAGCGAAGCTCGACTTTCGCCCGAGGCAGGCGGTTTCCAGTAGCGAAAAACACAAGCCGGGCCCGCTGGAAGCGCGAACCCTAATGTGGATGGATGACGCATCCAACGGTCGGAAGTGGACCAGTATCTTACTGGCAGAGTGGACGCCAGACCAGAGATTTGGACGATTCACGGTGTCTGGCGACGATACGGTTTGGTCAGCGCCGAAAAATTGTAGGAGGCGGCTTTGTGACCGTGCCAGTTTCAAGATACGAGCGTCCAGCGCGATGGCGTCGGCAGTCGTTTGCAACACTGGGCTACCGTGCTGTTGCTGGCCCGGTTTGTGCCGTAATTTGACCGCGCAGAGCTGGGCGCGGCATAGGCCCACGATCGCCGAAATTCTTTGCTTCCTATTGCATCGACTGGTTGTTCGCTCGCCACACAATAACGACCCGTGACCTGTCAGAATAATATAAATCGTCATTCGAAAACGATGATTCTACGGTACGATACGTCTTTCCCGGTGGTGGCTAACCATGCCTGACATCAAACGCCGCATTCCGCACGTAATGCGATTCTTGGCGCTCTGAAACGCTCGGCCTGATCGTGGTGGGTTCTGGGCGCGCAGTCCGTCTGGGTGACAAGTATGCGGCTGGTCAGGCTCGTCGAACGGAAGGTGAATCGAACTCTGTCCTGACCGCTCACTAAAGAGGCGAGAACGACTGAACAAAAGTGTCTTACCTCGCCGATCAGATATTCGCGAGGCAAATAGGTGTGATTGTCGACACACGAGCGGTGGTATGATGCGCCGCTCCACGATCGCCCGTCACCTGGGCGATGATCGATCACCTCGTGTCGATCGCGGCGGCAAGACCATCCGGAGATTGTTGTCTCGACGACGAGGATTGAACTGAGTTCGCCTTCAGCAATTAACCGTGAAACCGATAGCGTACGAATATCGCTTCGCGACCGGTGGCGGCTGAATTGGTCCGATCCGCCAGCGATCAGGCGTATTCTCAATTCACCGCCGACGGGAACGAAGGCTGGCGTGTTTGGCTTCAGGTCAGTATGATCGATCGTTACTGCGAACGACGATTCGCGATCCCGTAACTCTCGCCTTTAGCTGTTTGTGGACAATCGCCGTCTTTAGCGCGCTCGACGGGCCGGCCGCATCATGGAACATGTTCGATATTCAGGATCATCTCACAGCTCATGTTGTGATGATCGCCGACGATGTTGCATATTCGCGCGCTTTATTGCCTGACGGCCGCGGCCGCGTGTTAATGATAAAGCTACGCCTGCACTGCCGGCGCTGGAGCATGGCACAAACCCGTATCCCGGGCTGCGGAAATCGTACTCGGCGGTATGGACGGTCTGTGGAAGATCCAGTACTCGAGTAGATCAAGGCTCTTGTGCGCTGACAGTGTGATCCATGCAGATGGTGGGTGGCGTTCATAACTATCAGAGCCGACATATCGAGGAGCTTTGCGCGCGAGCCATCATCGCTCGCCGGGCGCAACAACGCGCGAGCTCAGTCGTCAGAATGCGCAGTTCGACAAATGCCCGGAATATCGACGTGGCAATGGCAGCGTGGCACCGCGCTGAAAATCAGGTTACGCGGTGAACCGTCATCTGACACGCGACGTGATCCACAACTTTGCGCATTGAAGTTGAACCAGGAGGTCATTTTCCCGATGTGGGTGAAGGCGACGAAACCTCGCCTGACAACCTTCGTGTCATCGCATTCTTCAATTCGGGAAACTCGGCGCCAGGATTCTGGCCTATTCAGCGGCGATCGATCTATTGTGGGACGTGGATGATTTGGCAATAGTAGGTATCTACGAGATAATAGTTGATCTTCGCTTTTACGCACCTGCTGCTTCTGCATTCGATCAACACCGCGAGCACATCACGCTGCGATGCCCCGTCGCGCCGCTTCCAACCAGGCGGCAGGACTGCGTGGCGTGCCAACCTATCGGCCTGATACGACTACTTTCGCGGGTGCCCGGAGCACCACGCGCGATTCTGGATGAATGCGTCTCGAAAGAGAACGTCCGTGAATGTACGTGCGATCACGACGTGGTCGAGTGAAGCGGGCCGGCGAAAAACCAGTTACGATTGCCATTACGCGTTCCGCTGCGGTCAACGCGCAGCGATTGGGAACTGTTAACCCAGTGAAATCGCTGATTCCAGCGCCCGTATCGCATTCGCGGACGAGAATCCACTGCGCTATACCATGACGGCGCTGTCGCCCCGGAACCTACGAATCCCAGGCCGCGAACAGCTCGAGCGTCTCGCCTGGCTGGAGTGTGTAGCCGCGAACGGGAGAGCGGTGAGTCGCGCTGATATCGCGATGAACTTCTTTCCATCAACCGAGGTGGTGAATGACGCGAATCTACCGTCGTTGACATGGTAGCTGGTGCGCTCGGCGACCAGTATGTTGCCGAATGGCGGACAGCGATTCGTCTAGCGATTGATAGAGACGGCGAAAACGATCGACACTACCCGCGAGAGGTGGAGGCGTCTGTTCGGGAGCGATGCGGAGTTCGTCGCCAGCAATAACGTTATCGGCGCAATCCGGACCGGCGTCGTGGTCGCGAAGTCCGGCGCAGTGATCTTTTTGTTATCATTTACGTGACTCGGGCGCCTTCAGCCCAAACTCAGTTCGGGTATTGTTCCGTCGGTGGATTATCGACAGTTGTTCTTCTTCAGCGATGAACTGGCGACCTGGCGATCGCTGTCGCGGCATCAATGGCGTCGCGCGGGGATATTTTGGTCGATTGCGGGATCTGGCGCCTGGCGGTGACGGCGGCAGTTGCATCCACCTGACCACCGATAACCCGGCAATCTCAACGTCCGTCGTGAACACCGGGCGCCGAACGATTCCGGCGGCGTACCGCCCCAAAATCGCCTTCGGCATGGTGCGTCATTCTCGGCAGCCAACCGAGACGAACAGCTCATTCGGACGCTGAAGGCTACGCTGTTTACGATGGTTTCTTGAACGGCGGCCCGTGGTTGCAGGCGTCAACACTGAGAATTCAAGCTGTTTTCCGTCGCGCGCATCGTTACTGATTCAAGTCGGCTACAACCGACGCTCTTCGGCGGCCAGCGCGGTAACCGGTACGACCGTTACTTCGGCTCGACAATTCGATGTTCCGCCCATTAACTCGTGAATTTACTAGACTCATTGCACCTTTGCTCCATTGATCGGCGATTGTCCCGTCTTACGCGCTAGTTATTTCACCTTCGGCACGTATCAGAACTTACGCCCGGTGCGAAGACTCCGAGCCGGGCGGTAATGTGCATGGCGTACGCGAGCGATGATTGACAAAGTAAGCTGGTGAATCGACCCACGAGGAAACTGCGCTCAGATGCGACTGCCAGCGCTCTGATCATGGCTGCCGACCGTATTCGACGATCGCTGGCTGGTTTGCATGGGCAGGACGGCCCAGTCTACTCGCAACACCAGCCTTTAGTTGCGATGGGAAGTATACGAGAGTCAACGCAACCCAGAGCCGGGCTCGGGCGAAAGACTCTTTTTATGGCGCGGAAATTCGGGCGCAAAGGTACGACGGCTGCATACTGAACAACCCAATAACCGTCCAGTGAGCGGTTTGTGAAGCGTCTGCATATTTCCCGCGTCTTGCCTGGGGCTCTATTTTGGGGACGGTATCGCGTGAGGTTACGGAGTCAGCGGGCAACTGGCTGGCGTTACGTGTTCAGAATTATATTCAACTCGTTCCAGGCACCGTCACAGCCGTTGAAGCGTGGGAGTTTGGAACTAAAGCTTCCAGGCACCCCGGCCTGCGACCCATGACCCAGGCTTGAGGACACCGGCGCCGCGTAGCGAGACCTTTTCTGTGCAGCCGGGCTATTCCGAGGCTCTGCCCTCAGTATTCACGGCGTTCTGATCAGCTAGTCAGCTGGAGCTCGGCGTTTCAGCCTCGATCGTCTATGCAGCAACGCTCAGAGGAGCCAGGCTGGTTCCTCAGCTCACAATCACGCGCACAAAGCACCTGAGACGAGCCTGTTCGGACGAGATGACCTGAGGCGTGAGCTGCCTGCGCTCTCGCTGGCCTGAGTTAACTCCTTTCAGTGAAACTCCGCAGGCCATCCATTACGACGCCGGCTGTGATACGAGCTGAACGTTTTCATTGCTGACTTTATCTGTCTTGATGGCTTTCGTATGTATCCGTACGCTCACGGACAATTTGTGCCGGAGTATTGGAGGAGGGTTGCGCCGATCATTACACCAGCCAGTACCCAGTCGAACGGCGGCGGGTCTCGATGATACGGCTTTATTATGCGGCTCCCCTTCACTGTGACTCAGTTTGGTATCTTTATTGCAGTGGGCTTGAATACACTATCTCCGGCGATTATGGCATCCATTTCCATTACGTGGACCAGGATTACTGACATGTTCACCAACGCGGGATCTTATCCACGCCGGCCAGGGTACTGGGTCATGTGAGCCACCTGGCGCGGCGCGTGCGATCGAAAATCGTTTCGGGCTGGCAGCGGCGTTCGAGGTTGCTGCCGCTCAACTACTTATGTGCGATCAAACTCGGCACCATTTGGAGAGCCAGTCAGATGCGAAGGTGAATCCGGCGGCTGGCGTTGACGCCAGCTTATCCGGTCGCGTTGAACCCGAGCTGAACGAGCGTGCGGCTATTGCCCCAGACAAACCGCGTCGAGGATGCAGATCGGCTCGTCCGCGAAGGTCTGTTCCGATCCCAAAGCGGCTACCACAGCAGGTCGCGGCTCGGCATATTCTTTCCGCCCCCGATGCGCATTGCCCCTCACCGTGGCGCGGCTCTCTTCGACGCCCGATAATTCACCAGCACCGATCATTGAATGTCTTCGTACGATATAATCCGCCATGGTCAAATCGATTCGCGCAGCTATGATCCCGACCGTTGCTGCAGCAATATCGAATACTGCGTTCATCTGCAGCAGGCTAACACGATTCATCCTTATTGCCTGATACAATGCGCGTGTCAGACCGAACCAGCTTTCAGCAAGCTCTTCTTCTCTTGTTCTGAAAATGCCGAGATCAATGCATCATGAAATTCTTTCGCTTCGGCACGCTGATCCCGCTGCATGTTTTCAGTGCGGTGATCGACGGTGACCGATGGTAAGTGACCTGCTGCGACGAAGACGATTACGACAGATCGATTTCGGCGTGTTGATGTCGAGCGGAAAGGATCCGTTCAGCTTCTCGACCGCTCAGTAGCCGAATCGAAGGCTCAACGTCGGTCGATTCCTTCTGACTCTGAAGCTTCGCGCGACAAAGTCATCATTCCTTCCGAATGATAACTCGCTAGGTCAGTGATAACTATTATTCCTGGTAATGTGCTGTCACCTGGTGGCCGAGCTGATTGTCTTCATTCTTGATGCAGAATTCACCTCCCATGAAGCTCTTTGAGACGGCCAGGCTGTTGCATTCCCCCTCCTGCCACGCATGTGTCTGGTACCAGGCGGCTACTCTGGCACGACAATGTGGAGACTCCATCCGCTCACAGCTTGGCCGGTGATGCCATTGCACGGTATTCTCACGAGTGGCTGCAAGGCCCGAGGTGGCGGGTCCGTACTGTCGGCCGTCCCGCCGGAACACCAACGATCGCCAGATATTCCTCGATGAAAAGCAGAGTTCCTAGTGCAAGAAGGGTGATCGATTTGACTACGAGACGAATCAACCGGCTGTGGAAATACTGCGTGTAGGTGGATTCTGGCTTTCAAGCTTGTAACTCGCTTGTTGCGGGGCGCCTGTTACCAGTCCGTTTCTCGCGCGCGCGAGTGATGCGTGAGGCGCGATGCCGGCTAGGTATGATCGTTGGTCGGCCCGAACCATGTGGCGACGAATATGGAGGATCGCGGTACAACGGCGCCAATTCCGTAGATACCGCGGCACTAGCAGCGAACCCGGGATCGTGCCCGAGCGGAAACGAACAGCGATGACGGGATTTCGACGATATCAAAGGAGAAAACGTATTTGCACCGCGCATATCGAGTACCGTATCAGTAGTGCGCTGTGCCGGTGCGCGATCTCGCGCGCAATCATGACCATCCCGAACGACAGCGAACGATTGCCGGGAGAACACATATATTATTTCCTTGTTTCTTCCAGATGGCTGAGGGGATTCACCATTTCGCCGCGCGCCCAGTTGAGGCCTGGCTAGCAATTCAAACCGGCGATGGAGCTTAGGCGGCAACGACCTCGAGATCGCGCTCGCTGAAGATATGCGCTTTATCGTTGCGCTTTGCGTCATCGTCAGCTCTCTGGCGCAACGGGCAGCCCGTTCTGTAGCCTCGCGGCCATTGGGCCTGCTCGCGCCGGGCACTGTCATCTGCCGTCAGTCTGTCGTTTCGGCCCGAATAGTGCAGAGGATCGACATGTGTGCCTGCTGCCCCATCACGTCGCCGCCATCAACGTCTTACTAGGCCAACTGCTGAACTCTGGGCAGACTTGACACGACCCCATTTATTTCTTCGGCGACGGCTATATATTGCCGCCGAGACACTTGTGGGCCTGTGTATCAGGTGGCGAGCAGGCCTTCTCGGGTTCTGCTTTCATTTCGAGACTTTACTGCACCGTGTACTGCACTTGACAATTCGGAGCCGCCAACGTCGTCTGTCGTCGTCTATCGTTATACTACGTCGTTGTTCCGCAATCCACGTCACGGCTGCGGCAGCTCGCTGAACATATTGCATGTCTTTGTGGGACCGCTCTTGCAGCAGTGAACGAGACCGGGCGTTGTCCCGCCGGTAATTTCAGGCCCGTTACAGATGTGCACCGTGCGAATTGGTATCAGTGGGAGAATCCTTCCGTTGCAGACAAACTGAGAGCCAGCTCGTGATCAGCTAGCTACAGTTTCTGCGATTACCCACTCGGATGGTAATGTCGATGCTGGGTGACTCGACTGACTTTGGTTCCTTATCATTTAGCGTCGATAAGCCTCATTCCCCTTGTAATTCCTCGACATTTCAGTTTGGGCCTTCTCAGCGTGTTCCAGGCTGAGTGTCGTTCCTTTTGGCTTTCTATCATTCATCATAGTCTGGCAGCTATGCACGACCCATTAGGCTGCTGCAGACCAGTGCCTTCACAAAAACCCGCCAGGCGGGGGCTTTGAACTGTATAACTGCCAGTGGCGGCGTGATGCACGATTCGTACGGGCACTGTAATCAGTACGCCGTCTGTATTTTGCGTCCCGCCAACGCGGCTGTCGGCATCGGAAGATATTTGGAAATCGGGCTGTCGCTGACGGAAATTGCTGGGTAACGAAGCCATGAAGGATAATCTGTGGAGTAATAGGTGAAGCTATCTAACGGAGAGTAACTGGTGAGCACCGACCGGAGATCATTTCCGGCATACTGCTCATGGAGAAAACTTATGGGCAACTACCCAGAGACTGGAGCGGAAGGACGTTTGTAAGAGTGCCGATCGTGTTCTCGCGCTTTTGATGTGAACGCAATCCTGGGGTGACAATGTCTGTAACTGGGGCCAGGCGCTCAGCATCAGGCGGCAATTTCCATCTGGTATTTGTGGGAGCTGTTTCGAGGCATTTCTCGATTCCCAGTAAATGAACAGCATCGGGCAATGTCGTCCGGCGGATGAGTTCAGCTCACCTTCCGTACTCTCCAGCGGAAACGTCACCAGTACAAATTGCAGCTCCGGAAGACGCCTGCTTGCTCAGATCCAACATTAGCGTTCTCCTTCGGATTTATACAGAAACGTTAAAGGTAAGGCAGGCGTCGGCTTATTGTCCGCGGCCAGCGCGATATTTGCATTTAGCTTCTCTGTGCGTAAGCAGAGGGCACGGGCTGACCGGTGGCCCGGTTAGGCTTTCAGCGATGGCCTTCATTATTACGATCAGCGATTATGAAGTGCCGCGCGAGATGTTATGAGCCTATTCCTTGGCGTTCATGGGGGCCTTGTGTCACAATGTCATTTGCAACCCGCCATCATGCTCCAGCCAAGCACCTACGCCGGGGCTGGTAAGCAATTGTCTGCCACCTCTTCTGGCTCTCACTTCATTCACTGAGTGGTCAGGGAGGCCGCCTGCTCAAATCGTGCTGATGATTATACACCTTTCCAGCAGGCAGCCTCCTCAGTAGCCCAAGGAATGATCTTAAAGTCAGCAGTGAGGAAACTATCGCCTTTAATACACACATAGCGATCATTGCCTTCACTCTGTGGGGCATTCTTTGTGTTACCGCTGATGTGATTCAGACCGGCGCGTCTTGTCGCAACAGAGCGGTGAATAGCACGGGCGACGAGTCGGCGCGCGTGGCACCTGGCCCGTTAATCGCCGCGTCGATCACTGCTGCGAATGACGTAATCGATACCCCTGGATGGCTGAGCTACCGTCTGACCGATCTTATTCTGCGCGCAGGTAAGGTGATTCTTCTGCGCGTGCCGATTCGGTGAGTTTTACCGCTGAGTATTATCGATGACGCATGTCGCCGACCGCTCCCGCCTTGCGATCCGTACTGCTGGCGGACCTTATATTCCGGCCCACTAACCCCAATTTGGAGATAGCACACCTTCGGCGTTCGACCGGCAAATCCGCTACATTCCGGCAGCCTGTTTGGTCAGTGGAGCAGACGAGAGTACCAACTATCATCGGCGACCCGCGCATACTGCCCAGTGTCTATCTCGCCATAAAGCCCGCAATGTTCGTTGATAATTCGACTCGGACAACGAACGAATACGCGTCATTACGGTAATGGCGGCGCTAACAGTTTCTGCGTATAAATCGGGTGAAGTAGCGGTCGAATAACTTCGAAGACCGCGATAATTTCGTCGGCAGTTCCGCTCGGTTGCTTGATAGCATCGTACGATGATTCGTCATCAGTGATTACGGACGATCCTGACATCTGGTCCGCCAGGCGCAGAGACAGTCGGCGGACGTCGACGCCCGGCGGCGCAGCATTCAGATCGACGAAGGCGTGTCCGCGTCAATCGAGGTTGCCAGTAATGTGAGATCAGTGTTCAAACGACTGGCGATAGTAGGCCTCTGGCAGACCTCCGCTTCAAGCGCGAGACGCCCGAACTGAAATTCCATTGATATTTTTATTCTCGCGAGTGACCTGGCGTGTCATCTCGGTGGCCGGATCGTGGCGGATATGGTTGGACTCATCGATGCAGTCGCGTTTTGATCGCTCGACAGGTAACGACCTCAAACGCTTATTGTGCTCGCCTCACAACGCGAGACTCCTCGCGATCAGTGGCCGTCGTAAGCTGGCTGATAGTAGCCGATTTTTACTCTGCATCCAGCATCGCGACATTCCTCGCGCCCGCCCAGCCCAACGATCGCAAGTTGCTCTGTCTGTGCTTAAGAGTACGAACGCCGATCGTTCTGCGGTGCGTGGGTCCATCATGAAGACGGTATGAATCATGATCGGCAGTACCAGCTCACCATTGGCTCAAACGTTAACAAATTTGCGCACGAACGACCAGCGGCATCTTGTGAAATTACGGGCGAGACCTTCGGCACGAAGTGCGTCGGTGTTGACGTATCAAGCTTCTCCGTCGAAAATGAAATTCGAACGTCCATAACTTACACCAACGGCAGCAATAGAGGCATCGCGTTGCTGCCATCAGAATAATCAGCTGCTTTACTTTCAGATCATTCAGGAAAAACTGGTAAACTATTCACTACGTCGTACGCGTAACACGGTTCTTCAATTCTCAAAGGCATTCCGCGGCCATTCGTAGACGAGTCATGACTGGTTACCTCAACAGTGGTTTGAACGCTAACAAATTGCAGGCTTTCGGTAAACGTATCGTCGAGGTAGGCCCGAACGGTTTCGCTGGATGATCTTCGGCGACGCTAATCCTGCTCAAAGATACCGCGAGGTCATCAGCAACAAGCGTTAGCAATTTGGTTGGCCTCCGTGTTTTCCGAGGCAACCGTCACGGCAGTAAATAGTGTAGGCAGCAGTAATAAATGATAACCAGAACGACGCACTGGTGTCGTTCAAGCAAGGTCATGACGTTCGCAAAACGGCGCGGCTTCATGTCCGGCGCTCGCCAGCGCAGAGGGCAACCGTGTCGAGACTGACCCGGCTATTCGGAAGACACATGGAGTGGATTAGCCGTGTACGAATCTGCCCATCGCGTATGATCTGCCGATCGTGCGAGCAGAGACGAGACGACTTAGCGACACCCGGCGGACGTTACGGATGATCTTCCGCGTGGTGAAGCGAAGGCTCTGAAGCGAGGGCCCGTGTTGCCGACTTAACCAACCGGCGGCTGAAAACTGGCAGCTCGAACTCAGGGGTAACGCGAACACCTTCTTCGAGATCCCTATTGGGTCGTAGGCGACTAAATGTTTGGTTTCGACGAGGATCTTATCTTACTGTGCGAAGCAGTATCGATCCATTTAATTTCGATCCAGATATATTTACTGAGTGATTTCTGCCACCGACAGAATCACTGTGATCAGACGCCAGGCGAGGCAGTACACTTGCAACACTTCTTAAACCACTTCCTTCTTGTTAGCGATAACTGAAGTCGTGGAGAGATGGTAATCATTTGCGCGAGGGCATCCTGTTGGGTGTGCCGTCTGTTGGCGAACTAAAGCTGGTATTTATGACCTCTGCGACAAGCTGAATCCGAGACAGACGTCATCTCAGGTGGAGGCAAATTTCCCGTGTTTGCATCGCTTCGCGACCGCCCCGAACGGGGTTTCCAGGACGCGTCGCAGTTCTTCCGGCATCGCACTGTGGAGTGTAACGTCTGCGAGGAATGTTCGAAGGCGGTCGCGGAGTCTGATGATCGGCTTCTCGTCGCGGCGGCAGTACGCTTTCATGAACCGCTCTTTGAGGGCGGCGGCATCGGAGAGATCGTGAAGATCACGATCGTAGGCTCTGACCCGCTCGGTAATTTCTGTAGCGACGCGGTGGCCGATTCAGGGCAATCTTCAGATCGACTATTACGCCATGCGAATCAGATATACACAATGCCGCGGTCCCTGTGAACGAACTGTGAAGAGACGATCGGCGCGTCTGAGCCGCGCGGTTTAAGACAGGCATCCTCGGCTCGCTAACATCATTGCAACTCTTGCATTCTGATAAGAAGCCTCTGGAACTCCGCAA
>ERZ1370068.1667-contig-11580_pt1 | contig 78147 bp, 97 predicted proteins | sample MGYA00561227_ERZ1370068 | MGnify/ENA primary metagenome ERZ1370068 (study PRJEB38410, sample SAMEA6850437) | metagenome | study: Metagenomic assessment of the ecological functions of the soil: analysis of the soil microbiota associated with the... | reverse complement strand
CCGGGAGTCTTCGCGGCCGCACTGGTGTCGATCGATTTGATCCTGCCGTGCGCCACCGTGCTGCGGAAAATCTTTCCATGCAGCATTCCCGGCAGCCGCATGGTGTGGGTGTATTCGACGCGTCCGGTGACCTTCTCGCGGCCTTCGAGCCGCGGCAATGAGCGGCCGATCTGCCCGCCAGTGCTCACTCGAGTCGGCATCGGCCGATCCCCGTGACTAGATGCTCGCGACGCCGGTCAATCGAGTGTGAGGATAGTCTTTCGCGCCGGGCGGACAACGGTTCCACGGAAAAATGTTCGATTCCGTGGATCAGCTTTGGGCTTTGGACTTGTTCAGGGTCACGGCGGCGCGAACGAGAGTCTTCAACGCCTCCTCGTCTATCTTCTCGCCCTCGTGGAAGTCGATGGCACGCCTTGTGTTCCCGTCAAGACTGGAGTTGAAGAGGCCCGAAGGATCCTTCAGAGCCGCCCCTTTGGCGAAGGTCATCTTCACGACGTTCTTGTAAGTCTCGCCTGTGCAGATCAATCCGTCGTGCGACCACACCGGAACCCCTCTCCACTTCCACTCCTCGACGACTTCGGGATCGGCTTCCTTGACCAAGGTACGGAGCCGGCTGAGCATCTTGCCCCGCCAGTCGCCTAGCTCCTTGATTCTCGCGTCTATCAGCTGAGAAGGAGACTTGCTTTTCTGCGACCCGCTCTTCTTCATGCCCGTTTCTCCTCCTTGGTCCCGAGGCTTTGATAAATGGGGGTCATCGCCACCGTGCCGAGTTCTACCTGGGGCTGCGGTTATGCGACAAGTTATCTTGGCGGCTCATCTCTCTATAACCGGCCGCGGCCAGGCATGACACGAAGCGTGCCGGCAAAGCGCGAACTCTAAACCTGCGACCTCCACCGGGGTTTGACCGAGTCCGCCAAGTGATAGAAAATGCTACAGCGCCACGGAACGCAACCTGGCGGAGTTCGCAACCAAATCGCGCGCAACGTGACGACGCCGTTGATGAACATCACCGTAAACAAGACCGCAGCCATTCTTCGCTCCAAATGAATTGATGATGACGCCTGCGCCTGGTAGATGGGCTCGGCAGCGCTGGCCTTCCGCAACGCCCTGCTCTTCCCCCATTAAATTCAACCTTGCCGATTCCGGTATTCGGCCGTCCGATCAGCTTTCCACAAGGCACGGATGCTCGGGCGGACTCCTCGAAACATTCCCACACCGCTTTTCGCCGAGAATGGTCACGCGCGCCGCAACAGCGCCGCTCGCCGGCGGAAAGTAATCCTCGCGCGACGCATGTGCGCGGCGCCAAACCCACATCAGGGATGTCGTTTCGACTGAGATGCTCGTAGATCTAACGCTTCGGCCGATAGCTCTGACCCGCATTCAGCTCGGTGTCGCGTTCACGAAAGGCTGGCGTCCAACTGACCAAATTCGAGCCGGTGGGCAACCCAAGCAGCCCCCACGGCGCCCTGGGTTTGCCATGTGTGCGGCCCCGCCTCGTCCTGTTCCTTTGGCCGGGGTGCGAATACCCCGAACCCGCACCCCGCTTCGTTGGCGACCTAGTCGAGCGGCTCCACTTTCACGATCCGGTGGTCGTGGTTGCTGCCGACCCAGAACGTCACCGGCGTCGTCGAATTGTCGACGAACACCGTGCGCATGTTGGTGTCGGACGGCATCAGGTATTGCACCGACTTGCCGGTCTTGGGATCGAGCCGCACGACGCGGTCGGTGCTGCATCGTCGAGGCCCAGAGTCTCGCCGTTCTTGTCGAAGTTGGCCCGGTACGGGATACGTGTACGGCGGCAGGCTGTATTCGGTGAACTTTTCCGTCTTGGTGTCGAACAGCGCGACCTTGCTGGCCGCGATATTCGGTCACCAGGATGCGGTCCTGGTCGTCGATCTGCATGCGGCGCGCGCGCGCGTTCGCGGTCGGCATCGGCGTACCACGTCACTTTCGTCGTCTTCGCATCGATCTTGCCGAGATGGCCTTCGGTGAATTCGGCCATCCACAGGTTGTTCTTGGAGTCCGCAATGACCTGATAGATGCCGGCATGCTTGAGCTTGCCGGCGGCAGTTGGTCGGTCGGGTGGAAGCGCTCCCATTTGTTGGTCGCCAGATCGAGCCGGAAGATGTGCTGCGTGCCGACGCTCTTGGTCCACACCTTGCCGTCGACGTCGTGGCGCAGCCCGGTGAAGTTCAGCTGCACGCGGTCGTCGTTGTATTCCGGCGGCAGCGGATAATAGGCGATCTCGCCGGTCTTCGGGTCGAGGCTGCCGAGCGAGCCCTGGTACATCGTGTCGAACCAGATCTTGCCGGTATGGTCGAACTCGATGCTCAGAGCAGCCCGGTCGGGCGCCTTGTCCTTGAACTTCTTGATCGGATATTCGGTGAGCTTGAGCGTCTTCGGATCGAACTTGCCGATGAACATCTCGCCGAAGTCGGTGTACCAGACCTTGCCGTCCTTATCGACCAGGATGTCATGCGGCTCGGTCGTCGGCCGCACCATGTCGTACTCGGTGACGATGGCGCGGGTGTCGCGGCCCTTCGGACGCGGCAGCGTCTTGAGCTCGTACTGACCAGTGGTCGGTCGAGCTCAGATTGATGGTCGCGAGATAGTCGGCCATCTTGCGGTATTGCTCCGGCGTGCCCGGCGCGGCTCGGATCCAGCATGCGGCTGCGGCTTGATCGGCTGGCTCACGGCGCCATAGCCCATCATGCGGGTGATCACCTGCGTCCACTCGTCGGAATCGTGGGTCGAGCGCACGATGCGCTCCAGCGTGTGACAGCCGACGCAATTGAGCAGCGTCGCCTTCTGCTCTTCGGTGCCGGGGATGCTCATCATCCACTCGGCGTTGGTGAGCTGGCTGGCGAGATTCTTGGTCTTCTTGAGCTTGATGTCGGCCGTGGCGGTCTTCTCGGGCGCCACCGTCGCCTTGGTCGGGGCGCCGATGTCGTAGCCGACCGCGCGGATGCTGAGCGCATATTCGCCCGGGTCGAGGCGGTTCTCCGGGAAGGCGTAGCGGCCCTGCGCGTCGGTGGTCACGCTGACCTCGACGATCGAGCCGGGCCTTGCTGGCGGTGACGACGACGCCTTCCATGTTGCCTTCGGCCTCGGAGCTGACCGTGCCGGTCAGCGCCGCCTGGCCCTGCGCCCAAACCGTTTGCGTCGTTGGATGGAACAGCATCACCGCGGCACTGGCGGCGAAGCTCAACATCAGTTTGCTTCGCATCGACTTCTCCCTAATGAAAATTTGTTTGGTTGCCGTGAAACGCGACTCGCTCGGATCGCTGACCGATTCAGTCGACAGTCGACGGATGCGTCATGATGACTCCGCTTGGCGGGTGGAACAAGCCTCATCCAGGTGGCTTCGGCGCTACATTTGGTCGGGTCTGACTGACGGAGAACCCGGGCGTGTCGGGCCGCCTTGCGCCCTGCGCGCTTTGTCTGGATACTTGCGTCATCGGGCACCGTGCGCAGTCACGGGAGGGAGGAATGCAGCCATGTTCACACGTCTCTTTTCGACGATTGTCGGCGCCGGGATCTGGTTTTGCGGTCGCGGCCGTACCGGCGCTATGCCGCCGACGACATCGAGGCCAAAGCGCAGATGTGCGACGCATGCCACGGCCAGAATGGCGTGCCCGACCGACCCAAAGACCATTCCGATCATCTGGGGTCAGCAGCAGAGCTATCTGATCAAGCAATTGCGCGACTACAGAAATGGCGAGCGCGACAACCCGATCATGTCGCCCATAGCCAAAGGCCTTGCGCAGGAGGATCTGCGCAAGATCGCGGCCTATTTCGCGGCCAAGAGCTGGCCGGCGCAACGTGCGACCGCCGCTCCCGCGTCGCCGCCCAACGGAATCGCCCAGTGCCAGCCATGCCATCAGCCGAATTTCGAGGGCGGCCCGCCGGCGCCGCGGCTGGCAGGGCTCAGTTACGAATACCTGGTCGCAACGATGCGCGACTTCGCCACCGATGAAAGGAGCAACAACGGCGACATGCCGAAATTCATGCAGAGCGCTGACCGACAGCGAGCGGGATGCGATGGCGCGCTATCTCTCCGCGCCTTTGAAGAAAGGCGGCAGCGCGCGGGCAACCTCACCAGTAACGGCAGCCGTCCCCGTTCCTACCGGGCCGACCGCTCGGCTGTTTCCCGCCAAGCACGCTGCCACACCTTCGTGCCCGCTCTCGGCACGAGATCGACCCGGCCAGCCGATGTTCGAGGTCCGCGTACTGCGGGTAGGCTGCGACGGACAGCGCGCCCGTCAGCTTTGGCCCGCTAATGACCGAGGTCGCGTTGAAAAAGGGCTCGCGCTCATCAGCGAACAATGATTCCGTCTGCTTGAGGCTATCAGTGGCGGAGGCTTGCCATGATGGGTCGGCAGACGGGCGATCAGAGCCAGTTGTTCTACCTGTTCAACCTTGAACAGCGCATTCCGAGAGGTCATTTGCTGCGCCGGATCAATCCGGTGGTGACGCGGCTGCTGGCTGGACTTCGTGAGAAGCTGGCACCCTTCTACAGCGAGATCGGCCGGCCTTCGATTGATCCAGAGCTTATGATCCGGATGCTGATCGTGGGCTACTGCTATGGCATCCGCTTTGAGCGGAGGCTGTGCGAGGAAGTCGAACTGCATCTGGCTTTTCGGTGGTTTTGCCGGCTCGACCTCGACGACAGCGTTCCCGATCACTCGACGTTCTCAGTCAATCGCCATGGCCGGTTCCGGCAGAGCGACTCTCTTCCGCCATGTGTTTGAGGCGGTGGTTCGAGCCTGCATGGATGCAGGCCTGGTCAAGGGCCAAGGCTTTGCCGTCGATGCCAGTGTTATGGAAGCGGACGCCAGCCGGTATCGCGGGGTCCCGCCCGAGGAAGCGGATTGGTCGGCACCGGAGCGCCAGACACGCGCGGTCGCCGAGTTCCTGGGAGCAATCGACGATGACGACCCCACTGCCGACCGCAAGCTCCCGAAGGTGATCTCCTTAAGCGACCCGTGCTCGGCATGGACCGCAAAAGGCGAACAAGCGTGTGCAGTTCGGTTACGGGCTTAATTATCTGATCGACATGGAGAGCAGCATCATCGTGGATGTCGAGGCCACGCCGGCGCGAACTTTCGACGAGGTCGCCGCCGCCAGGAGGATGATTGAGCGGACCGAAGGGCGCATGGGGCTCAAGCCGCAACGTCTCGCCGCCGATACGGCCTACGGCACCGGCAAGTTCCTCGGCTGGCTGGTCAGTGCTGGCATCGCACCGCAAATCCCAGTTTGGGACAAAAGCACCCGAGAGGACGGCACCTTCTCACGCAGCGACTTCACGTTCGACCGGGCGCGCAACGTCTATGTCTGCCCTGCCGGTAAGTTGCTCACGACGACGGGCAACGTTGGCGACGACCACATCCTGCGCTACCTCGCGTCAAGCGCGATTGCGATGCATGTCGACTCAAACAGCAATGCTGTCCGAAGATGCTCTTTCGCAAGGTCACACGTGACATCAACGAGGATGCCCGCGATCTCGCCCGCGCACTGATGGGTACGCCGGAGTTCGACAAATCACGCGACGAGCGCAAGAAAGTCGAGATGCGGTTTGCCCACCTCAAGACCCATCATCGCTTTGAGCGCATGCGATTGAGAGGGCTGTCGGGGGCGCGCGACGAGTTCCACCTCGCCGCAATCGTGCAAAACCTCAAAACACTGGCGAACCACTTCTGGCGGCCGCCCCCCAATGCGATGACTGCTTGAACATCAATTGCCTTAGGTAAAGCTCGGTAGCGTTAGAGGTCGCCCTCAGGGGCAAACAACAAACGGCAGCCGCCGGTCGAGCATGTGGCATGAGGGCCGCAGCCCTCCCATCGCCGATTTTATCAACGGTATCGACCCAAAGCGGACATCGGGCCGTGCCGAACTCATACACTAGCGGAATACACACTTATTTTTGCCTGGCTGATGGAACCCGACGAGGGGCCTTACACGATTGTTCCGACGAATCGCAGGGACATCGACAGCGTCGCCGACCACCCCGCGGTATTCAAAAGCAAAGGATCAGCCCCTCATTTGAGATAGCTGGAGAAGCGATGTCCTGCTGCAAAGGAAGGGGCACGCGATGAAAGACAGAACAGCTCTGTTCGTTATTGCGATCTTAGCCTGTCAATTTTCTCCTAGCTATTCTCGCGCGTACATCTGCGGATCAGATTGGTATTGCCTCGGTCTACTCCGTTGAAAGCGGTCGCCGACACCGCGAGCGGCCAAGAATTGAATCGTGAAGCTTTCACCGCCGCCACACCGCACGCTGCCGTTGGGCACGAAGGTGGAAGGTAACGAACAAGAGCAATGGGCATTCGGGTGGTCGTGACCATCAACGATCGTGGCCCCTTCGTGCGGGGGCGGATTATCGACGTCGCCTGCGGCAGCTCGCGTCTCGGGTTCCTCGGACTAACGCACGTTACAGTCAACGGCGAATAGGGCCTCACGCGAGCTTGTCATCGCAATCTCAAGACCGCCGAATTAAATAGCAAACTGGTTCGATTTGCAGACTTCGATTGGCGTGACAATGGCAGAAACGGAGGTCTGGGAAAAGCGTGCAAGCTCGTCCGGAAATTGCCTGAGCTCGCCTCTGGCTGCTCGTCAGATCGGATCGAGCGACCCAAAACCCGTCAATCTCCTCCCAAGAGCGAACGGACCATCTTAACTTCTCCGATACCGAAAACCCGCATGTCTCATCATGCCAATGACTTCGCGCGGGATTTTCGGACAGCACGCTTCAGGTCACGACAGTACCTCGCTGCCGGCCGCGCGTCCTCAATCCAGAATTCTTGCGATCAACCGGCCGCCAATGCCACCGCGCCGGAACTGCGGGAGGACATAAATGGCAGCTGATGTGCAGCGTCTTCTTTGGGGCAAACGCGCCGCCCAAGGTGATCACAGCGCCGCTCCCGCGACTCCGATCGCATCGCCATTTCCCGATTCAGCCATCACATATTTGGCATTATTCCTTTGAGTTCACCGGCGATGACGATTGCGCATTTTTCCCAAGCGGCATCATCGGTGGCCGGAGCGTGGCCTCCATGGCTCGCCATCTCCCTGACCATATGACGGATCATTTGCACGATGAGTTCTGCTTCGTCATGTCGTGCGTGTCGTCGCGAACGACTATTTTATCCATCGGCCTTCGCGCCCCAAACCAAAGGCTGCAACGTTTCGGGACTCATGTTCTGCACGCCGGGAGCCGAAACGAACGTCGCGACGGATCGCGCGATGCGGCGCGCTCGAAATATCCGATGCCGTTGTGGCTCCGCTTTCCCGCGAGCGCGAAGATGGCGCCCTGCGGGTCCGTGCACTGGACGATCCAGGCTGCCGCCCGGCACTGCAGTCGGGCCGCTGAGGATCTGGCCGCCGCCGCGCCTCCGCGCGCTTCGCCGCCGCGTCGATGTCGCCAACGTTGAAATAGTAAAGCCAGAACGGGACCGGCATCCATCGGAGGCTTGGTGAACATGCCGCCGATCGTCTCTCCTCCGGCGGAGAACAGCTGGTACGTGCCGACCGCACCGGTGTCGGCGCCCGCTTTCTGCCAGTCGAAGAGCTCGGCGTAGAAGGCAAACGCCTTCTCCCAGTCGGCGGCGAGCAGCTCGTGCCAGCCGACGCGGCCCGGTGCGCCCAGTGCGGCGGGCTGCGCTTGGCCGGGCGTTCAGCCACTTGAACAACGCAATCGTTGCCATTTGCGGGTCAACTGCGATCGAGATGCGGCTGATGTTGGGGACGTCCGTCGGCGGGACGTGCAGGGCGCCGCCAAGCGCTTGATGCGGTCGGCGGCGGCGTCCACGTCGTTGACCCCGACATATCCGAGCCAGCCCGGCCTCATGCCCAATTTCCTCGCGTCCTCCGGCAGGTCCATCACCCCGCTGACCGAGGCCGTTCCGGCAGTGAACAGGGTGTAGGGCATGCCGGGCATCGACGCATCCTGCGTGCCCCAGCCCACGACGTCGGCGTAGAAGGCCTTGGCGGCCTCCATGTCCGTCGTCATCAACTCGTACCAGACGAAACGGCCATCAGCATTGACCACGTCTGCTTCTCCCGTTCGCACCTGCACAGAAGCCGCGGCGCCCGCATTCGAGCCGTAACCTCGCAACTCAAAAGGACCACCAGAAAATTAATGATCTCAGACCAGGCTCCGATTGCGAGCGACTCATTCGCCGCGCGGCCCGGTGTCGCTCCCCCTGCGCTCTGGACGCGAGCACGGTTGCTGCCCGGGCTGATTCCGTGTCGATCGGACACGCTGCCAGGCGCGGTTCTTGAGTTGACGTTCTTCCACGGGTTCGCCGCAGAGACCGCCAGGAACTTCAGATGCCACCAGCCTGCACGCAGCGTACGCCAACGCCGACTGCGCGAGCCGAGCGAGCGCTGCGGCCCCTTTGGGCCGCTTCGGTTATCGGGCCTATGCGCGTCGAGGCTGTCGGGCGCACCATGGATGTTCTGTTCGCGATCGGCGGCAATAATGTTGTTCATATGCCGTTCATGAAAGATGTCGTTCATGATGTCGGAACTCGACGCACCGACAATGCGCGTTCTCGCAAACGGCTCGGCCTTGCAACGTGCCTATGCAATAGCCGACCCTGCCGCTTCAGGGCGACGCTTCGACTTTCACTGGAAGGCATGGAGGACTCAACGATGCCACTGACGAAGCAGGCTTCGGAAGCGAAAGCGCCGCAAGGAAGTCGTACCGGCGTTGGGATCTGTTGGCGTGTCTTTGTCGCTAGCGGGCGGCGCATCCGCAGCCACCGCACCGGCAGCGGATGTACCGTCGCCGAACACCGCATGGGTTCCCGAAATCACGCTCAATGAAGAAGAAAATCTCCGACGTCAGCCTGGGGACATTCTACGTCTTCGTACAAGGAAAAACACCGGCTCCGGCTCGGCAAGGTGAACAAGTGGCCCGAGGTTGCGGAGGTTGCAGAGGCTGCAGAGGCTGCAGAGGCTGCAGAGGCTGCGCCAGAGGTTGCGGAGGTTGCGGAGGCTGCGGCTGCGGAGGTGGCGGTTGCTGCTTGTCGTGGGAGTCTGCCGCATCTGCTAGATCGCCGGCACTTTCCGATTACGCGGGCAGACCCTAGGTCTGCCCATGATCAGGTTCGACCGGATCTGGACCCGGCCAATCACTGTGTCATCTGCAGTTCAGCCCGCGCGGATGCGCTGTCCCGAGCGCGTTCGCAAGCGCGTCCAGCAGCTTACCATCAAAGACGGGCGTGAACGCCCTAACGCTGCGCATGACGCCGAGCGGGTAGTCAATCCCGTCGAGAAACGCTAGAGCATGATCCCGAAAGTTGCGGACTTTTCCGGATAAGGTCATGCGGCCGAATAAATCCTTGAGCGAAATCGTGGTTCAATCTGAAGCGATCCCGCTCTGCGCCCGAGCTGACCAACGGCGCCGCCGCACGTGCAGACTGCGTGTCCGGCCAATGACGATCCAGACTGGTCGCGGCAAGCGTCGAGGCGCGCGTGCTGGCCTCGGGACCGGCGATCGCGAGCAGCGGCTTGACGCAGCGCGACAGCAAAGGCGTTCCGCAGTTCGCGCCGAATTTCACCGTCTATGTGCTGCCGCCTGATGTCGTGTGCCTCTATTCCGAGGACCGGAAGTTCTTTCTCCACGGCGCGCTCTATTGCGCGCTCGCCGCCGCGATCGGAGCCGGCAAGAGCTGTCGGCAGCTCGTTCGCGAGCTGGAACAGGATTTTCCGTCCGACAAGATCCACGAAGCCCTGAAGCGGCTGCTCGACCGCCGCTATCGTCGTTCCGGCATCGCGCTCGTCCGCATGGCGCCGCGGCCGCCTATTGGGCGAGCCTCGGGCTGTCGCCGGAGACCGCGGAGAGAAATCTCCAGAAATGTCGTGTGCGCATTCAATCGATCGACGTGCAGGGTGCAACGGAACTCGGCGCCGCCCTGAGCGGGCTGGGCGTTCGCGTCGTGAAGCGCTCCGCCGACCTGACGGTCACGCTGGTGAGCGATTATCTCGAAGCGCGACTGGCCGAATTGAACCGGCAGCATTTGTCGGACCGCACGCCCTGGCTGCTCGTCCAACCCTCCGGCATTTTTCCCCTGGTGGGGCCGGTGTTCAGCCCAGGCAGAAGAGCGCCTGTTGGACCTGTCTCGCCGAGCGGATGAAACGGAACCGCGAGGTCAAGGCGCTTCTCGACCGCAGACAGGCCCGCTGCGTCGCCGTTTCGCCTCTCGCCCGGGACACGTTCGGACAGAGCGCCATCCAGCTTGCGGCCGTCGAGATCGCGAAAGCGATCGCCACCGACTTTCGCACGGACTTGAGCGATCACATCATCAGCCTCGACCTGCTGGGCTCGACCATCGTGAAGCATTACGTGGCGGCCCGCCCGCAATGTCCGAGCCTGCGGCCGCAAGGAGCTGCGCGACCCCGGCCGCGCGCCGGCGCCGGTCGAGCTTGGCGCCGGCGGCAAGCTGGTCATGACGAGCGGCGGATACCGGACCGTTTCGCCGCGGGCCACGGTTGCGCGCTTCCGCAAGCACGTGAGCCCGCTCACCGGCGTGGTCTCGCGTCTCGAGCGGATCGAAGCCGACCTGCCCTTGAACACCAACTACTTTGCCACGCACAATTTCTCCGCCCGCCCCGAGACGGTCGACGAGCTCAGGGCAGGACTGAGCGGCGGCAGCTTCGGCAAGGGCAGCACTGCCGAGCAGGGCGAAGCCAGCGCGCTCATGGAGGCGATCGAGCGTTATTCCGGGATTTTTCAGGGCGACGAGATCAGAGTGACGCGGCGGTTCACGGATTTCCCGCCAGGCGACGCCATTCTTCCGAACGACGTCCTGCTGTTCAGCGACGCGCAGTTCCGGCGAGATCCGGGCGCCGGCGACCGGCCCGGACGAGGTGCCGCCGATGCCGGCCCCGTTCGATCGATCGGCCGAGATCGAATGGTCGCCGGTCTGGTCCCTGCGCGACGAACGCTTCAAATATCTTCCGACCAGCCTGTTGTATTTCTTCTACCGGGGCCCCGCCGGCTACAGGTCCACGCGGATTCCAACGGCTGCGCGGCCGGCAACACGCTCGAGGAAGCAATCGTCCAGGGATTCCTCGAGCTGGTGGAACGGGATGCATACGCAATCTGGTGGTACAATCGATTGCAGCGGGCGGAAGTGGACCTCGGCCAGTTCGACGATCCCTACATCCGTGATCTGCAAAGCCCAGCTTGCCGAAACCGGACGCCGGCTTTGGGTGCTCGACGTCACCAGCGATCTCGGGATTCCGACCTTTGTGGCGGTAGCGCACTGGATGGAAAACGGGCAGGAAAATATCGAGTTCGGTTCCGGCGCGCACTTCGATGCGCGCATCGCCGTGCTGCGCGCGATGACCGAGCTGAACCAATTTCTGTCCATCGGTCTCATGGGCGGCCGGAACCGACGGTGAGCAGAATCGTAGCCATCGACGGCTCCACTGCCATTGCGGCTGCGGGACCATCCCTATTTGACGCCGAGCGGCAATCCGGTCGTCCGACCGGACTTCAGCTCGAAGTTCGGCCGTCTCGACACGCGCGAGCAGGTGACGCGCCTGCGTGCGCCTCGCCAAGCGAGCGGGCCTCGATTTCCTCGTCCTCGATCAGACGCGCCCCGACATCGAGGTCCCGGTCGTCAGGGTGATCGTTCCGGGATTGCGGCATTTCTATCGCCGCTTCGCGCCTGGCCGGCTTTACGATGTCCCGGTAAAGCTCGGATTGCGCGACCGGCCGCTGTCGGAAAACGAGCTCAATCCGCTTCACCCCCAGACCTGAGGGTCGTCCCGGCTTGCGCGCTCCCGGAACAAAGAGAGGGCGACGGGCGGCGCCGGCAACTGTTTCCGCCCGGCTCGGCGGCTCACGTCACGCTCGAAGCGCGCGCGGACGGAGAACATCGTCGCCTGCTTCGATGGCCATTCGGTCGGCTTGGGAAAGTTCAGCGCCGGCGCGGCGGATCGCGCGCAGAACCTGCGCACGGGTCTGCCGCTCGCCTCGTTTGCGTCCGGCGGCCGGAACATCGACAAGGAGATTCAACTGCTGGTCCGGCGATTGGCCAGGCACGGTCTGTTGGAGTACCGCCTCGGGCGCTCGCGGCAACGGCGAGGACCAGGTCGTCATCGAACCGCAGGTTCCCGATTATTGGCCGCGAACGCCGCAGCTCGGCAACGCCGACGTTCTCGTCCTGTCGCGGTTCGCGTACATGCGACGGCGCGGCAACGAGATGGTCCTGGAATCGCCGCGCGCCGGCGCGTTGTTCAGAATTTGCAATCCGAAGATTGCGGCCGCCCTGGCCATGCTGTCTACACCGCAACAGATCAAACAGCTCCGTCGGCAGGACGGTTTTCCCGGGGCTCGAGCTTCTCGCCCTGCTGGTCGATTGCCAAATCCTTTTCAAGATCGACGCCGCCAGCGACAGCGGCCTGCGACCGGCCGAGGGTGACGACAACCTCGTTCTCTGGGACTTTCACGATCTTCTGTTCCACGCGCGCAGCACGGAAGGCCGGCACGCCAACCCGCTGGGCGGAGTTTATCCCTATGCCGGGCGTCATGCCTCCGCTGCCGGCGGTGCGGCCGCGCTGGCCCGGAAAGAAAATCGATCTGCGCGAGGTCCTCGGCCGCGCATTCGGAGCCAATCTCGCCGGCCGCGAAGCTCCTGCGCGAACGTCATTCGACGCGCAGCTTCGATGACCAGCGACCGATCACGCTCGCCGAGCTTGCGCGGTTTCTCGACGGCACCGCGCGCGTCCAGTCGAGATGGAAAGCAGGCTCGACCTCGGCGACGGCGGTCCGGTGGTCGCGTACGCCGTCAGGCCGTATCCGTCGGCGGGCGGCAGCTACGAGCTCGAGCTCTATCTGGCCGTCGACAAATGCGAGGGCTTGCGCGAGGATTCTATCATTACGACGCCGGCGGACACGCGCTGGTGCCGATCGGCGTTCGCGCGCATGAGCTCGAAGCGCTGTTGACGGGAGCCGAGTTTGCAATGGGCGCGCCCGCCGCGCCCCAGATCCTGATCACGATCGCTGCGCGCTTTGGCCGGATTTCATGGAAGTACAGCTCGATCGCATATGCGCTCATCCTGAAGGACGTCGGCGTATTGACTCAAACGCTCTACCTGATGGCGACCGACATGGGGCTCGGCGGATGCGCGATCGGGAGCGCCAATATCGATCTGTTCGCGAAGATGACCGGGATCGAATTCCACGTCGAGGGCCCGGTCGGTCAATTTGCGATCGGCCGCGGCACCAAACCGGAGGCATCCGACTGACGGTCCGATTGCTGGAGTCGAAAGCAGACAGCCCGGTCCGCCGACGCCCGATGTGCTCGCTCATCGAATTGCCCTTCGCTACGCCGACGAACGGCGAATTGCGCGCGGCCCGCACAAAAGGGCGGTCTCGGCCAGTCGAAAAATCTTGCACGCTGTCGCCGGCATTCCAGAATAAATCTGCGCTAAACTTGGTCGACCGCCCGGCTCGGGCATCACCAGAAGGGGGATGGGCAAGGTGGGAAAGATTCCTTCCCGGGTTGGTCCCAAACAGTCGCAGGTCCTTGTCCTTGTGGGCGCCACCGGCGACCTGTCTCGACGGAAGCCGTTGCCCGGCCTGTTCTACTCTGTCGAGCGCCGGGTTCATTCCGGGCTGCCGGATCGTCGGCGTCTCGCTCGACGACATCGACGCCGACGGCTTCCGCAAGATCGCCCGCGAGGCGCTCGATCAATTCTCCAGCCGAAAGGTGACGCGAGGCCGACTGGGCCGCCTTCGCCGAGACGCTGGACTACGTGCCGCTCGGCCGCGGGCGCCGACGTCCTCAAGGCGGCGGTCGCAGCGGCGGAGCAGACGCTCGGCAGCGAGAGCCGCCGCGTGCACTATCTGAGCGTGCCGCCCAACGCCGCCCTGTCGGCCGTGCGCCTGCTGGCGGAGGCCGACCTCGTCGAGCGGTCCCGCATCATCATGGAGAAGCCGTTCGGCACGGACCTGGCGAGCGCGGTGTCGCTCAACGCCAAGCTGCACGAGGTCTTCTCCGAAGACCAGATCTTCCGCATCGACCACTTCCTCGGCAAGGAGCCGGCGCAGAACATCCTCGCGTTCCGCTTCGCCAACGGGTTGTTCGAGCCGATCTGGAACCGCAACTTCATCGACCACGTGCAGATCGACGTGCCGGAGACGCTCGGGCTCGGCAAACGCGCCGGCGTTCTACGAGGCGACCGGCGCGTATCGCGACATGGTGGTGACCCACCTGTTCCAGATCCTCGCGTTCATGGCGATGGAGCCGCCGACGGCGCTCGAGCCGGCAGCCGATCAGCGAGGAGAAGAACAAGGTCTTTCGCAGCATGCTGCCGATCGAGCCGAAGGACGTCGTCCGCGGGCAATACACCGGCTACCGCGCCGAGGACGGCGTCGACCCGGAGTCCGATACCGAGACCTTCATCGCGCTGAAATGCTCGATCGACAACTGGCGCTGGGCCGGCGTGCCGTTCTTCCTGCGCACCGGCAAGCGGCTGGCGGAGGGCAGCGGATCATCTCGATCGCCTTCCGGGAGCCGCCCAAGAGCATGTTCCCGGCCGGCTCAGGTGTCGGCGCGCAAGGCCCCGACCACCTGACCTTCGACCTGGCGGACGCCTCGAAGATGTCGCTGTCGTTCTACGGCAAGCGGCCCGGCCCGGGCATGCGGCTGGACAAGCTGAGCCTGCAGTTCGCCATGCACGACACCGGCCGGATCGGCGATGTGCTCGAGGCCTATGAGCGCCTGATCCTCGACGCGATGCGCGGCGACCACACGCCTGTTCACGACCGCCGAGGGCATCGAGCGGCTCTGGGAGGTGTCGATCCCGCTGCTCGATGCGCCGCCGCCGGTCCGCCTTTACCCGCCCGGCTCGTGGGGACCAAAATCGATCCACCAGCTCGTCGCCCCGCATGCCTGGCGGCTGCCGTTCGAGCGAGCCTGGCGCGACCCCAACCCGGTAGGAGGCTGAGATCCGCTCGACCTCCGTTCACGACCGCTCCATCAACTGCGGGCGTCAGGTAAGGGACGGCCGCCCTCGCTACGGAGCACTGCCGATCTGCTGCAGGATCGGAGCCCACTTGCGCTGCTCACCCTGGATGAACGCAGTGACTTCGGCGGGTGACATCGGAAGCTCATCGCGACCGAGCTTCGCCAGCCGCTTCCTGGCCTCGGGATCGCTCAGCGCCCTGATCAAGTCGCCGTTCGCCTTGCGCACGATGCCCGCGGGCGTGCCGACCGGCGCCACCAATACCTGCCAGCCGATGGCCGCGAAGCCGGGGATGGTTTCCGCAACGGTCGGCAGGTCGGGAAAGTCGGGCAGCCGGCTGGGCGACGCGACCGCGAGCGGTCTGACCGTGCCGGCTTGAATCGCGCCGGCAATGCCCGAATAGGCCTCGATGACAATCGGGATGCGGCCGCCCATGACGTCGTTGAGAACCTGGGCGGTGCCGCCGGAATAGGGAACCATGAGCAGCTTGATTCCAGTCCGGCTTTGGAACAGCTCGCCGGTCAGGTGGGTGAGCCTGCCCGGTCCGTTCGTGCCGTATGCGAGCTCGCCGGGCCGGCGTTTGGCGAGCTGCGATCAATTCCGCCAACGTCGCCACGCCGAGAGACGGCGCGGCCGTAATGAACATGGGCGATCCGCCGAAGTAGCTGATCGGCGTGGAAGTCGCGCGGCACCTCGATCGGGAGATTGGCGGCCGTTCCCGGGAGCGCCACGAACGCCGAGAGAGCGGGGATGAAGAGCGTGTAACCATCGGGCGCGGCAGCGGATGCCATGCGGGCCGCAATGGCGCCGCCTCCACCCGGCTGGTTGACCGCCAGGACCCGCTGGCCCCAGACCTGGGTCAGCCGATCGGCGATAATCCGCAAGGTGACGTCGATGGCGCTGCCGGGCCTGAGTCCGTGATGATCTTCACCGGCCGCGTGGGATAGTCCTGGGCTTGGCTTGGGCTTGCGCCGGCACCCCGCCGGTCGCCGATGCGGCCAGCAGCCACAACGATACGAGTTTGAACCAGTACCGGTGTGCTTTCATGCGGCCCACGAGCCCTCGACGCACCACACCAGCGCGCCGACATCCACGGTAGCCGCTGTCGCGGGCATCCGCGACACCAAAATCGAGTCGTTGACCGAACGATCTCATGCGGTTCGACATCGGCGGCAGGATCGTCGTTCTTGCCGCCGCCCGGCAGCCGTTCCACAATCAAGGCTGCCAGCGCGCAATCATCGCATTCGAATCGTCGGCGGCGGGCGCCAGCGCGGCAAAATGGGGCGAAGGGTGGTTGTTCAAATCTTCGATCGGATCGCACGTGCCATCGAGCTCATGCTGGCACTCGCTTTTCATCGTCGCGGTCCTGCTCAACTTCACCAACGTGGTCGGCCGCTACCTGTTCGGCATCTCGCTGCTCGGCTCCGACGAGGTGCAGGTCTTCATCATGGTCGGCATGACGTTCCTCGGCGCCGTCGTGGTGACCCGGCGCAACCAGCATTTGCGGATGGATGTCCTGGTCGCGGTTCATGCCGCGCCCCGGTCCAGTACGCTGCTGCGGATCGCCGAGCAACTGCTGCTGCATGCGTGCTGGCCGGCTTCGTGCTGGCGCAGTCCTATTTCTACGCCCGGCAGATGCTGCGGATCGGACGCACCGAGCGACATGGCGGGCGTGCCGATGTGGATCCGCATGGCGTCGATGGCGCTCGGATTCGCATTGATCCTCATCGATCGCGCGTTTCGCGCGTCCTCGGTCGCACGCGCGGCGAGCGCCGGAGCCGGCCGCCGAAAGGCGAGGCAGAGCCATGACCTTCGCCCTCGCGATCGTGCCGATCACGCTGCTGCTGCTCGGCTTTCCGATCTTCCTGGTGCTGCTCACCGCGGTGACCGTCGCGCTGGTGTTCTTCATGAACGTGCCGCTGGCGGCGCTGCACCAGAACCTGTTCGCGCTCGGTCAATGCTACGCCGCTGCTCGCCGTGCCGTTCTTCATCTATGCCGGCGAATTGATGGGGCGCGGCAGCGTCGCGCAGCGCCTGGTCGATTTCGTGCAAGGCGGCGTCGGCTCGGTGCGCGGCAGCCTCGGCGTGACGGCGGTCGGCACCTCGGCGATCTTCGGCGCGATCTCGGGCGCCAGCGCCGCGACCGTCGCGACCGTCGGCAGGGTCGATGGTGCCGGCGATGCGGCGCGCCGGCTACCCGGAGACCTTCACCGCCGGGCTGATCACCGCGGTCGGCGCCATCGACGTGATCATCCCGCCCAGCATCCCGATGATCGTCTACGGCGCGGCGGCGGAGGAATCGGTGGCGCGGCTCTATGCCGCCGGCGTCATTCCGGGCCTGATGATCGCGGCGATGATCGCGCTCTATGTGCGTGTGGCGGGCGCGGCGCGAGAATTTCGGCGCCGGCGAGCCGTTCGACCTGCAGACGATTCTCGCACGCCGCCGGCCGCAGCCTGTGGGCGCTGGGCGCGCCGGTCATCATCCTCGGCGGCATCTATGGCGGCGTGTTCTCGCCGACCGAGGCCGCCGCCGTCGCCTGCGTCTATGCCGGCGCTCGTCACCGCCTTCGTGTTCCGCGAGCTCGGCTGGCGCGACATCATCGAAGCCGCCGCCGCGACCGTGCTGTTCACCGGCCAGATCCTCATCATCGTCGCCTGCGCCGGCGTGTTCGCCTGGCTGCTGACCGTGAATCAGGTTCCGGCGACGATCACCGCATGGCTGCAGTCGCTGAATGTGTCGGCCTGGATGCTGCTGCTGGCCATCAACATCCTGCTGCTGGTGGTCGGCTGCTTCCTCGATCCGCTGTCGGCGATCCTGCTGCTCAGCCCGCTGCTGGTGCCGCATGGTCAAGGCGGTCGGCATCGACACCGTGCATTTCGGCATCGTAGTGACGGTCAACCTGGCGATCGGCCTGTTCCACCCGCCGTTCGGCATCAACATCTTCGTCGCGCAATCGGTGCTCGGCCTCAAGCTCGAAACGATCTATCGCGGCATCATTCCGTTCGTGATAATTTATCTGATCGCGCTGGCGCTGATCACCTACATCCCGGACATCTCGCTGATCGGGGTCAAGTATCTGCTGGCCAAAGGCTGATACCCAGCAACAGACGGTTAGGGAGGAAGCCGATCGATGCACGATACCAAGGACGATCTGCGCCATCGGCGGCGCTCGTGGCGGGCGCCCTTCGCTGCGACGCCGCGCAGGCGCGCAGCAGTTCACCATGAAGCTGTCGTCGCCGACGATCAACGACGTCGACGCACGAATACTACAAGACGCTGAAGGCCGGCATCGAGCAGCGCGCGCCGGCGGCAAGATCAAGGTCGAAATCTATCCCGCCAACCAGCTCGGCCAGCTTCCGGCGGTGGTCGAAGGCGTGGCGCTCGGCACGATCGAGGCGGCGCTGCGTCGGCCAACGGCTTCTGGATCAGCCTCGAGCCGCGCTTCCAGGTGCTCGACGCGCCCGGCCTGTTCGACGATGTCACCCATGGCTACAAGGTGCTGAACGATCCGGCGATCCGCGCGCGGCTGGCGACCTGGGGCGCCGACAAAGGCGTCGAGATCCTGGCGCCCAGCCTCTACAGCCCGCTGATGCTGCTGACGCACAAGGCGGTGCGCACGGTCGCCGATATTCAAGGACAGAAGATCCGCACCGCAGGGCGGCGCGCCGATCCAGGTCGAGCCGCTCAAGAAGCTCGGCGTCATTCCGGTCTCGCTGCCGCTCGGCGAGGCGCTGCCGGCGATGCAGAACCGGACGATCGACGGAATGGTCGGCTGCGGCGGCGCCCTTCGTTGCGTTCAAGTACTACGACATCGCCAAGCCGATGACCTATCTGCCGGCCACGCTGTTCGCCGCGCCGGTCGTGGTCAACCGGCAGTTCCTGAAATCGCTCGGACCGGAGCTTGAAGCGATCGTTCGCGCCGAAGCCCGCAAGGCCGAGGCCGTCTTCCGGATTGGAACGTCAACGACATCAAGGACAAGGAAGAGGTCTGGAAGAAGAACGGCGGCGAGATCATCACGCATGGCGCCGGCCGAGGCGAAGCGCTACGTCGATCTGGTCACGCCGGTCGCGGCGTCGATCCTGTCGGCCAATCCGAAGGTCAAGGACGACTACGAGGCTCTGCTCGCGGCGGCGAAAAAGTACCGGCAATAGGCTGTGATCACGACACTCGCCGGCACCGACCGCATCCGGATGGTTTGAGACCAATCGTCCATTTCGTGTCGGCGGTCACAGCGCGCGGAGAACCGAAAGGGCGATCCTCCCAGCCAGCAGTTTGGCTAGAGGACGCCGCGATGGATGCTTTCGCCCACTATCCTCGGACTCCGGCAGAGGGCGCTGCGTCGAACGCCGCCGGCCCGGCGGCCCGCTCCCCTGCCCGCCCGAATCGGACACGCCGACACCCTGACAGCACGCCGGGATCAATGCCCGCGATGCCGCGCATTGGCCGCAGGGCCGCGCGTGTCGAGCCACCAGCCGGGAGGCGTGATCGCGCATCATTGGCAATGCGAGTGCTGCAACTCCGGTTGGGACACCTTCTTTCAACCGCTGTTGGTCTAGGCAGGTCTCGGCACATCCAGGGCTAGAGCCGGCGCTCAACCTCAAGACCGCCAGGACGACCGGCTCTGGGCATCTCGCCGCTGGCGCCCGCCGACTTGCAGCGCGTGTCGAAAGTCCGATTATTGTCCAAACGCGGCAGAAAGGACAGGGCGATCGATCATGACCAGATTGCATCTTGATGACCGGGATCGCGGCTCGCCTCAGGCTTGTCGACGAGCATATCAGTTTCGAAAATCAGCATGACCTTGAAGGCATCATGGGGACTTTCGGAGCGACAGCGCGTTACGACGATGAACCGTGGGACGCGCATTACACCGGACGCGACGAAGTCCACATGTTTTACCGGGGATTGCTGCAAGCCCTGCCGGGACTGCAGATCGCGGTGCAGCGCCGCCATGCGAGCGACGCCGCCGTCGTCCTCGAGGTCGTCATTCGCGGGCGGCACCTGGGCCCGTGGCGCGGGCTTCCGGCGACCGGGCGCCAGATTGAATTTTCGCTCTGCGGCATCTTCACGTTCGACGACGACGACCGCCTGGCGGGCGAGAAGATCTCACTACGACCGCAGCCACGCTGCTTCGACAGCTTGGCGTATTTCACGAACCCGACCGCGCAATGGGGCGCATCACCACCGTGCTCGCTCACCCCTCACGATGGCGCAAATCGTCGGGCGGAAGATTTGGCGGCAGGCTTAGCCGCCTTGCATTCTTTGGCGCCCTTCGCTCGGAGCGTTCAGCTTTGCGGGGCACAGCCTGCTTGTTCGCGAGATAGACGCGTTTGCGTGAAGGGCTTGTCTTGAAGCGGGTTGTGAAACGTCACCTGCTCGGCGCGCGCATCCGCGAAAATGCGGCCGAGGCGCGCGGTGAAGGCGTCGTCCGGACGGTCGTTGGACCAGAGCGCGAAGATGCCGCCGGGGCGCAGATGCGCGGCCAGCCGGGAGAGTCCCTGCTCGCCGTAGAAAGCGGCGTGCCGCGGATCGAGCAGGGAGTCGGGGGAATGATCGATGTCCACCAGCACCGCGTGAAACCTGCGGGCGGGGCGGCCGGATCAAAGCCCGCTTCGGATGCCGCAAGCGCGAAGAAATCGCCTGCACCAAGCGGCACCGGGGGTCGCGGGTCAGCTCGGGACCGAGCGGCACCAGCCCCTGCGCATGCCAGTCGATCACCGCCTCCAGCGCCTCGACCACGATCAGCGCGGCGACGTTCCTGTGCTCCAGCACGGCCTTGGCCGTATAGCCCAGCGCCCAGCCCTCCGACGACGACGTCAAGTCCAGGTTCGGAAAGTCCCGCCAGCCCCAGCCGGGCCAAGGCGATCTCCGATGCCGTGAACAGACTCGACATCAGAAATTCATCGCCAAGCTTGATCTCGAAGACATCCATACCGAGCTTCAACTCGCGACGCCTGCGCAAGCTCAACGCCCCGATCGGTGTCGGGCGATAGTCCAGTTCTTCGAAGTCGAGGCTCATTCGGGCGCTCACCTGATGCGTCGACCACGCCTTGGAAGATTTCAATCCCGATTTGCGCTCGCGCGATCCGCAGGTCGATGGTAGCCTCGCGCCTGCAACAAAAACCGGGGCCTGGGAGACCGCATGACACGCATAGCAACCTTAGACCGCGCCGACATGAACGTCGAACAGGCGCGCGTCTACGACGCCGCCAAGGCATCCAGCGGCATCGTCGGCGGGCCGTACCATGCCTATATCCGGTTGCCGAAATTGTTCGAGGCCTGCCAAAACCTGCGGGCCAGCCTGGCGTCCGGGCCGTTGTCCCGGCGCGAGCAGCAAATCGTCAACCTCGTCGTCGCCCGCCACTGGAACGCGCGATATCCATGGTTCGCTCAGGTGCGCGGCGCGCTCGCCGTCGGAATCGAGCAGCCGGTCATCGACGCGATCAACGCGCGCGAGACTCCTAAACTGGCCGACGCGCGCGAACGAACCTGCTTTGTCGTGGCGCGCGAACTCCTTGCCAACAAGGGCCTGCGCGACGAAACCTACGCCGCCGCGCAAGACACGATGGGGCTGGAGGGCCTGGTGGCACTGGTCGCATCGACCGGCAGCTTTTCGATGACCTGCCTGACGGCCAACACATTCGGGATCGATCCGCCGCCCGCCAACCCGACCCCGCTCGCGGAATAGCGCTCCCGGCCGCACGACATGCGGAGAGCACGAACGCTGTTTTTCCTACTCTCATCGCGGAGATCGGTCGATCATGGACGCGACGCGCTCACGCGATGCGGACGCCGCAATCGCTCTACAATCGACCGCTTCGTGCACCTCGCTCGGGCCTTGGGTGCCTGTCGCCAAACAAGGATCCGCCATGCTGCCCCAGTACCAGAAGATCATCGACATCAGCCTTGAGCTCGATCCCAGGAATTTCGGCATGCGTACGCCCGCCGGATTCAAGAAAGACATGCAGTTCGAAATGGAGGTCCTCAAGGAGCACGACGCGCCGGCGGCGCCGGGCAAATCGTGCGTGGCGTGCACATGCGGCTGCACGCCGGGAGCCACGTCGATGCTCCCGAGCACAATGTCCGAGGCGGCACGCAAATCCATCAGCTGCCTCTCGACTTGTTCATCGGGGACGCAATCATCGCGGATTTCCGGCACAAGCTTCCTGCCAAGGCGATCACCGAGAGGGACATGGAGAACTCGCTGGGCAACCGCATCAGAAAAGGCGATCGCCTGCTGCTGCGGACCGATCACAACAACAACTATGACGGCGGGTCCGAACGATGGATGACGGAATCGCCCTATCTCACCATCGGTGCCACGAAGTGGTGCATCGACAAAGGGCGTGGTCATCGTCGGATACGATTTCTATCACGGCAACGATGAGCCCGGCGCGCCACGGGTATTTCACAACTCCCGTACACTCAGCGAGCACGGCATCATCACGATGCCCTACCTGAAGAACCTCGATCGCATCGAAAAAGACCGCTTCACCCTGATCGGGCTGCCGCTCAACCTGATCGGTGCCGAGGCGTCGCCGGTGCGCGCGGTCGCGCTTTGCTGATTTCACGCGCTTCACAATAAAAGCCCGGTGAGAGGAGAGAGTGCCGTGAAATTTTCTCAACTGATCGCGGCGGTGCTGACGGGGCTCGTGTGCCTCTGTCCTCCGGCGCGGGCACAAGATCATTATCCGTCCAGATTGATCACGATCATCGCGCCCATCACCGCCGGCACGACCATCGACATTCTCGCGCGGCTGTATGCCGACAGACTTTCCAAGCGCTTCGGCCAGCAAGTTGTGGTCGTGAACCGTCCGGGTGCAGGCGGCTTGATCGCCGCACAAGCGGTCGCGAGCTCTCCCCCGGATGGCTACACCCTCATCTTCGTAAATTCAGGGCCATACCATCCTCGGCGCGTTGAACAAGAATCTGCCGTTCGATCCCGTTCGCGACTTTGCAGGGGTTTCCCTTGTCGGCGAAGCGCCGACCATAGTGACGGTACCGCCCGCCCTCGACGTTTCGAACCTGAAGGAATTCGTCGCACGGGCGAAGGCCAGGCCCGGCACCATCAACTACGGATCGGCAGGTATCGGTACCGCCACCCACCTCGCCGGTGCGTACTTCGCGCTGAAGACCGACACAGACCTGGTCCATATTCCATACACCGTAAGCGCCACCATCATTGCGGACATGCTGGGCGGGCGTATTCAGGCGTCATTCGTTCCGGCAGCCTTTGTCTTGCCGCTGCTTCAGGACGGACGGTTGCGCGCCCTGGCGGTGTCCGCCAGGGAGCCGGTCACCGATCCGATCAGGATTCCAACCGCGCTCTCGCAGGGGATCGATTATCAGAATGCAACCTGGTATGGCATTCTCGCCCCGGCCAAGACACCGAAATCCGTCCTCCAGAGTCTCAGTCAGGCAATCTCGGAGGTCGGCAAGGACCCCGAGTTGCAAGCCAAGATCTGCGCCCAGGGAATCGATCCTCGGGATATTGAGCTGGAAAATTCGACCTCCATATTCAGGCTGACATGGCTCGCTTGGACCCGTTGCTGAAGAGCGATCGCAGATCAACGATAGGTCGTTGCCGCGCCTGGGGTTGATGATCCGCGCTCATCGCCCGCTCAACTGCCGCGCGCTTCGCCGGCATGATGTCGAGGTTGCCTGAGGCTTCGGATTCCAATTACGATGCGTGCGGATGGATCGCGGAGGCACGATCTCGAAATTCTCGAAAATGGCCTGCGCAAGGGAGAATTGTATGTCGGGAGACGTCACCGAGGTGCTGGCCGGCTTTGCGGCGTCGCTGCAATACGACGATCTTCCGGGACATGTCCGCGATCACTGCAAGAACGTCCTGCTGGATACATTGGCATGTGCGGTCGCCGGGCACCGGGGCGAGGAGACGCAACAGGTCGCCGCCCTGGCGTCGGCGCTGGCGCAATCCAACGAGAGCAGCGTCATTGGCGGCGACCGGCTGTCGCTCGCCGGCGCGACAATTCTGAATGGCTATCTCGTCACCGCGGTCACCATGTGCGACGTGCACCGGCTCGACGCTGACCCATGTGACGCCGGAAGTGATCCCGCCCGCCTTGGCGATCGCCGAACGCGACGGTTTGTCGGGCCGCGACCTGATGGTCGCCATCGCCGCCGGATGCGAGGTGACGACGCGGATCGGCATCGGCCTCGATTACCCCGCGTTCCGGGCCAAGGGCTGGCACGGCCCGGGCGTGCTGGGTCCGTTCGGCGCCGCCGCGGCGGTCGGCCGGCTTCGCCGGTTCGACACCGAGACCATGGCCAAGGCGTTCGGCCTCGCCGGCAGCCAGGCGGCCGGCACCTTCGCAGCGTGGGGAACGCCGACGGTGAAGTTCCACCAGTGCCGCGGCGCGCTCTCGGGGTTGATGGCGGCGCTGCTGGCCGAGCAGAAGTTTCTGGCGACGCGCGAATTTCTGACCGCCAAGGACGGCGGCCTCTACAACGCCTATGCGAATGGCGGCCGCCCCGAGGCCGTCACCGCCGATCTCGGAAAGCGCTGGGAGCTCGAACAGATCGCGCTGCGCCTGTGGCCGTCCGCCTCGTCGATCCAGGGCATGAACACCGCGCTGTTCGATCTCGTCGAACAACAGAAGATCGATCCCGCCAGGGTGAAAAAGGTCCGCGTGGCATTGAGCCAGCCGGCGTTCGATCTGCACGGCAAGCTGGCGCACTACAAGGCGAAGTTCGACGCGCTGATTTCCGGCCATTACACCGCGGCGGTGATCCTGCACGACCAGGAGCTGACGCTCGCGCAGTTCGAGCCCGCCCGCTACGACGATCCGAAAATGCGGCGCGCCGCGGCCGAGCAGATCGAGATACGCCCGGATGCGGCGCTGACCGGCGTGCAGGCGGTGGTCGAGATCGAGATCGACGGCACGACGCTCACGGCGCGCTGCGACCATCCGCGCGGTTCGGCCGAGAACCCGCTGTCGCGCGCCCAGATCGAGAGCAAATTCCGCACCTATGCGGACGGCGTGCTGACCCCATCCGCCATCGCGGGGACGATCGACGCCGTCGGCGATCTGGAAAACCTGGGCTCGGTGCGAAAACTCATGGACATGCTCCGCGCGGCGCCGCGGCGCGGTCAAGCCGAGCGCGCGACGCTGGCCGCCGCCGCGCGGCTGACGAGGTCGCCGTCACGCAGCGCGACGTCAGTACGGCCGAGCGCGTTTCATCGACCCAAAACATGCGCACTAGGCTGGCGTCAAAGGCGCTGGTACGCTGACGCAACCATCCGCGGTCCACGACTGCGGGGCAAAAATATTGGGAGGAGCGCTGATGAACAGACGCACGCTATTTGCCGCGCTGACGAGCGTGGCGGTGCTCTCGGTCGCCACTGGCGGCCGCGGCGCAGACGCCCGACGATTATCCCAACCGTCCCATCCGCATCATCGTGCCGCAAGCGGCCGGCTCCGGGGTTGACCTGCAGGCGCGCGTGCTGGCGCAGAAGATGGGCGAGCTCTGGGGCCAGCAGGGGGTGGTGGAGAATCGCCCGGGCGCCAACGCCATCGTCGGAATGGAGGCCGGTCGCCAAGGCTGCGCCCGACGGCTACACGCTGGTCTATGCTCCGGTCAGCGCGGTGACGACGAACGCCTTCATCTACAAGAAACTGCCCTACGACCCGCTGCGCGACTTCGCGCCGATCACCCAGACCGTCGCCAACCCGCTGGGCGCGGTGGTCAATCCCGCTTCCGGGATCAAGTCGATCAAGGATGTTGTCGAGCGGGCCAAGGCCAATCCCGGTCGAGCTCAACTACGGCTCGTTCGGCATCGGCAACATGACCCATCTGATGGGCGTGCTGCTGTCGATCGCCGCCGATATCAAGATGACGCACGTGCCCTACCGGGGGCAGACGCCGGCGATCACCGACGTGCTGAGCGGACAGATCCCGCTCGCATTCACGACCACGGCCGGCGTGACCGATCTCGCGGAAACGGGAAAGCTCAATCTGCTCGCCACGTTCGGCCAGGAGCGCGACGAGCAGTTTCCCAACACGCCGACCCCGACCGAATTCGGCTATCCGAGCGTGGTCATCGTCGGCTGGGCCGGCTTGCTCGCGCCGGCCGGCACGCCGCCGCACATCATCAGCCAAGCTGCACCGCGGCATGGCGAAGGCGCTCGCCATCGCCCGACGTCAAGGACGCGATATTGCAGCAGGGCTCGAAGGCGGTGAGCAGCAGCAGCCCGGCGGAATTCGAGCGCTACATCAAGGTCGGAATCGCAGAAATTCCATCCCGTCATCAAGGCGGCGGGCCTCGAAGGATCGCAGTGAGCCGGATGTCCTACGTCAAGAAGACGCATCGCTTCGGCCTGCTGACGCCCTCGTCCAACACGACCCAGGAGCCGGAATTCTCGGCGGCGCTGCCGCCGACCGTTTCGCTGCACACCGGGCGCGTCGCCTACCGCGACATCACGCCGGAAGAGCAGGATGCGCTGCGTGCTGGAGCTCGAATCGGAGAGCCGCAAGCTCGCCGATGCCGAGGTCGACGTCATCGTGTTCGCGGCGACCGCCCCGACGCTCGCCAAGGGCAAGGGCTACGACCGCGAGCTGATCAAGCGCATGGAGGATGCCTCGGGCAGGCCCGCGACCACGGCGGCGACCGCATTCGTCGATGCGCTCACGCGGCTCGGCGCCAGGAAGATCGCCATCGGCGCGCCGTGGAGCAAGACCATGGACAAGCCCATGGTCGACTTCATGGAGACGAGCGGCTTTGAGGTCGTCCACAGCGAGGTGGTGGGATTCGTGGCCGTCGATCGAGCTCGGCCGGGTCGGTCCGGAGCAAGCCTATGAGCTCGGCCGCCGGACCGACCGGCCGGACGCGGACGCCATCATCATGCCCGGCGGCAACTGGCCTTCGATGAGCGTCGTCGAGCGGCTGGAGCGCGAGCTCGGCAAGCCGGTGCTCGCGAACAATGCCGTCAGCCTTTGGGCGGGTCTGCGGCTGCTCAAACGGCGGCGACAGCATCTCCGGCTACGGCCGGCTGCTCCGCGACCATCTGACGGGATGAATTGTGCAGGCCTGATACAGCAAATTCTGCTCTGGTCGGCGGCGGTGCGCCCAGACCGTCGGCTGAGTGATGCGACGGAATTCACCAGGCTAGCCGGGGCCTGTTCGCAAATCCGCGCCGGTGTGGCTGATCGGCTACAGCGCTCCGCGCAGACTCGTTGCATACTGCCGCCGCCATCCTCACGCGGGGGCGGAGGTCATGCGGAAATTCCTTCTCGGAACGGCCGCGCTGATTGCGCTGGCGAGTCCGGCGATCGCGGCCGACATGCGGCCTCCGGTCTACAAGGCGCCGCCGCCGGTCGTCCCGGTCTGGAGCTGGACCGGCTGCTACTTGGGCGGCCATGCGGGCAGTCTGCGGAGCCAATCAGGAATGGATCAACCAGACGCCCGGCGGCGATTTTTTCGGCCAGTCGCTCGGCGGACATGATGTGAATCACTGGCTTGGCGGCGTGCAGGCCGGCTGCGACTACCAGTTCGCCGGCAGCTTCGTGATCGGCATCCAGGGCGACTATGCCTGGACTGACGCCGAGGGCAGCCATGACAGCGCACGCGAGTTCGGCGTTGTCTATCACAGCAAGACAAAATCGCTGGCATCCGTCAGCGGGCGTATCGGCTATGCCTGGGATCGCTTCCTCGGCTACGTCAGGGCGGCGGCGCCTGGCAGCGCGACGACTACTGGGCCACGACGATCATCGTCGGAACCGCCTATGCGGGCGCGAGACGCGGCCCGGATGGACCATTGGTATCGGCGGTGAATATGCCTTCACCAACGTCCTGTCCGGCTTCGTCGAATACAGCTATTACGATTTCGGCAATCCCGCGATCGGCCTCACGCCGCTTTGGTCGGGTTACGCCCAGGATCCGTCGATATCAAAGAGAGCACGAGCGTGGTGCGCGCCGGTCTCAACGTGCGGTTCGGCGGTTATGCCGCCAGATAGTGAGCGGTCGGCTTTCTGGTCGGCTTTTTTCTTGCGCGAGCGCTGGGTAAGCCCCGGCCTCGCCACCCCCGGGGCTCATTTTCAGGCGCGAGCAATCGACTCATCGGCGGACTGCGGCTCGACTTCGGTCTACTCGATGGCGTCGCCTCGCGTCGCGGTGATGCGGCCCTCCTGGGCCCGCCGCGGATACCGCGTTCTGGATCGCCGACTCCGCGGCCTAGTGCCCGCCGGTGCGGCGCTTCAGATTGAGGTGGATGTTCTTCTCGCGCGTGAAGCTGCATGCAGTTCCTCGATGCCTTCCTCGCGGCCGACGCCGGACTGCTTGTAGCCGCCGAACGGCGCGCCGAGGAAATGCTTCGACACCTCGTTGATCCAGACGAAGCCGGCCTCGACCGCCGCGGCGGTGCGGTGGGCGGTGACGAGGTCGTTGGTCCAGATCGAGCAGGTGAGCCCGTATTCGACCTGGTTGACCTGCGCCAGCATCTTGTCCTCGTCGCTCCATTTGAAGATGGAGAGGATCGGGCCCGAAGATCTCCTCCTTGCCGATGCGCATGTCCATGGTGACGTCGGCAAATACCGTCGGCTCGACGAAGAAGCCCTTGGCGAGATGCGGATCGCTCGGCCGCTTGCCGCCGCTGACGCAGCCGCGCGCCGTCCTGCTTGCCGGCCTCGATGTAGCCCATGCACGCGATCGTACTGCACCTGGCTGATGATCGAGCCCATGGTGGTCGCGGGATCGGTCGGAATGCCGGGCTTGTAGCGCTTGATCGAGTTCTTCACGCGCTCGAGCACGGCGTCGTAGATCTTCTCGTGCACGAAGGCGCGGCTGGTGGAGCCGCAGGACTGCCCGCACCAGGTGAAGTTCATGCCGTCGACCACGGCGGCGGAGACCGCCTCGAGATCGGCGTCGGGAAACGCGATCAGCGCGTTCTTGCCGCCGAGCTCGAGCATGCACCGGCTTGAGCGTGTCGGCGGCGGCCTTCATCACGGCGCGGCCGGTCGGCACGCTGCCGATCAGCGCGATCATGGCGACGTCGGGATGGCTCGCCAGCACCTGGCCGACCTCGCGTGCCGCCCGGCACCACGTTCCACACGCCCGGCGGCAGGATGCCGTCGATCAGCTCGGCGAGCCGCAGCGCCGACAGCGGCGCCTGCTCCGGCGGCTTGAGCACGACGGTGTTGCCGGCGGCGAGCGGCGCGCGCCGACTTGCCGGCGACGAACATGAAGGGATGGTTGAACGGAATGATGCGCCCGACCACGCCGAAGGGCTCGCGCACCGAGAAGTTCACCGCGTCCGGCCCCATCGGGATCGAGGCGCCCTTCATCTCGGTGACGAGGCCGGCGTAGAAATCGAGCTGCGCCGCGCCCGCACTGGCGTCGCGCACCATCTCGGCATAAGGGTTGCCGCAGTCGGCGGCGTCGATCATGGCGAGCTCGTCGCCGTTCTTGCGCAGCACGTCGGCGATCGCGCGCAGCATCTTGGCGCGCTCGAGCGGCGGCACGCGCCGCCAGTCGCGGAACGCGGCCTTGGCGGCGGCGATGGCGGCTTCGGCGTCGGCCACCGAGCCGTCGACCACCTTGCCCAACGACTCGCCGGTACCGGGGCTGATGGTGTCGATGTAGCGGTCCACCTTCGGCTTCTGCCACTTGCCGGCGTAGTAGGGATCGCGGTGTGACGGCAGATTGGGAGCGGCGGCTTGCGTTCTTGCCGCGGATGCAACTGCAACCATGGGATTTCCTCTCGTGTTGTGCTGATTTTTCCGCCAGCGTTGAAACGCATTGATAAATCGGTAGAAATGCGATTTCAACAGCAAAGAGCCGGAATGCGGATCGGGCGGCGCGTTCTTACTTCGGCGCAACCCGAAGCGGCATGCAACCGAAGTGTGTTGCAATATCCGATGTGAGCTTCGGTCCTCAGCCGATGAGGAGCATCCAATGTTTTCAGTCATCTTTGAAGTGTGTCCAAAAGCTGAGCGGTTCGACGAATATCTTGCTCTCGCCAAGCGCTTGAAGCCGCTCCTGAAAAAGTCGACGGCTTCGTGGACAACGAGCGTTTCGAGAGCAAGCGGCGACCAGGCTGGATTCTGTCGCATTCGACGTGGCGCGACGAAAAGTCGGTCGTCCGCTGGCGCACCGCGGCGGAGCACCACGCTGGCCCAGAGCACGGCCGCTCGGAGATTCTGCGGGATTATCACTTGAGAGTTGGCGACGTCACCGCCGATACCGATGCGCCCGAGGAAGCGCCAATTCGCGAGCAGCGGTTCGACGAAACGGAGATCGGCGCGGCGAAGCTCGCAACACTGACCGAGATCACGCCGCAAGCGGGCGCCGCGTTCGGGTCACACGCCGATCTGCCTCCGCGCTCGGCCTGGATGTATCGCGCGACGGCGTGGTCGAGCACGACGTGTTCGCCAGCATCTACAATCCCGGCAAGTTCGCGGTGCTGGTCTCCTGGGCAGACGCAAAGGGCGCGAACCTATGGACGCCCGTCAGGCCGAAGGGGGCACGAACCCTGCGGCACCGCAAGGTTCGGATCGTGCGTGACTACGGCATGTTCGATCGCCGCGAGTCACCGCAATTCTATCCCGATGCCGAGGGGCGAGAAACCAAGCATCCGAAACCCGCGCCCTGAGGCCGGAACATCGCCCGACGCCGCGCTCCAGCGCCAGCTGTATGGTCTTCGAAGACGCGCAGCGTTCAGGTTCGTTTGATGTCGTCGAGGCCGCCGACCCGGCCGATGAGCGTGTTGGCGCCGATCGCGATCACGAACAGGATGATCAGCAGCGCATACATCTGCGGCATGTTGAAGATGCTGTAGGCCTGGATCACCAGGAAGCCGATGCCGCGGTTGGAGAGCTTGGTTTCCGCGAGCAGCGTGCCGATCAGCGCCACGCCGAGGCCGAGCCGCACGCCGTTGATCACGGGATGGCGCATGGCCGGAAGATAGATCTTGGTCACCATCTGCCAGGTATTGGCGCGGAAGCTCCTGCCGACGCGGATCAGCACCTTGTCGATCTCGCGCATGCCGCCGGCGACGTTGAGCGCGACCGGAAAGAAGCAGGAGATCGCGCCCATCGCGACCTTCGAGCCGGGTCCGACGCCGAACCACATGATCATGATCGGGAAGAAGATGATCTTCGGGCACGGGCCGAGATAGTACAGATAGGCTTCGTAGGCGCGCGACATGAACTTTGCTGCCGCCGAGCAAGATGCCGACGGCGAGCCCGCTCACGCCGCCGATCACCATGGCGATGCCGATCTCGTAGAACGTCGTGTACGAGATGGAAATAGAAGGTCGGGTCGCTCAGCGTCGCGTACGAGCGCCTTGCCGATCGCGACGAGCGACGGCACGACGTCGCGGTAGAGCCAGCCCGGACGCCGAGACGACTTCCCAGATCACCACGCACCGCCACGATGATGGCGATGCGCAGCGCCGTCACCGGATGCAGCGGCAGCCGCAGCGGCTTCGCCGCCGGCAGGCTCAGTCGACCGGTCTCAGCCATCGCTCAAGCCTTTCCATCAGGATGAACACGCAGACGCTGACCAGGATCACGAAGCAGATCGCGGCGTAGGTTCCCGGCAGATCGTAGCGCTCGGCAAGCTCGTTGATGAGCTGCCCGAGGCCGCCGAAATTGATCAGGAACTCGACCCCGACGATGTTGATGAGCGAGAAGATCAGCCCGAGCCGCAGCCCGACGAAGATGGTCGGCAGCGCCGCCGGGAACAGGATCTTCCAGAATTGCTGCGAGCGGCGTGAGATTGAAGCTCTTGCCCACATTGATCAGCACGCGCCGCGTGCCGGACAGGCCTTCGAGCGTCTTGAGGATGACGGGCGCGAGTCCGGCGGTGAAGCCCATCATCACGATGGTGAGTGGCGCTGCGCCCGAAGATCACGAGATAGAGCGGATACATCAGCACCAGCGGGGCCGCCGCGATCGCCGCCACCCAGGTCTCGGTCGCCAGCCGCAGCAAACGGTAGCGGTGGAGCAGGACGCCGCCCGCGACCCCGAAGATGGTCACCAGGATGCTGGCCGAGAACGCCTCCGCGGCGGTGAGCAGGAAGCGGTGCAGCACCTGCTCCTCGACGATCACGCGCGGGAAGGCGGCGATGATGTCGGAGGGCATCGGCACGATGAAGCGATTGATGAGCGCCGACGCGAATGAGGAGCTCGACGAGCACGATGAACGCGACGAACGAGCCGATGCCCGAGCGCAGCGGGACCATACCTGTTCTTGGCGAGCGTGGCGGCGCGCGCTCATCGCTTCTCGCCCTCGCGCAGCTTCCGCCCCTCCTCGTCCTCGCATCCCGCGGCTCGCTTCCTCGCGCAGGTCGCTCCAGATCTGCGCCACGTAGCGCCCGAACGCCTCGCTCGACACGATCTCGGAGCTGCGCGGGCGCGGCAGCTTGATCTCGACCATCCGCTTCACCTTGCCGGGGCGGTAGGTCATCACCAGGATGCGGTCGGAGAGTTGCACCGCCTCGGTGATGTTGTGGGTGATGAGCAGCGTCGTCTGCTTGAGCTGCTGCTGGATCTGCAGGACCTTGTCGCCGAGGAGCAGCCTGCGTCTGCTCGTCGAGCGAAGCGAACGGCTCGTCCATCAGCAGGATTTTCGGTTGCGCGGCGAGCGTGCGCGCCATCGAGACGCGCTGGCGCATGCCGCCGGACAGCTCCGCCGGGTAGCGCCGCTCGAACCCGTCGAGCCCGACCAGCCGCACGAAATGCCGCGCGCGGTCGTAGCGCTCGGCCTTCGGCAAGCCCGCGATCTCCAGCGGGAACGCCACGTTGTCGATGCACGTTGCGCCAGGGGAAGGTGGACTCCTCCTGGAAGATCATGCCGATCGATCGATGCGGCCCGCGCACGCGCTCGTCCGCGACCTTGACCGTGCCGTCGTAGCCGTCGAGCAGCCCGCCGATGACGTTGAACAAGGTCGATTTGCCGCAGCCGGAGGGGCCGATGATGCCCGACGAACTCGCCCGGCGCCACGCTGAACGAGACGTGATCGACCGCCGTGAGCACGCCATCCGGCGTCTCGAACCGCTTGACGATATCGTCGACAACCAGGATGGCATGCGCCGGCGCGGCGCTCGGCGCACCCGCATCAATGCGTTCCAACGGCACAGTCACGCCAGCCATCAATCGTTCCCTCTCGACCATCCGTCTTGCGCGGCGCGGTTAGCCGCGTCTGAGCCCACGCCTATAGCACATCCCGACCAGTGGAGACACGAACACACCCGGCGAAATTATGTCGCTGGCCGATCCGGCATGGCCAGGCAACGCCAGGTGTGGCGCGTCACCCGCGGTCGGATTGCTGAACCGAGGCGCAGTTTATGCAGGGTCAGCTCTGCTCCGCCTGGAACGGCCGGCCGGCGCGCCGGCACCAGTTCTCCCAGGCCCGGTTGATGCCGTAGGACCCGGTGCGCGAGGCGACCTTGTCCACCTCGCCGGCGGTGAGGAACTTGACCTCGCCCATGTCCATGGCCTGCTTCTGCAGCCGCGCGTTGACCTCGAGATAGACCGAAATATAGACGGCGTGGCGGATGTTCCTGCCAGCGACGGTTGCGCCGTGGCCGCGCATCAGCGCGGTGCCGCCCGCGCCCATCGAGCTTGGCGAGATCGCGACCCATGTCCATGTTCTCGACCAGCAGCGCGGTATCGCCGAAATGGTCGTGGAATCCCAGACCGGCACCTCGTGGCCGATCGATGCGCCCATGTGGAAGATCGGCTTGATCTTCTCGCCCGTCACGCCGAACGGGATGACGCTTTCGCTGTGGTTGTGCACCACCGACATCACATCCGGCCGCGCCTCGTAGAGCGCGCCGTGGATGAAGCGCTCGAGATAGGGCGCGCGGCCGCGCGGATCGACCGGCGTGCCGTCGAGCGTGAACTCCATGATGTCGTCCTTCTCGATGCAGTCGGGCGCGCGCGAGCGCGAGAGCAGGTAGCGCTGCGGATTGTCGGGATGGCGCACGCTGATGTGGCCGAATGAATCCACCACGCCTTCGCGCGCGAGGATGCGGTTCCCGGTCACGAGTTCTTCGAGCAGGTAGTCGAGCTTGGCCATCGGCGTTTCCTTCGTGTTGGGCCTCATCGCCCGAGGTGCGAGCGCAGCGAGCCTCGAAGGATGACTGGGCAGGATCGGAGCCGTCCTGCTTCGCTCGCGCGTCGGGATGACGGACAGCGAGTGGCGTTTTCGTTACAGGATAAAGCTCACCGAGCCGAGCGTGCCAAGCTCATGCGCGTCGATGAGCACGCGGCGCTCCTTGATGCGGAAGGAATCCCCGGCGCGCTTGAGGATGTAGCGATAGCGCGCCGACATATTCCCGGATGCGCTCGTAGCGCCGGTAGCGATAGCAGACGAAATTGGCGGCGACCGTGACGAGATCGCCCTCGACGCGCGACAATGCGCACGTTCGAGATCAGGCGCCGCGTGCGCGATTTGGGAAACTCGGCGTGGCAATTCGGATCGAGCACCCGGATGATGCGCTGGCGGATCCGCTCGCGGTCATCGGCGACGAGGAACAGCGTGGTGCGGTGGTCGCCGTCGAGCTGGTCGTTGGGAGGAACGTAGTAGGCGGCATCGTCGGTGAGCAGCGCCTGCCACTCGTTCGAGCTTCCATTCGTCGAGCAGCGCGGCCTCGTGGTAGAGGAAATCCTCGACTTCCGCGCGCGTGATCACCCTCGGGGCCGCCACCGTCATGTCTGCGCTCCCATCAGCTCGTTCCAGCGCCGCCAGAAGATGCGCAGGTGATGCTCGTCGCTGTTGAGCTGCTCGCCCTCCTTGCCCATGCCGCGCGACATTTCCGACCAGCGGTCGTCGGCCCAGTTGGCGAGACCCTGCTGCACCAGTTCGAGCGCCTCCACATCATCGGGCGTCGCGAAGCCACCCGGGCCGTAGAACGTGAGAAATGCATCGAGCCGACGCGCGCGGGCGTCCTCGCCCTCCTCCACCGGACCGAGCGCCCAGGCGGTGACGTGCATCTTGCCGACGCCATCGGGATAGAAGGTGCGCACGGTCACGGACGAGCCGTCGTTGATCACCAGATTGGGGAAGATGACCAGGTTGCGGTTGGTGTCGGCGACGCGCCGCGCGCGCTCCGCGCCGAGGCGCGTGACCAGCTCGCCGCGGATATCGTCGATTTCCGCCTTCGCCGCCTCGCCGTAGAGCGGAATCCATTTGGCGACCGGCCGCCCGCGGAAATTGACGTTGTCGGTGGTGAAATGGCCGTTGCCGAGCTCGACCGCCTTGCCCCGCGTGGGCAGCACCAGCCCCTCCTCCTTGGGCGGCTCGATCTTCACGCCCGAATTGGCCATGAAGTTGAGCCAGGTCGAATGGGTCGCGGGCAGGTGATAGTCGTCGACGCTGTTCTCCACCATCAGCTTCCAGTTGGCGGCGACGTCGTATTCCTGCACGCCGGCGATGATCTCCATCTGGCCCGAGGGCGACTGATCGATGACGAGATCGATGTAGTCCTTGGCGCCCGCCAGATAGTCGGAGAGCGGATCGGCGTCCTCGTCGAGACACATGAACCAGAAGCCGCGATACTCCTCGAACCGTGCCGGGCGCCGCAGACCATGCGAGGACTTGTCGAAGCTCTCGGCATAGGCGTCGGCGCCCGGCACGCCGACGAGGCGGCCGTCATTGCCGTAGGTCCAGCCGTGATAGATGCACTGGAAGCGCCGCCGGTTGCCCTCGCGCTCGGTGCAGACGATCGCGCCGCGGTGGCGGCAGGTATTGAACAGACAGTGGAACTGGCCCGCCTGATCGCGGCAGAAGATCACCGGCCGGCCGGCGACCTTGCGCGAGCGGAAATCGCCCGGCTTCTTCAGCTCGGAGGAGTGCCCGACATAAATCCAGCAGCGGCCGAAGATTTGCGCCCGCTCTGTGCGCAGGACGTCCTCCGACACCAGGACCTCGCGATCGAGCAGGAACCGCTTCTTCTCGCGGTCATCGACGATGTAGGAGCGGACGGACATTTCCCATTGCCTCTCGCTGCGGCCGGCCAAGGCGCTAACGTATAGGCCGGTTCAAAACGGGGTCAATTCCACCGCGGCCATCGCGGCCGCGGAACAGGACTACGCGCCACCCTATTGAACTTTTCCCGCAGGGCGCTAAAGCACACCGCTAAAGCCCATCGTCTCCTTCGCAAACAGTCCCCTCATGGCAGAAAACCCCATCCCCGTCTGCGCCGCGGCCGATCTTCCTCCCGGCAGCGTCAAGAGCTTCGAAGTCGGCGACGAGATCGTCGCCGTCTACAATATCGACGGCACGTTCTATGCCACCGAGGCGCGCTGCACCCATGCCACCGCCGATCTCGCCGACGGCATCCTGGAGGGCGACGTGATCGAATGCAGCCTGCACTTCGGCGCGTTCCACGTGCCGACCGGCAAGGCCGTGCAGGCGCCCTGCTTCATCGATCTCAAGACCTTCCGCACCGAAGTGAAGGACGGCCAGGTGCTGGTCGACCTGGAGGCGCCGGCGGCGACGGCCTCGTGATCTCCGCGGCGCTTGCGATCTGAAGCCCGCGCGGCGGGTCCCACCGCCCAAGCGGACGGAGAACTGCCACCGCCCCTATGTCTGCGGCTGCGGTTCCGGCTGCGGCGCCGGTTGAGGCACCGGCTCCGGCTTGGGCTCCGGCGCGGACTGCGTCTTGGTCTTGGCTTTCTCGCGCGGCGGCCCCATCAGCAGCGGCTGGAACAGCACGGCCGCGGCCATGGTGGTGACGAGCGCAAGCGCCATCAGCTTGCCCATGCTCGACGTGCCGGGATGGCTCGACAGCCACAAGCTGCCGAAGGCGGTCGCGGTGGTGCACGCGCTGAACATCACCGCACGCGTCAGGCTTGATTGCAGCAGGTCGGTCTGGCCCGCTCGCCACGCCATGATGTAGTAGATCTTGAAGGCGACGCCGACGCCGAGGAGCAGCGGCAACGCGATGATGTTCGCGAAATTGAGCTTCATGCCGAACAGGACCATCAGCTCCATGGTCACGATGCCGGCCATCAGCAGCGGGATGATGGTCAGCAGGACGTCGCCGAAGCGGCGCAGCACGATCCAGAGCAGAATGGTGATCGAGCCGAGCGCCCAGAACCCGGCTTCGAAGAACGCGTGGATCACGGTGCGACCGGATTCCAGGATCGCGATCGGGCCGCCGGTGGAATTCGGCTCGACCTCCTGCACCGCGCGCGCAGAATCGGCGCAACGTCTCGTTGTCGGTCGGGTCGCCCTTGGGCAGGATTTCGACCTTGTACTGTCCGTCCTTGGTGACCCATCGCTGCGTGATGTCGGCTGGAAGGGTTTCGAGCGTGACCGGCTCGGCCTGCAGATAGTCCCGCAGTTCATCGAGCGCGGTCTGGAGCGGGGGATCATGGCCGCGTGCGCGCGCGCGCGCAATGCTTCATCGCCGTCCGCAAGTTTCGCGAGGTCGTCGGCGAGCCGGTTGCGCCGCGGTGCCGCCGCGCCCGGTCTGCGTACCGGCCGCCTGCTTCAGGTTCGCCACCGCGGCCTTGAGCGCGGCAACATTATCGGCGTCCGTCGGCGGCTTCTTGTTCGGGTCCGGCCGCAGCGCCGGCTCGAGCACGGTCGCGAGCTGACGGATGGCGGCGAGCTTGGGCTGCTGATCGTCGGGAATGAAGCTCTCGACCGTCTTTACGCTCGAAACCTCCGGCAGCTTGGACAGCTTCTCCGCGGCGGCCTTCACCGCCTCCTCGTTCGGCACCAGCACATAGATCGAGCTCGCTCCGATCGCGGGATCGCTGCGCAGCTCCAGGAACGTCGCAACCGACTCGACCTTCGGACTTCTCAGGTTGAGTGGATTGAAGTCGAACTGCAGCCAATACAGCAGCGGCAGGCCGGCCGCGACCACGAGCCCGGTGCAGACGATGATCGGAATCCGATGCCGCTCCATGGCCCGATCGAGGGGCGCGAGGAACGTGAAGCCCATTCCTTCCGGTTCTCCCGGCGGGCGCAGCAGCATCAACAATGCGGGGATCACGGTAATGCTGGTGATGAACGCGATGATCATCCCGAGGCCGGCGAGCAGTCCGAGCTCGGACAGACCTTTATAGTCGGTTGGAAGGAACGACAGAAAGCCGGCGGCGGTGGCGGCGGCCGCGAGCGTCAGCGGCGCGCCGGCGTAGCGCGCGGTACGGATCAGGGCCTGATGCAGATCGTCGACCTCATGCCGCTCGGCGCGATAGCGCACACTGAACTGGATCCCGAAATCGACGCCGAGGCCGATGAAGAGGACGGCGAAGGCCACCGAAATCAGGTTGAGCGCGCCCACCAGGGCCAATCCGATCGCAGCCGTGATGGAAAGGCCGACCAGGAGGCTGATGAAAACCGCCAGAATGATCCCGAACGAACGCAAGGCGAGCCACAGAATGGTCAACACCACCACGATCGTTAAGGTGGTATTGACGAAAGCTCCCTCCTGCAGCGTGGCATATTCCTCATCGGCGATCGCCACCGGCCCGGTCAGGCGCACCCGCGCACCGTATTGCGTGGCGAGATCGGACGCGGCGCTACGAATGGCGTCGGTCGCGGCCTTCCCGGGCATGAGCGCGGTGAAATCGAGCACCGGCCGGATCTCGATGAAGCGACGGCGCTCGCTCGTCGTCGACGGCCGCCCATTGAGCATCGCGCGCCAGGAGAAGCTCGCCGGCCGCCCCGCGATCGCATCGTCGAGCGTGTCCGAGACCATGTTCATGGTCCCGCCAAAATCGTCGAGCGTGTAGTGATTCATCCGCGCGCCGACCAGTCCGTAGTTCAGCGCCGTCGTCAGTCCGCGCAGATTCGAGATCCTGCGCCAGGACCTGAATCACGGGTTTGGCTTCGCCCAGTTTCTTGGTGAAGCCGACCACCTCCTCGGTGGGAAGGAACAAAAGCCCGTTCTTCTGGAAAAATGGCCCTCCACCCCCTCCGCGATCGAGTGGAAGTGATCCTTCTGGTTGGAGAGTCTCTGGATCAGAGCTGCGGTCGCCTGCGTTGCCTGTTCGGAGGTGGGGGCATCGACGACGGCGAGCATGGTCTCCTCTTGCGAGGGAAAGAACTTGTTGAAGGCCGCCTCGCGCTGGCGCCAGGGGAGATCCTTGGAAATGAGCTTGTTGACGTCGGCGTCGATGGCGAAACGGCCGGCGGCGTAGATGCCCGGTGACAAGGCCAAGAAGTATAGCAATACCAACAACTTGTCTGGCGTATCTGGTACAATAATCAACCGTGGTGACAATCGCCTGCTGCAACATGCCTTGTCCTAGGAGTTTGCCCATGGGGCCCAGTCGGCGGGCGGGATCTGATGCGTGTGGCGGCGCAATATCAGGCAATTCAGTCCGTTGACAACGACTAAGGTTGCACGGAGAACACCGGCGGGAGCCGCTTCGTCGATCCAGCCACAACCCCAGGCTGCGCGTTGCGTATGGCAGCGAGCAAATGGGGGCTTTTCAACCGCAGTGTCCAGTGATTAGGGCTGTGCCCCTGCGACTCCATGTGGGAAAATATACGGATGATGTCAGCAGACCCCACTTCTGGATACCCTCGATGGACCCGAGGACCTGCGCCGCCTGCCAGAGACCGCTCTGCGGCAACTGGCGGACGAGTTGCGCTCCGAGACGATCAGTGCCGTTGCGGTCACCGGCGGGCACCTCGGGGCTGGTCTCGGGGTCGTCGAGCTGACGGTCGCGCTGCATCATGTTTTCGATACTCCGCGCGACCGGCTGGTCTGGGATGTGGGGCACCAGGCCTATCCACACAAGATCCTGACCGGCCGGCGCGACCGGATCCGGACCTTGCGTCAGGGCGGCGGGCCTGTCCGGCTTCACCAAGCGCGCCGAAAGCGAATACGACCCGTTCGGCGCCGCGCATTCCTCGACGTCGATCTCGGCCGGCCTGGGGATGGCCGTGGCGCGCGATCTTCGGGGCGAGCCCCACAACGTCGTCGTGCGTCATCGGCGACGGAGCCATGTCGGCGGGCATGGCTTATGAGGCCATGAACAACGCCGGGCGCGATGAATTCGCGTCTCATCGTCATCCTGAACGACAACAACATGTCCATTGCGCCGCCGGTCGGCGCGCTGTCGGCCTATCTCGCGCGCCTCGTCTCCGGGCGCGCCTATCGCTCGCTGCGCGAGGTCGTCAAGCAGCTCGCCAAGCCGCTGCCGAAGTTCCTCGAACAGCGCGCGCTGGCGATCGAGGAATATGCGCGCGGGCTTGTCACCGGCGGCACGCTGTTCGAGGAGCTCGGCTTCTACTATGTCGGCCCGATCGACGGTCACAATCTCGACCATCTCCTGCCGGTGCTCAAGAACGTGCGCGACGCCAAGACCGGGCCGATCCTGGTGCATGTCGTCACCCAGAAGGGCCACGGCTATGCGCCGGCGGAGGCGTCCGACGACAAGTACCACGGCGTGGTCAAGTTCGACGTCGCCACCGGCAAGCAGGCCAAGGCGAAGTCGAATGCGCCCTCCTACACCAAGGTCTTCGGCGAGAGCCTGATCAAGGAGGCGAGGAAGGATCGACGCATCGTCGCGATCACGGCGGCGATGCCGTCGGGCACCGGCGTCGACATGTTCGGCAAGGCGTTCCCCGAGCGGACCTTCGACGTCGGCATCGCCGAGCAGCACGCGGTGACCTTCGCCGCCGGCCTGGCCACCGAAGGGCTACAAGCCGTTCGCCGCGATCTATTCGACCTTCCTGCAGCGCGCCTACGACCAGGTCGTGCATGACGTGGCGATCCAGCGCCTGCCGGTGCGGTTCGCGCATCGACCGCGCCGGCCTGGTCGGCGCCGACGGGCCGACCCATGCCGGCGTCGTTCGACGTCGCCTATCTCGGCTGCCTGCCGGGCTTCGTCGTGATGGCGGCGGCCGACGAGGCCGAACTGGTCCATATGGTCGCGACCGCAGGTCGCCATCGACGACCGTCCGTCCGCATTGCGCTATCCGCGCGGCGACGGCGTCGGCGTCGACATGCCCGGAAATCGGCGTGCCGCTGGAGATCGGCAAGGGCCGCATCGTGCGCGAAGGCACCGCCGTTGCGCTGCTCTCGTTCGGCACGCGGCTCGGCGATTGCCTCAAGGCGGCCGAGCAGCTCGCGAGCCACGGCCTCTCGACCACGGTGGCCGATGCCCGCTTCGCCAAGCCGCTCGACGTCGAACTGGTGCTGCGACTGGCCCGCGAGCACGAGGTGCTCGTGACCATCGAGGAAGGTGCAATCGGCGGCTTCGGCACCTACGTGCTGCAGACGCTGGCCGAGCACGGCGCTGCTGGATCGCGGGCTCAAGGTGCGCTCCATGGTCCTGCCGGACGTGTTCATCGATCAGGACAGCCCGGCGGCGATGTACGCCAACGCCGGGCTCGATGCCAATGCGATCGTGGCGAAAGTGTTCGAGGCGCTCGGACGAGACATGTCCGCCGTCCGCGCCGCATCGACACGCATGCCGGCGGCGCGTCCATGAAAGTCCTTCTTTCGCAGCCGCGCGGATTCTGCGCCGGCGTGGTGCGCGCCATCGAAATCGTCGAGCGCGCGCTCGCAGAAGTACGGACCGCCGGTCTACGTCCGTCACGAGATCGTGCACAACAAATACGTCGTCGAAGGCCTCAAGGCCAAGGGCGCGATCTTCGTCGAAGAGTTGTCCGAGGTCCCGCCGGGCGCCGTCACCATCTTCAGCGCCCATGGCGTGGCGAAGAGCGTCGTGGACGAGGCCGGCGGCGCGCGACCTGCCGGTGCTCGATGCGACCTGTCCGCTGGTCACCAAGGTGCACAACCAGGGCAAGCGCTACGTCGCGCAGGGCCGCACGCTCATCCTCATCGGCCACGCCGGCCATCCCGAGGTCGAGGGCACGCTCGGGCCAGATCCGACGGTCCGGTGATGCTGGTGCAGAACGAGCGCGGAGGTCGACGCGCTCGACATTCCCGCCGACACGCCGGTCGCCTACGTCACGCAGACGACGCTGAGCGTCGACGACACGCGCGGGATCATCGCCGCGCTCGAGCGCCGCTTCACCGACCTCGTCGGACCCGAGATCGCGCGACATCTGCTACGCGACGCAGAACCGCCAGTCGGCGGTGCGCGAACTCAGCCAAGCACGTCGATGTCATCCTGGTGGTCGGCGCCAAGAACAGTTCCAATTCCAATCGGCTGCGCGAGATCGGCGAGGAGGCCGGCATTCCGAGCTACCTGATCGCCGACGGCAGCGAGCTTGCACCCGCAATGGGTCAAGGATGCGCAAGTGATCGGCATCACCGCCGGCGCCTCGGCGCCCGAGGTGCTGGTCGAGGACGTCATCGACACATTGCGACGCGCTCGGTGCCGGTCGAAGTCTCGACGCTGCCCGGCCGCGCAGGAGAATATCGAGTTCCGGCTGCCGCGCGAACTGGCGACGGGTTGAGGCGTTCTAGCTAGGTCAACGGACGATAGAACGCGAACTAGCGACGGGTTACGTCGTTCAACTGAGGAAGATAAAGAATGCAAGTGCCGTTTCTTCAAGGAAATGCGTATCGGCGCCTATATCCTCAAGCAGAAGCTGCATGGGGCGCAAGCGCTATCCGCTCGTGCTGATGCTGGAGCCGCTGTTTCGCTGCAATCTCGCCTGCGTCGGTTGCGGCAAGATCGATTATCCCGATCCGATCCTCAATCGCCGGCTGTCGGTCCAGGAATGCCTCGACGCGGTCGACGAGTGCGGCGCGCCGATGGTGGCGATCCCGGCGGCGAGCCGCTGATCCACCAGCGAGATCGGCGAGATCGTCAAAGGCCTCGTCGCGCGCAAGAAATTCGTCTCGCTGTGCACCAATGCGCTGCTGCTGGAGAAGAAGCTGCATCTGTTCGAGCCCTCGCCCTATCTGTTCTTCTCGGTCCATCTCGACGGGCTGCAGCGAGCATCACGACAAATCGGTCTGCCAGGACGGGCGTGTTCGACCGCGCGGTCTCCGCGATCAAGGCCGCCAAGGCCAAGGGCTTCACCGTCAACGTCAACGCCACGATCTTCGACGGCCATGCCGCCGAGGACATCGCCGCGCTTTCTCGACTACGCCAAGGAGCTCGGCGTCGGCGTGTCGATCTCGCCCGGCTACGCCTATGAGCGCGCGCCCGACCAGGAGCACTTCCTCAGCCGCCAGCAAGACCAAGGAGCTGTTCCGCAAGGTCTTCAGCGCTGGGCAAGGGCAAGAACTGGAACTTCATCCACTCCGAACCTGTTCCTCGACTTCCTCGCCGGCAACCAGACCTATCACTGCACGCCCTGGGGCATGCCGACGCGCAACATCTTCGGCTGGCAGAAGCCCTGCTACCTGCTGCGGCGAAGGCTACGCCAAGACCTTCAAGGAGCTGATGGAGACCACGGACTGGGATTCCTACGGCACCGGCACGCTACGAGAAATGCGCGAACTGCATGGCGCATTGCGGCTACGAGCCGACCGCCGCCGAGGCGACGATCTCGCAGCCCGTGGCAGGCGCTCAAGGTCGCCATGTTCGGTCCGCGCACGCGAAGGACCGATGGCGCCGGAGATCCCGCTCGACCAGCAGCGGCCCGGCGCGATTCGTGTTCTCCCGCCATGTCGAGGACGAACTCGCGGCCATCCATCAAGCCGAGAAGCGACCGGTCACTCCGCTGGAGGCGGCGGAGTAGCCATCCGGCCCTCGCTGCATCACATCCCGAACGCACACGCGCGCGCGTTGGCATTGTTGAGGTTGCGGTAGCGCGCCAGCGCCCACAGCGGGAAGAACTTCGCGATAGCCGTGGTAGCGCAGGTAGAACACGCGCGGGAAGCCGGTCGCGGTGTAGCGCGGCTCGTTCCAGAAGCCGTCGCTGCCTTGCGTGCGTGACGAGATAGTCGATGCCGCGCGCTGACCGCGGGATGGTCGACCTCGCCCGCCGCCATCAGGCCGAGCAGCGCCCAGGCGGTCTGCGAGGCCGTGCTCGGCGCCGGCTCGTAGCCGCGATAGTCGAGCTTGTAGCTCGCGCCGTCCTCGCCCCAGCCGCCGTCGGCGTTCTGGATCGCGACCAGCCATGCCACCGCCTTGCGGCATTTCGGGCGACGCCATGATCGACGCCGGCGGCGTTGAGCGCGCACAGCACCGACCAGGTGCCGTAGATGTAGTTCATGCCCCAGCGGCCGTACCAGCTGCCCTCCGGCATGCTGCGTGCGGCGCAGATAGTCGACCGCGCGCGCGACCGCGTCGCTGTTGTCCGCCGTCTCGCCGAGCTGCGCCAGCATCGACACGCAGCGCGCGGTGACGTCCTCGGTCGGCGGATCGAGCAAGGCGCCGTGGTCGGCGAACGGGATGTTGTTGAGATAGTCGTATTCGTTGTCGGCGTCGAACGCGCCCCAGCCGCCGTTCTTGCTCTGCATGCCCACGATCCATTCCCGCGCCCGCGCGATCGGCGCGCGGAAGTCGCTCGCCGCGCTCGAGCCCTGCGCGCGATCCATCGCCATCGCCACCACGGCGGTGTCGTCGACGTCGGGATAGTGCGGATTGGCGTATTGGAACGCCCAGCCGCCGGGGCGCACATCGGGCCGCCGCGCGATCCAATCGCCGTCGACGTCGAGGATCTGCTTCGGCACCAGCCAATCGAGACCCTTGCGGACCTGCGCGAGCGCGTCGCTCGCCGCCGACTTCGAGCAGCGCGTGGCAGGCGAGCCCGGTGTCCCAGATCGGCGACACGCAGGGCTGGCAATAGGCCTCGTGCTCGTGCACCACCAGCAGCTTCTCGATCGACTTGCGCGCGATCGCGCGCTGCGGATGGTCGCTCCGGATAGCCGAGCGCGTCGAACATCATCACGCTGTTCGCCATCGCCGGAAAGATCGCGCCGAGGCCGTCCTCGCCGTTGAGGCGCTCGCTGACCCACGCCACCGCGCGGTCGATCGCGCGCTGCCGCGGCCGCTTCGGGAAACAGCGGCTCGACCGCGCGCAGCACGACGTCGACGCCGCGGAAGAACCAGAACCACGACGCGCTTCTGCTGCGGCGCCTTCGGCGCCGAGCCCGATCGTCTGCCGGCGGCTCGAGGAACAGCTCGTCGATCCGCGACGCCCTTGGGATTGCGCGCCTTCGGCTTCAGCGCCATGCAGCACCAGCAGCGGCACGATGACGGTGCGGCTCCAGTAGGAAATCTTGTCGAGGTGGAACGGAAACCAGTTCGGCAGCAGCATGATCTCGACCGGCATCACCGGCACCGCGCGCCACGGGATGAAGCCGAACAGCGCCAGCATCAGCCGGGTGAACACGTTGGCGCGCGACGCGCCGCCGCGCGCGCGGATCGCCTCGCGCGCGCGCGCCATGTGCGGGGCATCGACGGCATCGCCGATCATCTTGAGCGCGAAATAGGCCTTCACGCTCGCGCTCATGTCGAAGGCGCCGTCGTGGAACAGCGGCCAGCCGCCGTGCGTCGCCCTGGATGCGGCGCAGATAGACCGCGATCTTGCGCTTCGAGCGCGGCGTCGACCGGCTCGGCCGAGATAGTGCCGCAGCAGCACGTATTCGGCCGGAATGGTGGCGTCGGCCTCGAGCTCGAACACCCAATGTCCGTCGGGCTGCTGCAAGGCGAGCAGCGCGCCGGTCGCCGCCTCGATGCTGCGGTCGAGCTGCGGATGCCGGCATGCCGGCGATTCGGTGCCGACGGACATGCGGTTCATCGCGTCTCGCATCACGCGCGGCGACGAGATCGGCCGCCCGATTGCCGGACCGGATCGCACCTTCGATGGTCGCCGGCAAGCCGGTCATCGGTCCAATCGCCGGCGAGGAACAGATTGCTCCACGCCGTTGTGCGCGGCCGGCCGTTTGGCATTCTCGCGCCGGCGTCGCCGCGAAGGTGGCGCGGCGCTCGCGCACGATCTGCCACGGCGGCAGCGTCGTCGGGAAGGCCGGTGACGGCCGCGACCTCGTGCCAGATCGTCTGCGCCAGCGTCTCGCGCGGCACGTCGAGCAGGCGGTCGGCGGCGCTGATGGTGACCGACAGTCGGTCCGGGAAACGCGAAGAGCCATTCGACGGTGCCGTTCACGACGCCGATGATGGGCGCAAGGCCGGCGGGCGGATCGACGCGGAAATGCGCATTGACGATGGCGCGGAATTCCGTCGGCGTCTTGAGGCCGGGCACGAGCGTCCGCCGCGACCACCGGCGGCACCGCCAGGATCACGTCATCGTCCGGCTCGAGCGCCAGCTTGTCGTCGCCGAAATCGAGCGCGGCGACCTTGCCGTCGCGCGAAATCGAGCGCGCGCAGCCGATGTCCGAACGCGACCTTCGCATCGCGCTCGGCGAGAAAGCGCAGCGCCGGCTCGATGAAGACGCGGCCCGAGCCCGTCGCGCGCGATCAGCGGCCGGCAGGCCTTGCCGCCCGCCAGCAGCGTCTCGCGGATGATGGCGCCGGCGAGCGCGCGCTGCGCCTCGCTTCGGATCGGTGTTGAGCGCCGCCAGCAGCAGCGGCCGCGCCAGACGCTCGTAGAGCGGACCCGCGCAGCGATCACCGTCTCGCAGATCGTCTCTGTCGTCCGGGCGCACAGCAGGCGCGCGAACGAAGATAATCGCGCGCGCGTGTGCCGGGCACGCGCCGGCTGCTGATCGAAAATCCACCACGGCAGGCGCCCGTCATTGATGCGCAGCGTCCATCGCTCGCCGCTCGCAAGATCCATGAACGCGAATTCGGCCGCCGGCGGACCGGCGAGGCCTGCCTGCGCGCCGATCGCCTGCGAGATAGGACAGCGCGGCATGATTGCCCGACAGCAGCAGGTGATTGCCGTTGTCGATCACCATGTCGAGCGCGGGATCGTGGTAGGACCGGCAGCGGCCGCCGGCCTGACCGGCGGCCTCGTGCACGACGACACGCTGCCCCGCGCGCCGCAAGCCGCACCGCGGCGGCAAGCCCGGCAAGTCCGGCGCCGATGACGTGGACCGTGCGCGGCATCAGATGAAGGCGTGCCGCAGGATGATCCACAGCAGCCGCGAGCGCGGCAGGTGGATCGCGGCGGCGCGGATGCGACCAGCCGCGCGCGACCAGGCGGTCGAGGATGAGGCGATAGGCCTCCGCCATGATGCGCGGCGCGCGCACGCATGCGGCGCGCGCTGCGCGCCATGATCTTGTCGGCTTCGCGCGAAATGCTCGCGCGCGCGCTCGACGACGCGCGCGCAGACCTGCCCGAGCGCCGGGCTCGCCAGCACCGTCGCCGGATCGGTCGCGGTGATGCCGGCGTCGCGCAACGCCTCGCGCGGCAGATAGAGGCGTCCGAACGCCGCGTCTTCGTCGAGGTCGCGCAGGATGTTGGTGAGCTGCAGCGCGCGTCCCAGATGATGCGCGAGCGCGATCGCCGTCCTGTTCCTCCATTCCGAACACGCGGACCGACAGCCGCCCGACCGCGCTCGCGACCCGGTCGCAATAGAGGTCGAGCGTCGCGTCAGTCGGGCGCGCGGATATCCGCGACGCACGTCCATCTCCATGCCGTCGATGACGGCATGGAAATCCTCGCGCCTCGAGCCCGAATTCGCGCACCGCCACGCGCCAGGCCTTGCGTGCGCGGGGACGACCTGCCGGCGTAGAGCGCGTCGATATCGGCGCGCCAGCGCTCGAGCTGCTCGCGGCGCTCGCCGCGCGGGCCGCTCGAGATCCGCGATGTCGTCGACCTGCCGGCAAAACGAATAGATCTCGAACATGGCCTCGCGCTGCGCGCGCGGCAGGATGCGCATCGCGGTGTAGAACGAGCTGCCCGATGCCCGCTGCGGCCGCGGCCATGTCTGAAGTGCTCTGCCAGCGCCAATGCTCACGCATCCTGCGGTTTGTGGCCGGCCGCGAAGACGCGGCCGACGCGGCGGGTTGCGCCCCATAATAGGCCGAGAAGCGCCGAAGCCCGCGACCCCCGCCTTGCCGAGATGAACGCGCTCGCTCAGCGGATCGCGGCGTCGCAGCAGCGCGACCAGGCGTTCGCGCAAGCGTCTGGATGACCGCGACCTCCAGCGCGAGCCGCGAGTCGTCGATGCTGGCCGGAAAGGCTCGCTGCTCGGCGCAGCAGGTCGCCGGTGCGCGTCGCGCAAGCTCGTGGATGCAGGCAAGCAGGCGCCGCGCGACGCGCGCTGCTCGCCCGAGCTGCCGCGACGTCGCGCCGGCTGCCGCGAAGGCATCGAGCGGAATGTAGACGCGATCGAGATCGCGGTAATCCTTGCCGCAATCCTGCAGGTGATTGATGATCTGCAGCGCCGCGCAGAGCGCATCATTGGCGGGCCAGGTGGCGCGGCTCTCGCCGTGCACGTCGAGCACGAAGCGTCCGACCGGCATGGCCGAGTAGCGTGCAATAGCCGATCAGATCGTCCCAGTCGCGGTAGCGCAGCTTGGTCACGTCCATGCGGAACGCGGTGAGCAGGTCCTGCGCGTGGCGCGGCGAGAGCTGACGCTGCGGCGAGCTGCGCGCGCAAGCGCGACGCCGACCGCGTCGTCGTCGCTCCGGCCGAGCAGTGTCGCCTCGAGCCGGTCGAGCAGCGCGAGCTTCTCCTGCGGCGCAAGCGTCGGCATGGTCGGCGATGTCGTCGGCGGTGCGCACGAATTCGTAGAACGCGAGGATCGGCGCCGCGATGGCGCGGATGAATCAGCCGCGACGCCACCGGGAAATTCTCGTCCCGATGGCCCTTGCCCGAGCGCGCTTCGACAGGCAGTGATCATCACGGTTCCGACACGTTGGCTTGCACGCGGCCCTTCCAGCTGCCGCCACGTCCTCGCACATATTGGTAGGCGGAATCGAGGGTGAAGAGCATGTATTGCAAGGCAATAGCAGGCAGCGCGATGCCCCACAAAGGCGACAGCCGGTAGAACCGCAACGTCGGCTGGAACGCGATCGCCATCAGCGCCCAGGTTCCGATGCCGATCACGCGCGCGGCACCGCTGCCGAAAATCGCCATGAGCGGCGGGACCAGATAGGTCAGCACCATGCCCGCCACGGTTCCCAGCGAGCAGCAGCGGCGAATAGCGCAATTGCGCATAGGCCGAGCGCGCCACCATGCGGCGGATATCGGCGAACGCCGGGTAAGGGCGGATGCTGCGCACGCGCTCGGTCAACCCGAGCCAGATCGGACCGTGCGCCTTGAGCGCTTTCGCCGAGCGCGCAGTCGTCGATCAGCGCGCCGCGAATGACCTCGATGCCGCCGGCCTTGCGCAGCGACGTCGGCGCGCACCAGCATGCAGCCGCCGGCGGCAGCCGCGACCGTGCTCTGCGGCCGGTTCACCCAGGCGGAACGGATAGAGCATCTGAAAGAAGAAGATGAAGGCCGGGATGTTGGCGCGCTCGGCGAAGCTTTCGCAGCGCAGCTTCACCATGAGCGATGTCAGCACCAGGCGCTTGCTCTCGGCATGCGCGACCAGCCGGCTGACGGATTCGGGCGCATGCACGATGTCGGCGTCGGTCAGCAGCAGATAATCCGGCGGCTCGCTGCGCGGTCATCGCGGCATCGATGCCCTGCTTCAGCGCCCACAGCTTCCCGGTCCATCCCGCCGGCAAGCCGCGGCTGCGCACCACGCGCAACCGCTCGCTCGGCATCTCGCGGCCGCGCGGGCGATCTCGGCGGTGCCATCGCGCACTGTCGTCGTCGACCAAGACGACCGTCCATCGACCGGCATAATCCTGCCGAAGCAGCGAGCCGATGCTGTCACCGATGCAGTCGGCCTCGTTGCGCGCCGGCACCACCGCCGCCACGCGCGGCCATACCGGCAGCCCCGCCGGCGCCGAATCGTCGCGCTCGCCGCAGCGCCAAAAGGCCCCGCGGGCCAAAAGCAGATAGAGCCAGACCAGCAAGAGCAATCGAAGCAACCACTATCACGCGCGCTCAAAGCCTCCGCTCCACGCCTCAAACCCCGCCAGCACCAGGCCGTCCCAGCCGGTTCCCCAAAAACAACTCAACATATTCAATGAATTGGGCTAGGAAAAGTTTGGACGGGCGGGGAGCCCTTGCTAGATTGTCGAGCCGTGCGCGTTCGGGCTGAGGGATATCGCTTAGCGCCCGAAAGCGCGTCAACCTACGAGCTAGAGCACGTTCGAACGCGCATGGCCCGCATCGATGCTGCGAAAAAGGCGTCGACATCGAGACGGTCTTTCAGGACCGGCTCGGTCAGGTCGCCCACGACACCGAAGCGCTGCTCGACCGCTTGCTGCGCACCGCCGCCGGTCGAGGGCGAGCGGGCCCGGCCGGCGCGACTGCTCGATGCCATGCGCTATGTCGAGCCTCGGCGGCGGCAAGCGCCTGCGACCATTCCTGGTGGTGGAATCCGCGGCGCTGTTCGATGTGCCACGGCAAAATTCCCTGATGGCCGGGGCGGCGCTGGAATGCGTGCATTGCTACTCGCTGGCCCACGACGATCTGCCCGCCATGGACAACGACGACCTCCGCCGAGGCCGTCCGACGGCGCACAAGGCATTCGATGAGGCGACCGCCATCCTCGCCGGCGACGGCCTTCTCACCTTCGCCTTCGACATCCTCTGCCGCCCGGAGACCCATCCCGACGCCGAGGTCAGGCTCAAGCTGGTCTCGGCGCTCGCGCGCGCGGCCGGGCTCGGCGGCATGGTGGGCGGCCAGATGCTCGACCTCGCGGCGGAAGGCCGCTTCGACGCGTCGCCGCCCAAGCTCGGCGAGCAGGAGGTCAAGGTCCTGCAGGCCATGAAGACCGGAGCGCTCCTGCGCTTCGGCTGCCTGGCCGGGGCGATCCTGGGCAAGGCCGAGCAAAGCCAATGGAAGGCGCTCGAGCGCTACGGCTCTGCCCTCGGCGAAGCGTTCCAGATCGCCGACGATCTCCTCGACCTCGAAGGCGACCCGGCGACGGTGGGCAAAGCCACCGGCAAGGACGCCGCCGCCCACAAGGCGACACTGGTCGGAGTGCTCGGGCCCGCGGCCGCGCAGGCGCCGGCTCGAGAGCTTGGTCGCCGAGGCGCAGGCGGCGCTCAGCCCGTTCGGCGGCCATGCCGACGTGCTCAAGGCCGCGGCGCGCGTTCGTCGCAACACGTCAGGCCTGAACGTCGGGCTGGGGATCGGATGCGGCCGCGAGCGGTGCAACGCGCTTGGTACAGCTGGGTGGACTCGAACCACCGACCTCTTGGTCCACAGCCAAGCGCTCTAACCAACTGAGCTACAGCTGCACGTATCGTGGAAAGCGGCGGCAACCTAGGAGCACTGTCCTGCTTTGACAAGAGCCGGGCAGCGACGGGCATTGGTCGCAACATGGCGCCGCGGCAGTTCAGGCGCAATAAAGCCCGGGCGATGAGCCCGGGCCTCGGCAGCGGCAAGCGAATTCGCGCGCGAAGCGGCGAACTCAGGCGATCTTCTTGAAAGCCTTGCCCCAGCTTTCCTTCACCGGCTCGGCGGATTCGGTGGCCACTTTCTGCGCGATCGCGGCGAGTTCCTTCGATTGACCGGTGAGCGTCTCGAATTGCTTGCGCGTATGCGCGGTCGACAGCTCGACCATCTCGGACAGCGACTTCACGGTCATCGATCTGGGTGGCGAAGTCGAACGCGGCGTTGGTGTTCGCGCGCGCCGCCTCGATCACCTTGAGGCCGTAGTCGGAGGCGCCCTTGGTCGCGGTCGCGTAGGTGTCCTCGAGCACGTCGGTCGCCTCCTCGGCGGCGGACTTCATCTTCTCGTAGGTCTCCTTCGCCTGCGAGACGCTCTTCTCCGCCGAGCTCACGGAACGCGGCCGGGATTTCCATCTTGGGAATCTCGAAGTTCGGGAGCTCGAATTTCGGCATTTCGAACGCGGTTGGCGCGGCTTTGGACTTGGACTTGCTTTCGATGGCCTCAGTCATGGAATTGGTCCTTTGGGGCGATGATCCGGCATCGCACGGATCTGCGCCCACAGCCGATCCGTGCTTGATGACAAACGGGCCCGTGGCCGTCATCCTGACCGGAAGCGCCACAGCCGTCTTGATGCATAGCGAATATAGAGCTGCTCTTGGTGCAACGCAATAGAAATATTGCGATGCACAATCAAGTGTTGTAACACTCTTTTTCGGCGATGCAGGCGCACGGATCTTCAGCCGTTTGGGCGTAGCCGCCTCCTTCGCCGCCTTGGTCGTGCTCTCGCCCAGCTCCTTGGCCTGCTCGCTGCAAGCGCCTGCATCTGCCGTTTGATGTAGTCGGCCTGCAGCTTCATGCACGTCCTGGACGTCCTTGGCCCGCACCAGCTGCTGCGCAAACTCGAACGAACTCGCGACGTTCTGCTCGGCGAAAGTCATCGCCTTTTCAGTGACATCCTTGGCGCCCTGGCGCGCGGTCTCGGCCTGGCCTTCGAACGTGTTGACGGCGTGATGGGCGGCGGAGATGAAGCCGTCGAAGGCCTGTCTCGCCTGCTCAACGCTCTTCTCGGCAAACGCCCGCATTTCGGGGGAACATCGAAACGATCGGTGGCGGCCATTCTCACCTCCTGCTGTGGATGCTGCTGCGTGGCATGGGTTGCGACGCCCGTGAGGTCATGCGACCTGCTGAAGAACTAACGTGCCAGCCGCCCATCGGCTCCGTCCGAACGGAACGCGGAACGCGAGCCATCGGCCCTCGCGCTCCGCACTGCAACAGGGATCAAAGGATAGTTCCAGATGCGTATCGTCGACATCCGCGAGACGCGCGATCCCGCTCAAATCGAGCATCGCAAATTCCAGCTTCGATTTCTCCGAGATGACCACCTCGGTCGTCGCGGTCATCACCGACGTCGTGCGCGACGGCAGGCCGGTCGTCGGGCTTCGCCTTCAACTCGACCGGCCGCTATGCCTGCGGGGCGCAGATGCGCGCGCGGTTCATCCCGCGCATCCTGGCGGCCGAGCCGCGAGTCGCTGCTCGACGACACGCGGCGAGAACTTCGATCCCGGCAAGATCCTCGCCGTGCATGATGCAGCGGGAGAAATCCGGCGGCCACAGCGAGCGCTCGATCGCCATCGGCACCATCGAGGTCGCGGTCTGGGACGCGGTCGCCAAGATCGCCGGACAAGCCGCTGCATCGGCTGCTCGCCGAGCGCTACAACGGCGGCCGGATCGCCGACAAGGTGTTCTGCTATGTCGGCGGCGGCTGGTATCGCGCCGGGCCAGACCGTGCAGGACCTGCAGGACGAGATGCGCCGCCATCTCGACGCCGGCTACACCATGGTGAAGATGAAGGTCGGCGGCCTGCCGCTCGCCGAGGACCTGCGCCGGGTCGAGGCCGTCAAGGCGATCCTGCCCGGCAATGCGCGCAGCTTGCGGTCGATGCCAACTCGCAAGTTCGACCGCGACGAGGCGCTCGCCTATGCCAAGGCGCTGGCGCCGTTCCAGCTGCGCTGGTTCGAGGAGCCGTGCGATCCGCTCGACTTTGCGCTGCTCGCCGAGATCGCGCGCGTCTATGAGCCGCCGCTCTCGACCGGCGAAAACCTGTTCTCGACGCAGGACGTGGAAAACCTGGTCCGCTTCGGCGGCCTGCGTCCCGAGCGCGACGACGTGATCCAGGTCGATCCGCCGCAAGCCTACGGCATCGTGCAATATGCGCGCACGCGTCGACATGCTGGAGCGCCACGGCTGGCCGCGCAGCGCTTGTTTCCGCACGGCGGCAACCAGATGTCGCTCGCCATCGCCGCCGGCTTCGGCCTCGGCGGCGCGGAATCCTATCCCGGCGTGTTCGGCGCGTTCGGCGGCTTTGCCGACGACGCCAGGCTGGACGGCGGCTATCTGCACGCTGTCCGACCGGCCCGGCATCGGCTTCGAAGGCCAGTCGGCGTTGTATGCCCTCATGCGCGAGCTCGCCGGCGTGATCGGACGGCAAGCGACTCCGCGGACGCCAAGGATACCTGACGGATTAACGTTATCCCTGCTTTGAACACGGCGCCGCGGGACACCTGACATGGACGGCCGATGGCGGCGACATTAGAAGGGACCTCGTTGACGACTGGTGCTGGCGTTTGCGGCGGAGTGGAAGGTGCGACCGCGCGAATGAGCGGGTCCGGATTCCAACTGTCCCTTCTGCGTGACGGTCGGCTCGCGCCGCTGGCGACGAGCGCGTTGCCGGCTTGGCTGTGGAGCACCGGATGGCACCCGCATCGTGTGGGCGAACGCCGCACGGCGTGGCCGTTTTCGGGGCACCGACATCCGCGGCGATCGGCTCGCGCCGGTTCGCGCGCGGCGAGCCGGCGGCCGGCCAGATCGCGCGTGATCGCCGCGACCTTGTCTCCCGGCGCCGCTCCGCGCCTGGAACGCCTGCGCGGATTTGGCGCCGGCATCGGGCGCGCGCTGACCTGCGCCTGCTCGCATATCGTGCTCGCGGACGACACCGCCAGCCGTTCTCGTGGTCGCGATCGAACGTGCCGGCCCCGACCTGCCGCTCGGCGAGCGCGTCGCCCGCTTGCTCGCCGGCGGCCAGGAACCGATCGCCGCCTTCAGCGTCGGCGGGCAGCTCATTGCCGCCACCGAAGGCGCGCACGCGCACCTTCGCGGCGCGACGTCGCTCGCCGCGATCGGAGCCGGACGCACTGATCGGCTAGCGCGCTGGCGAGCGGACACGCCGTGGGCGCGCGACGGCAACCCAATCTCCCTCGACCGCATCGGCGGCGAGGCCGCGACGGTGCTGATCGCACGATTCGCGCCGGCCGGCGACGACGCCACAGCGGTGCGGCAGCCGGCCCGGCGCTGGCATCGCCGCTCTGCCCGCAACGCCGACCGAGCGCCGCCATCCGCTTCGCTTCGTCTGGCAGATGGATGAGGGCGGCCACTTCACGCTGAGCTCCGACGAATTCATCGCGCTGACCGGGCGCGCGCACCGCGGCCGCGATCGGACGGCCCTGGCAGGAGGTGGCGACCGAGCTCGGCCTCGATCCCGGAGGGCAGGTCGCGCGCGCGGTCGCCACGCGCGATACCTGGAGCGGCCTCACCGTTCTCTGGCCGGTCGAGACAAGCTCGGAGCGGCTTGCCGTCGAGCTTTCGGGGCTACCGGTGTTCGATCGAAACCGGGCTTTCCGCGGCTATCGTGGGTTTGGCGTCTGCCGTGAGATCGCACAGCTCAATGCCCTGGCGCAAAGGCGCCAGGCAGCGAATGCAGCGTCCAAGACGCTGCCCGGAACGGCGACCAGGCCGACGAGCGAGACGGCGCACCCGCCGAGCTCACGATCGCGCCACCGGCTGAAAACATCCTGCATTTTCCCCGCGTTCCGGAGCCGAATGTCCCCGCGCTGAGCGCGATCGAACGCAACGCCTTTCGCGAGCTCACGCGCAAGCTCACGCAACGCCTGACGCGGCATCGGAGCCCGCGGACCAAGGCAGAAATCCCGCCGCCGATTGCACGAGGACGCAGAAGCGCCCGCAGGCGCCATGGACGCCGCGGCCCGCGCTTCGCGGCGGACGGCGGATCGGCAAAGCTCGAGCGCGCGCAAGCCGAATTCGCCGAGCTCGACCTCCCTTCTCGACACCGCCGGCTGACGGCGTCGTCTTGCTCGATGCGCACGGCCTCATCGTGTCCGCCAACCGCGGCGCCGAGGCGCTGTTCGGCTACGAGCCGCATGAACTCGTCGACCGTGCATTCTCCGAGCTGTTTGCGCCGGAGAGCGTGGAGACGGCTTACGATTGTCTCGACGGTCTGACCCGCGACAGGCGGTACGAGCGTGCTGCCACGGCGGACGCGAGGTGATCGGCCGCGCCCGCCAGCGGCGCCCTGATCCCACTGTTCATGACCGTCGGACTGACCGGCGACCGGACCGACAAGCTCGGCGTTGTGTTTCGCGACATCACCCGATGGAAGAAAGTGGAGCAGGAGCTCATCGAGGCAAGGCGCCAGGCGGAAAAGGCCTCTTCGGCCAAATCCGACTTTCTTGCCAAGATCAGCCACGAGATCCGCACGCCGCTCAACGCCATCATCGGCTTCTCCGAGGTCATGATGGCGGAGCGTTTCGGTCCGATCGGCAACGAGCGCTACCGCGAATACCTCAAGGACATCCACGCCTCCGGCGGCCACCTGCTCTCGCTGATCAACGACCTGCTCGACCTTTCCAAGATCGAAGCCGGCAAGCTCGACCTCACCTTCGCCAGCGTGTCGCTCAACGACCTCACGCAGCAGTGCGTCGCCATCATGCAGCCGCAGGCCAACCGCGAGCGCATCATCATCCGCACCTCGCTGCCGCCGACACTGCCGCAGGTCGTGGCCGACGCGCGCTCGGTGCGCCAGATCGTGCTCAACCTGCTGTCCAACTCGATCAAGTTCACCGGCGCCGGCGGGCAGGTGATCGTCTCGACCGCGCTCAACGACAGCGGCGAGGTGGTGCTGCGCGTGCGCGACACCGGCGTCGGCATGAGCGAGAAGGACCTGGCGACCGCGCTCGAGCCGTTCCGGCAGTTGGCGACCTCGGTGTCTGGGGCTCCGGCGGCACCGGTCTCGGGCTGCCGCTGACCAAGGCGCTGGCGGAGGCCAACCGCGCGAGCTTCTACATCAAGAGCGCGCCGAAGGCGGGCACGCTGGTCGAGATCGCCTTTCCGCCGAGCCGGGTGCTGGCGGGGTGACACGCCAGCCGCGCGATCGAATCTCCCGCAGCGGCGTGGTTGCAGCTCGCCGCCGGCATGCCTGAAGTCGGTGTGATCATGACGCTGAAATTGACCTATCGGGCGCCTTTATTGCCGTGCGCAACGACGGCGGAATCGGCTATCCTCCGGTCATTGGCGACACCCGGCCTGCCTGCGCGCCGTCGGCCGCGGGATGTCATGGAGGGCAGTCATGATCCGGCTCGTTAGATGCATGCTGGCGCTTGCCGCGCTGGTCATGGTTTCGACGCAGCCCGTCGCGCTGCCGCCGAGCACGGTCGACCTCCTGCTGGTGCTGTCCTCCGACGTGTCGCGCAGCGTCGATCACCCGAAATTCCTGCTGCAGCGTGAAGGCTACGCGGCGGCGATCTCCGATCCGCATGGTGATCGAGCGCGATCAAATCCGGCCCGCACCAGCGCATCGCGGTCTGCTTCGTCGAATGGTCGGGCTTCGGCGCGCAGAAGCTCGTGATCGATTGGACCATGATCGACGGCCCCGGCGCCGCGCGCAAATTCGGCGACCAATTGCTCGAGTTGCCCGCGCTCGTTCGCCGACCGCACCTCGATCAGCGGCGGCATCGAGTTCGCGAGCCGCCCAACTGGAGCGTGCGCCGTTCGAAGGCGTCGCGCCGCACCATCGATGTCTCCGGGCGACGGCACCAACAATGCCGGCCGCGACGTGCAAGCTCGCCCGCGACGAGACCATCGCCAAGGGCATCGTGATCAACGGCCTCGTCATCCTCAGCGACCGGCCGGTGCCGTGGAACGCCGAGCACACCAATCCGCCCGGCGGGCTCGAGAAATACTACCAGGACAATGTCATCGGCGGCCCGGGCGCGTTCGTCCTGGTGGCCGAGAACTTCAATTCGTTCGGCCGCGCCATCATCAAGAAGCTGATCGCCGAGATCGCGCTTCACTCGGCGGCACCGCACACCGTCACGCGCTGAGACTTGTTGCCGCACTCGCTGGGAGCGCACGCGCTGCAAGCGTGATCGCGACGCGCGATCAACGCCTAACGCAGCTTGTTTCGAATCGCTTCCAGAAAGAGCTCAGACTGGAATTGTTCTAAGCTATTGAATTTTCGGACTTAATCCCATTTGACGCCAGGGCGTTCGCGCCACTACCTCAAGGTTCAGGTTGGCCCGGAGCCTTCACGTCCACCGAGTTCGCTCCGCCCGCGTCACGCTCCAGGTCGAACCGCGAAACCAGTCAAGTGGAGGATTGCCCATGAAGATCGTTTGCGTGCGCGCGCTGGCGCGGACCGGCGTCGCCGTAAGCGCAATCATCGTAGGCGGCTCAGCATTCGCCCAGTCTGGCGACGTCAACGTCTACACCTACCGCGAAAGCAAACTCATTCAGCCGTTGTTCGACGCGTTTCACCAAGGATACCGGCATCAAGGTCAACGTCATCTCGGCGAGCTCCGGCCTCGAGCAGCGCATCAAGACCGAAGGCGCCAACAGCCCGGCCGACGTGCTGCTCACCGTCGATATCGCGACGGCTCGAGGAGGCGGTGCGGTGCCGGCATCACCCAGCCGATCAAGTCCGACGTGCTCGACAAGGTCGGTGCCGCCGCAATACCGCGACCCGGAGGGCCACTGGTACGGCGTCTCGATGCGCGCGCGCGTGGTCTACGCCTCGAAGGAGCGCGTGCAGCAGACGCGCCATCACCTACGAGGAACTCGCCGACCCGAAGTGGAAGGGCAAGATCTGCATCCGCTCCGGCCAGCACATCTACAACAACGCGCTGTTCGCGGCCTATCATCGCCCATCACGGCGAGGCGAAGGCCGAGGAATGGCTCAAGGGCGTCAAGGCCAACCTCGCGCAGAAGCCGTCGGGCGGCGACCGCGAGACCGCGCGCGACATCGCGGCCGGCAAGTGCGACATCGGCATCGGCAACACCTATTACTGGGCGCTGATGAACAACAAGGAGGCCGACAAGCAAGCCGTGGGCCGAGGCCACCAAGGTGATCCTGCCGACGTTCCAGGACGGCGGCACCCATGTGAACCTTTCCGGCGTCGTGCTCGCCAAGCATGCGCCGAACAAGGCCAACGCGATGAAGCTGATCGAATGGCTGGTCGGCGACAAGGCGCAGCACATGCACGCCGATCATCAACTACGAATATCCGCGTGCGCGCCGGCATCGAGATCAATCCGACCATCGCCGGCTACGGCAAGCTCAATGCCGACCCGATCCCGCTCTCGAAGATCGCCGACAACAAGAAGGCGGCGGCGAACCTGGTGGACAAGGTCGGATTCGACAACTGACCTGATGATCGACGCCAGATCCGCGGGCTGGCCATCCTCAAACCGGTGGCCGGCCCGTCTTCATTGGCGCTGGCAGACCGCCGCCATCGGCGCACGTCGCGGTTGCCGCCGCAGCGCTGGCGGTCGCTCCGCTGCTGAGCCTGATCGTCCTCGCGTTCGGCGACACCGGCGATCTCTGGGCCCATCTCGCTCGCTACGTGATCCCGCCGGCGCTGGTGCAAACCGCGCTTCTCCTCGCCGGGGTCGCCGCGATGACGATCGTCGTCGGCGCCGGCACCGCCTGGACCGTCACCACCTTCGCCTTTCCCGGACGCGACGCACTGACTTGGCTGCTGCCGCTGCCGCTCGCGATCCCGACCTACATCGTGGCTTACGTCTACGTCGATATTCTCGACGCGCTCGGTCCGGTGCAATCGATGCTGCGCGCGATTTTCGGATGGCGCTCCGCCGCCGACTATCGCTTTCCGAATATCCGCTCGCTCGGCGGCGCTATCCTGCTCTTCAGTTTCGTGCTCTATCCTTACGTCTACCTCGCCGCGCGCGCGATGTTTCAGACCCAAGGTCGGCTCTTTACTGAAGCCGCGCGCATGCTGGGCGCGCAACCATGGGAGCTCGCGCGGCGCATCACCTTCCGCTGGCGCGACCCGCCATCGCCGTCGGCGCTGCGCTGGCCTTGCTCGAGACGCTCAATGACATCGGCGCCAGCGAGTATCTCGGTGTGCAGACCCTGACGCTCTCGATCTTCACCACCTGGCTCAATCGTGGAAGCCTCGCCGGCGCGGCGCAGATGGCCTGCCTCCTGCTGCTGATCGTTGCCGCGCTGATCGGGCTCGAACGCTACGGCCGGCAGCGCCGGGCATTTACCGCGCTGGGCACCGACGGCCGGCTGGCGTCGCGGATCGCGCTCGCGGGGCCCGAGCGATGGATCGCGGCATGCGCCTGCTTCTTGCCGGTCGTGCTCGGCTTCCTGCTGCCCGCGGGATATCTCCTGCGCGAGGTGATCGGGCGTGGTCTGCTGGCGGGCTTCGACACCAATCTCGTCCGCTATACACTGACAACGGTGGCGCTCGCCTCGACCGCGACCGCGATCACGCTGGTGATGGGCTTCCTGGCGGTCTTGGCCCTGCGCTACACCAAGCGTCCGACGATTGCAGGCTGCGTGAACATCGCCGGCATCGGTTACGCCATTCCGGGAACGGTGCTTGCGCTGGGGCTGCTGTCTCCGCTCGTTCTGGTGGACGACGCCATCAGCCGCCTTGATCCGGGCCTTCACCGGCCACGGGATCGGTCTCCTCCTGACCGGTTCGGCCGCCGCTCTCGTCATCGCCTATGTGATTCGGTTCCTCGCGATAGCCATCGGCTTCGCACAAGCCGGGTTTTCCCGCGTCCCCATCGAACTCGACGACGTGGCACGCCTGCTCGGCGCGGAGGCCGGAACGCTGGCGCGCACGATCCATCTGCCCCTGGCACGGCCGGCGATCTGGGGGCGGCCCTGCTCGTCTTCGTCGATTGCCTCAAGGAGCTGCCGGCGACGCTGCTCCTGCGCCCGCTCAACGTCGAAACCCTTTCGACCTATATCTACCAGTTCGCGACCCGCGGCAGCTTCGAGCAAGGCTCGCTCGCGGCGCTCATCATCGTCGCCGTCGGCATCCTGCCGGTCATCCGCATCACCCGATATACCGACGCGGCCACGCTGCACGACGGCGTCCGGCCCTAGCGCTCGGTGGCGCCCGCCGCCGTCGGCGCGCGACGGAGATTGCAGCCTTTACCGCAGCGCGGTAGAAAATTCTGCCGGCCGACAGGCGGGGCCATCTCAAACGGCCTGCGCTTTAATCCAAGCGGGGAATGCATGAACAAGGTCTATCCCGACGCCCAGGCCGCGCTCGCCGGCCTGTTGCGGGACGGCATGCTGGTCATGGCCGGCGGGTTCGGGCTGTGCGGTATCCCGGAGGCCTTGATTCTCGCCATCCGCGAGTCGGGCGTCAAGAATCTGACCGTGGTCTCCAACAATGCCGGCATCGATGGCGTCGGCCTCGGCCTCCTCCTGGACACCCGGCAGATCAAGAAAATGATCTCGTCCTATGTCGGGGAGAACAAGACCTTCGCGCAGCAATATCTCGCCGGCGAGCTCGAGATCGAATTCAATCCGCAAGGCACCCTGGCCGAGCGCATCCGCGCCGGCGGCGCCGGCATCCCGGCGTTCTTCACCCGAACCGGCGCCGGCACCCTGATCGCCGAAGGCAAGGAGGAGCGCGAGTTCGACGGCGCAGCGCTACGTGCATGGAGCGCGGCATTGTCGCCGACCTTGCGATCGTCCACGCCTGGATGGGCGACACCGAGGGCAACCTCGTCTACCGCAAGACCGCGCGCAACTTCAATCCGATGATGGCCACCGCCGGCAAGGTGACCGTGGCCGAAGTCGAGCACCTGGTGCAGCCGGGCGAGCTCAATCCCGACCACATCATCACGCCGGGCGTCTACGTCAAACGCATGGTGCACGTTCCCAACGCGGTGAAGCACATCGAGCAGCGCACCGTGCGCAAGCGCTCGGCGGCGCCGGCGGCAGCAGGAGAGGAAGTCTGATGGCCTGGACACGCGACCAGATGGCGGAGCGCGCGGCCAAGGAGCTGCGCGACGGGTTTTACGTCAACCTCGGCATCGGCATTCCGACGCTGGTGTCGAACTACATTCCGGCGGGAATGAGCGTGCAGCTGCAAAGCGAGAACGGCATGCTGGGCTTCGGCCCATTCCCCTACGAGGGCGAAGAGGATCCCGACCTCATCAATGCCGGCAAGCAGACCGTCACCGAGATCCCGACCACGAGCTATTTCTCCTCGGCCGACAGCTTCGCCATGATCCGCGGCGGGCACATCGATCTCTCGATCCTCGGCGCCATGCAGGTGGCCGAGAACGGCGACCTCGCCAACTGGATGATCCCAGGCAAGATGGTGAAGGGCATGGGCGGCGCCATGGACCTCGTGGCCGGCGTCAAGAAGGTCGTCGTGGTGATGGAACATTCCGCCAAGACCGAGCCCAAGCTGCTCAAGCGCTGCAACCTGCCGCTGACCGGCGCCGGCGTCGTCGACATGGTCATCACCGATCTCGGCGTCTTTACCATCGACAAGAAGGCCGGCGGGGAATGACCTTGATCGAGCTCGCGCCGGGCTCGACGCTCGACGAGATCCGCAGCCGGACCGAAGCGAATTATGCAGTAGCTAACACCCTTTAGTACCGATAAAGCGCCGCGAAAAGCCTGAAACTACCGCCGGATTAGTTCCTTGCGCGGCCACGAAAGCGTCACAGAGTAACTGCAAGCTTTTCTGATCGGAGCTGCAGGTTTGCCCCTTCGATCTCCCTCGGTATAGTCAGCCGGTTGATCGGCGAGCACTTGAGAAAGACGCGTCGTGATCGCGGCCGTTGGCATCAAACGTCTTGCATTTGTTGTCCTTGGCTTGGCCGTTGCCGGCGTTTGCGCTCTCGTGATCTTGCCGTTTCTGATGCCCGCCGACGCCGTTCGCGAGGCGGTCAAAGCGGAAATCCGCACCGTGACGGGCCTCGATCCGGTGCTCCGGGGCGAAGCCTCGGTCTCGCTGTTCCCGACCGGCACGGTGAGCTTCGAGGATGTGAGCCTCGAGGACAACCGCACGGGCGCACCTGCGCTCACCGCCGAGAAAGTGGTCGCACGCCTGCGCTTCTTTCCCTTTCTGACCGGGCGCATCGAGATCGCCGACGTTTCGCTGGTGCGCCCGACCATCGCCATCGTCTTCAACGCCGACCGCACCTCGAACTGGTCGGGTCACATCGAAACGCTGGCGCGCAACCTCAAGCCCAGCCCCGGCCGGACGTCGTCATTCTCGGAGATCCGGATCGAGGACGGCACCGTCATCCTGCGCGACGAGGCGTACAAGATCATCGAGACGCTCGCGAACGTGGAAATGGCGCTGGCCTGGCCGTCGATCTCGCGGAGCTTCGCCGCCACCGGACGCTTCGCCTGGCATGACGAGCCGATCGACGCCACCATCAGCTTTACCGACTTCGTTGCCGCCCTGAACGGCGACCGGTCCGGCCTCAAGGTCCGGCTTGCCGGGACGCCGTTCAAGATTGCGTTCGACGGCTACATCAGCCATCGGCCGACGCTCAAGATGGAAGGCACCCTTGCCGCCGACGCCGCATCCTTGCGCGACACGCTGCGTTGGGCGGAACAGCAACCTCCGCCCGGCGGTGGTTTCGGCCGCTTCGCGCTCAAGGCGCAAACCAATGTCGTCGGCGGCACCCTCAGCCTGTCCGGGGTCAATGTCGAACTCGACGGCAATACCGCCGAGGGCGTGCTCACGTTCGACGGGCGGCAGACCTTGCAGGGGACCCTGGCGGCCGAAGGGCTCGATCTCACCCCATACGTTTCCACGGTCCGTTTGCTGACGAGCGGCGAGCGCGGCTGGGACAGCAAGCCGATTGCGCTCGATGGCCTCGACGGCATGCACGTCGACCTCAGGCTCTCGGCCGCCCGCGTCAACGTCGCCGGCGCCAAGCTCGGGCGCACGGCGGTGGCGGCCAATCTGCGGGGCGGCAATCTCACTGTGGCGGTCGGCGAATCCCAGGCCTTCGGAGGGGTCGTCAAGGGCACGTTCGGGCTCGCCAAGTCGCCGAGCGGGGCTGATTTCAAGGCACAGTTGCAGTTCACCAATATCGATCTCGAGCAATGTCTCGGCGAGATGTTCGGCATTCGGCGGCTCGAGGGCAAAGGCAATCTCGGACTGGCGATCGACAGCTCCGGCAGCAGCGTCTACGACCTGACCAAAGGTCTCAACGGCACGGCCGGCCTGACGAGCCGCGGCGGCGCGATCGCGGGTTTCAACGTGGAGCAGTTGCTCAAGCGCATCGAGCGCCGGCCGCTCTCGGGCGGCGGCGAATTCCGCACCGGAAAAACGCCGTACGAGATGCTGACGGTCAACCTGAAGATCGTTCAAGGCGTGGCGAACATCGAAGAGGTTCGCATGGAAGGGCCGAGCGTCGGCCTCGCGTTGACGGGGTCGGCATCGATCCCCGCCCGCGAACTCGACCTCAGGGGGACTGCGAGCCTGTTGTCGGTCGCCGCGCGCGGCACGAGCGCCGCCGCACCGGCTTTCGAACTGCCCTTCATGGTGCAGGGCCCCTGGGATGACCCGATCATATTGCCGGACCCGCAGAGCCGCATCCAACGCTCGGGGGCGGCGCAACCCATCCTGGACGCGGTCCGCAACCGCAGCGCACGTGATCCGGTCCGCTCGGCGATCGAGCGACTGACCGGGTGCGACCTCCGATCCTTCGGCCCCTTCCCCGACAGCCGCGCCGAACCTGACAGGGAATTCCGCGCCGGTCGAAAGCGCGCCGGCCGTGGAAACCGCCGAGCCGCCGCCGGACGCGCCGCGACCCGCGCGGTGATCGATCTCCTCACTTGACGGCAAGGGCGCCGACGCTGTCGCGCCCGATATCGTGAAACTTGGTGAGCAATGACGCCGCGGCGATCCCGGTCGCGACGATTGCGATCATGATCGAGCAGATGGCGTTGATCTCCGGTTTCACGCCGAGCCGGACCTGCGAATAGATGCGGATCGGCAGCGTGGTCGCGCCCGGGCCGGTGGTGAAGCTGGCGATCACCAGATCGTCGAGCGACAGCGTGAAGGCGAGCATCCAGCCCGACGCCAGCGCCGGCGCGATCAGCGGCAGCGTCACGGTCAGGAAAGTCCTCAGCGGCGGGCAGCCGAGATCCATCGCCGCCTCTTCGAGGCTGCGGTCGAAGGTCAGCGAGCCGCGACTGCACCACCACGGTGACGAAGCACAGCGGTCAGCGTCGTGTGCGCGATCGTGACGGTCCAGAAGCCGCGATCGATATCGACCGCCACGAACAGCAGCAGCAGCGACAGCCCGGTGATCACCTCCGGCATCACCAGCGGCGCATAGATCATGCCGGAGAACAGCACGCGTCCGCGGAAGCGCCCGAACCGCACCAGCGCGATGCGCCGCGAGCGTGCCGAGCACGGTCGCCGCGCGTCGCGGACAGCACGGCGATGCGCAGCGTGACCCAGGCGGCATCGAGCATGGCGCGATCGTTGAGCAGCTCGGCGTACCAGCGCGTCGACCAGCCGCCCCAGACGGTGACGAGCCGCGAGGCGTTGAACGAATAGATCACCAGGATGACGATCGGCAGATAGAGGAACGCCAGCCCGAGCGCGACCGAGCCGATATTGAACCAGGACGACCTTGCGCATGGTCAGCGTCCTCCTCGAGCGTACGCGCGCCTGCATGTGCTGGTAGATCACGATCGGCACGACCAGCAGGCAGAGCAGCACCACCGCGACCGCGGACGCCACCGGCCAGTCCTTGTTGGCGAAGAACTCCGTCCACAGCGTCTGGCCGATCATCAGGGTCTGCGAGCCGCCGAGCAGATCGGGGATGACGAACTCGCCGACGATCGGAATGAAGCACAGCAGCGCGCCGGCGATCACGCCCGGCAGCGACAGCGGCAAGCGTCACCAGCCAGAACGCCTTCCAGCGCGGGCAGCCGAGATCGGCGGCGGCCTCGAGCAGCGTCTCGTCCATCTTCTCCAGCGTCGCGTAGATGCGGCAGCACCATGAACGGCAGATAGGAATAGACGATGCCGATGTAGACCGCGGTGTCGGTCGAGAGCCACGCCGGCGGCTCGTCGACGATGCGCAAGCGCGAGCAGCGACCTGGTTGAGCAGGCCGTCGCGCTGAAGGATGTTGATCCAGGCATAGATGCGGATCAGAAACGACGTCCAGAACGGCAGCACGACCAGCACGAACAGCACGCGGCTGCCAGCGCCGCGGCGCGCGCGCCATGCCATAGGCGAGCGGAAAGCCGATCAGCAGCAGCAGCAGCGGTCGAGCAGCGCGGCGATCTCGAGGCTCTTGAGATAGGAGGCGAGGTAGAGCCAGTCGGACGCGATGAACGCGTAGTTGTCGAACGACAGCGCGGCGACGAACGCCTTCAGACCCTCCCAACCCGCGGCCGAGATCGAACACCGGCGCGTAAGGCGGCTGCGCGATCGCCGTCTGCGACAGGCTGATCTTCAGCACGATCAGGAACGGAACGAGGAAGAAGACGACGAGCCAGAGATAGGGAACGAGCACGACCAGCCGTGCGCCCCATGACCGATCGCGGCTGCCGCCCTCGTTCACCGTCGCCGCCATCGCATCGCCCTCGCCTATCGCGTCAGCACCATCGCCGCCTCCGGCGCCCAGGTCAGCCACACCCGGTCATCCCAGTCGATCGGCCGCTCGACCAGCCGCGTCACGTTGGCGACAGCCGCCTTCATCGACGGAGCCGGTGTCGAGTCGCACCTTGTAGATCGAGAGGTCGCCGAGATAGGCGATATTCGCGCACCTGGCCGGCGACGCAATTCTCGCCGCCGTCGGCGGCGGCTCGCGCGCGATGCGCACTTTCTCCGGCCGCAGCGCGACCCAGACGGTGTCGCCCGGCTTGGCATCGGCGCACGCGAGCCGCGCGCAGCTGCCCGGCGGCGGCGCTCGCGATCACCGTTCCGGACGCTCCCGCATCGACAACGCGGCCTTCGATCAGGTTGACGTCGCCGATGAAGTCCGCGACCCAGCGCGAATTCGGCTGCTCGTAGATTTCGGTCGGCGTGGCGACCTGGATCAGCCGGCCGTGGTCCATCACGCCGATGCGGTCGGCGACCGTCATCGCCTCCTGCTGGTCGTGGGTGACGATGATGAAGGTGAGACCGAGCTTCTCCTGCAGCTGCATCAGCTCGAACTGCGTTTCGCCGCGCAGCTTCTTGTCGAGCGCCGCGAGCGGCTCGTCGAGCAGCAGCACGCGCGGCCGCTTCACCAGCGAGCGCGCGAGCGCGACGCGCTGGCGCTGGCCGCCGGAGAGCTGGTGCGGCTTGCGCTTGCCGAAGCCTTCGAGCCTGCACCAGCGCCAGCATCTCCTCGACGCGCGCTGCGATCTCGGCCTTGGGCAGGCCGCTCCTGCTTGAGCCCGAAGGCGACGTTGCCCTCGACCGTGAGGTGCGGAAACAACGCATAGCTCTGGAACATCATGTTGACCGGCCGCCGATAGGGCGGCACGCGCGCGATATCCTCGCCGTCGAGCAGGATGCGTCCCTGCGTCCGGCGTCTCGAAGCCGGCGAGCAGGCGCAGCAGCGTGGTCTTGCCGCAGCCGGAAGGGCCGAGCAGGGCGAAGAACTCGCCGGCGAAAATATCGAGCGACGACGCGCCTCGACCGCGGCGATACCGGCGAAGCGCTTGCTCACGCCGTCGAACCGCACCAGCGGCCGCGCCGCGGAGTCCGACCACGGCGCGAACGTCCTGCGCGCATGCCGTCGGCCCTGATCGTTGCTCGCGCCGGCATTCCCATGTCACCACGCTAACGGCACGCGCCGTGCGGCTCAACACCCGTCATGCGCGCGCGCTCGCGGATTGGACTGGTCTGACTGCGGTCCTCGATCTTGACCAGACACATCAGCTGCAGCGTGCGCGCGACGGCATCGCGCCAGCCCGCCCATTTGCGCTCGCGCGTGGCGCGCATCCATCTGCGGCTCGAAGCGCCGCTCGCACCGCCACGTGCGCGGCAAAGCCGGCGCAGATCGGGGCATACGCCCGGCGGCATAGCCCGCGAGATAGGCCGCGCCGAGCGCGGTCGTCTCCATCACGGCCGGACGATCGACCGGCGCGGCCAGAATGTCGGCGACGAACTGCATGGTGACGTCGCTCGCCGCCATGCCGCCATCGACCCGCAGCACCGTGTCGTCGCCGCCGCCGGCCAGTCGGCGCGCATCGCCTCGAGCAGGTCGCGGGTCTGATAGCCGACCGCCTCGAGCGTGGCGCGCGCAAGCTCGGCCACGCCCGACTTGCGGGTGAGCCCGAACAGCGCGCCGCGCGCCTGCGCATCCCACCAGGGCGCGCCGAGCCCGACGAAGGCCGGAACGAGATAGACCTGCTCCGCCGGATCGGCGGCCGCGGCAAGCGCGTTCACGTCGGGCGCCGCGCCGATCACCTTGAGCGCGTCGCGCAGCCATTGCACCGCCGCGCCGGCGATGAAGATCGCGCCTTCGAGCGCGTAGGTGCGCTGGCCGCCGAGCTGGTAGGCGATGGTGGTCGAGCAGGCGGTTGCTGCGACGCGACCGGCTGCATCGCCGGTGTTGAGCAGCGCGAAGCAGCCGGTGCCGTAGGTCGACTTCATCATGCCGGGCGCAAAGCAGCCCTGCCCGACCGTCGCCGCCTGCTGGTCGCCGGCGATTCCGCAGAATGCGGATCGGCCCGCCGAACAGATCGGTGCGTCGCCGAAGTCGCCGGCGCAATCGCGCACCTCCGGCAGCAGCGCCGCGGGACGCCGAACAGATCGGCAGAGCTCGGCGTCCCAGCTGCCGCGGTGGATGTCCAGCAGCAAGCGTGCGCGACGCATTGGTCGCGTCGGTCGCGTGCACCTTGCCGCCGGTGAGCCGCCACAGCAGGAAGCTGTCCACCGTGCCGAACGCGAGCCGCCCCGCGCGCGCCGCCGCGCGCGCCCTCGACGTGATCGAGCAGCCAGGCGATCTTGGTGGCCGAGAAATAGGGATCGAGCAGAAGCCCGGTGCGCGCCGCGATCATGGGCTCGTGCCGGCCTGCCGCAGCGCGGCGCAGCGCGTCCGCCGTGCGCCGATCCTGCCAGACGATCGCATTGTGGATCGGGCGGCCGGTCGCGCGGTCCCAGATGATCGTGGTCTCGCGCTGGTTGGTGATGCCGATCGCCGCGATGTCGCTGGCCGCCGCGCCGCGCCTGCGCCATCGCCGCGCGCACGGTCGCGACGGTCGCCGACCAGATCTCTTCAGGATCGTGCTCGACCAGGCCGGGCGCCGGATAGATCTGGCGCAATTCCTGCTGCGCGCTCGCGACCGGCGCGAGCGCGGCATCGAACACGATGGCGCGGGTCGAGGTCGTGCCCTGGTCGATCGCGATGAGGTAATCCGGCACGCTCGCCCTCCGCGGTCACGGCGCATTCAGCGCGAGTGGAGATCGGTTTAGATCAGCAATCAACCCGACGCAGCGTCACGGGTTCGTTCGGCAGACGGGCGCCGGTGTCATGCGCCCGCGCCGACCATGGCCGCCATGAACTTCGCCAACCGCTCCCGCTCGTCGAGCGAAAAGCGCAAGCCCAGCTTGGTGCGCCGCCACAGCACGTCGTCCTCGGTCTGCGCCCATTCCCGTTCCATCAGATAGCGCACCTCGGCACCCGTGAGGTCGGCGCCGAAGCAGCGGCCCGAGATCCTCCAGCCGCCGCGCCGGTCCGAGCACGCGCTCGACCCGCGTGCCATAGGCGCGCACCAGCCGCCGCGCATGCTCCTCGCTCAGGAACGGCCGCGACTTGCGGGTCTTGGCCACCAGCGTCTCGAAGCCATTGTAGCGGAAATTCGCCGCCCGGCAGGTGCGAGTCCCGGTCCATGCCGGCGCCGCCGCCAACAACATGCGCCAGGCGGTCGAGCGCATGCTCCGGCCAGCCGCCGATAGGTCGTGATCTTGCCGCCATAGACGGTCAGCAGCGGCGCCTCGCCGTCGCGCTCGTCGAGCGTCAGCACATAGTCGCGGGTGACGTCCTGCGGCCTTCCGGAGCCGTCGTCGTGGAGCGAGCGCACGCCGGCGAACGACCAGACCACGTCGGCGGGACCGATGGCGGCGCGGAAATGCGCGTTCGCGACATCGCAAAGGTAGGCGATCTCATCGGCGCTCGGCTGGACGCCGCTCGGGATCGCCGGCAAAACTCTGGTCGGTGGTGCCGATCAGCGTGAAATCCCGCTCGAACGGCAGCGCGAACACGAACCGGCGATCGCGGGTCTGGAAGATGTAGCCGCGATCGTGGTCGAACAGGCGCCGCACCACGATGTGGCTGCCCTTGTCGAGCCGCGCGCGGCAACGGCGTCGGCTCGCGCAGCACGTTCTCCGCGAACAGCTCGAGCCAGGGCCCGGTCGCGTTGACCAGGACGCGTGCGGTCGCGAGATCGCGCCGGCCCTGCACTTCGAGCACGAGCCGCCACTCGGCCCCGCGCTCCGCCCGGATGCAGCGCGTGCGGGTGCGGATCATGCGCCCGCGCTCGGCGGCATCGAGCGCGTTGACCACCACCAGCCGCGGCGTCGTCCGCCCAGCAGTCGGAATATTCGAACCCGCGTTCGTAGCGCGCGCTTGAGCGGCGTGCCGAGCGGATCGTCGGCAAGCGCGATGGTGCGGGTTGGCGGCAGGATTTTCCGCCCGCCGAGATGATCGTAGACGAACAGCCCGAGGCGCAGCATCCAGGCCGGGCGCAGGCCCGGCTCGGGCGGCAGCACGAAGCGCATCGGCCGGATCAGGTGCGGCGCCATCCGCAGCATCACCTCGCGCTCGATCAGCGCCTCGCGCACCAGCCGAAACCATCCGTGCTCGAGATAGCGCAGCCCGCCGTGGATGAGCTTGGTGGAGGCCGACGACGTGCCGGAGGCAAGGTCGTTCTGCTCGACCAGCAGCACGCGCAAGCCCGCGGCCGGCGGCGTCGCGGGCAATCCCGGCGCCATTGATGCCGCCGCCGACAATGGCGAGATCGAAGTCGGCCATTCCTGTGATTCCTTTCCACGCCAGCATGGCGCGGCTGGGCATACCGGCTCAAGCCTGCCGGCATCGAGATGCGGCCTTGCATCGCCCGGGCCATGGGCGATGATGCCGGCGCACGTGCAGCCAACGGGAGAGGCCGATGGACTATCACGACCGCCATGTCGTCGTCACCGGCGGTACCGGCGCGCTCGGCACCGCCATGGTCGGCGCCCTGGTCGACGCCGGCGCCGTCTGTCACGTGCCTTACATCAATCCGGCGGAGGCCGATCGCTTTGCGTTCCGCGACAACGCGCAGGTCAAGCTCGTCGCCGACATCGAGCTGACCCAGGAGGACGCCGTCGCCAGGCTTTACGCCGGCGTGCCGAAGCTGTGGGCGTCGATCCATATCGCCGGCGGCTTCGCCATGGCGCCGATCGGCGAAACGACGAAATCCGATCTGATGAAGCAGGTCGAGATGAACTTCGTCACCGCGTTCCTGTGCTGCCGGGCCGCGGTGAACGCCATGCGTCCGACCGGCGCCGGCGGGCGCATCGTCAATGTCGCGACCCGTCCGGCGCTCGAATGGCGCGCCGGCGCGGGCATGGTGGCCTATACCGCCAGCAAGGCCGCGGTCGCCGCGCTCACCGTCGCGCTGGCCGAGGAGGTGGTGAAGGCCGACATCCTGGTCAACGCGATCGCGCCGTCGACCATGGACACCGCCGGCGAACCGCAAGGCGATGCCCAAGGCCGACTTTTCCGCCTGGACCAAGGTCGAGGACGTGGCGGCGACGATCCTGTTTCTCGCCTCGCCCTGAGAACAAGGTTACCCGCGGCGGCATCGTGCCGGTCTACGGGCGAAGCTGACGCGGTTTGGGCGCACTCCTGTAAATAACAGGACAAATACAGGACCGGCGACCTCAGCCCACGCCGGGACCTGAATCTGCACCTCTGTGACTGCAAGCGAAATCGATGCGCGTCCGCGCCCGCCGCAAAGACTTGCCGGCTCCGGTGCGGAGTACCGCGCGCCGATCTTCATGCATGCTTTTGGATGATGCGTTTTTGTACGAGATTCGCGGTTACATGTCGAGCCAGAAGAGGGCCTCGGTTTATTCCTGCGGTCTCCGGCAACTCTCAGGTGCGGTTGGCTCGGCATGCGAGCACGTCGCGGCTCTTGCTACGATGGAAACGACCTGTCGGGAAGCTGCGGCGGTGACCTGAGCTCAAGCAGCGCAGGACGCAAAGTTCCCCCGCCTCGATCACAAGCAAATTCCTGCCGAGCCGACGCCGGAATCGGACCCGTCGATGTGAGGCGGCTCACGCTCGCTGGTCCGCTCGGGATGCTATCGATCTCGATGCGCGAGCATGTCGCCACCGCCGCGCAGGAATGACCGGGCGGCGAGTCGACATCGCGCCAGAGGGCCAAGCATGTTTGGGTACCTTAGGCAATATCCCAGTCAATCTCGATGTCCCCGCGCCGGTCGTAGTGGGTGGCGTGTTGTTTGTCGCCGCCCTGACCAGGGGGCCATCCGGGATGGGGTATCGAGGGGTGATCGCGCTCTATGTCCTGTGCGCGCTCTATCCTGGCGATACGGAATTCGGACCCAGCGCGCGGGTATCCACCCGCAACCGCTTGACGCCAGCGGTCTGTAGCATGGCACCGATGCAATGAGATGACGCTCTGATCCGGGTCAGTCAACGATCACGGCTTGGCGCCGACTCGATCGTCATCGACCGGAACGACGTCGCGGGCCGGCGCCTTGACGAGGCGCGTCACCGCGCTGGCGGCAACGACGGCGTGCTGCTGGGCGTAGGCCTCGTGGTTCTTCTCGATGTCGCTCGAGATCGTAGAGGTAGTTCACCATCAGGCCGTGCGACTGCGCGCAGCGCCCGCTCCGACGTGTCGGCGAGCGCAGTTGAGCCGTTCGAGCCGCGCGCCGTTGCCGAGATGGAAGCGCGCGACCGGATCGAGCGGCGTGCCGCGCGCGCGTGCGCGCGCGCAGATAATACCAGGCCGCCGCGCGCAGCAGCGGCTCGCGCACCGGCTCCGCGCGCCGCCTCATCTGCCACCAGTCCGGCGCGGTCGAGCGTTGGCGAGCGCGGCGCGGTCCTCCGCGCTGAGCACGCGTCGACGCCTCCGTTGCGCGCTCGCGCTTGAGCCATTCGGCGAAGTTCGGCGCCGGCGACAGCGTGACGAAGGTCGACAGCCGCGGAATCTCGCGCGCGATCTCCTCGACCACCTGCTTGATCAGGAAATTGCCGAACGAGACGCCGGCAAGCCCGCGCTGGCAGTTGGAGATCGAATAGAACACCGCCGTCGTCGCCCGCTCGGCGTCGATCGCGCTCGCGCTTGGCCGACAGGATCGGCGCGATCGCCGCGGGAATGCCGCGGGTGAGCGCCACCTCGACGAAGATCAGCGGCTCGTCGATCAGCGCCGGATGGAAGAAGGCGTAGCAGCGCCGGTCGGGCGGATCGATGCGGCGGCGCAGGTCGTCCCAGTCGCGGATCGCGTGCACCGCCTCGTAGCGGATGATCTTCTCCAGCAGATTCGCCGGCGTCGACCAGTCGATCCGGCCGCAGCACCAGGAAGCCGCGGTTGAACCAGGACGAGAACAGGTGGACGAAAGTCGTCGTCGACGGCGGCGAGATCGTCGCGATGATCCATGCGCGTCGATCAGCTGCTCGCGCATGCGCACCAGCGCCGCGGTGCCGCCGGGCGCGAGATTGAGCCGGCGGAACAGCTCCTGCCGCCGCGGCTCGGACGCGCGATGCAGTTCGGCCGCGGCCGCATCCGAGGGCGCGCTCGCGCCAGGCCGTCGACCGCGGCGTCGAGCCGCGCGCGGTCGGGGCCGAACCGGCTCGCCAGCGCCTCGAAGAAGGCGATGCGCGGACCGGTCGTCAGCTCGCCGTAGCGGGCGAGGATCTCGCGCGCGAGCGCGACGCCCGAGGCCTCGCCGCGGCCGGACAGCAGCTCCTCGCACAGCTCGACCAGGCTGGCCGAGCGCTGCTCGGCGACTCCGCGCCGATCGCGCGTGCGGTCGATCGAGCGCGCGGCCGCGCTCCGCGATCGTCTGCAGCATTTCGCCGAAAAAGGAGGTGTTCACCGGAGCCGAATCTCGTCGCCAGCTCGCTGATTAGATAGTGTCATGGTGACAAATTCACAAATCATGCCAAGACCGCGCCGACTCCGCGCTCTGGACAAGACGGCGCCGGCAGGCCACAGAAGCGGCGGTTTTTGCCGCAGTAGCCGCGCCATTGCCGCGCAAGGAGGATGAGTCGATGCCGGGTCCGTTGGCCGGTCTGCGCGTGCTCGAGCTTGCCCGCATCCTGGCGGGGCCCTGGGCCGGGCAGATTCTCGCCGATCTCGGCGCCGACGTGATCAAGGTCGAGCGCAAGGGCACCGGCGACGACACCCGCGGCTGGGGGCCGCCGTTCGTCGAGGCCGCCGACGGCGGCCATCTCGGCGCCGCCTATTTCCACGCCACCAACCGCGGCAAGCGCTCGATCGAGCTCGATTTCGAGAGCGAGGACGGGCGGCGCATCGTGCAGCAAGCTCGCCGCGCGCTCGGACGTGCTGATCGAGAATTTCAAGGTCGGCGGGCTCGCCAAGTTCGGCCTCGACTACGCGAGCCTCGCGCGCGGAATGCCCGCGCCTGATCTATTGCTCGGTCACCGGCTTCGGCCAGACCGGGCCCTACGCCGCGCGCGCCGGCTACGACCTGATGGCGCAGGGCATGGGCGGCTTCATGGACCTCACCGGCACGCCGGACGGCGAGCCGACGCGCGCCGGCGTGCCGGTCGCCGACATCTTCACCGGCGTCTATTCGGTGGTCGGCATCCTCGCCGCGCTCGCACGAGCGCGAGCGCACCGGCCGCGGCTGCCTGGTCGACACCGCGCTGGTCGATCAGCCAGGTCGGCGTGCTCGCCAACCAGGCGCTCAACTATCTCGTCTCCGGCAAGGTGCCCAAGCGCATCGGCAATGCGCATCCCAACATCGTGCCCTACCAGGTGTTTCCGGTCGCCGACGGCCACATCATCATCGCGACCGGCAACGACAGCCAGTTCGGCAAGCTCTGCGCGCGTGCTGGGCGAGCCCGAGCTCGCCGAGCAGGCCGAGCTATCGCGACAACACCGACCGGCTCGACACACCGCGACGAACTGGTCGCGCAGCTCTCCGCCCTGACCCGAGCGCATGACGCGCGCCGACCTGCTGGCGAAGCTCGAAGCCGTGCAGCGTCCCGGCCGGGCCGATCAACGATCTCGATCAGGTGTTCGCCGATCCGCAGGTGGTCCATCGCGGCATGCGGCTCGACCTGCCGAGCGCGGCGGCCAAGGCCGGCACCATCCCGGGCGTGCGCACGCCGATCATGGTCGACATGAGCTGGCAAACCGGCGGCGGCGGAGCTGCCCGCCCCGCGGCTCGGCGCGAGCACACGGCGGAGTGTGCTGCGCGAGAATCGGCGAGCGCTGAGTTCCATTTTGCGGACACCCTCAACCCGGCGCAATGCCGCTTCGCTTGAATTGCGCTTATTTTCATTGCACACGTATATTGCGGGGACGAAATGATTTCCGCCAAAACTCAACAGCGGTCGCCCGCAAAGTCCGAGAAGAGGCGGGCCGAAAGGGAGGTCAACATGACCATCAGCCGACGCCGTGGTCCTTACCGGCGCGCTGGCCGCGCCTGCGATCATCGCATGCGGCGCGGCTTGGATGCCGCGCCAGCGCAGACCCTGAAAATCTCCCACCAGTTCCCGGCGGCACCATCGACGAGGGCGATTTCCGCGACCGGCTCTGCCTCAAGTTCGCGGCCGAGCTCGAGAAGCGCACCGGCGGCGAGCTCGGCGCGCAGGTCTATCCCAACTCCTCGCTGATGAAGACCGATGCCGCAGTTCTCGTCGCTGCGCAAGGGCGCGCTCGATCTGAGCCTCTATCCGATCTCCTACGCCGGCGGCGAGTTGCCCGAGACCAACATCGGCCTGATGCCGGGCCTGGTCAGCTACTACAAGCAGGGCGCCGCCTGGAAGACCGCCGCCGGTCGGCAAGAAATTCGACGAGTTCCTGCGCAGCAAGAACGTCATCATCCTGTCCTGGATCTGGCAGGCCGGCGGCGTCGCGAGCCGCGGCAACCCGATCGTCAATGCCGGCGGACGCCAAGGGGCTGAAGATCCGCGGCGGCAGCCGCGAGATGGACATGATGCTGCAGGCGGCCGGCGCCGCCACGCTGTCGACGCCCTCGAACGAGCTCTACGCCGCGATGCAGACCGGCGCCTGCGACGCCGCGCATCACCTCCTCGACCAGCCTGATCTCGTTCCGGCTCGAGGAGGTCGCCAAGAGCCTCACCACCGGCCGCGGCAAGTCCTACTGGTTCATGCTCGAGCCGCTGATCATGTCGAAGCAGATCTTCGACAAGCTGCCGAAGAAGCAGCAGGACGTGATCATGGCGCTCGGCGCCGAGCTGGAGACGTTCGGCACCAAGGAAGCGATGGCCGACGACCAGAAGGTCGCCGAGGTCTATGCCAAGAAGGGCGCCAAGGTCGCCGATCTCGACGAGGCGACCGTCGACAAGTGGCGCGCGATCGCCCGCGCCGACCGCCTGGAAGGACTACGCCGGCAAGACGCGCGCTGTCGGCCGAACTGCTCAAGCTCGCCGAGGGCGTCCAGGTCTCCTGACGGTCCGGCGATCGGCGGCTTCGCATGGCGCACGGCCTCGACGGCGTCGAGACCGCAACCGTGGCGGCGTCCCCTGCGGACGCCGCTGGCCTTGCCGACCGCATCCTGCGGCGCATCAATCAGCTGATCGTGCTGCTGTCGTCGATCGCGCTGGTGATTGCCGCGTTCGTTCTCACCTACAGCGTCGCCAGCCGCTATTTCTTCCATTTCTCGACCGACTGGCAGGACGAGCTCTCGGTGTTCCTGATCGTCGGCGCCGTGTTCATGTCGTCGGCCGCGATCCAGGCCGCGCCGCGGCCATGTCGGCATCGAGGCGATCGTCGGCCTGCTGCTCGCCGCGGGCGAACCGCATCCGCCAGATCGTCGTCGACATCGCGAGCCTCGCTGTTCTGCGGCTTCTTCGCGTGGAAGTCCTGGACCCTGCTGGACGAGGCCTGGATCGAAAATCATCATTCCGGCTCGACCTGGGGCCCGCCGCTCTGGATTCCCTATTCGCTGATGACGATCGGCATGACGCTGCTCAGCGTGCAGCTGCTGCTGCAGGTGATCGCGCAACTGCGCGCGCGCGCGACGGCGCGCCATGAGCGTGCTCTCGATCGGCCTTCTGTACGGCGCCGTCGACGCTGCTGGTGATGTTCTCCGGGCATGCCGATCGCGTTCGCGCTCGGCGCGGTCGCGACCGCTGTTCATGATCGTCGTTCATGCCGGCGGCGTCGGTCGATACCATCACGCAGAACGTCTACGAGGAGATGGCGTCGATCACGCTGCTCTCGATCCCGCTGTTCATCCTCAAGGGCGCCGCGATCGGCCGCTCGCGCGCCGGGCAGGACCTCTACGGCGCGCTGCACGCCTGGATGCACCGCATTCCCGGCGGCCTCGGCATCGCCAACGTGTTCGCCTGCGCGCTGTTCGCGGCGATGGCCGGCTCGTCGCCCGCGACCTGCTCGGCGATCGGCTCGGCCGGCATCCCGGAGATGCGCAAGCGCGGCTATTCGCCGCGGCTTCGCGGCCGGGATCATCGCCGCCGGCGGCACGCTCGGCATCCTGCTGCCGCCGTCGATCACCATGATCCTCTACGCGGTCGCCGCCGAGCAGTCGCTCGGGCGGCTGTTCCTCGCCGGCGATCGGCCCGGCGCTTGCTGCTGGTCGCGCTGTTCGCCGGCTACGCGGTCTGGACGTTCCGGCGCGAATACCGCGAGCGCGCAGCGCCGCTCATGCCGAGCACCGGCGCCGCATTCGGAGATGCTGCGACGTCGACGACCTCACGCTGCGCGACAAGTTCGCGCTGCTGCCGCGCGTGCTGCCGTTCGTGATCCTGCTGACCGGCGTGATGATCGCGCTCTATGGCGGCTACGCGACGCCGTCGGAGACCGCGGGCCTCGGCGCCGTGCTCGCGCTCGCGCTGATCGCCGGCATCTACAGCGTGTGGACGCCGCGCGACCTCGAGCCGATCCTGGTCGCGACGCTGCGCGAATCGACCATGCTGATGTTCATCATCGGCATGTCGCTGCTCTATTCCTACGTGATGAGCTATCTGCACATCAGCCAGTCGACGGCGCAGTGGATCGTCGCGCTGCACCTCTCGCGCTGGGTGCTGCTCGCCGCGATCCTGCTGTTCGTGGTGGTGCTCGGCTTCTTCCTGCCGCCGGTGTCGATCATCCTGATGACGGCGCCGATCATCCTGCCGCCGCTCAAGGCCGCCGGCTTCGACCTCGATCTGGTTCGGCGTGATCATGACCATCGTCATGGAGATGGGGCTTGATTCATCCGCCGGTCGGCCTCAACATCTTCGTCATCAAGAACATCGCGCCCGACATCCCGCTGCGCGACGTGATCTGGGGCGTGATGCCGTTCGTCGCGCTGATGATCGTCGCCGTGGTCCTGATGTGCTTCTTGCCCGGGATCGCGACGTGGCTGTCCGACGCGGTCATGGGAACGAAGTAGCGGGCGGGGCCGCACTGCGGCCTGCGCGCGACGATGGCGCATTCTGCCACCCGCGCCGCTACCAGGTCAGCGTGCGCACATTGTCGGCGAAGACAAAATTCTCGAGATAGCCGGGCCGGCCGAGTAACGCCTCGGCACGACGTCGTCGAGCCGCAGCCCGAATTCCTCGAGGCTGGCAGATCAGCACGACAGCGCCGCCATGGACTTACAGGTCATGACGATAATCGCGCGGGATCTGAGCAATACGTAACTGAACGAAGCACAAC
>ERZ1370068.6207-contig-5205_pt1 | contig 78199 bp, 92 predicted proteins | sample MGYA00561227_ERZ1370068 | MGnify/ENA primary metagenome ERZ1370068 (study PRJEB38410, sample SAMEA6850437) | metagenome | study: Metagenomic assessment of the ecological functions of the soil: analysis of the soil microbiota associated with the... | reverse complement strand
GACTCTCCGAGAGCATAGACGCGTGATCGGCTATGGCGGCTCGGTCGAGCTCGCAGGGCCAGCGCCTTGATAGGCGCCAGGCCCGTAAGGTCGCTGCTTGATCGCCTGCTCGAGCCTCGCGAATCGTCGGGCTTGAACTGATCACGATCCGCCTGGGGCGAGCTGGGTTTCATTGAACGGATCATCGGATCGTGATTGAAGGCCGTCTTCAGCCAAGGCGCCGAATGACCTCGCGATCAGGGCGCGAACCGAAGAGCCGCCTCGACATTCCTGCCGATGGCCGATTCCGGCGCAGCCTTCTTCGCATCGTTCGGGAGTGCCCTGCGGATTTGCAGCACCGGTTTATGCCTATGGCTCCGCTGACCTTCGCCACCTGGTCGTTCTCGCGAAACCGTGATGCGAGCTGGGCCAACGCCGAGAGCGCAGATCAGTGCCACCGACTATCAAGCTAAGGTTGAGGTTGAGATGAAACGCAGGAGCAAATGGAACTGATTTCTGTCCGCGAGGCAGCCCGGATCGCCGGGTGCCCCGTACCAAACGGTCTGGCGGCTCGTCGCCGCGGCGAGGTGGAAGCCGTCCGCGTCGGCAACGGCCACGGCCCGCTGAGGATCCCCGCGCCGAGTTCCTCGACCTGGCTGTACGGCGAGCCTGGGAGGCTGGCCCGACGGCACCGAAGGTCGCCAGACGGGTCCCGACCTCGGAGCGCAGTCCCTACGGCGAGCACAGCGAGCAAAGCTGATCCCCTCGACCGGGCTGCGATTTGCCGGCAATGGGGTCAGACCCACTTGCCCAGACCGCCTGAAGCGCGGCGGAACACGCGGCCAGCGAGAAGCGAGCAATCGGCTCGTCGACCTGGCGGGCTGATCCCGAGCGTGATCGAGCCCTACGTCGCCGAAGGCTTACCGCCTACGGCGTTCGCACGACCGCGGTACTCGCGACGGCGCTGCTGCGCCTCGACCCGCCCGGTGGTGCCGAACGCTCGCCTGGGCGAAGGTGGATGACGCCGGCCACGGTCACCAATCAGACGGCGGAAAACGCGGCTCCTCACTGCATCGGTCAGACGCCGTGGTCGGTTCGGCCACCGATGCATTGGGGACGATCGGTGCCTCGCTCGATTTCAGTCTGGCGGCGCAGGAGCGTGCAGTGTGGCGGCTGGTTCGACAGGGTAATACGAGAGTCGGTCGCCCATGGTGCGAGGCCGAGCAGCAGGTCTTAGGGCACAGGCGCCCGGGCACCGAAGGGCCTCGGCGTGATGGCCGGCAGTTCGAGCTCGACTGTCCTCGGACAGACGTTGCCGCTGACCGTGAACAAGATCAGCGACTGCAATTACCAGGTCAGCACGAATCTCTGGCCAGGCGCCCGATCTGTCGCGGCGTGATGCAGCCTCCAGGCGCCTATGCAGCCCGAGGCCGCAACTGGAGCGCTGGCCTCGAAGGACTGGCCTGATTCCTCGAGGGGGCTGTGATCTGGCCGTCTCGCCTGAGCGCCAGATCACCCTGGTTCCCCTCCGAGGATTGGGTCTCGTGCTCCGCCGCCGCGATGCGGTCCCACTGGTGGCCAATCAGAGCCCGAGGCCTTGTTCCACAACCAGGGCAGCAGTGCGCGGGGGCGCTGACGTTCCGCTTCATCATCTACGTTTCACGCCGCCCTCGGCGTCAGTCGACGGCCAGGAGGCGGCGGGAATCGTTAAAGGGCTGACGGCGCCCATGTTCACGTGATGGCCGGCGAAGCAGGATGGGATTTCGTCAGCCTCGGCTTCCGTGGAAGTGGAGGGCCGACGTCGCGATTGTCCGCACCTACGACCCCAAAGCGGAAGGGCCACTGGTACGACAAGCCGCTACGGGCCCGCCGTTCGGCATCACTTCGCTTCGCCACATCTGGCTTCGCAGTGGCATCACGATATCTTACGTCTCAGCGCCGAGAGATCCAGGGTTGCGAACACAAGCCTCGCACGACGACGATAAGTGGCCCGGTGGCAGGACGGCGCCAGCCAGCAGCGAGGCACGGGAGCGCTTGCGCTTCGAGCTCGAGTCGGAGAAGACGGCCGCGCTCACCGAGCTCGAACGCTCTGGGCAAAGGCGTCGTGATTTATCCCACGCCAGAGGCGAAGCAGAAGACGAAGAGAAGAGCTGTGAGCTGCCGGTCAGACGCGCCCGCAGTAACGTCCGCCTGGCAGAAGAAGCGCTCGAGTCAAGGCACGAGACGGTTATGCTCATGTCCACCGCAGGTCGACCCGCAACCTCAGTGTCCATCATATCTTCAAAGCGCGATCTGTGGAGCGACGACGAGTCGAACCTTACAGACGGTCTGCTCCCGCTGCTCACGCCCTGCTTGATCGACGGCACGGGGGTCATCGGAACGATCTGCCGACCTTTCTACACCCTGGCAGTCGCTTCTCGCGAAAAACTGGTCACCGAGTCCGCTGGCCCGTGGAGTCGAGCATGGTGAGCTGCGGTCAGCCTGGCGATCGCCTGGGAAGGCCGTGCTCGATGGTGCACCGCTATGCGTTTGTTCGCGACGTGGGCGATGCAGAGTTCACCGTGCTCGAGCGAGACCGTGGCCCCTGAGTAGACTGGACGCCGATCTGCCTTCGACTGTCTGCTTGATCTTCCAGCCCGGCTCGGCCGTGTTTCGACCTGAGCGAAGAGGAATGCGGCACTGGGGCCACCGGGTCGACGGTGAGTGAGGTGGGAAGAAGAGGCGATGGTCAGCCGTGCCTGATCTGAAAAACAAATGGGGGTAGGCGGCCGAAATTCGACTTGGGCTACACCTCGGCAGTCGTGTGGCCATACCTCTCCCAAGTTGAAACCGTCCTGTTTGAACCCGTCCTGTTGAAAGCGAATTGGCCCGATGAAAGGGATGCAGGCGAGGGAGGTGGCCGGGAGTTCGAGAATCTCAAGACCGCCGGGCCGGTAGCAGGCTCCCGCCTGACGCTTGTCGTGGTGCCGCGCCTATTTTCATAAGGCGCATCGAGAACGGCTGATCGCCAAGGCGAAGGCGGCCTAGCCGGTGGTCGAGGCCGTGATTCGACTGGCGCAGCGAGTGTTTACCCGGCGGAAGCCTCGAGGCAGGAATTCAGTGCCGGTGAAACCTCGAGCCGCTGGTGGGCTGACAGACATGAACTGTGTCTCGTCGACCCTGCCAACAATGAGTTTAAGCCGGGGCAACGGCAGCCTCTCCCAAGAAGCCGCGGGCGTCAAGCGGCGAGAGCGCCTCACGCCCGGCCCCGGCCTAACAAATCATCGCCAAATGCTCAGCGCGGCCGCTTCTACCGTAGGTCTGACGTTGCCGGCGGCTGAGGGGCGCAGGGCGGTCGCCGATCGCTCATATCTCGTTGGGGTGGTCGGTGCTGCGGTGCTGACCGCCCCGGCACGAAGCGCCGTCGACGAGTTTCCCGCTGTCGGGCGGTCCGCCGTGACCGGCTCCGCTGCTGGCCTTTGCTGTGCCTTAGCGGCGCCTTCGGCCTCCGCGAGGAAGGACGTAGATCAGCGCAAAGAGGGCTGGCCGATGATCACCGCAACGCCGCGATGGCGACGATGGCAACGGTGGAAGCCGGCGATGACCACGCGCCCTTCTTCTGATGGCTGCTGGTGAAAACGTGAGGGGCGACCGGCCGGATCGGCCCTTGTCCCGTTTTTGAAGCCACGCCCAGTTGGTGATCCGTTCAGGCGGTCTTCAGGCGGTACGTTTCCCGTCGTGGGCAAGAACGTCCTCGTCATCAGCACGGTCGAACATGCGGACGACGTGTTGCGCGCGCATGTCGGGGAGGCCGAGACGATCAAGGTCGTGGTGCCGGTCGTACGGCAGGGCGTGCTCGACTGGCTCGCCAACGACCAGGAAGCCATCGGTCAGTGCGGAGCGGGTCGCTGAACACACAGCCGAGCAGCTTCCCGGCGAGACCGTCGAAGCTGGTGCCGGGGAGGCGGACGTCGGTCTCGCCATCCGCGACGCTCTTGCCACCTTCCGGCGGACGAGATCGTCGTTGCGGTTCGTCCGGAGGAAGAGGAAGGGTTCATCGAGTCGGGCGCGACCGACACCGCGCCGCAAGCAGCGCCTCGTCGAGGGAGTGCCCGTCCGCTTTGTCGTGATCGCCGGATAGCCTCGCCCAAGCGCGGATCTGACCACTTCAGCACCGGGTCGTCGTCCGCCTTCCCGCCCCGCCAGAAGCGCGTCGATGACGCCAGCGATCCCGGTCCCACCCCAGCGGGATCGTGTCGCCGTGGCGCTCCAGTTCGGTACGCGGAAACCGTGTGGAGCGTGCCGTGGCGATCGGGGCGGTGTCCCGAACCTCGAGTCAGAGCTTGAAAATGAAGGGGCTATCGGTTCTCCTGTTGCTCTAAGTTTACAAATGAAATCTGGCAGGGCGAGCGTATCGCACCCAGGGGACCGGGCAGATCGTTCCGCCAACTGTCACCAAAGCCAGGTGGACTTCGGCGGGTTCAGTCCCCCCGCCCGAGAGTGATGGTATCTGCCACTGCCACGACGCGAATTCGGCTTCGTCAGAGCGCAAGATCTATTTTCACATAGTTTTCCTGACGACGATCCGGACTGTTCAGACTGGTATTATCAGAGAAAGGATCGACGCTCTCAGGGACACGCCCGGCGTTCTACCGCATCGACGAGGGCGAGGAGCAATACCTGTGCGCACGTTCGCCGATCGCACCGAAGCTGCCCTCAGCGCATCCGCTTCTGGCAGGATGCAGGCGTGAAATCTGCCCGAGACGAACAGGGCGGCAACTTTGCGGATCTTCAGCCAGCCGCGCAGGGACCGGGCTGATGATCAAGATTACATATCGTGCTCTTTCGACGAGGGGTGATCGGTTCTGAATACAACCACTACGGGCCGCGAGTGACGACGTTTCCGGCTTCGTTCTGAACGAGCGGTGCGGCTCAACCGTCCGCATCCGCTCCACGCCCGTTTGTCCGAGCGACGTCATCGCCAGCAGCCTCGCGATGCGCGAGATCAGAAGGTTTCGCCTGAAGGTCACCCCCGCGTCGCCGCCGCCGCGAGCTTCAACAACAGGGCGCAGCGCCTCGGCCAGAGCTTTGCGGCGGCGGATCGTGTTCCGGCGGGTGATAAGTACGTCGATCTCACGTGGGCTTCAGAACCCTACGACGAGGGCTTTACGCAGTGGGTCAAGCGAGTTGTCCGGCAGCTGCAGGGACCTCGATGCGGATCCGCCGTGCGAGCGCGGCGAGGCCGCGCAGGTATACAGGGCGACCTCTGTGTAGCCTCATGGACGAACTCGACATCCTCCACGATCGAAGTCGTGATCGTTGAGCAGATCAGACGGGAAACCTCGCGCCACCGCACGCTCGATACCGAGGCTGCGTACTCAACTGTCAATGGTGTGTCCGCCGCGACCTCGCCGCTCAGCTGGCGGAGGGCGGCACACTCCAGGTCGAAGCGTCATGACCTGGAAACCACCACGCTTCAGCGCCGCCTTCGTGGGTTGCCTGCCATGTCGTTGGCGACGTAGCGCGTGGGGTCGGCCATGGCCTCGCGGAATATCCAGCTGAGCAGCCGCATCAACTTCTCACGGACGTCTCGCCCGACCACACGCTTTCCGACGTTCTACATCTGTCTCTCGCTGGCACCAGAGGGGTCCTTCTCGGCTTCGGGATGACAGTCGATTGCGATCTTTCACCGGTCTCCCGGAAGATGCTGGGCGCGGCATGGACTTCCGAGTGGTGGGATACAGCTCGGCTTCGCTTACACGCGAAACCGTATTCGCGGGAGCGATACGAGCGTTTGCCCTCTCGACGGTCGTGACTGACCTCGATGATTGTTGCGGACACCTTCCCCAGGAAGTGGCGAGGCGCTTGCAGCAGCCGCTTGCGCTTGTGATTCTGAGAACCGGCGCTTTGCTTTGTCGTTCGATGTTTGTCGATTCAGGACCTGAAGGACGCGAAGATTCGCCGCACGAAGAAGACCGAGCGGCACAGCAGCAGGCGGCCTGAACACCGCGAAGACAAGGCTGAAACAGCCACTTGGCCCAATCCCGCCTGGGCGACATGCAGCCTGAGTCTCGCCGGAACTGCGGAAGGCTTTGGCGCCTCGTCAGCTGCCCAGCCTCGCGGAATGGCCCGTGCAGCAGCGTCGCCGAACATGCCGATCATCCAGCATTTGAACGCGTGCGATATGCGCCATCCCGACGCACGTCACGACCCCGGCTTCTGGACCGGCGCGCAGAATGGTCAGAGGACGCTAACGCGTGCCGCCGCAGTGCCGTCGATGAAATCGAAGCTGGCGGGCAACCGTGGGTCATGGTGTTCAGAAGACAAGCTCAGCATCGTGCGGAAGGCTGACGACCGCCTGAGTGTGGCCCCAGGCTCTCGTCGGCGGTAAGTACCGGAGCGTGCCGGCGATCAGCTTCGGATGGAGTTCTCACCCGCGCCTTCAAGAACTCAAGATCGCGATGCCGCTGGTTTCGAGGGCTCGCAAGAAAAGCTGAAACCGATCCGCGGCCTAAGCCCGACAGTGGGTCACGAACCCAGCGGCGGAGCCGAGCGTAACCCTTTCGGCCCACCAGGCGAGCGGCTCGAGCAGCTGCTACCCGAGCCGGCCGGGAGGATGGAAGCGTCCTAGGCGTTCGGCTCGCCGCCCGCCCCCAACAGGGCCTCCCGGGGCGTAAGGATCCCCCTCGGTCGGCGACAATGGCCCAAGATTGACGCTCACCAGGTCGAGGGAAGAATGGGGAACGTGCAGCTCTAGAGGATGGGTACACCGGCGAGGAGTGCGTCGTGTTCTTAAGCTTAATTTTCCGCCGTGGCGAGCGGTCGAGGAGTAATGGCAGGTGGAGCTGGGCATGACGATCGAGGGCGACGATGCACTCGGCATCGAGGAGCCTGCGGCGAATAATTCGGCTCGGGGTACAGGCAAATCTCCGTCATCGCGTAATCGTCCGCCGGTCTGGCTTCGAGCGATCCCAACTCGTTGCCGCCTTCCGGGCACGCCCGGTTGGCCAACTCTTGAACACGCCCAGGCCAACGGACGCGTGCGGGTGTCCGTCTTCCAGTTGAGCGTGCGCATTGGCTGATTGGGTGCTGGCTCCAAAGCTGCGTGGTCTTGCGGGGGTGCCGATTCACCAACCCTGCCGATTGAGCAGGACGCCAACGCCGCGTCCGCGATTTTCCCTGCGCGCGAGGTGGCTCGAGTGCAAGCCGCGGCGCGCCCGGATGATCCCACGACGGACCTCTTGTCCGCTCGCTCACGCCTCCCGGCTCGACCGCGACGCTCGTCACCCGCATGGTGGCCTTCCTTCATCTCTACGAAGACCCCAGCAGCTCTCGCGACGTCGTGGGCCATCGGGTTCTGCCGAGTACCTGGATGAGATCGCACCCGGTGCGGGCGCTCAAGAGACGCTCCAGGCAGCGAAGTTTGAGTTAATTCAGAGACTGGCGCTGGCGGAGCCGTGATAGCGGATACCGCCTGGGGGAAACGGCTAGGGGAACCACTGCGGCTTCAACTTCCGGGCATGGAAGCCCGGAAAGCGCTTGTAAAGCTAACTCGACCTCCACGATTCCTTGACCTTTCCCGGACGCTGGTGGCGCTCAGGGGCGGCCCCGAGTGGGCAAAAACCCGCTGACGGAGCCGCCTGGATTCGGCCGAGGCGAGCGACGCTTAGGCCGCGCAATCAGCCCTCGACGTCTCGAGGAATGCGGGACAGAGACGCTACGCCTAGGGGCGCCTGTGGGGCTGCCAGTACGCCCCGAGGGGTTGAGGGCCTCGATGGCCTGAGAGATTGCGCGGCACGCGGAAGACGCGCCACCAGTAGCCAGTGCTGGAGGTCCGGCTGGGAATCCTTGCCGCCCTCGGCCGACTGTTCTTCCTCCTCGACGCGGCTTCTTCGTCCGCCCTGTGTCCTCGATCCAGGCCTTCGGGCCTGCATGGTGGCGATCGCCGCCGCCGCGGCCTTCTCGCCCGCCTCTGCGAGCTCCGGATCGCGCCGAGCAGGCGCTGGACGCGGCGGACGGTCAGGAGATGCGGCAGTCTTCGCCTCCCCGAGCGCCGGGTGGCGTCTCCAAGCCGGCAGCGCCAGACGATCTGCCAGGAGAGCGCGTCGGCCGCGTCCTGCTCGTCGCGAGCTCAGTTCGAGCACGCACTCGCTCTGCGTGACGATGCCAGCCGTTCGCCGGACCTGGCCGAGCTCGAGGCTCGAGCGGAACTCGGGCGACAGGCCAGCAGGCGCCGCCGCTTCCGCGCAATGGCACAAACGGCGCTTGCTACCGAGTGAGATAGCCCCAGACCTCGTGCGCAACAGCGCCGCCCTTCGTGAACACGCGCTCGGGCTCGGTCGCGAGCTTCGCAAGCAGGTCGTATTCCTTCTGCCGGCAGGGTCAGAGCCCGCCCGTGGACGGTCGCCCGGCGGGTGACGAGGTCGACGGCGATCGGCCCGGCCTCGACCCGGTCGCGCAGGGACGGCGAGGTGCGCCGGAGCACGGCGCGGATCCGGGCGAGCAGCTCGTCGTAATGGAACGGCCGAGGCACGTAGTCATCGCAGCCGCGGTCGAAGGCGCGGACCCGGTCGACGGTAGTCGGCCTCGGTCGCGCCGAGCACGATCACCGGCACCTCGCTGTCCCAGGAGCGCCCGGCTCGCCTCGCGGAGTCGGCGGCAGAGCTCGGGGTGAGGAGAGGACGAGTGACGGCCTCAGGCGCTCCGCCAGCTCGAGCGCCTCGCGCTCGGCCCGGCGCCGAGCACGTCGAAGCCGTCGTCCGCGAGGTGCCGCTGGAGAAACTCCTGGTCGACGGCTCCGGCTCGGCGAGCAGCACGGCGGCGTTCATGCACCGAAGCTAACGCCGCGTTTAGGTGTCCGCTAGATGTCCATTGAGGCGAAATTGCAACGAACGATCTACAACCGTCCCGAACGGAGCGGGCTGCGACCTGGCCGCGCCACGTTGATCGGGTCTTCGTCTCAAGTCGTCGCGAGCGCCAGGGCAGAACAGCAACGCGGTGTCGTCAGCGCCAAGACTTCCCGTAGTCACAGAGCCGGAAAGTCATCCGCACCCTCGCAAACATTCCGTGGTTCAGTGCGTGGCTTGTTGCCCTCGCCCGCCCATACAACTGCTGGTTGACTGTGGCTCGTGCAGCGATTGTCCGACAGGCGTCCCGTCGGCCGCTGAAGACAGAGCGGCCAGAGGAGCCCTCTCCGCTGGCACGCCGTGAGTCCAGACCACAGTCGATGCAGTCGTACCTGCCGCCAGCTCGTCAAATGCGGTGCCCGTGCCTGGGTGGCCCAGCAAGCCGTGCTCGGCCGCTACTTCAGCGTCTTGATGTATGCCGCGAGGGCCTGCAGTTGCTCGGGCGGGATGATCCCGCCCCAGTGCGGCATCGAGACGATCGGGCGCGCGGCCGATCACGCTGCCGCTGCGGATGAAGTCGATGATCTTCGCGTCGGTGTTGAACTCGTGGCGGAAGTCGGCGCCGGACAGCGGCGGGATCGTCTTGTCAGGCGACTGCGGATTCGGTACCCCGCCGAGCCCGTTCGGGCCGTGGCAGTTGACGCAGCCGTAGCGGACGTAGAGCGAGGCACCCGCGACCGCCTCTCCTTGCCCCTCGGGAATCGGTACCGGGCCGCCGTAGCCACTGCCGGAAGGCCGGCGCGGAGATACGCGATCAGATCCGAGACCTGGCGCGCGGAGATCACCTCGCCCCAGACCGGCATATAGGGCTTCGTCGGGTTCGCCGACTCGCCGAGGCCGTGGTCGATGATCCTGCGCAGCTGAGCGGACGTTAAAGCCTTCGAGACTGAGGTAAGCGCAGGCACGTCAGGCGAAACGCCGCCTCGGCCCTGCATCCCGTGGCACTGGGCGCACGCAAACGAGACGAAGTCGTGTGCTCCGGCCGCGACGTGAGGGTCGACCTTCTGGGAAGCCGCAACTGCACCCACGGTCACCGTCTTGCCGCTCTTGCTCCCGCGGCCCACCACGAAGCCCACGATCCCGGCGCCGACGGCGAACGCGAGGGCAATCAGGACGATCAGAGCCTCCGCAGTGACAGCGGGGATGTCGAGCTTGCGTCGGATGGCCGAGTTCAGGTCGCCTGACCCCGCCGTTTCAACGATGACGCAAGCGATGCGCTGCCGGCTAGCTCGGCGAGGCGTGCTCCGAGTGGACGGCTGGACCGGGTTCGTCGGTTGAATGCGGCTGGGGTAACTCAACGAGGCGCTGATGGAAAGCGGGCGGCTCGTCGCGAACCGCCCGCTCACCAACAGTCTCCGCCGGATTCCCTAGGGGTCAGTGGGTGCGTGCCCCAGTCAGGCCCCTGCGAGCCGCCGGTGTGGGTGACCTGCGTCAAGCCGGTGCCGTCGACGTTGACGACGTAGATCTCGCCATCGGTGTCGAGGTCGAGGCCGCCGGCGAACGCGATCTTCGTCCCGTCCGGCGACCAGGCGGGCTCCAGGCACCCTATGGCAGCGGGGTCGGCGTTCGGTCCGCCGCAGCCGGAGCTCGGCGGGACAGTGAGCGGATGCAGCCCCGAGCCGTCGCTGTGCATGACCCAGAGCGAGCTGTGCACATCCGGGGTCACGTGCCGCGAGAACGCGATCTCGTTCCCCTGGGGCGACCAGTTGAACGTGCAGCAGTTGGCCGACACCGTCGGCGGCAGGATCCGCTTGAGGCCGGTGCCGTTCACGTTCACGACGAACACGCCCTCGTAGCTGTCCGGGCCGAACCGCTGGAAGACGATCCGCTTCCCGTTCGCCGACCAGCTACCGGGCACGTCGTCGCCGCCGGGGTTCGACGTGATCTGGGTAAGCCCACCGCCGTCTGACGCGCGGATCGTGTGGAGCCCGTTCTGGCTTCCGTCGTCGCTGAACGTCTCGCAGAGAAGCAGCGTCCCGTCGGGCGACGGGAGCCCGCACGGGTTGAAGAGCCCTGGGTACTGCCCGTCGATGTCGCGGAACGTTCCGTCGTCGGGGTTGATGATCCGCGAGCCGCCGCCGGGCATGGCGCAGCAGGTGGCGATGTGGGCGCCGTCCGAGAACCAACGCGGAAACTCGCCGGTGTCCGTCTGCCCCTGGACGAGGCCGCTCGCCCATTGCCGTCCGGGTTGACGACGTACACCTGCGTGTCGCCGAGAGTCGGATTGAACCTCCCGAAAGTGATCTGGCCGTTCGTCCCCGGTGGTTTCGCCGCCGCCGAAAATGCCGCCACTCCCGCGAGCGCGACGACGAGCAATGCCACGACCCGGAATCGTCGCCCAAATAGAAACCTCATGCTTGCCTCCCTCTCCCCCGAGGAGTTGGAGCCGAGCAGCGAGCCTGGCTCCGCAACCTTGGCTCTGTCTGCCGAGCCTACGCCGGTGCTAGTGCCAGTTCAAGCGCACCGAGGAATCAGCGATTGAAGCCATTTCAGCCCACCAGCGGCTCGAGGTCGTTGTCAAGGCCGGATTCTGGTTTTTAGATTGGGGCCCCAGATTTTCGAGTTTTCTTTCGCGAAACCCTAGGGCGGGGTGTGACGCGATCCGCGAGGCGCGTTCCAGGTGACTCAGGTCGCCGCTCACGTCGGTCACAGCTGCGCAAGTCGTTGACGCTCGACTACCTACGCTCACGTTCTCATTGATGTCTGACAGCGCCCGTCAAGGGAGAAAGGCAACGCCCGAGGCGGCGATCTTCTGGGCGAGAGGAGTACAGGCGGCATCCTCACGGAGAGGGAGAAGATCGGCGGCGTCTTAGCTGCGCGTCCGCGCCTTCGCCCCGGACGCCACCCTCGACCGTAGCACCGAGTATCGATCGTTACGAACATCCAATCCCAGGTCGTGCCGACAACGCCGCAAAGTGCGGGTTCCGGGGCCGGAATCGTCCACAAAGCGATGAGAGGCGCAGGCGTCGCGGCAAGGCGTAGCCTGTTTGGCATCGAGGAAAACGGAGCCGGGGACCTCTGAAGGTGTGCGGCTCATGGGGCTGACGGCAATCCCGTGGCGATGCATCCCCGGCTCCGTTCTTCGACGTAGCGGTGTGGCCTGGGTGAGGCCTCAGCCCCACCGCGCGGCACGTTCTCCCTGCAAATCGCCTAGTCGTGTCCTTTGCGGCGAAATTGCAACGAACGATCTACAGCCGTCCTGAACGGATGACGCCCCAAAGGAGCCAGACCCCGAGGGCTCCCGAGAGGATGAAGCCGATGAACGAGAGGAAGTTGACGCCGAACACGAACGGGCCGTGCGTGGCGAAGACTCCGATCAGGCTCGAGCCGATCAGTCCGCCGACGACGATCAGCGCGACGACGAGCCGGTTGAAGGCGACGTCGACCTCGTGCATGAACTCGTCGAGGCCCTTGTGCACGAAGCCGACGTCGATCTGGCCGTCGCGTAGCTCATCGAGGATGTCGTGCAGCTGGTGCGGAATCTCCGCCGCGATCCGGACGAGCTCACGGGACTCTTCTGCGCTCGCGCCAGCATCCGCTCCGGCGAGAAGCGCTCGATCATCAGGTTCGCGCGCGTACGGCTTCGCGACCTCGAACACGTTGAAGTCGGGATAGAGCTCGATCCCGACCGACGCCGAGCGTCGCGATCGCCTTGTCGAGCAGGACGAAGCGCGTCGGCAGCCGCAGGTTCATCCGGTAGATGAGCTCGAACGCCTCGCGGATCACCTGGAGCGGGTCGATCTCGGCGAGGCCGACGCCGTAGTAGCGGTAGTAGACGTCGCGAAGCTCGTCCACGAACTCCTCCTCTCGGTCGCGCGGGAAGCGGACGCCGAGCTCCGCCAGCCGGCGCGGCAGCGCCTCGACGCGCTCGTTCGCCGGCGTCGATGAAGAGCCCCGTCAACCTGCGACATGTCCTCGTCGGTGAGCTTGCCGACCTGCCCGAAGTCGACGAGCCCGACAGCGGCGCCGCCCTCCATCACGAAGATGTTCGCGGGATGCGGGTCGCCGTGGAAGAACCCGTGGCGGAAGATCATCGTCATCCACGTCTCGGCGATCCGGTAGGCGAGGTCTGCGACGCTCCGCCTGGCTCGAGTGCGGCGACGTTGAGGTCGGCGGAGCTGCACTCCCTCGAGCAGCTCGAGCACGAGCACGCGCCGGCGGGTGTAGCTCCAGTAGACCCGCGGGATCTTGCACGTCCGGGCTGGCCGGCGAAGTTGCGGCGGAAGATCTCGGCGTTCCGCGCCTCCGCCCGGTAGTCGAGCTCGCTGGCGAATCGAGCGCGCGAACTCGTCCACCACCTGCTCGGCGTCGATGAAGTCGAGTGCTCGGACACGCTCGTTCGCGAGGCGGGCGGCCTGGTAGAGAGCGCGATGTCCGACTCGATCTGGCGCGGCGCGTTCGGGCGCTGCACCTTGACCGCGACGCGCTCGCCGTTCGGGAGCAGCGCGTGATGGACCTGGCCGATCGACGCCGCCGCGGTCGGCTGTTCGTCGAACTCGAGGAAGAGCCTGCTCGATCGTCAGGCCGAGCTCCTCCTCGATCACGCGCTCTGACGTCGGCGAACGGAATCGGCCGGACATCGTCCTGCAGCTTCTGCAGCTCGACCACGATGTCCGGCGGGACGATGTCCGGGCGAGTCGAGAGCAGCTGGCCGAACTTGACGAAGGTCGGCCCGAGCTCGTCCAGCATCTCCCGCAGCCGGCGCCCGCGGTCCGAGGGCGTGTCGGCGCTGCCGTCGCGACTGATCCAAGGGAAGAGGTCGGTCAGCCGGTGGCGCTCGAAGAAGTAGCCGAAGCCGTGCTTGACCGCGACCTGCGCGATCTCGGAGAGGCGGCCGATGTTGCGCGTGGCCGGACGGGCCATGCGTCAGTCTGACACGGGCTCGTTGCGCGGCGTTCCGTCCGGCAGCTCCGGCGGCAGTCCGGCTGCGGCAGCCTCGGCTGCCTGCCGCCAGAGCCGCACCATCTCCGTGCGGGACGAGCTCGCCGGCCTCCTCGTACCCGGCGCGATTTCGCGGCAGGTGGTCGAGCTCGATCGGATCGCCGAAGACGAGGGCGCAAAAGCGCCGGTTTCTCGGCGACCAGCCGAACGTGTCCAGGGCCGAGCGGAACGACCGGTGCGCCCTCCTGCATCGCGATCATCAGGCCACCGGGCTGGATCGGCCCCAGGTAGCCGAGCCGCTGCCTCGTCCCTTCGATGTGGACGCAAACAACGCCGCCGTCCCTCACCGCCTCGCGCGCCTCCGAAGGGCGTCGCGATCGCTTTCGCCACGGCGAATGGAGATCACGCCCATCCAGGCGAGCGCCTCACCGAGAACGGGGATCTCGAACAGCTCCGACTTTGCGAGGAAGTAGGTGATGCCGGGGACGAACGCCCCGATCAGCGGATGGTCGACGCCGGAGAAGTGATTGGCGGCGAGAACGCAGCCGCGGTCGCGCGGGATCCGCTCGACCCCGTAGGCGGCCGTCGGGCGCGAGCCGAAGCGTCACCGGCACGACCGTGTGCCGCGCGAAGCGCCAGAGCCGTGTCCGGTCCTCGTGCCAGAGCTTCGGCAGACCGAGCCGCGTCAGGGGCTCCCTCAAGGAGCCGGTGGCGAGAGGGCGGCCGGCCGTCCTCGAGCAGCCGCAGCCGGTGCTCGAGCTGCGCGATCTTGAGCCTCGGCCTCGTCGAGCTCCTCGCGGGTCACGAGCCCGACCTCGCGAAAGACGCCGGCGAGCCTGGGCGGCCACGCGGTCGCCGACGGTCGAGTCGCCTCGCCACAGTGCCAGGAACTCGTCGGCGAGAGCCTTTGCCTCGTCGCGTCCGGAGCCGCTGGACAGCGTGGGCGACTCTGCCAGCGGGCTCTGCCATGCGGACGCGCGCGGCGCCGTTGCCTGCGGCGCTCCCGCTTCGCTTCGGCGGCCACACGCTCGATTGCGTCCACCGGCGACAGGTCCGGCGCCGGTTCCGCAGCCGCCGCTTCCTCGGCCTGTTCGAGGACCACTTCGGCAGCGCGACCGTCACCGTCCACCTTCACGTCCTTGCGGCGTGCGAACTCAGGCTCGCGCTCCTTCAGGATCGTCAGCAGCGGAGCGGCGATGAAGATCGACGAGTACGCGCCGGAGACGATGCCGACGATCAGCGCGCGAACGCGAAGTCCTTCAGCGTCGCGCCGCCGAAGATGAGCAGAGCCACGATCGGCAGCAGCGTGATGAACGTCGTCGCCAGCGAGCGGCGGATCGTCTCCCAGAGCGAGACGTTCGCGATCGTCGCGAACGACGAGCGCCGCATCAGCGGGATGTTCTCGCGAATACGGTCGAAGATGATGATCGTGTCGTAGATCGAGTAGCCCGAGCACCGTTAAGACGGCGGCCACCGTCGAGTTGGAGACCTCGCGCCCGGTCAGCGAGTAGACGCCGACGGTGATCACGATGTCGTGCAGCAGCGCCACGATCACCGGCCCAGCGAACTTGAGGTCGAACCTGACCGCGATGTAGAGCACGATCAGTAACAGCGAGACGATGACCGCGACGATCGCCGAGCGCGCGATCTGTCTCCCGAAGCTCGAGGACACGTTCGTGATCTGCCGGTTGGCGGCCTGAATTGCGAGCTGAGGTCTTGGTCGAGCTTGTTCTGCTCTGCCGAGCGTCAGCGACTTCATCCGCATCTGGAAGTTCTCGTAGCTCTCGCTGCCGAACGTCTTGCCACGGCCCTGAATGACTCGCGTCGGCTGGCCGATCGTCCTTCGCCTGGTTGCGGACGTCCGTGAGCGAGACCGGCTTCGGCGTCTTGAACGTCACCTGCGTCCCACCCTTGAAGTCGATCCCGAGGTTGAGCCCCTTGGCGCCAAGTGAGGCCGCGCCGATGACGATGATCACGCCCGAGATCGCGAACCAGAGGTAGCGGCGGCGCATGAAGTCGATCTGCAGCCACTTCGCCGACTGCTGGCCCGCCGCGCCCATGAAGCGCGGGTTGTCGAACCACGTGAAGCCGGAGAGCAGGCCCAGCATCGCCCGGGTCGCGGCGACAGCGGTGACCAGCGAGATCACCGTCCCGATGATCAGCATCAGCGCGAAGCCCTTCACACCCGCCGTCGCGACCGCGAACAGGACCAACGCCGTGATCAAGGTGACGACGTTCGCGTCGATGATCGTGTGGAAGCCCTTCGCGTAGCCGGCCGCGATCGCCGCGCGCACGGACTTCCCGGCGCGCACTTCTTCCTTGATCCGTTCGAAGACGACCACGTTCGCGTCGGCCGCAACTCCGATCGTCAGGATCAACCCCGCGAAGCCAGGCAGCGTCAGCGTGACGTTGAAGAGCAGGATCGCGGCGTAGAGGAAGGCCGCGTAGATGCCGAGCCCGATCACCGCGACGAGACCGAGGAACCTGTAGAGGACGAGCAGGAAGACCGCGACCACGAGCAGGAGGCCGATCAGCGCGGCCTTCTTGGCCTCGCTCAACGAGTCCTTACCAAGCGTCGCGGAGATGTCGGTGCGCTCGATCTGGACGAAGTTGACCGGCAGGGCGCCGGTCTGGAGCACGAGTGCAAAGGTCCTTGGCCTCGCCGATCGAGCCGATGCCCGAAATCTCGGCGTTGCCGCTGATCCCGCCCGCGAGGTCGGACTTCGTCGGGTCGATCTGCGGGAAGGACCTGATCTCGCGGTCGAGGACGATCGCGAAGTGCTGCGGAGGCCGTTCCGGTTGCGGCCCCGGTTGTACTCCTCCGAGGTCACCTGCTGGAACTTGTGCGATCCGGAGCCGGTGAACTGCATCAGGACGACCGGCCTGTTCGTCGTCGGGTCGAAGTCCTGGCGCGTCCCCGACAGCTTCAGGTCGGACCCGGTCAGCTCCGGGACGCCCTTGACGTCGTCGACCTTCTTCAGGTCGGGGTTGTTGATGAAGAGGTAGTAGTAGTTCTTGCCCGGCGGCGGCGGGGAATCGAGTTCCCCTGCTGGGGCAGGTTCGGGGGCAGACGACCTCCGACGAGTCACAGGTCGTCACAACAGTATTTTGCGGCAGAGCGAGGGACCGTGAACGGCGGCTTGAGCTTCTGCTTGCTTCGCCTGCTGCACGGCCGCGGCGCGCGTACTCGCAGGCCCCGCTGATTTGATCTTGTTCTTGCCGAAGGCGTAGTAGCCCTCGGGCTGCCCGCTCTTCGCCAAGGACTGGGTTTGGGAGGCAGAAAGCAGGCCGTAGAGACTGCTCGTTTCCTGCGGGTTTCCGGCCGCCGTCAACGATGGCCCGGTCACGGAGGTCTCGAGGTCGTAGAGCTCGAGCTGGGCGGTCTTGCCGATGATCGACGCCGCCTTCGCGGGATCATGGACACCCGCGAGCTCGATCACGATCTGGTTCCGAGCCCTGCTTGCGGATCTCTGGCTCCGCGACGCCGAGCTTGTCGACCCGCTGGCGCATGATCGAGACCGAGCGGTCCAGCGCCGATGAGTCGAGCTTCTGGCCCTTCGTCGGCTGCGCTTTCAGCACCACCTCGAGGCCGCCCTGGAGATCGAGGCCGAGCGTGACCTTCTTGTGGATCGGCGATCCGGGAACGCCAAGTGCGACCACTCCCGCCAGAGCGGCGAGGATGAGGCCTACAAGGATTAGGTGCGAACGGCGGTTTGTCATCCGCGCAGGGATGGAAGCTTAGCTTTCGCCACTCTCAGTCTGGGTTAGCTCATCCGGGTCATCATCCTCCTCCTGGACGAGCGCGGCGACGGCGCGTCGGTCGAGGCGCACGACGACCTCAGGTGCGATCTCGACCTCTAGCACCTCCTCGTCGAGCTGGCGCACGTAGCCCCGGATTCCCCCAGCCGTGATCACCTCGTCGCCCACGCGAAGCGTCGTCCTGCATCTGCAGCTGCTCGCTCGAACGCCGGCGCTGCGGGCGCAGCACGAACAGCCACAGAAGGGCGAACAACGCCACGATCACGATCAGGTAACCCGTAATGCTCCTTGTCGTCGAAGTTGCTGGTTCGTAATCACTCGATCCTTCCGCCGGGTTAGACGGCCGCGCCGGCGAAGCCGCCGACGGCCTCCACGCCGGTGCATCGCAAGCGATGCCTCGCTCTTCTGTGGGCGCACTCCAGCCGAGCAAGCGCCTCGCGTTTGTAGACGGCGAACTCGCCCCGCTCGATCGCCGCTCTCGCGCCTGCCGTCAAATCGAGGAGGAATCGTAGATTGTGCAGGCTCAACAGGCGGTGGCCAGAGCAGTTCCTGCTGGTTGACGAGGTGGCGAAGGTAGGCGCGCGAGAAGCGCGTGCACGCCGGGCAGCCGCAGCCCTCGTCGCAGCGGCGCCGGGTCGCGCGCGATAGCCGGCGTTCTCGAGGTTGAGCCGGCCCGACCAGGTCAGCGCCGAGCCGGTGCGCCCGAGCCGCGTCGGCAGCACGCAGTCGAACATGTCGACGCCCGCGTTCGATCACCTCGAGCATCGCCCTCGTGGATCGCCGATGCCCATGAAGTAGCGCGGCACGGTCGGCGGGCAGCAGCGGGGCAGCCCAGCCGACGTGTCTCGAACATCAGGTCGCGGTCCTCGCCGATCGCGAGACCGCCGAGCGCGTAGCCATCGAAGTCGAGCTCGGTGATCTCCTCGATCGAGCGGCTGCGCAGCTCGACGTCGGTGCCGCCCTGCGCGATCCCGAAGACGAGCTGTCCTCGGCGCCGCGGTCGCGCCGCGCTGGCGCGCGGCCCAGAGTCGTCGTGCGCCGCACGGCGTCCTCGAGCGTCGGCGCGCGGAGCGTCCGCAGGCGGAACGGCGTCGAAGGCACATCGCGATGTCGGAGCCGAGCTCGGCGCTGGATCTCGCGCCACCGACTCGGGGTGAACCGCGCGGCCTCACCGTCGTAGACCGAGCGGAAGGTCACGCCGTCGTCGTCGACGCGCGAGCATCGTGTCGCGCAGCGAGAAGACCTGGAAGCCGCCGGAGTCGGTGAGGATCGGCCCGTCCCAGCCCATGAACCGGTGCAGGCCGCCGAGCGCGCGCGATCACGTCGTCGCCGGGCCGGAAGTGCAGGTGGTACGTGTTGCCGAGGACGATCGTCGCGCCCGAGCGCGCGCAGCTCGTCGGGATCGACGCTCTTGACGGTCGCCTTCGTGCCGACCGGCATGAACGCGGGCGTCGGCACGTCGCCGTGCGCCGTCGCGAGCACGGCCGGCGCGCGCGGCGCCGTCGGTCGCGGTGACGCGGAAGCTCATCGGATCGAGCATCGCGTCGCCGAAGGAGTAGAAGCGGTAGCGCTCGTCGATCGCGAGCCGCGTAGAGGCGCGCGCGTCTCCTCGACGCCGGCGAACGCCATCACGAGCGCGAGCAGCGTCGAGCGCGGCAGGTGGAAGTTCGTCAGCAGCGCGTCGACGCGCCGGAACTCGAAGCCGGGCGTGATGAAGAGATCGGTGCGGCCCGCGAGCGGCGCGTCCGCGTGCGAGCGTCTCGAGCACGCGCACCGTCGTCGTGCCGACGGCGAGCACCCGTCGGCGCCAGCGCGGATCCGCTCCCACGCCGCCGGCGCGCACCTCGTAGCGCTCGCCGTGTAGCGCGTGCTCTTCGAGCGTCGTCAGCGGTGACCGGCCGGAAGGTGTCGAGGCCGACGTGGAGCGTCACGCGTTCGACGTCGAGCCGCGCCAGCAGCTCCGGCGTGAAGTGCGAGCCCGGCCGTCGGCGCCGCGGCCGAGCCCTCGTCGTCGCGCGTAGACGGTCTGGTAGCGCTCCGGATCGGCGAGCGGCTCGGTGATGTACGGCGGCAGCGGCACCTCGCCCGCCGGGCTCGCCGTCGAGCCGCAGCCGCCAGCGACCCTCGCCGAGGTGCTCGAGCAGCTCGACGGGCCGTAGCGCCTCCCGCCCGCAGCCGCTCGCGTCGGACGGGCGAGCCCCTCCCAGAGCCCGTCCGCCGCTGCGCTCGAGCAGCAGCACCTCACCGCGCGGCTGCGTCGATCCGGATCCGCGCCGGGCACGACGCGCGTGTCGTTGACGACCACGAGCTCGCCCGGCTGCGAGCTCGTCGGCCAGCTCGCGGAAACGCGGCGCTGCCGCACCTCGCCACGTCGCGCGGTCGTAGACGAGCAGCCGCGAGTCGTCGCGGCGCTCTAGCGCAGCCGCTGCGCGATCAGCTCCTGCGGCAGCTCGTAATCGAGCTCGGAGAGCTTCATCCGATGCGAACGCTAGCGTTGCGAGCCATGAATCCACTCGCGATCGAGCGGGCGCAACGAGCGCTTGCGGCAGGCCGCCGAAGGGCGAGCCGAGCCGGCGATCGTCGAGGCGGCGCTCGGAGCGGGCCTGCCACCGGGCTCGAGTCCTCGCCGAAACCACCGCGCGAGCTCGAAGCGACTCTCGCCGGACCGCGTCGGCGAGGCCGTCCAGACCGGTCGCCGCCAGGAGGTTCTGCCGGTCGCGAGGCATCTGCCGAGGTGCGCGGCCTCTCGGCAAACACCGTCCGCCGCCTCGAGCGACTCGAAGGAGACCTACTCGCCGAGCGGCACGCGCGCGTGGACGACCTCGCGCTGATCGTCGATCTGATCATCTCGGGCTGGCAGGGCGTCGACGAACGACTCGGCCCGGCTCGAGCGCGTCGCCGACGACGCACGGCGCGATCGTCTACCGGATCGAAGAGCGCCGCTCTGGCACCCAGGACCATTCGGCTTAGCTGGCAGCACCAGCTCGAACCGGCTGCCCTTGCCGGCCTCGCGTCTGCAGCTCGATCTCGCCGCCGAGCGCCGTCGCCGAGCTCGCGCGCGATCGGCGAGCCCAGGCCCGTGCCGCGCGCCGTCCCGTGACCAGAACGGCCGGAAGATCCGGTCCTGTTCCTCCGCGGAATGCCCGGCCCCGTGTCGTCGACCGCGATCCGAACCGTCCCGTTCGACCTGGTCGAGCGCGAGGCCGACGTGCCCGCCGTCGGGCGTCCAGCGGAACGCGTTCGCGAGCAGGTTCGAGATCACCTGCAGCACGCGGTCGCCGTCCGTGACGATCACCGGCGTGCGCCGTGACTCGCGGCGGTAGTCGATCCCGCGGCGGCGCGCCTCCTCGCCGAAGGCCGAGTACGCACGCTCGACGAGCCGCTCCATGTCGACCTCCTCTCGCAGGACGGTGAAGCCGGTGCGCGTCGAGCTTCGCGAGGTCGAGGACGTCGCCGACGAGCCGCTCGAGCCGCGTCGGCCTCGAGCGCCGATCACCTCGAGCGAGTGCGGCGCGCCTCTTCGTCCTCGACGACGCCCTCGAGCAGACGCCTCGACGTGGCCGCGAATCGCGGTCAGCGGCGTCCGCAGCTCGTGCGAGACCGTCATCAGGAAGTTTCGCTCGAGCGCTCCGCCGCCTCGGCAGCTCGCGCGGCCATCTCGCCGAACCGCTCGGACAGGTGGCTCGATCTCGTCGTCGCCCCGAAACCTGTGGAACGGCGACGTCGTAGTTGCCCGGATGCGACCTCGTCGGCCGCATTGGAAAGTGCCAGCACGGGCCGTCGTGATCCGCCGCGACAGGTACCAGGCGAGCGCCGCCGGCGACGAGCGATGCCGCCGACGAAGACGCGAGCAGCAGCCGCCAGGCGAAGGTGAGCCAGCTGCTGGTTCAGCTCGAGTCTGTCGGCTTCGCGCACGAATGAGCGCGCCGAAAACCTGATCGCCGAGCTTGACCGGCTTGTGCGACTGCGAGTAGTCGAGTGGTGCCGCCCGGCCGGAGTGAACTCGAACTTGACGCTGCTCGCGCCCGGCCAGGATCCGCGTGAAGTCGAGATCGACCGCGGTAGCTGCGTGAAGGCCGGGCGTCTGGCCGGGGAAGAGTCGATTCCTGCGCGCCGAACGTAGAAGATCCGGTCGCCGGATGCGCGCTCGAGCTCGTGCGAGTCGGGCGGGTGCCGCCTGCGTGCTTGGTGTAGATCTGGTCGAGTCCCCGGCCTCGTCTGCGAGCTGGCGGAACGCCTGTTTCGCGAGCGTCGTCTGGGCATAGCGCTGGAGACGCCGACCGCGACCGCGGTCGAGACCAGCCCCGCGAGCGCGATCGCCACGAGGAAGAGCGCCGGTAGCCGGAAGCGAAGCGAGCGGAACACGTCCGCCTTACGGCTAGGCGGCTCGCCGGATCCCGCGCGCGGGCGCGACCTTGTAGCCCACGCCCCAGACCGTCACGATCGGCGACGCGTCGCCGAGCTTGCGGCGCAGCTGGCGAACGTGGACGTCGACCGTACGGGTGTCGCCCGGCGAAGGTGTAGCCCCAGACGCGCTCGAGCAGCTGGTCGCGCGTGAGCACGAGCCCGCGGTGGTCGAGCAGCTCCCAGAGCAGGTCGAACTCCTTCGGCGCGAGCTGGATCTCCTCGTCGCCGACGCGGACCTCGCGGCGGCCGGCGTCGATGCGCAGGTCGCCGTGCTGGATGCTGTGCGCTCTCGATCGCGCGCCGCTCAGGCGTCGCGCGGCGCAGGATCGACTTCACCCGGGCGACGAGCTCGCGCGGGTTGAACGGCTTCGTCAGGTAGTCGTCGGCGCCGACCTCGAGCCCGATGATCTTGTCGACGTCCTCGTCGCGCGCCGTCAGCATCAGGATCGGCACGTCCGAGCGCTGCCGGATCCGCCGGCAGACCTCGATGCCGTCGATGTCGGGAAGCATCAGGTCGAGCACGATCAGCGCAGGCTCGCTCCAGCTCGACTTGCGTGAGCGCGTCGCCTCGCCGAGCTGACGGCCTTGACGCACGCGTAGCCCGGCGTTCTTCAGGTAGAGCGAGACGAACGACGCGATCGAGGCCTCATCCTCGACGACCAGCACAGTCTGGGCCTGTGACGCCGCCACAGCCTCAGTATCCCACCGGATTACCCGACGGAGGGCGCGGCGAGGGTGAAGGTCGTCGCGAAGTTGGGCAACGACCCGTAGGGCTTGTCGTTCAGCGAGTACGCCCCATCGAAGCCGACGCTCGGATCGTCACCTGCGCCGTTGAGAGTGGCGAGGCCGGTGCCGACAGCGGAGAGGTAGATGCCAGACCCCTGATCACGACCTGGTACTTCGCCCCCGATCGCACGGAAGCGCATGTTGGTGCCGATGCAGACCCTGATCGTGTCGTTTCGATTCGTCGTCTGGTGTCGCTCTTGTCCCTCTCCACGTCACAGTTCGTGAATTCGAACCCGACGCCGTCACCCGCGACCGGATCAGTCACCTGTATGGAGCCGCGCAGCAACCGGCCGACCGCAGAGCCGTTGAAATTGAGGGAAACCCGGCCGACCCCACCTTTGACCGAGAGCGTGCCGTCGTCGTCGCCGCTTCAGCGCAAAGCCCACCGCGGGGGCGGCAAGGGCGAACGCGAGCGCGCTGATCCAGACGAGACGCCTCATCGACGCGCGTAGTATCGGTGCCGCAGGTGTGCCGTCAATAAGGGGATTTGTGGGGTGTCCGTTAGGTCGAAATGCAGGGAAAACTTTGCGCTGTCTGGCAACTCGCACGGGGCTCGTTGTCGTCTTGCCGTGTCGCTCTCTTCGGCCGCTGCTCCGGCGGTCCGTGTCGCGCCTGCTCCGAAGCTCCTCGACCTACGGGTGAGCAACGGCTCCACCCCCTACGCGGGCGATCGCCCGCTGCTGACGACAGTGAGCCCGAACGGCGACGGCTTCCGCGACCGCGCGGTTCGTCGGTTTCCGGCTCACGAAGAGCGCGACGGTCGAGCTGGACGTGCTCCAGACCGTGAACGTCAAGCGCGGAAGAACACCGTTCAGACGATCTCGTCGGTGCGGCACGCGTTCTCAGCCGGGCGGCACCGGCTGGTCTGGACGCCCGCTCGCTCTCGCTTCCGAGCGGCACGTACGTGCTCGAACTGACCGTGACCGACACCCACGGCCGAGCGGCGAATCTACAACGACCTCCCGCTCGCGGGCCGCGTCCGCATCCGGGCTCCGGTGGTCCGCATTCAGAGAATCAGCGTTTCGGTCGGAGCCAGGTATATGCCGGGCCAGACCGCGGTCGCCTCGGTCGCAACCGATGCTCGCCAACTCGAAGTCGATGGTCCTCTCCTTCCGGAACGGGCGAGGCGCCGTTGATCCGAAGACCGGTGCGAGCCCGATCGCCCCGCCGGTCGGCACTCGCTTGGAGAGGGCATCGAAAGGCTCCGGGTCAGGGTCCGCATCCACATCGGCGACTGGCCGAGCGGCCTCTATTTCGTGCGGATCACGTCGAAGGACAGACGAGTCGGTTACGCCCCGTTTGTCGTCCGTCCGCAAGTGCTCGGCACGAGCCGGATCGCGGTCGTTCTGCCGACGAACACCTGGCAGGCCTACAACTTCGCCGACGCCGACGGAGACGGCTGGGGAGACAGCTGGTACGTGAACGGGGCCTTCGACGGGTCGACATCAGCCGGCCGTACAGCGACTCCGGCATCCCGCTCCGTTTCCGCGATTTCGATTCCGCGATCATCGCGTGGCTCAGCGCCCGCGGAAACGTGGATTTCCTCACTGACCTGATCTCGAGCATGTTCCCTAACGGCGACCTCCTCGCGCACGTTTACGACCTGATCGTCTTTCCCGGTCACGAGGAGTACACGACGGCCCACGAGTACAACGTCGTCCAGCGGTACCGCAACCTGGGCGGAAACCTGATGTTCCTCTCCGCGAACAATCTCTTCTGGAAAGTCGTCTTTCAGGGGCAGGTGATGCGGCGGGTCGGCGAGTGGCGGAATCTCGGCCGCCCTGAGGCGAGCGCTCGTCGGCGTGCAGTACGTGGCCAACAACTACGGCATTCACCAGGGCGCCTACATCGCGAACACGACGGGCGCCCCCTGGGTCTTCGCCGGCACCGGGCTCACCAACGGTCAGAGTTTTGGCCGCTACGGCTACGAGATCGACATCCGCTCTCCCGCCACTCCGCCCGGCACGATCCTTGCTGGCCTCGATCCCCGATCTGATGGGGCCCGGCCGCACAGCCGAGATGACGTACTACGAGACCGCCGCCGGAGCGAAGGTCTTCGCGGCGGGCGCGCTCAACTTCGGCGCGTCGGTCGGCGATCCGGTCGTAGCACGGATCCTCGACAACCTTGGGCGAGGCTCAGTCGGCCTTGATCAGAGCGCGCAGGAACTCGTCTTCTGCCTCATAGTCGAAGGCGCCCTGCAGGTACTCCGCCATCCTCGGCATCAGTTCCTCCCACGGCCGCTCCTTCGTCGCCTCGACGAGCCACGCGCAGGTCGCGCCCACCGCACGCTCGGTAGGTCGTGACCGGCCGATAGCCGACCTCGAAGGCCGCCTCGGTCATGTCGAGCACCACCGGCCGCGGGCAAGACCACGGCGTCTCGCACGGCTCTCCGGGCGTCGACAGCAGAACCTCCGTCCAATCGTGGCCGAGCGCCGCGGCGATCGCGCGCGAGATCTCGAGCAGCGTCGGCGGCCCGGGGTCGCCGGCGTTCAAGACCCGCGTGCCCGGATGCTCGGCCGAGAGCCAGATCAGCTCGGCGAGGTTCTCGGTGGAACCGGATGGAACCGGCTCCGACCACGGTCGCCGAGAATCACGTAGGACGCTCGTCCAGGATGCGCTTGACGAAGTACCACTCCCGCACGCTCCCGCCCGGGCCGTAGATCGCGCCGGCACGAATCAAGGTCGCGGGAGGGCGTCTTGTCCCAGCAGAACCTGCTCGATCGCGCGCCTTCTTCGTCGAGTAGTTCGCGTCTCCGGCCTCGACCGTCGGCTGCCCGCGTTCGTTGATCGTGACCGGAAACCGAGGGAATTGCTCGGGCGTCTTCGCCTCCTCGAACGCTCGCCCGTCACGATCGGTATAGACGGAGGCGGTCGAGATGACAACCAGAGATCCCGATCAGCTCCCTTCAGAGCGAGCAGCTGCTCGGCGTGCTCAGCTCGAACGCGACGAAGTCGACCAGGACATCGGTGCCCTTGCCGAGCGCCTGCTCGAGAGCGGCCGTATCGGCACGGTCGACCTGGACGTGGTCGACGCCGGTCGGAGTCGCGCTCACCGCGGCTGCCGACGACGACCTCCCACCCACGTCGCTGGAGCCGCGGGATCAGCGCCCGTCCGGTCCTGGCCGGTGCCGCCGAGAAGAAATGCGCGCCGCGCCACCGGCGCGACGATAGCAGCTTGATATTCTGATATCTGAATGGGAAGCGAGCCCACCTCTCCGCTCTTCGTTCGTCTCCCAACGGCATCGGCGGAGAAGCTCAGCCGGGCAGCGTTCGAGCTGAAGACGCCGAAGCGCGAGCTCGTCGCCGATCTCGTCGACCGCTACCTTGGCGCCGAGGAAGTGCCTCTCGGCCGCGCCGCGTCAGAGCTCCGCGGGCCGGACGTGCTCACTGTCGAGCAGCTCGCCGAGCTGCTGCAGGTCGACGAGAAGACCGTCCGGTCGCTCGCCGCCAAAGGCGAGCTGCCCGGCCGCAAGCTCGGGCGTCACTGGCGGTTCTCCCGCCAGGCGGTGCTCGACTGGCTGGCGATGCCCGAGCGCAAGCGCGCGCCGCGGCTTTGAAGGCTAGCTATGCCCTACTCGTAGTCGAAGAAGCCGTGGCCGGTCTTGCGGCCGAGCCGGCCCTCCCTTTGCAACTGAAGCAGCCGCTCGGGCGGCGCCATGCGCTCTTCGCCGAGCTTGTCGTAGAGCGCCTCGGAGGCGTGAATGTGGACGTCGATCCCGACGAGATCGACGAGAGCGCACGGCCCCAGCGGCCAGCCGGCGCCGTTCGTCATCGCCTTGTCGAGATCCTCGGGCGCGACCCCTGCCTCGTCGAGGACGCGAACGCAGTCGTTCAGCAGCGGGATCAGGATCGCGGTTGACGATGAAACCCGGCGTGTCGTTGCAGTTGACCGGCTGCTTGCCTGCGCGCTCCGCCCAGTCGTAGGCGGCGCGCACGGCGTCGTCCGAGCTCTTGGGCGCGCGGACGATCTCGACCAGCGGCAGGACAGGAGCCGGGTTGAAGAAGTGCATGCCGACGACTCGCTCGGGCCGCTCGGTCGCGCTCGGCGATCTCGGCAACCGAGAGCGCGGAGGTGTTCGTGGCGAGGATCGCCTCCGGACGGGTGAGCTCGGTCGAGCTCGGCGAAGACCTCGCGCTTGAGCGGCAGCTCCTCCAGCACGGCCTCGATCACGAGGTCGCAATCCGCCAGGTCGGCTAGCTCGGTCGTGAGCGTCAGCCGGCCAATCGCCGCGTCCTTCTGCTCCTGTGTCAGCCGCCCCTTCTCGACTCCGCGCGTGAGGTAACGGTCGATCGTCGCCTCCCCCGTTCGCCGAGCTCGTCGCTGACCTCGCGCCCAACCGTCTCGAAGCCGGCCTGCACGCTCACCTGCGCGATGCCGGCCCCCATCGTCCCGAGGCCGACGACTCCTACTCTCCGAATCTCCACGGCGCGCGATCCTACTTCGCGGCGGCCTCGATCAGCTTCCGTGCAGACCTCCGAACTGCTCCTCGGTGAGCCGGATGTGCGAATGCCGCCAGAGGCTCTGCGGGAAGATCCCTGCCGCCTCGACCGGCGGCGCGCGGTTCAGGTCGGTGACGACCGTGACCGAGCGAATCGGGTAGCTCCAGGCCCATCGGCTGCGCGACGGGTCGTGCTCGGGCTCGCCGACGATGTCCGCGACCCCGTAGATCGCCTGCCAGACGGAGGCAGTAGAGGATCGCACGGTCGCCGGGCTGAACGGACGGCCGCTTCGACGACCCCTGGCTCTGAATTCGCGCTGCGTCGACGCGACGATCGGAGCGGCTTCTCGCCTCGGCCACGAACGAGCAGCCAGTAGGTCACGCCGATCTACACTAGCCCTCATGGCCGTGACCGCCCAGGAGCGCAAGCTGTTGATCGGCGGCGAGTGGATCGAGACCGGCGACTGGGTCGACGTCGCTTCGCCGTACTCCGGCGAGACTCGTCGGCCGCGTCGCGAAGGCGGGAGCGGACGAGACGCGCCGGGCGATCGACGCCGCCGAGGAGGCGATGCGCGAGCCGCTGCCTGCGCACAAGCGCGCCGAGATCCTCGTCCGGGTCGCCGGCTGTCTCGGGCCGCCGCCACGACGAGGTCGCGCGCACGATCTCCGACGAGGCGGGCAAGCCGATGAAGGCCGCACGCGTCGAGGCGAGGCGGGCGATGTCCACCTACACGTTCGCGGCCGTCGAGGCCCGCAAGCTCGCCGGCGAGATGGTGCCGATGGACGCCTCGCAGGCCGGCGAGGGCAAGCTCGCCTTCACGCTGCGGCGGCCGATCGGCGTCGTCGGCGCGATCTCGCCCTTCAACTTCCCGCTCAACCTCGTCGCACACAAGCTCGCGCCGGCGCTCGCGGCCGGCTGCGCAGTCGTGCTGAAGCCCGCGAGCCAGACGCCGCTCTCGGCGCTGCTGCTCGCCGAGCTCGAGACCGAGGCCGGTCTTCCACCCGGCTGGCTGAACGTCCTCGTCGGCCCTGCGCTCGGAGATCGGTGACGTGCTTGATCGAGGACGAGCGCGTCAAGGCGCTCACCTTCACCGGCTCGGGAGCGGTCGGCTGGAAGCTGGCCGAGCGCGCGCCCAAGAAGCGGGTCAAGCTCGAGCTCGGCAACGCGACGCCCGTGATCATCGCCGAGGACGCCGACATCGACGACGGCGGCGCAGGCGATGGCCGCCAATGCATTCTCGTTTGCGGGCCAGAGCTGCATCTCCGTCCAACGGATCTAGCGTCGAGGCGCCCGCGTACGATCGACTTCCTCGAACGCTTCCTGCCCAGGGTCGAAGAGCTGAGGCTGGGCGATCCCGCCGACGAGGAGACCGACGTCGGGCCGGTGATCGACGAGGACGCGCGCGAGCGGATCCTCGAGTGGATCGAAGAGGCCCGGGCGGGCGGGGCGCGCGGTGCTCACCGGTGGAGAGCTCGACGGAGAGCTGATCCGGCCGACAGTGATCGCCGACGCAGGCCCCGAGCTCAAGGTGAGCTGCGATGAGGTCTTCGGCCCGGTCTGCACCGTCAACTCGGTCGGCTCGCTGGACGAGGCGATCGAGCTCGCCAACGGCACGCGCTACGGCCTCCAGGCCGGGATCTTCACGACCAAGCTCGAGACCGCGCTTGCGGGCCGCCCAGGAGCTCGAATTCGGCGGCGTCATCGTCAACGAGGCACCCACGTTCCGGGCCGACCAGATGCCCTACGGCGGCGTCAAGGATTCCGGCAACACGCGCGAAGGCCCGGCCTACGCCGTGCGCGAGCTGACGGAGGACCGCCTGGTCGTCATCGACCTCCAGTTTCGGCACCAGAAACGCCCGCACACCTTGCTAAAGTCGGCGCCCGTGCCGCGATTTCCCTGCCTGGACGCCGCCGGCGGCAGCGCGGCCAGACGGAGCCTTCCGGACGCGGCGCCGCAGCGTCCGATTCGGCGCGCGAGCTCTCCCGGCGCGTTGCGGCGGGAGCGCAAGGCGATCCTGAAGGCCCGGAGGAGCTCCTTCGAGATCTCGGCGGCCTCGCGATGGAGATGTACCGGCGAGAACAGTTTCGCGAAGACCTCTTGAGCGAGCATGCGCGAGATATCGCCAACCTCGAGGCGCGCCTGCACGAGCTCGATTCGATGCTGGCCGCCGCCGCGGCGGGGCGGCGCACGACGGCAAGCCGCTGCGAGTGCGGCGCGCCGATCATCTGGGGTCGCACTTCTGCGCGAACTGCGGACGCCCTGTCGGTGAACAGGCTGTCGTCACCTGCACGCAGTGCGGTCATCCGCTGCCGGCTGACGCCGGGTTCTGCCCGAGCTGCGGCAAACCAGCCGAGCGGCCCGCCAACGGCGACGGCGAGCGTGAGCCTCGACGCAACCGTGATCAGGCCGGCCGGGGTCGGCGCCGAGGAAGGACGCCCGAAGCCCGACCGCTGGGAGGAGTAGGCGGTGACGGTCTCGCCTCCCCGCGATGGCGAACCTCCCGTCGAGGAGCCGCAGAGTGTCCAGCCAACGAACCGGCCGCCCTGTCCGCGTTGCGGGACGCCGCACGAGCCAAACCAGGAGTACTGCCTCGAATGCGGCCTCCGGCTTCCTGTCGAGGCAAACGGGCTTGTCCCGCGGCTCGGCCGGGCCTGGCGACGGCAGCTCGGTTGGTATCCAGGCGACTGGGTCTGGCCGTCGCTGCTCGCGCTGCTGATTGCGGCACTCGCAGGCATCGGCGCCGCCGCGTTCGTGTCACAGGATCAGAAGCGCGCCGACTACGTGACGGGAACGAGCCCCTTCGGGGCGCCCCCTTCGACGATCCCTCCGCCGCCGCGAGCGCACCGTGACGACGCCCACGGTCCCGCTGACGCAAACAGGCACCGCAACCCACGCCCCCGAACAGATCCCTGCGCCGGCCCCGGTTCTGAAAGAGTGGCCCGCGGGCAAGAGCGGCTGGACCGTCGTGCTCGCCTCCCTGCCCACCGCGAACGGGCGCGAATTCGCGCTCGCGCAGGCGCGCGCCGCCGAGCACAGCGGCCTCCAGGCCGTCGGGATCATCGACTCCTCGAAGTACGCAAGCCTCCACCCGGGCTACTACGTGCTCTTCAGCGGCGTCCATACCTCGCTCGACGACGCAAACACCGCGCCGCCACGACAGCCCAGTCGCACGGGTACAGGCGGGCATACCCCACACGGATCACGCCCTAGCCCAAACGGATCACCCCTAGCGCGTTTTCCCACAAGAAAACTCCGGCCCGGACTTTGTGACAAGCCGGAAACCGTTTAAGCTGTTCCACTGGTCGGAGAAGCCGATGGAGGATTAATCGGTACTTAACAAAGCTTTGCGGGGATTAATAGGCTGACGGGATACTGATTTCGACGAGCGAATGCGTGCAAATCCAGGCCTGTATGTATCAGTATTCGCGGGCGATCTATCGCTCGATCAAGGATCTCGTCGACCCCTACGTCGACCCCGAGACCCGCATCGAATACCGCCGTCAGGTGCTCGATGCTTGCGAGCAGACGATGGAGCGGCTCGCGACCGACCCGCTCTACTTCGCGAAGCCCGAGCGGGCCCTCTTCCAGGACATCCGGCGCTACTTCCCGATCACCGCGCAGGCGCAGGTCGCCTGGGCGGTGAGCGAGGGAGTCGCCGCCGCCGTCGCGTTCATCGAGTCGCAGATCGAGGCAGGGCGCCTTCGACGGCGGTATCTCGCGCTGCCGCGCGACGACGCGCAAGGGCAAGCCGTGCCAGCGCACGCCACTGCCCGACCGCGACTACTGCCCGTCGCACCAGCATCTCGAGACGCGGTCACGCGTCGCCGCCTAGGTTCCGGCGCGGCCTTCAACGGCGTCGCAAGCGACGCCTCGGCCGCGACGACCCGGCTGATCTCCGGAATGAGACTTGCCGCTCGGGCCGGGTTTAGCGGCCGCGCCGCGCATGTCGGCGCGGTCCTCTTAACGGCGTCGCAAGCGACCGCCGCGACGACGCGGCTGATCTCCGGAATGAGACTTGCCGCTCCGGCCGGGTTTAGCGGCCGCGCCGCGCAGGTCGGCGCGGCCTTTAACGGCGTCGCAAGCGACGCCTCGGCGAGTTTTCCACAGGCGTCACCCGCTAGTCTCGCGGGGTCTTGTCTCACGACACCGACAAGCTGATCCGGCAGCTCTCGCTCGTCGCCTTCCTGATGGCGGAGCGGCGGCGCGGTCACGGCGCGCGACATCAAGGGGAACGTCGAGGGCTACCAGGAGATGTCGGACGAGGCGTTCGCGCGCCGCTTCTATTCCGACCGGGCCGAGCTGATCGCGCCTCGGCGTGCCGCTGCACTCCCAGCGCGACGAGTACACCGGCGAGGAGCTGTACACGATGCGCTCGGAGCGCCTACTTCCTCCCGCCAGCTCGATCTCGACGACGACGAGCTGGCCGCCCTCGCAGACGGCGCTCTACCTGCTCGAGGGCAAGTTCGCCTACGCCGAGCCGCTCCGGCTCGCGCTGCAGAACCTCGCCCTCGGCCGGCCCGGGATTCGCGCGAGGCGCCGACCGACACCGGCCCTTCGCGTCGAGGTGCTCGACCCCGAGTACTCCGCCGAGCTCGCGGGACGTCTCGGAAAGCTCGAGGGCGCGATCTCGAAGCAGCGCACGGTCAAGTTCAACTACTGGTCGATCTCGCGCGACTGGAGGAGGAGCGGTCGCTCAACCCGTATGCGCTGTTTCAGGACAACGGCGCCTGGTACGTCGTCGGCCAGGACCTCGTCCGGGAGGACATCCGCACCTTCCGGGTCTCGCGGATCCGTGGCGACATCCGCTTCGCGACTCGCCGGGAGCGCGATTTCCGCCTGCCCGCGGAGTTCGACATCGAGCCGTACCGCGACCGCCCGCCCTGGCAGATCGGCGATCTGACCGGCGAGGCGCAAGATCGAGGTGGGCGGCGACACCGCCTGGTGGGTCGAACGGACGTACGGGGAGCACGGCCACGTGGACGACGGCGTCTTCGTGACCGGGTACTCGAGTCCGGGGCAGCTCGCCTCCTGGATCGTCCGCCAGGACGGGCGCGCTTCACCCGCCGCGCCTCCGAGCTGAGACGGGAGGTCGCACGCGCCCTGCGGCTCGTCCGCGACCGCCACGAGGGCGCGCCGGCGGAGCTCGCGGCCGAGGCCAAACCGCGAGCGAGCAGGAAGAGCCCGAGCGGGTCGCCGGGCCGGTCGCGCCGGAGCGGTTTGCGGTGCTGCAGGCGCTGCTCGCCTACCTGCTCGATCGCTGCGGCGAGGAGCAACGAAGCCGTCGTCGACGCCTCCGACCTGATCGAGCGCTTTCAGATCCCGCCGGACGAGCCTCGAGGAGCATCTGTCGCTGCTCAACCTCGTCAACTTCGGCGGCGGCTGCTACGCGATCTACGCGGAGCTGTCCAACGGGACAGGTGCGCGTCGACAAGGAGCTCTTCGGCGACACGTTCCGCGCTCGCGCCTCGGCTGACGCCGCTCGGAGGCGCGCGCGATCCGCCTCGCGCTCGGAGTTCGTCGGCCCGATGATCGCCGCCGAGCGCGCACCGCCGCTCGACCGCGTCCGCAAGAAGCTCGAGGAGACGTTCGGCGAGTTCGATCTCGGCAGACGCCGCAGCCGCACATCGGCGAGGACAGAGGAGGGCCTCGTCGCGACGTTGACCGAGGGAATCCGCGCAGCGCCGGCTGATCGAGCTCGATTACCTCAAGGAGGGCGAGGAGTCGACCCTCGAGCGACCTGGTCGAGCCGTACTCGATCGAGCGGCGGCTCCCTACTGGTACGTGCACACCTGGGACCGAACCCGCGACGGACGAGCGCTCCTTCCGGCTCGACCGGATGCGGAGCGCCCGAATGCTCGCCGACGACTTCGAGCCACGCGAGGGCTTCGAGCCTCGTGGCCTGCGCGACGCCAGATCGGTCCAGATCTGGTACTCGCCCGAGGTCGCGCGCTGGCGCGCTCGAACGTGGACGGCCCGCCTGCTGAAGCGACGGCTCGGCGATCGAAGAGGTCGCAGTCGGCGGCGAGGACTGGCTGATCGGCGAGATCCTCTCGTTCCGCGGCGAGGCCGTGGTGCGCGAGCCGAAGGAGCTGCGCGCGCGGATCGCCGATCGAGCGCGCAAGCTCCAGGCCGAGCTGGGGCTGACCCGCGTCCGCGTCCCGTCAGCGCGCTGAGTCGAACCGGGAGGCTCAGCGTGAAGGTCGCGCCGGCATCAGGCCCCCGACGAGACTTCGAGCACCTCTCCGTGCGCCTCCACGATCGAGCGCGATGCGATGTAGAGGCCGAGGCACGCGTGCTCGGGCGGCGCCCGGAGAACCGGCGGTCTGTGCCCGCGTCCGAACTTCCGAAGATCAAGCCGCTGCTGCGTCGAGAGATCACCCGCGCTCGCGGTCGGAGGAGCGGCGCGGCGATCCGCACGCGAGCCGAGCTCGCCGAACTCGCGCAACTCGGCGCTGCGCCCTCGGTCATGCCTCGCGCGTAGGCCGTGTTTTGCGCGAACTTGACCGCGTCGTCGAGCAGGCTTCGCTCACGCACCTGCTGCAGCGCGGGCGCGTCTGCGGTCACCCGTCACGGACGGGAGTTCGCTAGCTGATGCGTTCCGCGACCACGCGACCATCGCCATCCTGTGTCGAGCGACGAGGCCGCGCGACCGAATGCCCGACACAATTGCGCCGAGATCGTGAGCGTCAGCCGAAACGCGTAGGTGCAGCGTGTCGCCGCCTCGAGTTCCGCGACGGTGTCCACTCGCCGCAGCATCGGCCTGACGACCTGCGCCGCCGAGGTCGCGTCCAGTTTCGCTGTTGATCGATCGGGCGCAGAACAGCGATCATCGCTGGTCGGGTCAGCAGACCTCGCCAAGACGCTGCGTCCGCAGCCGTCGGGCTGATTGCGAATCTCGACACGCCAGACGCACCCAGGCGATCCAGCGCTCGGTCTCGCGAAGCCGGTCGAGGTCCGGAGTCATCCGGGCTGCCGCCTGTTCGTTCTGCAAGCGCAATGCGGGCGTTTCGCTGCAGGAAGCGTCCGTCGTTCCTCGGTACGTAGAGGCGGGCATAACGCCGGCGAAGCTCGGAGGGGTCGGAGTCGAGCCAGTCGGACGAGATCAACGTGCGGTTCCGCGTTCGTGGGGAGTGGTTGGCCTGCGCGACGCTTCTCGATGCCGCGGTTCCACGGGCAGACGTCCTGGCAGATGTCGCAGCCGTAGACCTGGGCGCCGAGCGCTTCGCGGTAGGCCTCGGGCGATCGTCGGCCGACTGCGTCCAGTACGAGAGGCAGCTGCGTCGCGTCAAGCGTGCCCGGCTCGTCGAGCGCGCCCGTGGGGCACGCCTCGATGCAGAGCGTGCAGGAGCCGCAGTCGAGCGTCGAGCGGCGGCGTCGCTCGAGCTCCGCGTCGGTGACGAGCGTGCCGAGCACGACCCAGGAGCCGAAACGGCGCGTGATCAGCATCGTGTTCTTGCCGTAGAAGCCGACGCCGGAGCGCGCCGCCGCCTCGCGGTCGACGTGCTGGTTCTCGTCGACGAGCACGCGGTAGTCGCCGCCGAGCCGCCGGCCGAGCTCGTCGAGCTTCCCGCGGAGCTCGGCGTAGGCGTCGTACCAGGTGTAGCGCGGCAGGCGCCCGTGACCCGGCGGCAGTTCCGGCTCGTCTGCGTAATAGCAGAGCGCAGCCGAAACGACGGTGCGCGCGTTCGGGAGCAGCTGCTCGGGATGGCAAGAGACCTCGGGCTGCGCCATCGTGAAACGCATGTCGGCGAAGAGGCCGCGCGCGCGCCGCTCGCGGATGTGGCGCTCGGTCTCTTCGTAGGGCCCAGCAGCCGCCGCGCCGACGACGTCGATGCCGAGCTCATCCGCCAGGCTGCTCCAGCTCAGCAGCGTTCATAGGGAAGATTGTGCCCGGTGAAGGCGATCAGGATTCACGAGGACGGCGGTCCGGAGGTGCTGCGCTACGAGGACGCGCCCGATCCTACGCCCGGGGAGGGCGAAGTCCTCGTCCGGCTCGGGCGGCCGCGCTGAATCGCATCGACCTCTGGATCCGCAGCGGACGACCTCGGTGCCGAAGCCGAGGATCCTCGGCTCGGACGGCGCCGGCGAGCGCGTCGACACGCGGCGAGCGCGTCGTGATCAACCCGGGCCTCGACGACGGCCGGCTGATCGTCGGCGAGCACACGGACGGCACGGACGCGGAGCTGATCGCCGTGCCCGAGGCGTACGTCGTTCCTATTCCCGGACGAGCTCGCGTTCGAGGAGGCGGCGGCGTTCCCGCTGGTGTTCGAGACGGCCTACCGGATGCTCGTGACGAAGGCGCAGCTCCTCGAGGGCGAGTGGGTCCTGCGTCTGGGGATCGGCGGCGGCGTCGCAACGGCCTCGCTCGCGATCGCGAAGGCGCTCGGGGCGCGGGCGCTCGTGACCTCGTCGAGCGATGCGAAGCTCGAGCGGGCGCGCGAGCTCGGCGCCGACGCCGCCGTCAACCACGCGAGCGGCGACGTTGCGGAAGCGGTGAAGCGAGGCGACCGGCGGAGTCGGGCGTCGACGTCGTCGCTCGAGCACGTCGGCGAGGCGACGTGGAGGACGTCGCTCGGCGGTCGTCGCGACCGGGCGGCCGCGTGGTCGTTCTGCGGCGCCACGAGCGGGCCGAACCCGCCGGCGCAGCTCCACCGCGTCTGGTGGAAGCAGCTGACGATCTACGGCTCGACGATGGGCACCCGCGAGGACTTCGCGGGCGCGTTCGAGCTGGTGAAGAGTCTGGCCGTGCGGGGCCGGTCATCGATCAGGTCTTCCCGCTCGCCGAAGCGCGAGCCGCCCACGAGCGCATGGAGCGCGGCGACCAGTTCGGCAAGATCGTGCTCCGGATCGGCGACTAGCGAGGGACTGATCCCGCGATCTGTCCCTGAAGGGTTCTCGGGGCGGAAGCGTTTCAGGGATCGACCCGGCAGGGGGTCTGTGTCCCTAAAGCGGTTCTCGGCCGAGCGTTTCAGGGACAGTCCCCTGTCTGGGACAGTCCCTAGCCGAAGCCGAGAATGAAGCTCTCAGGCCGAGAGGCGTTTCAGGGACAGTCCCCGTTCGGGGACAGTCCCTAGCCGAAGCCGAGAATGAACTTCGCGTCGTCGGACATCTTCTCCGGCGACCACGGCGGGTCCCAGGTCAGCTCGACCTCGACGTCCTCGACCTCGGGCATCGAGCGCGCGATCTGGTCGATGTTCTCCTGGATCATCGGCCCGACCGGGCAGCCCATCGAGGTCAGCGCTGTGGATCACCTTGACCTTCGGCCCCTCGACCTCGACGTCGGTAGAGCAGGCCGAGCTCGACGATGTCCATCCCGAGCTCGGGATCCTCGACCGCGCGGAGCGCGTCGACGACTTGTTCCTTGCGTAGGCATCAGAACCAGCCTAGCCCAGAAGCCGCACTTCCTCGCGGCGCTCGCGGGCGAAGAAGTGGATGCCGTCGACGAAGCGAACCCAGTTGCAGCGCGTGCACATGACGAGCGAGTGCGTGCGCGCGCTGTCGGCGAGGAAGCGGACGCCGCGCAGCAGGTCGCCGTTCGAGACGCCGGTCGCGGCGACGATCACCTCGCCCGGCGCGAGATCGTCGATCGTGAAGATCTGCTCGAGTCGTCCTCGATCCCGTGCTCGCGCGCCTCCTCGATCTCCGCTGCGCGTCGTCGGCCAGAGCTGAGCCTGCAGCTCGCCGCCGAGACAGCGCAGCGCGGCCGCCGCCAGCACGGCCTGCCGCGTGCCGCCGATTCCGATCGCGAGGTGGTCGTTCGTGCCGCGGATCGCCGCCGAGATCGACGCGGTCACGTCTCCGTCCTGGATCAGCTTGATCCGCGCGCCCGCGGCGCGGATCTCCTCGATCAGGTCGTGGTGGCGCGGCCGGTCGAGGACGATCGTCGTGACGTCGTTGACGCATGCGCCCGAAGGCCTCGGCGATCGCCGCGGATGTTCTCGGCGACCGGGCGATGCAGGTCGATCGCGCCGCGGGCCCGCGGGCCGACCGCCATCTTGCGCATGTACATGTCGGGCAAGGTCTGGAGCGAGCCCGGGCTCGCCGACCGCGATCATCGACATCGCGCCTCCCCGCCCCGCGCGACCACACCGCGTCCTTCCAGCGGGTCGAGCGCCAGATCGACCTGCTCGCCGCCGGCTCCCACGCGCTGTCCCCGCGCGAGCTGGTCTCGTCCTCGTCCGAACCGGTGCCGATCACGACGTGACCGTCGACCGGTAGGTGCTCGAGCGCGGACCGCATCGCCGTCCGCGGAGTCGCGCTCGGCGTCCTCCTGGTCGGCCCGCCCCAGCCAGCGCGCCCCGCCAGCGCCGCTCGCTCCGTCGCCCGCGCGTAGCTCTCACAGAGGCAGAAGCGCACTCGATCGAGTGCCGAGCCCTCGCGCTGCCGGATCGATGCGGTCTCCGTCATCCGACTCTCTCGAACTGCTCGGCGCTCTCGAGCACGAGCTCCATTGCCTGCGCGATCGCCAGCCTCGATGTTGCTGTTCTCGATCACGGGCACGCCGTGCCTTCTCGCGCCCGCCCGACGATGTAGTCCTGATCTCGCGAATGTCGTCCGAAGCGAGTCGAGATACCGCTCGAACGGACGCGCGCTGCCTCGAGGCGGAATCGCGCAGCCAGAAGTGGCTCGCGTGCGCCTCGACGTCGTCGATCGCGAGCACGAACTGGACGACGAGCGCGCCTTCGATGTCGGCCGAGACCATGCCGGGCACGAGATGGACGCCCTCGAGCACCATCGACCAGCCCTCCTGCATGACGCGCGTTCGATCGCGGCTCGCACGCCGACGAGCACGTTGCGGGTCTGGGCAAGGAAGCCGTCGCAGGACTCGATCCTCGTCGTCCTCGTCCTGCGAGGCCCCCGCCTCGAAGCTGGAGTAGTGGATTGCCGGCATGAAGTCCTGCGAGAAGAAGGCGCGCATCGTCTGGCGGACGAAGTCGGTGGAGGTGACGCGCGTGATGCCGAGCCGGTAGGCGATCTCGGTTGCGACGGTGGACTTGCCGGTACCGGTCGCGCCGCCGATCAGCAGGACGACGGGCAGGTCGAGGTCGTCGAGGCGGCCGAAGAGGCGCAGCCGCCTGATCACCTGGGCGCCCTCTTCTTCCCCACATCCCGACCGCCAGCTCCTGCAGCCGTTCGAGCGAGGAGGCGCGGCTTCCCGCGGCGGCCAGATCGGCCTCGGCCGTCAGGGCGAGCTCGTACGCCTTCTCGGCCGGCACGCCGGTCGCGATCACGGCCCGTGCGAGCAGGCCCTTCGAGAAGGGCAGGCCGTCCTCGCCGCCGAGCGGCAGCGGCTCGCGGTGGCGCTTCTCGGTCACGTTCCGACCGCCGCGCGTTCCACTCTGAGCGAGGGGCCAGCAGCGCCGGGTCGAGCTCCGGCTGCCCCGGACAGTGGACGAGGTCGTTCGCGGCGAGGACGATCTCGACGCCGCGCTTCGCACCGGCTTCGGCGACCACGTCGATTCCGGCCGCTTTGATCTCCGTCAGGTAGACGTCCGCGTCGACGGTCTCCAGCTCACGCTGGAGCGCCGGCCGGTCGGCGAGGTTCCCAGAGACGTGGATGACCTCCGCCCCGTACTCCGCCCAGATCCGCGGCGAGCCGCCTCGTGCGGCCGAGGGCGCGGCGGTCGTGAAGTACGCCACGCGCTTGCCGTCGATCGACGCGAGCGGCCGCGGCCGGAAGCCGACTGCAATCACGGTGACATCGGGTTTCACCTCGCGGATCGCGTCCGCGAGCGCCTCGTGCGGGTCGACGCATCCGCCATCGTCACGAGCACGAGGTCGGCGAGCAGGATGCGGTACGCGTTCAGGTAGCCGGTCACGAGGGCCGGTGGGTCGAAGGTGCTCGTGACGAGCACGCGCTTGCCGGTCGCGACCGGCGGAATCGCCGCGCCGCTGCCGTCGAAGACGACGAAGCTCCGGCCCCCCGGTGCAACGCCAGCTCTGCCCCGGCTTGAACGTTCGAGGTTGCAACGGCCCCAGCCAGCCCACCGCCGCAGCGCCGGCAGCCGATCGTGACGACGCCGGCGACGGCGGCGATCTCGAGATAGTCGGACGCCGCGTGACTGCCTGCGCGCGAGAGCGCCAGCAGCTCGTCGAGGCTCGGCGGCGACCTCGGCGACCTCGGGCGTCGCCGGCCCGCCCCGGCCCATCGCCACCGCAATGACATCGCGATCGCGCGAGAGCAGCCGCCCGATGTGCGCAGACACAGCGGTCTTGCCGACGCGCTTGCCGGTCGCGAACACCGCCAGCGAGGGCAGCGGGAACGGCTTCGAGCTCGGGCGGCTCGAACCGAAAGTCCGCCCCCGCGTATGGCGATCCCGGCCGCGAGCACACGGCTCGGCAACCCGGAACCGCGCCGCGCGGCCCCAGCACGGGCTCGTCCGACAGATCGAGCACGAGCTCCGGCTCCAGCTCGCGCAGACGCCTCCTCGAGCTCGTCGTAGAGCCGGGACGCCGTAGTCGGAGTCGCCGCGGCAGCTTCTCCGTCCCACCGGCCATGCAGCGCGCCGACGAACTCGTACGGAAGCTCGGCCAGCGCGTCCCGCACCGTCGAGCGCATAGTGCTCGCCGTCGATCACGGCCACGCGTTCTCACCGCGACGAGGTCACCTCGCCCTCGATTCGCGTCGGTGTACTTCTCGAACGCAGCGTGTCTCGGTCGAGAACTGGATGATCCGCTCCTGCCCGTGGAACGGGTACTTGCGCCAGACGTCGACGTGGCGGTCGGTGATCTCGATCAGGTTGTAACAGGGGCGCGTCCTGCCGCGGAGGCGCTGCGAGCGAGACCGTGCCGGCGTTGATCGACGAACAGGTTCTCGAGCCGCCACGCGTAGGGGACGTGCTTGTGGCCGGACAGGACGAGGTCGACCCCGGACGCTGCAGGCACTCGATCGCGTCGCCCGCGTCGTAGACGATGTTGCGCTCGCGACCGGTGCCCGGCACGGGCAGCAGGTGGTGGTGCAGGACGAAGATCCGCAGGTCGGCGTCGCCCTCGGCGAACTGCTCCTCGATCCAGCGAGTAGCGGCCGCGGCCGATCTGGCCGTGGTCGAGGTCCGGCTCGGTCGAGTCGACCGCGACGATCGTGACGCCGCTCACGCTGGACGACCGGGTTGCGTGCGCCGAACAGCTCCTCGAAGTGGACGTAGCCGACGTTGCGCGAGTCGTGGTTGCCCGGGATGACGACCACGGCGTCGCACTCGAGCCGGTCGAGGTACGCCTTCGCCTGCACGCGTACTCCTGCTTGAAGCCGAACGCCGTCAGGTCACCCGAGCAGACGACGATGTCCGGCTCGCAGGTCGTTGATCTCGTTGATCGCCCGCTCCAGCAGGCTCGGGCACGAAATGCACCTCGCCGCAGTGGATGTCGGAGATGTGGGCGATCTTCATCGCCGGAAGTGTAGGGCTGCGCGTCCAGCGCGGCATCCGCTCTCGTTGCTACTTTCGGTCGAGTGGCGGCCGAGCCAGCCCGAAGCGCGGAGACACCCCGCTTCGCGAACGACGCGGAGCGCGAATGTGCCCGTCTGCTGGACTTTTACGGGGTTCCGTGGGAGTACGAACCTCGAACCTTCGCGCTCGAAGAAGCCGAGGACGGCCGCGTCACGCGTGGCGTTCACGCCCGACTTCTACCTGCCGGAGCAGTGACCTCTACGTCGAGGTCACGGTGATGAAGCAGGCGCTCGTCACCCGAAAGAACCGCAAGTTGCGCAAACTCCGTGAGCGCTACCCGGACATCCGGATCAAGCTCTTCTACCGGCGCGACATCGAGCGCCTGGCCCAGAGATTCAGGCTCGACCTCGCCTCGCTAGCCGACGACCTGCGCGTCGGCGAGACCTACCTCTCCGCCGAGGAGATCCAGAGGCGCGTCGGCGAAATGGGGCCCAGATCGCCGCCGACTACGCCGGCCTCGACCTCCCGCTGGTCGCGCCGCTCAAAGGTTCCTTGTTCTTCCTCGCCGACCTCTCGCGAGCGATCCCGTCGCTCCACGAACTCGATTTCGTCGAGCCTCGCCGGCTATAACGGCGCCGTCCCGGGGGGCACGAGCGGGTGAGGCTGCTGAAGCGACCTGAACGGTCCGATCGATGGCCGCCACGTGCTCGTCGTCGAGGACGTCGTCGACACCGGCTTGACGCTGAACTACCTGCGCAAGCTGCTGACGCTTCGTCGGCCGGCCTCCCTCTCGATCGCGACGCTGCTCGACCGTCCCTACCGGCGGCTCGTCGACGATCTCCCGTCCGGTACATCGGCTTCGTCGTCCCGGACGAGTACTTCGTCGGCTACGGCTTCGATCTCGACGAGCGCCACCGCAACCTGCCGGAGCTGCGCGTGGCGAAGTTTAGGCGCACCTAACTCTCTCGCTAGACTCAGCTTGATGAACGCCACGGCGCGCACCGCGTACGACGCCGGCCGCGTGTTGCGAGGTGAGCGCCGCGGCAGCTTCCGCATCCTCCCTTTCCTCGGCCCCGCGTTCGTCGCCTGCGTCGCCTACATCGACCCGGGCAACTTCGCCACGAACATCGCCGGCGGCTCGAAGTTCGGCTACACGCTGGTCTGGGTGATCGTCGCCGCGAACCTGATGGCGATGCTGATCCAGACCCTGCTCGGCGAAGCTCGGGATCGCCACCGGCCACAACCTGCCCGAGGTCTGCCGCGAGCAGTTCTCCCGGCGGACGTCCTTCGCGCTCTGGATCCAGGCCGAGTTGATCGCGATGGCGACCGACCTCGCGGAGTTCCTCGGCGCGGCGCTCGGCTTTCACTCTGCTGCTCGGGATTGAGCTCTTCCCGGCAGCGATCCTCACCGCGATCGCCGCCTTCCTGATCCTCGGTCTGCAGCGATTCGGCTTCCGGCCGTTCGAGGCGGTGATCGCCGCGATCGTCGGCATGATCGGCGTCTGCTACCTCGGTGAGCTCTTCTATGCGAAGCCTCCGCTCGGCACCGTCGCCAAGCACGCGTTCGTGCCCCAGTTCGCGGGCAGCGAGTCCGTCCTGCTGGCGGTCGGAATCCTCGGCGCGACCGTGATGCCGCACGTGATCTACCTGCACTCGGCGCTGCTGCAGGATCGGGTGCTGCCGAAGTCGGAGGAGCAGGCGCGGCGCCTCTTCCGGTTCACGCGCATCGACGTCGTGATCGCGATGACGCTCGCTGGGCTGATCAACATCGCGATGCTCGTCGTCGCCGCGAGCACGTCTTTTCGAGAGCGGCCTCACGAACGTCGCTTCGCTCGAGACCGCGCACAAGACGCTGTCCGGGCTGCTCGGCGGCTACTCGAGCACGCTCTTTGCCCTGGCACTGCTCGGCTCGGGCCTCTCGAGCTCGACGGTCGGCACGCTCGCCGGACAGGTGGTGATGCAGGGGTTCATCCGCCGCCGGATCCCGCGTCTGGGTGCGCCGGCTGGTGACGATGCTGCCGGCGCTGATCGTGATCGGGATCGGCGCTCGACCCTCGCGAACGCTCGTGCTCAGCCAGGTCGTGCTCTCGTTCGGGATCCCTTCGCACTCGATCCCGCTCGTGATGTTCACCTCCAAACGCGAGATCATGGGCGGGCTCGTCAATCACCGGGTGACCACGATCGTGGCGACGATCGTCGCCGCTCTGATCTCGGGCCTGAACATCTTCCTTGCTCTACCAGACATTCTTTTAGGCGCTCACGGAGAGCCGCCGCTCGCCGGCGAAGCCGGGCTTGCCCCGGCGAGAGTCGAGGCACCGCCTGCAATGTCGCGGCAAAGAGCAGGGCTCTGGGGGAAACATGGTTTCCCATGCTCACTAGAGGTAGCCGAGCGGGTCGACCGGCGTCCCGTTCACGCGCACTTCGAAGTGGAGGTGCGGCCCGAAGCAGTGGCCGGTACAGCCCACGTAGCCGATCACCTGTCCCTGCGTGACGGCCTGCCCGTTCGAGACACGCGATGCTGGACTGGTGCGCATAGCCCGTCGAGATGCCGCGGCCGTGGTCGATGAAGACGAGATTGCCGTACCCGTCCATCCAACCGGCATAGATGACCTGGCCCGATGCGGCGGCGTGGATCGGCGTGCCGTAGGCGACCCCGATGTCGATGCCGGTGTGCATCCGGCCCCAGCGCATCCCGAACGGGCTTGTGACCGGGCCGCTGACCGGCCAGATGAATCCGCTCGACGATCTCGAGGCCGGCGGGCTGTAGGACGAAGCCGACTGGGCCGCCTGGATCTGCGCGCCGAGAGAGGCGCTCACCCGCTCGAGTGCCTGTGCCTCGCTGACCTCCTGGCGCTCGCTCGCTCTGATCTTGCTGAGGCTGACCCGTTTCGTCGAGCGAGCGGCGACGAGCTCACGCCGGTTCGACACCAGCTGCTCGCGGACTGCGCGCACCTGCTCGGTACGGGCCTGACGGCCTGCGTCGCGGCGGCGACGACCCTGCGGAGCTTCCGCGTTTCCGCTCGCGCCGCTCGCGCCGCGTCCTTCGCGTGGCCGACGCTCGTCGCGATTCGCTCGTCCGCCGCCCCGACCTGGTTGACGTAGTCGAGCCCGTCGACCAAGTCGGAGAGGGTGCTGGCGCCGAGGATCACGTCGACCGAGTCGACGTCGCCCTGCTCGTAGACCTCGACGAGCCTGGCGTTCAGGCGTGCCAGCGCGAGCGAATACTCACGCCGGAGAAAGAGGTACCGCTTCGTCTCCGAGCCGGTAGAGGGCCGTCAGGCGATCGAGCTTGCGCCGGTGCAGCGCCAGGTCGTTCTCGAGCGTCGCCAAGCGAGCAGAGACGTCGCCGACGCGGCCTGCGAGGCTCTGGATCTGTGAACTGACCGAGTCGATCTGGGCCGAGAGTTGCGCGCTGCGCCTGCCGCTGCGCCGCGGCGATGCGAGCGTGCAGCGCCGACAGCCGGGCGTCGACGGAATGCTTGCGGCCGTAAACGTCTCCGGACGCCGGCGCCGCGATGACAGCCGCGAGGACCGCCAGCGCCACCAGGGTTGTACGCCTCATCTCCGGAGCTTTCGCGAAGCCTCCGGGCGTCCCTGCCCGGTTTCTACCCTCAGCTGGGCTGCTCGGGTTGTGGAGGCGAGGGTTCCGGCGAGGGCACGGGCATCGGCGGCTCCGAGGGAACCGGCGACGGCTCGGGGACGGTGACGGGTTGCGGCGGCTCGGACGGAAACGGCATCGGCTCGGGCACGTCCGGTGGCTCGACCACCTCGGTCGGCCGGACCTGGAGCTGCGCGCGCTGAATGCGCTCGTTCGCTGCCGCTGCCACTCTCGTCATCTCCCCTCCTTGTCGGCGAGCGCCTGATCGAGCCTCGCTCATCCGCTTGCGGCCGGCTTCGACCTCGTCTTCGGCGCCCCCGTACACAGCCTCGCCGAGAGCACGGGCAGCCTCGGTGCGCTCGGCGGCGAGCTCTGAGAGCTCGTGACGCAGCCGGAAGAGCTCCTTCCGTGCGGCGGAGTGAACGCTGACGGCCTCGACCGCGAACCCGGTTCGGTCCCGGGCCGTCGCGAAGACGCGGCGGCTCACCCTCGCGACCGCGTTTTCGGGCAGCCGCTTGACGCTGTGACGAAGAGCACCGAGAAGAGCGCGGCGGCGGCGAGCAGCAGCGCCCCGCGATCACCTTGCCGCCCACGAGGACGACGATCGCGGCGGCGAGCGCTGCGACCGCGAGGGCGAACAGCGCGAGCGGCGGCGCGATGCCGAAATACCGCGGAGTCACGGAGACCGTGTGCACAGGGACGCGTCCGGTCTCCTCGGGCGGGATCTCCTCGACGGCGGTGACGTCGTTCTCGACCGAGGTTCGGACGCCGCACTCGGGGCAGAAGCGCCCGTCCTTCGGCAGCCGGGCGCCGCAGTTGGCGCAGTTAGCCACGGGCATGAACCTTCGCTTCGGCTTCGCCCGAGCGCGGCTCTAGGCGCGGAGCGCGTCGGCCGCCCGCCTGCGCAGCGGTCCGACCAACTCGCGGTAGTCCTCATCGGACACCTTGCCGGTGCGATGGTCGAACTCGAGCTCCTTCAGGGGCTGCCAGCGCGCGGTCGCGCTCCTCCGCGAGCTCCAGCCTGCGGCGCTCGAGCTCATCGGCGCTCGCCGAGCCGGTCTTCCGCGGCCGTGATCCCGGGCCGCCGGAGAAACGGCAGCGCGACCACGACGACAGCGGCGACAGCGAGCACAACGCCGAGCGAGAGCCAGACGCTCACGCGCCAAATGCTAGTGGCGGGTCAGGCTTCGGGTGTAGCCGTGGCCCGCCGCGCGGGCACCCGGTAGCCGTGTTCTTCGCAGAGGCTGCCGGGCGAATCTTCGGTCAGCGCGTCGCAGTAGCCCTTCCCGTAGGCGGCGCGCATGAACGCCGCGACGACATCGAGATTCCATTCGTCGATCTCGGCGGCCTCACGCCAGAGGTCGGCGAGGCGGAGGTCGATATCGAGTTCCAGCAGATCGATGCGGCTCGGGCGTTTCGGCATGGAAAAAGCGTAAGAAAAGGGTCGGACGGCACTGACGCTCAGCTAGCGTTGGCCGGATGGGAGCACTCCATTTCGGACCGGCTCGAGTTCCCTCGCGTGAGAGCCCGGAGGCCGCGACCGAGTTGCTCCAGGAGCGCGGCTACACCGCCTGCGAGATCGACTTCGAGGGCAAGTTCTGGATGGACTACCCGTGGGCGGAACGCTTCGGTGAGCTTGCGCGCGAGGCGGGAATCGTGCTCTCCGTCCACGCACCGATTGCGGGCTTCATGGGTCACGTCGAGCGGGATAAGAAGCAGCGCATGGCCGTCGGGATGCTCGACCATTCGGCCGGGATCGCGAAATCGGCCGGCGCCGAGCTCGTCGTCTTTCATCCCGGCTTCCTGCTCGGCCGCGAGCGGGAGGACGCGATCGACTCCGTCGTCGAGCAGCTCGGCGAGCTCCGGGAGCGGCTCGAGGGCAAAGACCGCGCGGTGCCGTTCGGGGTCGAGATCACGGGCCGCGTCCGCGAGCTCGGGACGGCGGAAGACGTGTTCACGATCGCCGCTCGCGACCGGCTGGGTCCGCCCTGTCGTCGATTTCGCCCACCTGCACGCCGTCACCGACGGCGGCTTCACGGAGACCGAGGCTTTCGCCGAGATTCTCGAGGGCGCCGACGACGTGCTCGAGCCCGGCGCGCCCTTCCACGTCCACTTCTCGGACATCGCCTATGCGAACCGAAACGAGACGAAGCACCTGCCGTACGGCGAAGGAACGCTGCGCGCCGAGCCGCTGGGCGAGGCGCTGGCGCGTTTCGAGCGGCCCGCGACAGTGATCAGCGAGTCGCCGGACGAGGCCTCACATCAGGCGATTCGCGCCGCGCTGGAGGCGACTCTGGTGCCCTCGAGCCGCCGTTCGAAGATCTCTGCGCTCGTCCTCGCGGCCGCGGTCACGCAGCAGCTGAGCCAGGGCCTGCAGCGTGTCCCGAGCCGAACGCGCAGTACTCGGTCTCGTCGATGATGCCCACCGCCTCGCGTAGCAGCTTCTCGGCGTCGTCGAAGCGCCCCTGGGCGCTCCGCACGCGGGCGAGACTGGAGCGTGTTGAAGCCCTCGAGGTCATGTCCTGGGGGCCGACCGTGTCGAGAGCCGCCTCTGCGTAGCGCTCGGCCTCGTCCACTTTGCCCTTCTCGAGCAGAACCTCGGCGAGCCGACGCTGCGCCTCGCAAAGGGTGCCGCGGTCCTCGAGCGGCGCGAGCGTCCTGATCGAGTCGCGGCTCAGGCGTTCGGCGCGGTCGAGGTCGCCCTGGTGCCAGGCTACGACCGCGAGGCGGTAGAGGACGCGGCCAAGGGCCGATGCGACTCCGGCCTCCTCGTACAGGGCGCGTGCCTCCTCGAGCTGCCGCTGAGCCTCGTCGTAGTCCTCGCGGTAGATCGCAAAGTCTCCCGAAGCCGCGAGGGCATGTCCCCGCGCGACGATCGAGCCGCTCTGCTCGGCCAACTCGAGCGCGCGCGTAGAGCGGTGCCGCCAGCTCGTACTCCTTCCGCGCGTTGTGCACGCCGGCCAGATCGATGGCGGCCCGGCTCTCGAGATCCCCACGCCCGGCCTCCTGGGCGAGCGCGAGCTGGTCGCGCGCATAGCGTTCGGAATCGGTCAACCGGCCTCGCCACCACGCGCCCGTGTTGAGAACGTGGAGAGCATCGAAGCGCGGCTCGTAGTCGTTGGCGTCCGCCACATCGACGGCGAGCGCCGCAAGCCGGCTCGCCTCGTCCACGTCGGCGTCGCGGTTCAACGCGACCTCGGACAGCGCCGCGAGCGCGCGGGCTTCGCACCAGCGGTCGCCCTCCTCCGCGGCCTCCGCCCGGACACGCTCCATCTCCATCGAGACGGCCGGCAGGTCGCCGAGCCGCCACGCCGCCCGGGCCGCCTGATAGCGGCGCTCCAGGGTCGGTTCCAGCTCGAGCGCGCGCAGCAGCTGCTTGCGAGCAGAGCGATGCGCCTCGCGCGCGAGCGAGCGCCGTCCGGCGGTCTCGAGCGCTTCCGCGGCCTCGTGGGCCAGCTCGGGCGGTGGGCCGCCGTCGAGCTCGGAGATCAGGGCCGCCGCCTGGTCGAGATGGTAGGCGCGGATCTCGAGCAGCTCCTCGCCGGCGCGCTCGCGCAGCCAGTGGGCGAAGCGCTCGTGCAGGTCGGCCCGCGCGGACTTGGAGAGACCCGAATACGCCACCTCGCGGATCAGCACGTGCTTGAAGCGGTAGGCGGTCTCGCCTGAGATCGAGGAACGAACCTCGGGGACGAGGAACTCACGCAGGAGCAGCGTGTCGAGCACCGAGTCGAGCTCCTCGACCTCGGTTGCAAGCTCCTTGATCGCTCCGCCCCAGAACGTCCGGCCGATCACCGATGCGCGCTGGAGCACGGTCTTCTCCTCCGGCGGCAGACGGTCGATGCGGGCAGCGATCAGCGCCTGGAGGGTGTCAGGGATCCGCTCGGCGAACTCAGACAGAGGGCGACCCTCGCACTCGGCCAGCATCCGCACGGTCTCTTCGACGAAGAGGGGTTCCCTCGGTCTTTTCCAGCAACGCCTCGAGGGCGTCGGCGTCGAGGGTCCGTCCGCCGCAAGCGCCTCGACGAGCTGCTCGCTCTCCTCTCGCCCCAGCGGCTCGAGCTCGATCGCAGTCGCCCGGAGCCTGCCGCCGCCCCAGCCGGGGCGGACATCGAGCAGCTCCAGCGCGGGCAAGGCCGATGATCAGAAGCGGTGCGTCACGCACCCACTCTGCGAGATGCTCGATCAGGTCGAGCAACGCGTCCTCGGCCCAGTGGATGTCTTCGAAGGCAAGCACGAGCGGCTGGTTCTCGGCCATCCGCTCGACCCACTCGCGCGCGGCCCAGGCGATCTCCTGCTGACTCCGCTCGCCCTTCACCGCCTCCAGCACGCCGGAGGCGAGCCCGAGCAGGTCGGCGATCGCTTCGTTCTCGCAGGATTCGCGCAGCTTCTCGACCGCCACTTCGAGGCGGGTCGTCGTCGGTGATCCCTGCGGCGGACTTGACCATCTCGGCAAGCGGCCAGTACGTCACGCTTTCGCCGTAGGGCAGCGCGCGGCCGACGAGCACGGTCGCGCCTTCGAGCCCTTCCACGAACTCCTGCGCGAGCCGGCTCTTGCCGACGCCGGGGTCGCCGTAAAGCGTAAACAGGTGAGCTCGGCGATTGCGAACGGCGCGTTCGTACGTGTTCTGCAGCAGTTCGAGCTCGGCCTCGCGCCCGACGAGAGGCGCCGCGACGCCGGCGCGCTTCGGTGCGCCGTCGAGCACCGCCTCGGCGCGCCAGGTCCAGATCCGGTCACCGAAGCCCTTGACGTCGAGCGGACCGACATCCTCAGTCTGCAGCCGCCCACTCGTCAGCCGGTACGCGTGCGGCCCGATCAGTACCTCGCCGGCGCCGGCCGCCTGCTGGAGCCTTGCGGCGAGCGTCGACGGCCTCGCCCGTCGCGAAGGTCGAGTCGGCCTCGTCGACGACGACCTCGCCCGGACTCGACGCCGACGCGGGCCTCGAGCCCTAGCTCGGCGACCGAGTCGAGCATCGCCAGCGCAGCGCGGACCGCGCGCTCGGCGTCGTCCTCGTGGGCCTGCGGAATTCCGAACGCAGCCAGCGACGGCGTCGCCTGCGAACTTCTCGACGATGCCTCCGTGCGTGATCACGGAATGCGAAACCTGCTCGAAGAACTGCGTTACCCGCCGGCGCGCGACCTCCGGGTCGGCACCGGCGACGAGCGCCGTCGAGTCGACCGAGGTCGACGAACAGAACGGTTGCGAGCTTTCGTTCCATGAGCCTAAGTCTATGAACGACCGCGCAGCCGTCAAAAGTCCTGAAAATCCAGGTTTCAAGCCAAAACTCGGCTGGTGCAGACCTGCAGCGTCGCGAACTTTGGTGGTCATCCTCGCGCGCACGCGATGCGGTGGAAACTGCTGCGTTTCGACCAGAAGCACCGAGAAACTGACGAAAAGAGACGCAAACTGCGAGACCCTCATTTGACAGCGGCGACCTACGGCGTGAATCTCCCCCGCTTGTCGGGTTGAGTGCCTGCAAAGGGCCGCGATCGGCATCTCCTCCCCTCGGGCCGCGCGGCCGACCGCATACCACGCAGCCCTGGCGCAGCAAGCGCAACGCTCAGCGGCGCCCCGGTCGGCCTTGCCGCAGAGTCCGCCGGGGCGCCGCTGGACGCAGGCGTCGCAGTTAGCATCCCGGCCGGTGCTCGATCCCAAGGTCTTCAAGGCGTACGACGTCCGTGGCATCTATCCCGCGGAGATCGACGAGGAGGGCGCTTACGCCATCGGCCGCGCCTTCGTCGAGCAGTTCGAGCCGAAGAGGATCGCGGTCGGACACGACATGCGCGTGTCGAGTCCAGCGGCTGACCGACGCCGTGACCGACGGAGCCGCGGACGCGGGGGCCGATGTGCTCCAGCTCGGCCTCATCGGCACTGAGATGCTGTATTTCGCGGTCGGCGACCTGGGGCTTGACGGCGGCGTCGCCGTCACCGCCTCGCACAACCCGAAGGAGTACACGGGCTTGAAGATCGTGCGCCGTGGCGCGCTTCCCGTCGGCGGGGAGTCGGGGCTGCTCGACATTCGCGACCGGGCCGTGGAGATCAAGGGCCGCCTGACACAGGCAAACGCGGCCGCGTCGAGCCGTACGACATCTGGCCTCGCCTACGTCGACCGGGTGCTCTCCTTCGTCGACGTCCAGTCGATCAAGCCGCTGCGCGTCGTGATCGACGCTGCGAACGGGATGGCGGGCGCAATGCTGCCCCGTGTGCTCGACCGGCTTCCGATCGACGCAATCCGATTCTTCTTCGAGCCCGACGGGTCCTTTCCCAATCACCCGCCGAACCCGCTGCTGCCGGAGAATCGCGAGTTCATCGTCGCGAAGACGCTCGAGGAAGGCGCCGACCTGGGCGCCGCGTTCGACGGCGATGCCGACCGATGCTTCTTCGTCGACGACACAGGCGAGTTCGTGCCGGGCGATTTCGTTACCGCACTGCTGGCCGCATCGCTGCTCGAGAAGGAGCCCGGCGCGAAGATCATCTACGACCTCCGCGCAAGCTGGGCGGTGCCGGAGACGATCGAGCTGCGCCGGCGGCGTGCCGCTGATCAACCGGGTCGGCCACGCGTTCATCAAGCAGCGGATGCGCGACGAAGGCGCTGCCTTCGGAGGCGAGGTCTCTGGGCACTACTACTTCCGCGACTTCTCGCAGGCGGACTCGGGGGTCGTTCCCTTCCTCCTGATGCTCGAGCTGGTCTCGAAGGAGGGCCGCAAGCTGTCGGAGATCCTCGCCGACTATCGCAGTCGCTACTTCCTGACCGGCGAGCTCAACACGGAGGTCGCCGACGTGGCGGGAAGCTGCAGGAGCTGGAGCAGCGCTTCGGGAGCGAGGGCGAGGTGAGCCACCTCGACGGGCTTTCCGATCGACGCGGGCGACTGGCAGATGAACGTGCGGCCGTCGAACACGGAACCCCTGCTACGGCTGAATCTCGAGGCACGGACGCCCGAGCTGATGGAGCGCAAGCGCGACGAAGTGCTGGCGGCCATCGGCTCGTGAACATCGAGCTCGGGCACGCCACGGCTCGCAAGCCGCCGTTCAAGTACGCCGCCTTCACACGCGTGGGCTTCTCGGACACGGACGCCCAGGGCATCGTCTACTACGGCCGCTACCTGCCCTACTTCGACCAGGCGCGCGTCGAGTACCACCGCCACCTCGATCTACTCGGCGAGGCGATGGGCGAAGAGCAGTTCGTCATGCGCGCCTCCTCGGTCGAGTACTTCGCCCCGGCTCGGTTCGACGATCTGATCGAGATCTTCATCCGCATGCGCAAGATCGGCCGGACGAGCGCCACGTACGAGTGCGCCGCCTATCGCGTCGAGGACGACGTGTTGATGGTGACGGCGACTCAGACGCTCGTCCTGGTCGACCTCGCGGAGCGCCGGGCCCGGACGATTCCCGGCTGGTACCGCGACGCGATCCGTGGGTTCGAGGACGGAGACTGCGAGATCGCGGCTGCGTGAGCCGCGACGCAATCGACTATCGCGGGGCGCTCGAGGCGGTCGAGCGGATCCTCAACCGCGGCGGCGACGCCGAAGACGTTCTGCGGAGGGTGCTGGAAGCGCTTGGCGGGCGAGGGATTTCGTTCGCACGGGTACAGCTCACCTGGGGCGACGCAGCTCGAAGTCGGTGAGCGCCGCGCATCGATCACCGTGCCAATCGTCTACGAAGGCTCGGAGATCGGCTCGCTCGAGCTGGCCACCGACGATCGCGCGCTCGCGGAGCGAGTGGCGATGCTGATCTCGCACGAAGTAGCTCGCTTCGGGACGTACGGAGATCCGATCAGGCTTTCACCCGAGCGAAGCGATAGGTCAAGTTAGTCCCGCGGAAAGTGCGGAGCACTTTTCGGCTGAGCGCGCCGGGCGCCCGCTGCCGTCCTCGAAGCGGCGGGCGCCACAGCTCTGCGCTGACCTCTCCCCGGTCTTGTTGTAAGTCGGATCGGCCGAGCGCGCTATCCCTCGTTCCAGGTACCCCACACATTCGAGGGACGATCCCTCATTCGAGGGGTTCTCGCCCGACGCGGCCGAATCGTGACATTACCGCTGCAAACAAGCTACATTTTCGGCGATAGAATCGCCGGTGGGTGGTGGGTTAGGGTGCCCCGAGGAGAACGCGGCTGAGGACATGTCCCTCGGTTGGGTGCCCGGAACGAGGGGCTCGGCCCGACGGGTAGCTACGACGGCGTGACGCGGTACGCGTCGAAGACCGCGTCGACGTTTCGAAGCGCGGTCAGCAGCGCCGCGCAGGGCCTTCACGTCCCCGACCTCGACCGTGTACCAGTTCTTCGCGAGCTGATCCTCGACGTGGCCGCCGTACTCGACGATGTTCGCGCCGTGCTCGGCGAAGGTGCGCGCGACATCCTCCAGCAGCCGCGGCCGGTCCCAGGAGTCGACCGCGATCTGGACGAGGAAGCTCGTGACGTGGCGCCGCCGTCCCAGTCGACCGGCGTGAACCGCTCCGGGTTGCGGCGTCAGAGCCTTGACGTTCGAGCAGTCGGCCGCGGTGGATCGTGATGCCCTTGCCCATCGAGATGTAGCCGACGATTTCGTCACCGGGAACGGGCGTGCAGCACTTCGGCCAGCCGGACGAGCACGTCCTCGACGCCCTTGACGCTGATCCCGAGATCTGCCGCCGGCGATCGCGCGCCGCGCCTTCGGGGCCTTGAGCGGGACCGCCTCCTCCTGGGCGACTTCCTCCGTCTTCAGCCGGCTGCGAGCACCTTGTTGACGATCTGGCCGACCGGCAGCTTGCCCGGAGCCCAGCGCGACGTAGAAGTCCTCGGCCTTCTTGAAGCCGGTCTCGCGGATCACCTGGGCGAGGACAGCGGAGCCGACGAGCTTGCGGTAGGGAAGGCTTCTGCTTCTTGAGCGCCTGCTCGAGCGCGTCGCGGCCCTTCTTCTCGGTCTCCTCACGCGTCTCGCGCGAGAACCACTGGCGGATCTTGTTGCGCGCGCGTGACGAGGCGGCCAGCGACAGCCAGTCGCGCGAGGGGCCGCGGCCCGTCTTCGTGGTCAGGATCTCGACGACGTCGCCGCTCTTCAGCCGGTAGTGCAGCGGCACGATCCGGCCGTTGATCTTGGCGCCTGACCGTGCGGTGGCCGACGATCGGTGTGCACCGCGTAGGCGAAGTCGATCGGCGTCGCGCTCGGCGGGCAGCGTCTTCACCTCGCCCTGCGGCGTGAAGACGTAGACCTCCTCGTCGAAGAGGTCGGTGCGGAACGCTCTTCATGAACTCGCGCGGGTCGGCCTCGTCCGCCTGCGACGTCCATCAGCTGCTTCGACCCACGCCGTCCACTGCGTCGGTCGCGCTTGCCTTGCCGCGCTTGTACGAGCCAGTGCGCGGCGACGCCGAGCTCGGCGATCTCGTGCATCGTCGCGCGTCCGCACCTGGATCTCGAGCGGCCTGCCCTCCGGCCCGATCACGGTCGTGTGCAGCGAGCGGTAGCGCGTTGAACTTCGGCATCGCGATGTAGTCCTTGAACCGGCCCGGCATCGGCTTCCAGAGCGAGTGGATCAGCCCGAGCGCGCCGTAGCAGTCGCGCGTTCCTCGTCGCCCGACGCGCTCCACGATCACGCGCATCGCGGTCAGGTCGTAGATCTCGTTGAACTCGCGGCCCTTCTTCGCCATCTTGTCGTAGATCGAGTAGAAGTGCTTCGCGCGGCCCGAGATCTCGGCCGGGATGTCGACCTTGTCGAGCTCCAGCTGCAGGGTGCGCGATGCCTCGGAGACGTGCTCTTCACGGTCGGTCCGCCGCTCGGCGACCATCGTCTTGATCTCCTCGTACTTGCGCGGGATGCAGCGTCTCGAAGGCGAGGTCCTCGAGCTCCCACTTGAGCTTGTGGATACCGAGACGGTGCGCGAGCGGCGCGTAGACCTCGAGCGTCTCGCGCGCCTTCTGCAGCTGCTTCTGCTTGCCGAGGTACTCGATCGTCCGCATGTTGTGGAGGCGGTCCGCGAGCTTGATCAGGATCACGCGCTCGTCCTCCGACCATCGCGACGATCATCTTCCGGTAGTTCTCCGCCTCCGCCTGCTCGCGGCTCTGGAACTGGATTCGCGTCAGCTTGGTGACGCCCTCGACGAGCTGCGCGATCTCGTCGCCGAACTCCGTCCGCACCTCATCGATCTCCGTTTCGGTGTCCTCGACGACGTCGTGAAGAAGCGCGGCGGCGATCGTCTGCTCGTCCTGGCGCAGCTCCGCGAGGATCATCGCGGCGCCCCAGGGATGGCGGATGAACGCCTCGCCGGAGCGGCGCTGCTGTCCCTCGTGCGCGTCGGCGGCGAAGCGGAATGCCCGGGCGAGCAACTCCCGATCGACCTCAGGGTTGTAGGCCTCGATGTCCGAGAGAAGCTCGTCGAGGGAGCTCTTGGTGTTTCTCGCCCGCTTCGAGGACCGTCATGGAAAAGTGTACTCCCGCGGTTTGGCATCACCTCCTTTGGTCAGGCGGCCTTGGCGAGCGTCGGCGGCGCCTCGAGCATGGCGCGGAAAGCCGGCGATTCAAGGAGATGGCGGCGCCTGACTTCGTCTCGCCGAGCTCGAGCTCGGCGAAGATCGCTGCCGCCTCGGGCGGCCATGCCTCGGCTCCTTCGCGCCAGAGCCCGGCCAGCCACTCGCGCAGCTCCCGATAGCGAGGCTCGCCGTCGAAGACTCGTTTGACCACGAGCTGCGGCGCCACCGTGCCGTTCCAGCGGTTCTCTTCGAGCCGAAAGGCAACGTCGAATCGCCCTTCCTGCCGGAAGCGGTCGAGCTGCGCGGCCGAAGCCGAACGCGATCGCGCTGCCGGCATCGCGCGGCCCGTCGCTGACCCGGAAGCGCAGATGCTTGCCGTCGCCGACAGTGGCGACGATCGCTGAGCTCGCAGCGCCGGCACGAGCAGGGTGACGCCCGGATTTCCGAGCCCGAACGGCGCGAGCCGCGCGGAGCTCAGCGCAGAGGTCCAGCGTCAGCTCGGAGCCGTGCACGAGTGCATCGATCGCGGTCCGCGGCCGGAGCTGCTCTTCCGGAAGATTCGGCGTCGGCGTGCTCGGCGAAGGCCGCCGCGAACGCGTCCACCTCGAGCGGGCTCGATCGAGAGCCCAGCCGCGGCGCGGTGTCCGCCGAAGCGGACGAGGTGCTCGGAGCAGGCGGCCAGGCCACCGTGCAGGTCGAACGCGCCGCTGGTGCGTCCCGAGCCTTTCCAGTCGCGCTCGCCGCCAGCGATCAGCACGACCGGGCGGTGGTAGCGCTCGACGAGCCGGGAAGCAACGATCCCGATCACGCCCTCGTGCCAGCTCCTCGTCGCGCGAGCACGTAGCCCTGCCGCCGCTGCTTCGCCTCCGGCCACGATCTCGATCTTCCTCGACCGCCTCGCGGAGGATGCGCTCCTCGACCGCCTGCCGCTCGCGGTTCAGCTCCGTCGAGACGATGAGCGAGCCTGGCCGCCTGGTCGCGGTCCTCCGTCAGCAGCAGCTCGAGCGCCGCCTCGGATGGCCGAGCCGCCCGGCCGCGTTCAGCCGCGGCGCGAGACGGAAAACCGACCGAGGCCGCGTCGGCTGCGGCCGGATCGACCCGGGCGACCTTCATCAGCTCGCGCAGACCCGGTTTCTGCGTGCGTCGCAAGCGCCCGCAGCCCCGCGATCGCCAGCGCCGCGGTTCTCGTCCACGAGCGGAACGACGTCGGCGATCGTCGCGATCCCGACCAGGTCGAGATGCCGCAGCAACGCCTCGAGTCGACGCCGAGGAGAGCCTGGCCGAGCTTGAAGACGACTCCGGTGCCGCAGAGCTCGCCGAACGGGTACGCGGACGGTCGCGATACGGCCCGACGAGGGGGCAGTCGGGTAGCTCGTCGCCGGGCGGTGGTGGTCGCTGACGACGATCTCGAGCCCGAGCGCCTTGGCTACGCGCGACCTCGGCGGTCGCCGTGATCCCGCAATCGACAGTCAGGACGAGACCGCAGCCGTCACCGGCGAGCCGCGCAGAGCGTCTCCTCGCGGACGCCGTAACCCTCGTCGAAGCGGCTGGGCAGATGCCATTCGACCTCGGCGCCGAGCTCACGCAGGACCAGGACGGCGCAGGGTGGTCGCACAGATCCCGTCCGCGTCGTAGTCACCGTGGACGCAGATGCGCCTGCCCTCGGCGACAGCGGCGCGAATTGCCTCGACAAGCAGCGGCCATGTCCCCGAGACCGAACGGGTCGTGCGCCGGTAGCGCTCCTCGAGGAACGCGCGTGCGCCGGCCACGTCTTCGTACCCACGCCGGACGAGCACGGCCCCCGTCGTCGGGCTGAGCGAAAGCGCGCAAGCAGCGAGCTTCGCGACGGCGTCGCGCTCACATGGTTCGATCAGTCCAGGTGCCCTCGTTCATGGGCAGTCCACGCTAGGGAGCGGCCTGGACCGGAACGAGGGCGGGATTCTCATCCTGCGGGCGGAATCGGCACTGCCGCCAGCAAACGGCGCACTTTCGTTACAAAGCGGGCAGTTATTCGCGCGGAAGCTCGACGCCGAGCACCGTCAGCACGATCCCGAGCGCCACAACGGCGGCGGCAGCACCCAGGATCATCCGTGGGTGTCTCGACTGGCGGAGCGAGTCTGCCGCGGCGCGGTACCAGAAGACCGCGAGCCCGGCGACCGCCGCGGCGACGAGCACGACGACCGGGGCCAGCAGGGTGACATGGCTGACCGAGACGTCGAACAACCAGGCGACTGCGAGCACGAGCGCCCCGACCACAAGGCCTGAAATCGCCGCCGCTCTCGCGCTCATGAGTAACGACTCTAGCCATGGTTATCCTCTCGTTTGTGCCGGAACCGAGCTACTCGTCGGGTGACGATTACGTCGTCGAGTTCCTTGGCTTTCGCTTCAGCTTCAACGCTTTCGACTTCGAGCAGCGCGTGACCGCTGCCGCGGTGAAGCTCGGGCTCGTCGAGGGAAACGACCTCGACGAGGACGAGACCGCCGACCTCGTCGAGCTGACCGCTGACGGCCGGATCGCGGACCCACGCAGCGGGCTCGGCATCTACCTCGTCCGGCACTGGGAGCAGCTCTCGCTGGTGGGCGGCGAGTCACTCGTCTACCGGCTGCGCAAGCTCGTCTTCCGCGGCGCCTGGCTCGACCACTGGGTCAAGGACGGCCGGCTCGAGGTCGCGTGGAGGACGAGACCGGCGAGTTCGCGTACCGTCGACCCCGCCGCGGCGACCGCGCCCCTGCTCGAGGTGGCGCCGATCCCGTCCTGGCACGAGGTGCAGTTCAGGCGCTAGTCCGCGGTGTCGGCAACCGAGCGTGGAAACCGAGTCCGTGAGAAGCTGATCGCACCGGCCGGCAGCATCCAGGGGATGACCTTGACGGAGAACCTTCCGATCTGGACGGCGGGATCCTTCTCCTTGAGCTCGCGAGCCCGCTCGGGGTCGACGTTCAGGATCGAGGAGACCCCGGAACTTCTCGTCCGAAAGGACCGGCCGCGAGCAGATGGCCCGCTTCGTGCAGAAAGTCGGCGAGGTGCGCCAGGTGCGCGTCCTGGAGCGCCGCCGCCGCTTCCTCGTCGAGCTGCGGCGCGTCCGGCCGCAGGATCAGCAGCGCGATCGTGTAGCGGTCGAATTCCAACCGGCTAGAAGAGCCGCTCGTCGTCCAGCTTTGGCGGGCGCACCGACGTGGCTCGCGTCCGAGCTTCGTCACGATCCGGCCGCGCGGCGTGCGCTGGATGAACCCGAGCTGGAGCAGGTACGGCTCGTAGACGTCCTCGATCGTGTCCGGCTCCTCGCCGAGCGCCACCGCCAGCGTCGACAGGCCGACCGGGCCGCCGTCGAACTTCTCGACGATCGCCCGCAGGAGCGCCCGGTCGGTCGCGCTCGAGACCGTGCCGTCGACCTCGAGCAGCTCGAGCGCCTCGCGCGCGATCTCGGTCGTGATCGCGCCCTGGTGGCGCACCTCGGCGACGTCGCGGACCCGCCGGAGGATCCGGTTCGCGATCCGCGGCGTCCCGCGCGCGCGCGCGGCGATCTCGGTCGGCGCGTCGCCCGGCGATCTCGACGCCGAGGATCCGGGCCGAGCGCCGGACGATCAGCGCCAGCTCGTCGGGCTCGTAGTGCTCGAGCCGGAACGTCATGCCGAAGCGGTCGCGCAGCGGCGTGCGTCAGCAGCCCGGTGCGCGTGGTCGCGCCGATCAGCGTGAACGGCGGCAGGTCGAGCGTCAGCGTCCGCGCAGCGGGGCCCTGGCCGACGACGATGTCGAGCCGGAAGTCCTCGAGCGCCGGGTAGAGGATCTCCTCGACCGCGCTCGAGAGCCGGTGGATCTCGTCGACGAAGAGGACGTCGCGCTCGCCCAAGGCCGGTCAGGATCGCCGCGATGTCGCCCTTTCGCTCGAGCGCCGGCCCCGCGACCGTAGCGGAGCCCGACGCCGAGCTCCTCGCGGACGATGTAGGCGAGGCTCGTCTTGCCGAGGCCCGGCGGGCCGATCAGCAGGAGGTGATCGAGCGCCTCTTCGCGCGCCTCGCGCGGCTTCGAGCGTGATCGCGAGCTGCTCTTTGACGCGCTCCTGGCCGACGAACTCGTCGAGGTTACGCGGCCGCAGCGAGCGTTCGAGCTCGTCCTCCTCCGGCCGGATCACGGGGCGCAGGAACTGGTCTCTTCGGCCGCCGCGCTCATGCGCGGCTTTCCGCAGCGCCTCACGGACGCGTTCCTCCGGAGCGCGTCCGGATCCGTGCCGGCAAGCGCCGTCTCCGCCTCCGCGAGCGAGTAGCCGAGCTCGACGAGCGCGTCACGGGCGACCAGATGCGTCTTCGGCGCGAGCGGGTCGCGCCTGCGCCTCCCGACCGAGCCGAGGCGCTCCTTCAGCTCCAGCACGACGCGCTCGGCGGTCTTCTTGCCGATGCCCGGGATTGCCTGAAGCGCGCCGTGTCCTCGAGCGCGATCGCACGGCGCAACTCGTCGGGCGAGGAGCCGGACACGATCGCCAGCGCGACCTTCGGGCCGACGCCCTGCACGGAGAGCAGCAGCTCGAAGAGCTCCCGCTCGGCCGTCTCCGCGAAGCCGAAGAGCTGCAGGGCATCCTCGCGCACGTGCAGATACGGTCTCGAGCACGACCTCGCCCCGGGCTCGGCCTTCCGCCGGGCACTGTCGGTGGGGTTGACGAGATAGCCGACACCGCCGACGTCGAGAACGACGCCGGTCGGCGAGCGCGTGACGACCTCCCCGCGTAGCCGCGAGATCATGAGGTCAGGTTAGGCGCAAGACCGGACTGGTCCTGCCTCAAGCAATCTTGAGCAGCGGCGGCGCCAGCGCGTGGCAGATTGCCACCGCCAAGGCGTCCGCGGCGTGGTGCGGCGTCGGCGGCTGCTTCGAGACCCAGGATCGCCATCACCATCCGCTGCACCTGCGCCTTCTCGGCGCGCCCGTAGCCGCAGACGGTCTGCTTCACGCGCGCGGGCGCGTATTCAGCGCACTCGACTCCGGCGTCGGCGGCCGCGACCATGACGGCACCTCGCGCCTGGCCGACGGAGAGCGCGGTGCGGGCGTCGACGCCGACGAAGGACTCCTCGAGCACGACGGCGTCCGGCGCAAACTCCGCTATGAGCTCCTGAACGCCGTCGAAGATCGTCTTGAGGCGCAGCTCGGGGCGGCGACCCGCCGGCGTTCGCCAGCAGTCCCACTCCACCGCCCGGAGGCGGCCTCCTTTTCGTGGACGATTCCCCATCCGCATGCAGCTGTGCCCGGATCGATACCGAGAACTTTCACGCCGTGATTCTTTAGGCATCGGGCCGGACGTTCCTGCCCGCCCGGTCGCGGCGCTCAGCCTGCGACTGTCTCCAAGAGCCGCTCTGGAATGTCGAAGTTCGCGTACACCTCGTTGACGTCGTCGAGGTCTTCGAGCTCGTCGATCAGCCGAAGGGTCTTCCGAGCGGCGGCCTCCTGGTCAAGCTCGATCGTCGTCTTCGGCACCATCGTCGTCTCTGCCGACTCGACCTGAATCCCGGCCTGCTCGAGGGCTTCCCGGACCGAGCTCAGCGCCTCCGGTGAGGTCGTGACCTCGAAGCTGTCCCCGTCCTGGGCGACATCGTCGGCCCCGCCCTCGGCCGCAGCGAGCATGACACTGTCCTCGTCCGTCTGGCCGGCGTCGACCATGACGATCCCGCGCCGCTCGAACAGCCAGGCCACGGCGCCTGTCGTCCCCAGGCTGCCCTCGTTCTTCGTGAACACGTGCCGGACGTCCGCGGCGGTGCGGTTGCGGTTGTCCGTCAGCGCCTCGACGATGATCGCGACGCCGTTCGGCCCGTAGCCCTCGTAGACGATCGTGCTCGAAGGCCTCGCTGTCCGTGCCGGCGCCGGAGCCGCGGGCGATCGCCCGCTCGATGTTGTCCTTCGGCATCGAGTACGAGCGTCGCCTTCTCGATCGCGTTCTGGAGCGCGAGGTTCGCGGCCGGGTCGGCTCCGCCCTCACGCGCCGCGACGATGATCGCGCGCGCCAGCTTCGAGAAGAGCTTGCCGCGCTTCGCGTCGGCGGCGCCCTTCTTGTGCTTGATCGAGCTCCACTTGCTATGCCCGGACATGGCTCTCCTCCCGCACGAGGTCGAGAAAGCGCTCGTGGACGCGCGTGTCGTCGGTCAGCTCCGGGTGGAACGAGGCGACGATGAAACGCCCCTCGCGCAGCAGCACGGGCTCGCCGTCGAGCTCGGCCAGCACCTCGACCGTCCGGCCCGACCTCGCGGACGCGGGGCGCGCGGATGAAGACGCCGCGCAGCGGCTCGTCGTCGCCGGCGAGCGCGAGATCGGCCTCGAAGCTCGCGACCTGGCGGCCGTAGGCGTTCCGGTCGACCTCGATGTCGACGGCGCCGAGATGCCGCCGGTCGAGGACGATCATCCCGGCGCAGGTGCCCAGCACCGGGCCGGTGAACGCCGCGGACGGCCTCGTCGAGCCCGTAGAGGCTCATCAGGCGCATGAACGTCGTCGACTCGCCGCCGGGGATGACGAGCCCGTCGAGGCCTTGCAGCTGCTCGGGTTTGCGCACCTCGACCGCTTCCGCGCCGAGCCGCCGCAGCATCGCCGCGTGCTCGCGAACGTTTCCCCTGCACCGCCAGGACTCCGATCTTCATGAACGCTGATTGTAGTTTCGCCTTGGTTCCCGGTCGGCCGACCGGAGTTCGGCGTCGCGGAATCGCCGTCGCGCCGAGCAGCGGCGCGATCACGATGAATGCCAGCCCCAGCACCCCGCCGCGCCGCCGCGCGCCAGCAGCGAGCGATCCTGAATGCAAGCCCCAGCGCCAGAGGCGTCGCGATGAACGACGAGCACGCGGGCGGAGCCGGGCTTGGCCCGGCGGGAGCCCAGCCGCGAGGCGTCAGAAGGCAGCGAAAGGAGGGGCTCACGGGGAAACCCGGTTTCCCCCGTGCTCTACCAGCCGCGCGTTTCGAGCAGATCTTCGGGCGCGAGCGCGGCGGCCGAGAGGCCGCTCATCGCGTCGCCGAGGCCCTGCGAGACGCGCGCCAACACTTCGGCGTCCCGGTAGTGCGTCGTCGCCTCGACGATCGCCTTCGCACGCGTCGAGGGGTCGGACGACTTGAAGATTCCCGAGCCGACGAAGACGCCGTCCGCGCCGAGCTGCATGCAGAGGGCCGCGTCGGCCGGAGTCGCGATGCCGCCGGCCGTGAAGGTCACGACCGGCAGCCGCCCGTGCTCGGCCACCCACTGCACGAGCTCGACCGGGGCGCTGCAGGTTCTTGGCCTCTGAGTAGAGCTCGTCCTCGCGGAGCGACCCGAGCCTGCGGATGCCGCCGAAGACGGCCCGCATGTGCGTGACGGCGTTGACGATGTCGCCGGTGCCGGCCTCGCCCTTCGTCCGGATCATCGCCGCGCCCTCCGAGATGCGGCGCAGCGCCTCGCCGAGGTTCGTGCAGCCGCAGACGAACGGGACCGTGAACTTCCACTTGTCGATGTGGTTCGCGGTGTCGGCCGGCGTCAGCACCTCGCACTCGTCGATGTAGTCGACCTCGAGCGCTTCGAGGATCTGCGCCTCGACGAAGTGGCCGATCCGCGCCTTCGCCATCACCGGGATCGTCACGGTCTCCTGGATCTCGCGGATCTTGTCCGGGTCGGCCATGCGGGCGACGCCGCCGTCGGCGCGGATGTCGGCCGGAACGCGCTCCAGCGCCATCACCGCGACGGCGCCGGCCTCCTCGGCGATCCGCGCCTGCTCGGCGGTCGATGACGTCCATGATCACGCCGCCCTTGAGCATCTCGGCAAGTCCGCCCTTGACGCGCATCGTTCCGAGCTCGGCCATGGCCCGATTCTAGCCCGTCGGCTCGCCAGGGCCGCTTGGGGCAGATGCGCCGACGAATCGGCGCGCGACCGCGACCGCCTCGGCGTCGAACGCGATCCAGAAGCAGAACGCGGCCAGCGGCAGCTCGGCCACCAGCGCCTCGACCGCCGCCCAGGCGAGCTCGTTGCCGGGTTGGGAGGTGAGCGTGTCGAACCACGCATCGCAGAGGAGCAGCGTGCCGGCGATCGCCGCGAAGATCGGCAGGTTGGTGGACAGACGCACCAGGCCGTAAACGGTGGCCGCGACGGCGAGCGCGATCCCGACGTCGAGCCCGGGCCAGACGATGTCCCAGTGGACAGACTCGTGTTTCGGCGGCAGCGAGACGCTCAGGTACGCCGTCCACGGCAAGAGGAAGATCGCGACGCCGCCCATGATCACGAACGCCCAGTGCCGGACCCGGAGGAGGCTTCGCTCGGCTGCGAGCTCGGAGCTCAGCGCTCGCCCTCGACCGGCACGCGCCGCCGCAGCTTCGGCAGCTGGCCCTCGGCCCACATGACCGCGAGCCCGGCGCGCGGAAGTCCCAGCGCCCCTCGTACAGCAGGTAGCGCGGCTCCCACCGCGGGAAGAACTTCGCGTTGAAGCGGTAGAGACTCTCGATCTGGAAGTAGGGATTGCCCAGGGCGACAAGCTTCCCCGCGAGCAGCTCGAACCGACCGCGTGGGCCGTGCATCACACGCGCGAAGGCGGCGAAGTTGAGCGAGAGCTCCTCGACCCCGCGGTCCCGGAGTTCCTCGATCGCGCGGACGACCAGAAACTCCATCAGCCCGTTCGGCGTCTCCCGGTCGCGGCGCATCGAAGAGAGCGACATCGCCGGGCGTCCGTACGAGGAACCAAGTGCAGGAACCCGCGGATACGCCCTTCGCCGTCGCGGGCGAGCGGGACGTCGCCGCCGGCATCGCGTTCGGTGCGGAGCGAGTCCATCGACATCGAGAAGCCCCGCTCGCACGCGCCGGCGAGCCAGCGCTTGAGTGACGCCTTCGAGCTCGCAGAGCGTGCCCTCGTCGAGCTCGGCCAGCTTGGCAAGCTCGGCCGCATAGCCGCTCTTCTCGAGCCGCGCGACCGACTGGCGCACCTTCCGAATCGCCCGGCCTTCGAGCGAGAAGCGGCCTGTCTCGACGATCGCTTCATCGCCGATGTAGAGGGCGCGCAGCCCCGCCTGGCGCCAGAGCGGAACCAGGCCTTCACTGACACCGCTGGCGGCGAGCTTCAGCCCTCGCCGCTCGGCGAAGTCAACGGCCTCGGAAACGAGTCCAGGCAGTGCCGCGGACGGCCCGACAGGGTCGCCCGAGATCAGCATCACGCCGTTCTCGGTCCGGTAGGCGAGGAAGGCGCTGCCGGCCTCGTCGAACAGGTACTGCTTGTCGTGGCGAAGCTTGAAGAAGGCGAGTGTGTCCGTGCCGTAGCGTCGGACGAGCTGCCTGGCGACGCGACGGGCCTCGGAGTCAGGAAGGCTCCTCGGCGCGGCCAGCGGCCGGAAGACGAGGTAGGCGACGGTCAGCAGCGCACCGAGGGCGAGCAGCGGGGACGGCCAGCGGCAGATGGCCGACGTCGTCTTTGAATGCGATCGGCCCGGGCTGCCAGATGACGGCGTCACCGGACGCGCGGAGAATCTGGCCGAACGACGCGCTCGCCGGCGCCGCCAGCGCGATCGAAGCCACGATCAGGACCGCCGCGCCGGCGAGAATTGCCGGAACACGCAGGAGCGCCGAGCGCAGGCTGACCGGATCGTGCCGGACGTGAAAGGCCGAACGGCCCCACCAGAGCAGGGCCGCCGCGGCGAAGCTCCACAGCGCCTCCTCGAAATCGAGCCCCTTCACGACGTTGAGCACGCCGAGCGCGAGCAGCGAGCGCGACCGCAACGTTGAGTGCGCCTCGGCGCCGCCGGTAAAGGTAGAACGCGGTCACGATCAGGGCAGCCGCGCGCCGGCACGGCGAGCGCGTGGAAGACCGGATTTCCTCGAGCGACTCGACGTTCCTCAGCAGGAACCGGTGTCGCCAGCCGGAGTTCGGGGTCGCTGCGGAGACGAGGTTGACGATCCCAGCCGTGAGGGGCCGCCAGTGCCGCGAGCGTCGGCAGCGAGTCGGACCGGCGCAACCCACGGAGCGGCGTCGCCCGCCGGTGCAGGCCCAGCTGCCACGAGGCCGAGTCCCGCTTTGACGGGACGAGGTCGCGCCAGTCCTTCGCGACGAGCCACACCCCCACCACGGCCGCCAGCGTGGTCGCGAGTCGAGGTCGACGACGTCGAAGAACGCGCCCACGGCGAGGGCGGCCAGGACCGCGAGCCCCAGGTGGTACTCGTGGATCCGGTGGCGAAGGACGTAAACCCGTGGTCCGGAACGGGTGTCGCTCCAGGCGGAGCATCGTTCCCACACTGTGCCAGGGAACCTGGACCGCGGGGCGAAGATCAGACGGTGGCGGTCGCGGAGCCGGCTTCGCCTGGCTGCACGAGGCCGGATTCGTACGCCAGCACGACCGCCTGGACGCGATCGCGGAGGTCCATCTTCATCAGTACGCGCGCGACGTGCGTCTTCACGGTCGTCTCGCTGACGACGAGGCTCTGCGCGATCTCGGCATTCGACAGACCGCGCGCGATCAGCCTCAGCACCTCGCGCTCGCTCGGTGTCAGCTCGCTCGATCTCGGGCGGAGCCGGTACGAACGGCCTCGGGCGGACGGCGGACGAACTCCTCGATCACCCTGCGGGTGACCGACGGCGCGAGCAGCGCGTCGCCCGCGCAACGGCGCGGATCCCGTCGACGAGCTGCTCCGGCGGCGCGTCCTTCAGCAGGAAGCCGCTGCGCACCGGCGCGCAGCGCCTCGTAGACGTACTCGTCCATGTCGAACGTCGTCAGCATCACGACCTTCGAATCGGCCCCTCCGTCGCGCGAGCAGGCGCCGCGTCGCCTCGATCCCGTCGAGCTCCGGCATCCGCACGTCCATCAGCACGACGTCCGGCTTCGAGGCGGCCGGCCTGCGTGAGCGCCTCGTTCCCGTTCGCCGCCTCACCGACGACCTCCATGTCCGCTTCGGCGTCGAGGATCATCCGGAAGCCGGTGCGGACGAGCGCCTGGTCGTCGACGATCAGGACGCGGACCGCGCCGGTGGCGTCCTGGACGGCCGCCGCGGCCTCTGGCGTCGGCGACCTCGTGCCGGTCTGCGAGCTCGGCCGAGCCGCGGGCGCCTTCCTCTGCGGAGCGAAGCTCAGGAAACTCGGCCGGCAGATCAGGGCTAGCAGCTGGTAGATCCGCACCGGGCGGTCGAAGTTCTTCAGAGCTGCGGAGCCCGAGATCGGTGAAATCGAGCTCGCCGAGCTCTTCCTCGTCCTCGAGCAGCGCCTGGGTCGTCTCCGACAGAAGCATCCTGTCCGCCGTGCGCCGGCCGCGCAGATGCGCGCGGCCCGGTGCACCGCGAGACCGACGTACCGGTCATCCGAAGCTACGGTGGCCTCGCCCGTGTGGATGCCGATCCGAACGCGTAGCTCGGCCTCCTCCGGCCACGGATGCGCGGGCACAGTGCGCGCTGCCGTCCACGGCCGCGCCGACGGCGTGTCCTTCGGCTTCGGCGGAAGGCGACGAAGAACGAATCGCCCTGCGGTGTTGATCTCGTGGCCGCCGGCGCTGTGCCAACGCGGATCGCAGCAAGCGCTCGTGGTCTGCCATCACCTCCGCGTAGCCGTCCCGCAGCCTGCGCAGCAGCGTCGGTCGAGCCCTCGACGTCCGAGAAGAGGAAGGTGACGGTGCCGGTCGGGTGGCTCCGGCATTACGCCGTTCATCGGGAGGCGCGCGCGGACCTGGAAACCACCGCCCGCACGCGGGCCTGCATCGAGCTCGCCGCCGGCGACTGGCGATGCGCTCGCGGAGACCCGACCAGACCGTGGCCGCCGCCGTCTCTCCGCCCGTGCCGTTGCCGTCGTCCGCGACGAGGCACGCTCGACCTCGCCGTTCCCGTAGCGAACGAGCACCTCGGCCCGCTGTGCCTTGGCGTGCTTGAGCGTGTTCGTCAGTCCCTCCTGAACGAGCCGGTACGCGGCCAGGTCGACGCCGGCCGGGAGGCTCTCCGGTTCTCCCTCCACTGTCAGAGTCGACGGTGAGGCCGGACTCGCGCACCTGGTCGACGAGCTTGTCCAGGTGCTCGAAGGCTTGGCTGCGGGGCGAGCGCCGGCGCCTCTTCGGGCCGCCGCGAGCACGCCGACCAGCCGCCGCATCTCGGCGAGCGCCTCGCGTCCGGTCTGCTCGACGATCAGCAGAGCCTCGCGCTCCCGCTCTTGTTCGGGTCGCAGCAGTCGCCGCACCGCCGACGCCTGCACCGTCATGACGCTGACGCTGTGGCCGACCACGTCGTGGAGCTCGCGCGCGATCCGAGCCCGTTCCTCGGCGACGGCGGCGCGCGCCTGCTCTTCGCGCTCACGCTCGAGCCGCTCTGCGCGTTCTTCCACCTGTCTGTACTGCGTCAGCTTCGCGCCGAGCGCGTTCCCGGCGAAGCCAGACGATTGTGAACAAGACGCCTATGAACAGGACGTCGCTGGCGCCCTGCGTCAGGTTGTTGTGCGTGACGATCGCTGCGGCTCCGATCGCGATTCCCAATCCGGACACCGCCTGCCGCCGTTCGGGAGCATGCCGAACAGGAACGAGCATGTGAGGACCGCCAAGAAGATGCCGAACGGGAAGGTCACGAGGCGTCCTTCGAAGAACGAGACCGCGGCGCAGTAGATGAAGACTGCCGCCGGCGCCCGGGCTGGGAATCGCGCTTCGCGCGAGCAGGGACGAAGACCAGAAGCGTCAGCGGGATGAGCACCCACAGCGATCCGGTGGGGGGCGTTTTGTTGTCGGTACGTCCGTACGCGAGCTCGAGCGACGCTTCGAGCGCCGCCAGTACCACGAGGGCGTCGAAGCCGTAGCGCCGGATCAGCGGCCAGACCCGGCGCGCGACGTTCGCGATGCTCGTCGTCATGTCTCGAAGGTAGACCACCGCCGCCAGAGTGTCGTCCTCGGGAGGACGACTTCAAGATCATCCGCTCGGACGACTCGAAATCGCGCCACAGGCCGACGAAGTCAGACGCGGGGCCCCTAGCGTGGGCGAGCGATGAAACCTACGACCCAAGGAGTCACCATGAATGCTGCTGCAGCCGCGCTCACTGACGAGCGCGTCTTGATCGATCACAGCCCGCCGGCCGTCTCGGCGCACGAGGTCAGCGCGGCGCTACGGCGAGGGCGACACCGCCGTCGACGCCCTCCGTCGGCGTCTCGCTCGAGGTCCACGACGGGCGAGTTGACCGCCGTCATGGGCCAGTCCGGGCTCGGGCAAGTCGACGCTCATGCACATCCTCGCGGGCCTCGACCAGCCGACGCGCGGCACCGTCGGATCGACGGGATCGAGATCTGACGCACGCTCAAGGACAACGAGTCTGACGAAGCTGCGGCGCCGAGCACATCGGCTTCGTCTTCCAGTTCTTCAACCTCCTGCCCATGCTGACGGCGGAGGAGAACGTCGTCGCTGCCGCTCGCGATCGCCGGACGAGAAGCCGGAGCGTGCGTGGCTCGAGCGAGCTGCTCGAAAGCGTCGGCCTCAGCCGACCGCCGCACGCACCGGCCGTCCGAGCTCTCCGGCGGCACAGCAGCAGCGCGTGGCGATCGCACGCGCGCTCGTCTCACGGCCGACGGTCATCTTCGCCGACGAGCCGACCGGCAACCTCGACTCGGCCGACGAGCGCCGAGATCCTCGAGCTCCTGCGCCGCTCGGTCGACGAGCTCGGCCAGACGACCGTGATGGTCACCCACGACGCGTCGCGCTGCGACGATCGCCGACCGCGTTCTCTTCCTCGCGGACGGTCAGATCGTCAGGACGCTCGGCCGGCTCGTCGCAGGCCGACGGTGATCGAGCGCGATCCGGAGGTGGCAGGATCGATGAGCCGGCGTCGCGCTCCAGAGGCCTGCTCGCCCGCAAGCGTCCGAGCCGTCACTGACGGCGCTCGCGATCGTGCTCGGCGTCGCGATGGTGAGCGGCAGCGTTCGTCCTCACCGACACGATCGTCGAAGGCGTTCGACACGATCTTCACCAGCTCGTACAGACACACCGATGCGGTCGTCAGCGGCAAGAAGCTCGTCGAGTACGTCGAACGGCGGCAAGCGCGACAGCGTCTCCCAGAGCCTGCTCGAGCGGATCCGAGCGGATGCCGGACGTCGAGGCCGCCGCGGGCGCACTCGATCGACCTGAACGGCGACTCGACGCACGCGACCCTGATCGGCACGCGACGGCAAGGCGATCCAGTCGAACGGAACCCGACCTTCGGGTTCGGGATCGACCCTGCGACGATCGCTTCAACCCCTGAAGCTCGAAGTCGGGCACCTGGGCGACCGGGCGGCACGAGCGTCGTCGATCGACTCGGAGCACCGCCAGACGCAGCACTTCAAGGTCGGGCGACACGATCAGGCGTCGCTGCCAGCGGACCGCAGCGCGGTTCACGGATCGTCGGCACCGCAAGCTACGGCGACGTGCAATCGCTCGGCGGCGCCACCATCGCGATCTTCGATCGATCCCGACCGCCCAGCAGCTGCTCGACCTCGACGGCTACGACGGTCATCTCGGTCGCGGCGAAGCCGGTGTCGCGCTCCGGCACGCTGGTCTCGCGAGCTCAAGCGCGAGCTGCCGCAGACCGCCGCAGGTGCGAGACCGGCGCACGCAGCAGGCAAACGAGGACAAGAAGGCGTCGGCAAGCTTCATCACCTTCATCCGCGGCTTCCTGCTCGGCTTCGGCGGGATCGCGCTCTTCGTCGGCGCGTTCGTGATCTTCAACACGCTCTCGATCACGGTCGCCCAGCGCACGCGCGAGCTCGCGACGCTGCGGACGCTCGGCGCCTCGCGGCGGCAGGTGCTCGCGCTCGGTGGTGCTCGAGGCGTTCGTGATCGGCGCTGCTCGCTTCGGCGATCGGCCTCGTCTTCGGGCTTCGGGCTCGCGAAGGGCTGAGCTCGCTCTTCAGCGCGCTCGGGCTCGACCTGCCGACCGGCCTCGCGGTCGTTTACGCGACGCACGCACGTTCGTGATCTCGCTGCTCGCTCGGCGTCGTCGTGACCGTGCTCGCCGGCTTCGTGCCTGCGCTGCGCGCGACCCGCGTGCCGCCGATCGCGGCGGTCCGGGAAGGTGCCGTCGATTCAACGGAAGACGCGGCTCGGCGCCGCGGCACGGGGGTTGTCCCTGTTCGGCGATCGGCCTCGGCGCTGATCGCCTACGCAACGCTCGGCGGCCACCTCGGCTCAGGCAAGTCGCTGCTCGCGCTGGCGGGCGGGCTCTGCTCGGACTGCTCGGCGTTGCCGGCTTGCGCCGGTGCTCGTGACGGCCCTGGCCCGGAGTCGTCGGCATGCCCGGCGAGACGGCTCGGCGGCGCAGCGGGGCGGCTCGCGACCGACAACGCGACCCGCAACCCCGCCCGGACGGCTTCCACCGCAGCGGCGCTGATGATCGGGCTCGCGCTCGTCACCTTCGTCGCCGTGCTCTGGTGAGGGCCTGCACGGCTCCGGTCGACCGCGCGACTCAACAAGCAGGTCGCCGCCGACTGGAGTCGTCACCTCGCAGAACGGCTGGTCGTCGTTCCCCGCGGCCGCGCAGGCACCGCCGCCACAAAGGCGCCTGGCGTCACGCTCGGCGTCGAGCATCCGCTCCGACCGGGGCCGGATCGGCAAGGCGAACGTGACCGTCAACGGCGTCGAGCCGGCCACGATCGCCCACGTCTACCACTTCCAGTGGAAGCAGGGCTCCGACACGTCACGCTCGCAAAGCTCGACGGCCGCGGGGCGCTGGTGAAGCAGGCCTTCGCGAAGAAGCACGATCTCGCCGTGGGCGACGGCTTCACGCTGGGCTCGCCGGCCGGAAAGCCCGTTCGGCTGACCGTGGTAGGCATCTTCCAGCCGCGCGTGTGATGGAGCTGCTCGGCGGAGTCGTCATCTCGAACGATGCCTTCGACCGGACGCTTCCGCGGCCGACCAACTCGCTGACGCTGATCAAGGGCTCGCCGACCCAGGCGGGACTCGAGCGGGCGCTGGCGGCGTTCCCGACGCGAAGCCGCAGACGCGAGGCCGACTATCGTGACGTCACAGTCGTCCTTCATCAACACGATGCTGAACCTGGTCTACGTGCTGCTCGCGCTCAGCGTGATCGTGAGCCTGTTCCGGGATGCTGAACACCCTCGTCCTCTCGGTTTTCGAGCGGACGCGCGGGAGCTGGGGATGCTGCGCGCGGTCGGGATGACGCGGCGGCAAGCACGCCGCATGGTTCGCCACGAGCGTGATCCACGGCGCTGATCGGTGCGGCGCTCGGCCTGCCGCTCGGGATCATGCTCGCGGCCGCCGTGACGCGCACTGCGCTAAGGCTCGGCGTCGCGTTCTCGCTGCCGGTGGCGTCGCTGGTGATCTTCACGGTCGCGCGCGATGATCGCAGGGATCCTGGCCGCTATCGCCCCGGCGCGGCGGGCCTCGCGTCTGAACGTGCTCGAGGCGCTGCAGTACGGGTAGTTCGACTCGGAGAACCCGTTACGCATCGAGCCTGTGCGAATCCCGCGCAGGCTCGAGCGTTTCATCTCGGCACGATGATGAGCGTTGTCGCGCTTCCCGGTCGCCGAACGCCAGCGATGGGTAGAAAGCGCTCGGCAAGAAGCGCCCGTAGCCCGCGGGCCAAAAGCGCCCGTAGCCCGCGGGAAGAGCGGACCCCGAGCCCCCGCCCATCTCGTCTACGGCTCCACGCCTGGACACTTGGTAACAGACGATTGCTCTCAACCCCTCGTCGCAACATTGGGCGGCTGTCGAGCTGGAGGTGTCGCGGTGGCGAGGAGGCGGAGGTTGGTATTCGGCAACGGAGCGCCGGGAGCTGTGGGAGCGCTGGCGACGGGGTGAGTCGGTCAGCGAGATCGCGCGGGCGCTCGATCGAGGACCGGGGACGGTCGATCGTGCTCCGCAAGCGTGGCGGCCTGCCCCCGCCCGAGCGGCGACGTAGCCGGCTTGCCTTGACGCTGGCCGAGCGGGAGGAGATCTCGCGCGGGGTCGCCGCCGGCGAGTCGGCGCGGGCGATCGCCTGCCGGCTTCAGCGGGCGCCCTCGACGGTCACGCGCGAGCTCGACCGCCACGGCGGCCGAGCCGGCTACCGTGCCGCCGAGGCCGAGCTCAGGGCCTGGCAGCGTGGCCGGCGACCGCAGCGCTGCAAGCTCGCCCGCCAGCCGCAGCTGGCGGCGCTCGTGGCCGCGAAGCTGGCCGAGCAGTGGTCGCCTGCAGCAGATCGCCGGTTGGCTGAAGGCGCGCTACCCCGAGGACGAGACTATGCGGGTGTCGCACGAGACGATCTACCTGACCCTGTTCATCCAGGCGCGCGGCGCCCTGAAGCGCGAGCTGGTCGAGCACCTGCGGCGGGCGGGCTCGCTGCGCACGCCCAGGAGCGCCCAGCCGCGGCAACCGCGGCCAGGGACAGATCCTCGGCGCCGTCTCGATCTCCGAGCGCCCGGCCGAGGCGGCCGACCGGGCGATCCCCGGCCACTGGGAGGGCGACCTGCTCGCAAGGCAGCAGCAACAGTCAGATCGCAACCCTGGTCGAGCGCCACTCCCGCTTCGTGATCCTGGTCGCCGTCGGGCGCAAGGACAGCCGCTCGGTCACCGAGGCGCTCAGCCGCCAGCTCGCACGCCTGCCGGAGCAGCTGCGCGTCTCGCTGACCTGGGATCGCGGCCTCGAGATGGCCGAGCACGCCGCCTTCACCGTCGCCACCGAGGTCAAGGTCTACTTCTGCGACCCGCGTAGCCCCTGGCAGCGCGGCTCGAACGAGAACACGAACGGGCTGCTGCGCCAGTACCTGCCGAAACGGGCCAACCTCAACCTCGTCAGCCAGGCGCGGTTGGACGAGATCGCAACCAGGCTGAACACCCGGCCGCGACAGACGCTCGGCTTCAAGACCCCGGCGGATATCCTCGACGCGGCGTTGCGGTGACGGTTGAGACCGCCACTGTTACTACGGCTTTCACGGCTCGGGTGGCGGCTTTCCATCGCCTGCCACGACCGGCGCTTCGGGACGTGGCGTTCCTTGTAACAGTCTGTTACTCGAGCCTTAGCGGCGCCTGGAGCCGCTGGGGAACCATCCAGTTCCCCGGGACGGCTTCACGGCCGATTGTGGTTGACGACCTCGATGTTGTTGCCGAACTAGATAGCTGCAAACGTTGATGTTATGACTTCCGATCGTGGAAGACGGCTTCCAGGTTCGTCCCGGCTGGATCGATGACGTAGGCGCCGTAGTAGCCGGGGGTGGTACTGGGCCGCTCGCCCGGCGCTCCGTTGTCGCGGTAGCCGCCGGCGCGAGCGCGCTCGCGTAGAACGCGTCGACCCAGTCTGCTGGTCGCCGACTCCGATCGCGAGGTGCAGGTTGCAGGTCGAGGCGACCTTCCGCGATTAGGTGAAGCTGCCAGCTTCGGCGCCGGGCGGCGGAAAAAGCTCGCGCCGAGGTCGCGCGCCGGCAGGCCGAGCGCAGGCGCGATCAAACCGTAGAAGCCTGACCGGCTCGAGTTCCTGAACGCGCGGATCCGGGTGGTCGATCAGACGGGCCGTCGCGCCGTTCGCGCGCTCGGCCATGGGTGACCGCTTCGGCGCTGTTGTCCTTGGCCATCGCGCACGAATGCCCGGCGCAACGCAAAGTAGTCGGGGCGGTACTGCGGTCGCGGTCGAGCTGCGCCGTCGCGCTTCGATAGCCGGCGTCGATCATTCCGCGCCACCAACTGTCGACCAGCTCTTGCGAGTCGGCGGTGAAGGCGCATGGAGCCCTTCCGTGGGCGCCCGCTCGTCGTCGGCCTCGGCCGAGCGAGAAGTCGCCCCTCGACGCCGGCATCACCGGCATGACGGTCGCCGGCGAAGCCGAGCAGGTCGAAGACACGGTCGTAGAACTTGACCATCGACGTCGCGGTCGCCGGCGACGGATGGTGACGTGGTCGATCGTTGCCCATCGGCGTGCCCGTCGACGGTGGCCGTATGAGTCGTCGGCTGCCGCACGGCGGATGGTTACTAGCCGGTCAGCCGCCGCGCCGGGCGCGAGGGCGAGTCCTTCATCTCGCCCTGAGCTGCAGCGGCAAGAAGATCGCCGACTGGGCCAAGCTGCACGAGGTCGAGATCTCTCGCGCTGGTGGGAAGAGATCGACCAGTCGGGCGCCAAGCTGGAGCGGCCGCTCTTCCAGCAGGCGCTCGCGCGCTGCCGAGGCAGGCGAGACGGGCGGGATCGTGGTCGCCAAGCTCGACCGCTTTGCGCGTTCGGCGGTCGATGCCCTGGGCGCGATCCGACGCCTGAGCGATGCCGGCGCCCGCCTTGTCTCGGTTGAGGACAACTTCGACGGCTCGACCGCCGATGGGCCGCTTCGCGATCGGGATCCTGACCTGATCGCCGAGCTCGAGCTGGAGCGGATCAGGGAGAACTGGACGGCGGCCGTCAGCGGGGCGGTCGAGCGCGCGTCCACGTCTCGGCGCGGCCGCCCACCGGCTACCTGCGCGACGGAGAGGGCCGCCTGATCCGCGACGAGCCAGCCGCCAGCAAAGTCGGTGGCTCTTCGCCGCCGCGCAGGCGGGCTTCAGCTCGCTCGCAGCTGGCTCGACGGCAGGGGATCCGACCGCCGACCGGCAACCCCACTGGTCGACCACCGGACTCAGACAGCTGCTGCACAACCCGATTACTCGGCCAGGCGCGGGCGGCAAGTACGTGCTCGAGGGCGCCCACGAGCCGCGTCAGCCGGGCCGACTTCGATGCCGCCCAGGCAACGCGGACACTGCTCAAGGCGCGCGACGGCTCAGTCACGCGGGACAGAGCGCCGCGCTGGGCTGATCCGCTGCGCCGGGCTGCGACCACACGCTCAAGATCACAGGCAACACGCTCAAAAGACGGGAGAGCGCTACCCGGTCTACTGCCTGCATCGGCCGCTACGCCAGGCGGACGCACTCTGCCCCGCGCGGGCGACGATCCGCGCCTCCCACGCTCGATCCCGGTGCGTCGAGGAGCAGGTGCTGGCGGCTCTGCGAGCCGAGGGCGGTCCGGTACGACCGCCGTTGAGGCTTCGCCGGAGGAGATCGAACGAAGCCGCCTGCAGGCGGTCTCACGGCAGAGCACGAGAGCTCGACCTCTTCATCGGGAGTCGAAGCTGCTCTCGCTGCTCGGCGAGCAGAAGTTCTTGGAGGTCGTTGAGGTTCGCCAGCCGCGAGAGCGCGACGAGGAACGGCAGCGGCCCCGGCCCGAGCTGCGCTCCCAGGAGTGCGCTTGCCAGCGAACTGGCCGACGGCGACCTGCTCGTAGGCTGGCCAGCCCTGGGCCTCTCAAAGAGACGCCGACTCCTGCACGGTCTGCTCAGGCGGGTCGTGCTCACATCGACTCGACAGGCCGCCGGACGAGGGCGGCGTCGCTCGCTGGCCACGAGCGCACGCAGATCGTCCTGCCGGGAACGCGTACTGTCAGCGGACCGGGGTGGTCACGTCGCGGTAGTGGCGTGGCAGAAAGACGAAGCCGAAGGCGCGCAAACAGGCGCCGTCGTCCGCGACCTTAGTGACGCCCCGTACGCCGGCGTCGTTGCTATAGACGACGCGGCGAGCTTCGCCTCCGGTGAAGCGGTAGGTCCTGTTCTCGTCTATCGGTGATCCATCCTCGAGCAGCCGGGACACGTATGCTGTCGCAGGATCTCTAGCCAGGCCGCATCCGTCGCCGGGCCTCGCTGTATTATTTCACGCCGCGGCCTGCTCGTCTTCTGATGCTTCGGCCTCGGAGAGCCCAAGCCCAACCAGGTGGGGCGAGGCCGCTGCGTACCAAGGCGCTTCTCCGGGTCGTGATCGAAGTCCCGAGCTCTCAATGCACTTGCCCTGAGCTCACTCGCAAGCGCCGAAGAAGGCGGCGACAGTACGGCCGCTCCACGCCGAGATCGCAGTCGCGTCACCGCCTGTGGTGTTGCAGCCAGTGATGCGTCGAATCGAAACGCGAGGCTCGGTTCGGGCAACCCAGTGCTGCTTGGCCTGAACGCGCGCCTAGGCCCGCCGCACCTTCGGATCGCGTCTACGGGCGCAGCAGCAGGCTACACCGCCCCAGATCAGCCGCCCAGCCGACGGGTGGATCCGCATCCCGACCCCCTTATTCAGGTGGGCAATCAGCGGCACTGCTGTTCCTGTTCCTGAGCCAAGACTTGTGGCGTCCTGCCAGGAGTTCACTTTGTGGCCGGCAGGTAGGCCTGGCGGGTCCGACCAGCGGCGTCAACTCTCTACAACAGTTCGTCGTCGGGGGAGCCGAATACTCGATCAGATCGCTCGCAGGTTGCGGGGCGATCCGCCAGAGCTCGGCCCTAGCCTGGCTGTCGCATGCCGGAAGCACCTCTGCGAGTCCTCGCCGTCAAGAGGAGCGATACTTCAGCTCGAGGGTCCGCGAGTAGGCGTGCCGCAAGCCAGACCGCCCAACGGCGACTTTGGTGGCTCACGTCGCCCAGAACCGTGGCAACAAGCAGGTCGGCCCACGGCAGGCCATCCACCGGCCCTCAAGCTGCGGGCTCGAATCGGCTCGGCCTCCAGAGAACTTCTTCTTTCGCGGCGGCAGGTGCTTTGGAATCGGTCCTCATGATTCCTGCTCCTTCGCGTATCGACGAGGCGGTACGACTCACCAGCTTCGGGACGTCATCCAGACTGATTCCCTTCTTGGTCGGGCGCATGTTGTCGTGTCTGCAGTGAAGATTCCGGACGTGCCAGAAAGCTGGAAGAGGGCTGAATGTACGTCAGACGCTGTTCGCTTGACGAAGGTGTGCACGAACGTCGCTAATCACCGTCGTCTTCGTACTAGCAGCACGCGAGTTGAATTTCTTTTCCTTTCGGTTGATGCTTCATGTCTTTCTAGCGCTGCGTTGATCTCGATTAGTGAAATAGCGGGATCGCTCTCCCAGCAAAGGCTGAGGCTTGGCTGTACCAGAACGTCGCGTGGTTGGCGATGGCTGCGGGTCAGTGATCGCAAATGGGTAATGCCTGCGGAACCCCCTTTCTCTCTTAGGAAACGTTGAGCCTGTTGCCGGAGTGGATTGACAGCCGCTTGATCAATAGCCAAGCGCCAGACTGATAGATCCGATCTGTGACGCGCGGCGCCAGGAGGCGAGCAGCCTGCGCTGTTCTTACCGGATGGGCTATAGACTAGATGGCGAGTGCCTTCGAAGATGGTCAAGCTTGCTTCTTCGAAGGCAGTCATCGATATGACCGTCGGTGAATCAGTGCGCAACTGAGCCATCTGCGGGCGCTGCCTGCAAGCTGAAAGCCGCCCGGACGGCTCCTGGATAGACCTGCGTGCTTAAACTCTAACAAATGAGTTGCGAAGTCTGCGCTGGCGACGCTGCCGCGAAAGGGAGAGCGAGGTCGCGTTCGCTTTCGCAGATTATTAGGCTTTAGACTCGTGGCTGATGGTTCTCCATCTGCGGCCAGGAGGGCTTCACTTTGGCTCTAATGTGGTGGCCGCTACGTGACGGGCCAGTCATGGCGCCGGCAGGTGGTGTACGGAAAACCGCAATTCTCCGACGTGACTGGCTCGACGGCGTTGGAAAGTCGGTCGACCCGGAGGCGCTGCGTGCGCAGCCAGCGTATTTCGAGCGGATAGAGGATCGTCCATTGCGGCACCGTAAGAAGTTCATCGGCGACGCGGTATTGGCGGTGTTCAGGGTGCGGCGTCCCACGGTGACGCTTCCGAGCCTGCCTGCCGAACGCGGTGGAGGCGGGAGGGCGTTCCCGGGCTCGGGATCGAGGGCCGGGTCGGCTGCACGGCGGTCGTCGCGCCGTGGGCTTCTGGTGACGGAGTGACGCCGTCTTTCCACGCGGCTTGAGCCTACGAGCCGGGAAGTATTGATCGGCGGCGCGACGCTGACATACAGAAAGTCGTGGCGGAGATGGTGGAGCCGTTGGCGTTGAAGGGAAGGTAAACGCCCGCTTTCCGGCTACTCGCGGTTCAGGGGCCTCCGGAGCGCGAGCACACGCCTGGGCGGCCGCGCGCTGTGCAGGCGCTCCTCAGGCGGGCGCTAACGCGGGCGTCGTGTCGTGACGGTGGTCGGCGACGCGGGTGTGGAGCCTTCGCGTCCCTGGTACGCAGAGTGAGCAGCCTGGGCCCGCGTCGTCCGCGGTGTTGCCTTCCACGAAAAAGGGGATCACCTGCGGCGTCGGTCGGCCGAAGAAGCCGACGCCCTGCCCTCGCGAGGCGGCGGCGGTGCTGGCGCTTCGAGCGACCGTCCGACGAGCTGGACGAGGGTCATGGGCGTTCCGCAAGCTGCTCTCGAGGAACAGGCGCCGCTCGTGGTTGCTTCGACCTCAGTGGGGGAGAGACGTTCCATCGATCGTCGAGTCGATGGGGCTGCTGTCGACTGGCGCGCCGCTGCTGCTGCGTGCATGGTTCGGCCAGTTGCTCAGCCCGTCCGCAATGGCCGGCACCGCTCAGGCTGCCCAGGCCGCTTCGCGACGAACGCGCTGATCGGGCGCTCGCTGCCGGAGGATCTGCGCCGGAGGATCGCCGACGGTGACCCGCTCTTCATCACCGGATGCTGGCGTTGGTGACGGATGGCGGCGAGCTCGAGGCCGCCACGCTGCGGGCGCCTTGCGACAGCTCCTGGAACTCAACTCGAAGGGCGCAGTCGAGCGGCGAGGTCTTCCCACCGGCGCCGTGCGTCGCTCGCTCCGGGGAACGCCACGGCTGCAAACTCGTCCGGCACGAGGCGATTCGGCCCGAACGTCGGATTCAGGACGGCGTGCGCATACCTTGCTCGGCATCCAGGTGCTGCTGCTGACGCGCTCCCGAAAGCGCA
>ERZ1370068.7661-contig-6566_pt1 | contig 78213 bp, 134 predicted proteins | sample MGYA00561227_ERZ1370068 | MGnify/ENA primary metagenome ERZ1370068 (study PRJEB38410, sample SAMEA6850437) | metagenome | study: Metagenomic assessment of the ecological functions of the soil: analysis of the soil microbiota associated with the... | reverse complement strand
GTACTTCGTTCCGGTTACGTATTGCTCGATCGCGCTTCCGCCAGAGCTAGACGCACATACGAGTCAGTTAATCCGGCGCGCAATCGAGGAATCGTTCGTCGACGGCTTTCGAGTCGTCATGGCCATCGGTGCCACCCTCCGCCAGCGCAAGCGCGCTCACCGCCTTCGCCCTGATCCGAAAAACCTTCGAAACGCGCTACCCCGCATAGATTCGAACTATGAATAACGCCTCCAAAGGGCGCTGTGTTACCGTTACACCACGGGGTAATCGCTCTTCTTGTTGCGATTTGTGCGCGCTTATCGTTCGCAGCCGTTCGGCCACGAACGAGTAATCATCCTCGATTATCCGGGATCGGCAACCGCCGGATTAACCGAAATTGTCCTGCTCACTCAAACAAGGTGGGCGGAATTGGCGGAAGCGCTTCCCGAACTCTGCGCGTCGCGGCCGCCTTCCTGGCTGCTGCCCGTCGTTTGCGGGTGGTTGCTGCTTTCCGATCCGCGATTCCGTGTTTCCGGGTCGCCACGGCTTTTGACGCCGGCGGCTGTCCGTTTCTTTGTCCTTGCCGCTTTTTGGGCGGATGTCGCGGTGCGGGTTTCCTTCTTCTCTGCATATTCGATTCATGACCTGGAGCAAGCATAACTCGACTCAGCTTCCCCCGATCAACACCGTTTGTGGTTAGCGCAAGTTCGTCGCTCGAGAGAACCGGCATGTTGGTCGCGCGATTTAGCGACCCGGCCAACTAATGGAGATTTTCCTGGGCGATCGCTGCTACCTTGAGCGCGTGAAATTGCATCCGGCGAAGTTCCGCGTCGTACCCGGGCGGGCCTTTGCGACTCGATGAGTGCCCCACCGGGATCGAGCCTCTCTATAAGTCGAAGTCTCATTACCGTCGGCTTCTGGCGCATCAGATCAAGGAGCTAACTGACCTGCAAAGTTTGCTTTACGCTTCCAATCGTTACGCCCGTGCTTCTTATCTTCCAGGCAATGGACGCGGCCGGCAAAGACAGCGCGATCAAGCATGTTATGTCTGGAGTTAACCCCAGGGGTTGCCAGGTTTACAGTTTCAAGCATCCTGAGTGTGGAAGAGCTGGAGCATGACTTTCTCTGGCGCACGACCCGTTGTCTGCCGGAACGCGGGCGGATTGGGATTTTCAAATCGCCTCTTATTACGAAGAGGTGCTGGTGGTGCGGGTTCACCCCGACATCCTGCGCGCGGAAGCGCTGGCTCCAGAGTTAGTCAACGACGAAGGTATCTGGGAAGAACGTTATCACTCGATCCGGGAACTGGAGAGTCATCTCCACCGCAACGGCACCACGGATCCTGAAGTTCTTCCTCCACCTTCCAAGGAAGAGCAACGCCTGGCGGTTTCTTGCCCGGTTAAAAGAACCGGACAAGAACTGGAAGTTCAACCGCGGCGATCTTGGCGAGCGCGAGCTTTGGAAAGAAATACATGGCCGCCTACCAGCAGTGTCCTGCGCGAGACGAGCACGAAAGAGTCACCCTGGTTTGCCATCCCGGCTGACGATAAGAAAAACGCCCGCCTGCTGATCGCGGAGGCGATCCTGACCGCACTCAAAGACCTAAAGATGTCCCTATCCGCACCCGGACAAAGAACAGCGCAAGGAACTCGAAGCCATCCGGAAACAGCTTCGAAAGGCGAGCAACCGGCATAACCGCCGATGAGCGCAATCAGTGAACCTTTCCCGAGTAACGAAAGGATTTGGAAGCCAGAAACCTAAGAGTTTGAATTAGAACGCAGGAATCTGAAGGGCGAAGCCAGGAACTCTAATCAAGCCGTAACGAAAATCGGAGATAAAGGCCGGCCGGGGTTGGCCGTAACGGGATGCAGGAGCAACGGCCGGGCTTTCCAAGCCCGGTCACTGGGACGAACGCGATGGCAAACCAGGAATTGAATGAGGAAGGCAGAAAATTAACTGTGAATCCAGAGAGGAGCTACCCGGGAGGACCGGGCAATGCGTGAGACTCAGCCGAGTCGGCGAGTAACTCCTGCATCTGACTTAGACTCGTTAGGAGATTACGTCCTTCACTTCGAGCGCGAAGGATTTGCCAGCATCCGGCAGATTTCCTCTGGAGAGATCATGCACCTGCGCACCTCACCGATAGAGGAGGCGCGAACCCTTTATGTCGAGCAGGCGGGGCTCGGGCAGTTACTTGCTCAGTCAGAGAAATCAATCGTTCTCTGGGATGTGGGCCTGGGGGCGGCGGCCAACGCGATCGCTGCGATCGAATGTTACGGAGCAACGAGCGTCGGAGAACGCGGTTCCGCCGCTCACAATCATCAGCTTTGAGAACAATTTGGACTCACTCGCGCTCGCCTTTCGGCATCTGGAAGAATTTCCTTATCTCCGTCATCCCGCACCGGCGGCAAACTTCTAAGACACGGAAACTGGCGCTCGCAGAAGCGTCCCGCCCTGAGCTGGCTGCTGGTGCCGGGCGATTTTGCGCAAACCATCTCGAAAATATCACCGCCGCCAGATGTCATCTTTTACGATATGTTTTCGGCTAAGAGTTATCCCGGGCACTGGACCCCTCGAGATCTTTCGCCAGGTTTTTGCCGCCTGCGAGGATCGGGCGACGCGACTGGTTACCTCGCAGCCGCTCGACTCTCAGCCCGGGCGGCTTTACTCGCAGCTGGATTCCATGTCGCCCGCGGCCAGCCGAGCGGTGCGCAGGAGGAATCGGACTATTGCGCTCACTCCAGCGGCTGCGCTTGCGGTGCACTGGCTATGAGCTACTTGACGCGAGCTGGCTCGGAAAATGGGAAAGGTCGCGAGCAAAGCTATCCAGGAGGACTGGCCGCGGGTGAACGCCCAGCATTTGAAAAGCTGATCCGGAATCACCGGCAGTTCCAATCTCCCCGTCAAACTTAGGCTCCGTTAGGCCAAACGAATGCAGGGTTGTGGCTGGGATCGTCGATCCCGGCCGGTCACGCCGGCCGCAGACGGCTGGAACGGATTTACCGAGTCCCGCGGTGCCAGAGTTCTGGGAGCGCAGGCTCCCCGCTGCCGTGTCGCGCCTCGCGACGTTTCTTCGCGCGCGAAACTCTTTTGCGGCGCCAAAGAGAGCGAGCGGGCGCTCGCGCTCCAGACAATTCCCGGGAGCGTTGTCTCATTAGGCGATGAGCCCTTGGTGGAGCTGAATCCGAATCAAGTCAACGCGATGGCGGGTCAAGGCCTTTTCCCGATAAGGGCCGCCAGGCAGGAGCTTGTCGATTCCTCCCTGGTCGCGTAACAATGCCTTCATGCTCCAGTGAATGTGACCAGGGGAAGAGGTCCCGGCGCGGGCGAGGTCAATCTGGGCGATCGATTTCACCGGCTGGTCGACGACTGCCAATCCTTTCGGTCGCGATTCCCGGCCAGACCGGCGTGCCATGACTCTGTGATCGCCACCAGTCGAGCAACACCGAATAACTCTGGGCCGGTGGACGGATGCTCCAGTAGAGTTGCGGGGCGAGATAGTCGACCCAGCCAAGTTGGCCAGCCATAATCTCGAATCGGCGAAGAGTTGACCATAGGAGTCGATGCCGGACTTGATTGTGGCTGGAACACCGCGGTCGCCAGATACCAAAGGGGCTGATCCCAAAGCGGGCCTGGCCCTGGCGGACTTGACCCCCGATAAAGAAGGTCGCGGACAAACTCATTGACATTCTGGCGGCGCCAATCGGCTCGGCTGAGTCCGCTGGCTTTTCCATAGGCTTGCCAAGTTGCCTCGTCCGGAAAGCTGCCGCCATTCTTGACTGGATAGGGATAAAAGTAGTCATCGAGATGAATCCCATCGACTGGATAACGGCGAGCAATATCGGTGATCACGCTGATGACATAGCGACGTGCGGCGGGATTACCGGGATCAATCCAGAGTTAGTTGCCAAAACGCCGAATCCATTCCGGGTGCTCGACGGCGACATGGTTCGAGGGCAACCGGTCATCGCGATGAAGGGCGGCGCGGAAAGGATTCACCCAGGCATGCAGTTCAAGGCCGCGAGCATGAGCTTCGGAGATGGCAAAGGCGAGCGGGTCATAACCCGGCGACACCCCCGGCAGTGCCACTAAGAACCTGAGACCATGGCTCGAGGGATGAGTTATAGAGAGCGTCACTCGCTGGCCGGACTTGGAGGAGAATGGCGTTGAGGTTCAAGGAAGCAGCCCGATCGAGCAGGGCCCGCAGCTGTGCCTGTTGCGTCGCCGCCGGCAATCCGGCTGAAGGCCAGTCGAGGTTGTAAACCGTCGCCACCCAGACACCACGAAATTCCTTTTGGCGCCGCCCGTAGATTGGAGAAACCCAGGACTAACGAACAAAGGGACAAAAATGACGAATGCCCGATGACGGAAGCACGAATGTTTGATCATTTGTCATTGCGTATTCGACATTTAACTCGGAATTGGTCATTCGGAAATTCGTCATTCATAAAGACCTACGTGACGCTGTAGCGACCGCGGGTGGAAAGATTTCGCTGACACTCGCCTTCCAAGTCGAAGCGATACACTCCGCGCTCGGAGTCATCGTGCTCGGTCGGGCCGCGATTGATAATCACGATAGGGCACGCCTGCGCGGCGCCGCCAGCAGCGGCAAAGCAGCCGCCGGATAGACCGACAAAGTCGAGCCCAGCGCGACCACCAGGTCGGTCTCGATTCGCCGCGCGCCTCGGCCCGCGCGAGATCGTCAGGCACAAGGCCCTGGCCGAAACTGATCGTCGCCGGCTTGAGGAAATCCTCCGCACTCGCATCGCGGAGTCTGTGCGGTGGACGCGAAAGAATTCAAAATGCGGCGTCGGGATCGCCGCGCCAGCCGCAGGTTTGACATTCGACGAGCGAATTGGTGCCGTGCAACTCCACCAGGCGCGCCGGACTGGTGCCAGCCAAGGGCATGGAGGCCGTCGATATTTTGTGCCGCCACGAGCAGAACCTTGCCCGCCTCCTCGAGGCGAACGATGGCGCGATGGACGTCGTTAGGCTGGGCGCTCGCGAAACGCCTCCCAACCCTCGAGCTTGTAATCCCAATGCTCAACCCGCGCCGCCTCCGAGCTCATGAAATCCTGGTAGTAGACCGGCTGTCGCCGTTTCCAGACCCCGTTCGGACCGCGAAAATCGGGAATTCCGCTCCCGGTAGAAATGCCGGCTCCGGTGAAGATCAGGATACGGTTGGAGACACGCAGATAGTCGGCCAATGACTGCACGCCTCCACGTTTCCGAGAAACGGCCGGCTTGCAACCGCAATTTGAAATGGCATCCTTTGTTCGTTAGGCGACAAGCGGGCGGCGTGGAATTTGCGATCGCTATCCGGCGGTGGGCAGGCGAGCTAAAATCGAAAGGTGAACTGGGTCGCGAGCAGTTGGACGCTTTCGTTCTCGTTCTTGTCGAAATGAGTGAAACTATACTGCAGCTTGAGTTGTAAAGAACTCGAGAAACGATAACCGACAACGGTATCGATGCGGGCGGCATTGTTTCCCCATTGCACCTCCTTGTTCCCATCGGGCACCGTCCCATAGAGTTGCTGATTCCAGCGTGTCGCAACAAAGAGCTGCGAAGTGATCTTATACTTTGCCTCCAGGTAGTAGGAAAGAACATCGGCATTGCCGACATTTGGAACTTCGAAGCGAGTCTCAAAGAGTTCCGCCCAAAGCTGAAAACGATGCCAGGCAACGCTGAGGTCCTGGCCAAGAAGTATCTCGTGATAATCGCCGATGGTGTCGCGTGCCGGCAAGGAAGACGCTGCTTCGGGGCCAAGATATGCCCCGCCGCTGCCGGAGAAACCGAAGTTCCAAATGGGCGACGGAGTAAAGCCGATCCGTCCGCCAACGGTAGGATTTTCAAAGCCGACCTGCGTAAGGTCCCATGACTCGGGGCGCGAGGCGAGGGCCGAATTCTTAACTTCGAAGGCAAAGTCTAAGCTGCCCATCGATCCAGCCACCGATGCCCCGCTGGCGTAACTCGGTCCCCAGATTACAGGCAGCCTAAGAAACTTGTCGGAATACCCGTCGCCGAAACGAGTGACCCCATCATGTGGGACATGGCCCCAGCTGAGGAGTGTATCCAGATCCTTGGGGGCAGCGCTGTCCCAGATGCCAGTGAGATTTTCGTAAGGCAACGGGGCATTGATAAACGGGTTATCCCAAGAGTAATGCCGCGGGACCCAGTTACCAACGACGGTTCCAAACTTGCCAGCCTGGACGGCCAGGTTGAGCTGCCTTAATAGAGTCAGTCGAAGAGCGTATTCGTCCAGCCTGACTTCAACTCCGCGGTCGGTTGGATCAAAGCCACGGTCGAGGCGCGCTTGAATGAATCCAAATAGATTTGATCCTAGTTGCGCATCAAGAAAGATGGTCGCGCGGGGATTAAAGAGATTACGTTGTGCGGAGTAGATCAGTCCTGGAGCAGGTTTCTCCGAATAATAATCTTCCAGGTCAAGCGTCCCACTTAAGTTTCAGGTGCAGTTCCTTGTTGAAGGCAGTGATGGTGAGTGTTTGCTCGGCGTCATCCAGGAAATCGCCATTGGCTGAATTGACGATCAAGGTGCAAAAGGATTCCCAGCTGGCAGGAAAAGGAAACACGCAGGCAGGCGTGATCTCTTACGCGGCATGGCGCAAACTGTCGATGGTGCTCAACAAAGTTTTGAGAGTTACTGGCTTGTTCAGGACCACATCGACCGCCGAAGGCTGCGTTTTAGTCGTCTCAATGAGCGTCCCAAAGCCGGTCAGCAACACTACGGAACATCGGGCCGGGTTTGCTTGATCAAGCCGGCCATCTGGTCGCCATTCATCTGCGGCATCGCACGATCAGTCACGACAACATCAAAAGACCCTGGTTTGAAATTCCTTCAGACCTTCGCGTCCGTCGGCCGCGGTAATGACATCGTGACCGTCACTCCGAAGGAACGCTGAGATGACCTCGCGAATCCCAGGCTCGTCATCTACGACGAGCACATGGAGCGGGCTCTTTATCGTCGGGTCAACTGGAAGGGCGGGTGCCTTCGTTCTCGACTGCGACGGCAAAGGGAAGCCGAATAACGAAAGTCGTCCCGTGCCCAGGAAAGAGTCGAGTTCCAGAACGCCGTTATGCCGTTGGACAATGCCGTAAACCATTGCCAAACCCAAGCCGGTTCCTTTGTCATTCTTAGTCGAAAAAAGGGCTCGAGACAGGCGTTGCCGAACCTCCTCGGTCATGCCGGTTCCAGTATCACTGATGCGAACGACGGCGCGGTCATTTTCCATCGCGGTCTCGAGAGTTATCACCCGCCATTCGGCATGGCGTCGACGGCATTAAAGATAAGATTAGTCAGTGCTTCGCGGAGAGCGGATTCGTCACCAGCGATCGGGAGGAATTGGCTGGAGGTGAGTTTTGACTTGAATGTTGCGGCCATTCTGCCTGTGCTTGCTGTCGCCATTTCGGTTGCGTTAGCTCAATCACCTGTGAGATCACCGCGGTCAGTTCGACCGACCTAAGCTCTTCATGCGTTTCCGAGGGGGCGATAAAACTCCCGGAGGCGCCTCACAATATTGCCAGCATCCTGAGCGGAGGTTCGAAGGAGTTTAAGAAACCGGACCGTTTCTTGGCATCAGCGAGAATTTCCGGATGCTCAAGCAAGAGATCCGTAAATCCGGAGGATGGGTGTCAGGGTGTTATTGAAATCGTGCGCAATTCCACTCGCCATTTCTCCGAGCGCACGGAGTCGTTCCTGCTGAATGACCTGTTGTCTGAGCAGCTTTGAGCTCGCTTAAGGCTTTCGCTAACTCCTGGTTAGCGTGGACAAGATCATTCTCGGCGCGGCGACGAAGGGTAAGGTTTTCAACTGAACCGGCGACAATCTTATCGACCGGTTGCGAAAGCCTCTTGGCCAGGAAAAGACTTCCGATCAGTCCCCCGAGTAGGATCAGCCCGCCAACTCCAAGGGATCTTCCAGCGCAGGATCCGTTGTTGTTCAATTGAGGCAGCCAACGGATAAAGACAAATTTCGTAGGCGGGTGTAAGCTGCGTTGTTTGGATCGAGAGGACTTGTAAAAGAGTAGATGGGATTGGTTATCTTTGGTTACTAGAAAATTACCGGTGCTTTGCCGGGTAACCTGCCTGGCTAATCTGGTGAGCGAGCTGAGTGCGATCCGAAGCACTCAAGGCAGTATTGATATAAAGTCCATTGCCTAACCAGATCCCGCTGGCACTGGCTCCGTCGTGACTGGCATCAGCTGAGATTGCTTCCCGGACTCCAAAGCCGAGAATTAGTCCACCCAGGTTCTTACCGTCCCAATCGAGCACCTTCGTTAAGACGACCTCACGTAAGGCGGTGAGGCCACCCTCCTGGCTAACTGCGATATAACCTTACAGTCTGGTATTCGAGATTCCGCAAGGTCTCGGCGATAGGAGCCAAGGCGTCGTCCTGTGACTCTTCGGACAAGTGACCGGCCCGAAATTCTCCCGGTGGAAGAATTGAGCCATTCGCATCAACGAAACGAAAGAAAAGGGCGCGCGTGCCCTGTGTCTCCGTTCCCTCACCTGTGCTAGTGCCAGGGTTGTAGATTCCCTGGAGTTCGGTCAATGCATTTCGGTATAGATCTTCGACATCCTCCTCCTCCAAAGCCGCCTGCAGGCGAACCGAGTGAGAAAGCGCGCGACACTTATCGAGTATGGCTCGTCTGCGGGCGTCTTGTAATCCGCTAAAGAGGCGCATTTGCTCTGAAATTTCGCGTCCAAAGCTTCCTGGTAACGACCTTGGGCGTTGCCTCCGTCAGATAAATGGTGGTCCCAGTGACCACCACCACGAGCAGGATCAATGAGAGAAGGAGCTGGATGCGAAAGTTAAGGAACAGCCTGATGTCCATGCCCGGAGTTGCTCTTCATTTAGCTGCGAAGTCGACATGAAGCGTGCTGTTCTGGATGACGTTTACCGGAGACACGCGAATATCATTTTCGCTAACCCATGCTTTGAGCAGATAATGACCAGGAGGTATGGGCCCGATCCGGTATGATCCCTGTTCGTCGGTCTTTTCGAAATATGGAGTATCCAAAACCAGGATGGTTCCCCGCATGGAGGCGTGAATCTCACAATGGAGGGTCACCACACCTGGCTTATCAAACAGCACCGAACCGGCTTTTTCTCCTTTGCGATAGCGGCCGAGATCGAATCGTTTTGTCTTCGAGTAGGAAAAAACGTTGTGATAAGTGTCATCAAGATTCGGGAATTCCACCGTTGTCCCGGCTTGAATCGCGAGCAGGCCAGGTGAGAAGCTAATATTCTTCTGTTCCACCTCGGCGACACTGTTTGGCCGGCCGGATGATTTCGAAAAATCTCCTTCCAGGTAGACGACTGCACACGAAGCGTCGACAGATTGGGCCTGGGTTTGAGCGCCACTTTGATACCGGCCGGCCATGGGCTGTTTCTCATCCGGCCTGGGCAGACTTACCCGGCCTTCAACGAACTGTGCGCCGGCGACAGCTGTCTGAAAAAAGCAGAAAAGGCGACAACCTGGAGACCACGTGGGACCACAGCCAATCCCTCCAGCCAGAACGGTGCCAATCTGCAAATTGCCTGGTAACGCCCCTCCGCGGTTGCCGGGGGCAGCTTAGTGCGAGGGAAGCTGAGGCATTCCCGTTCCCGTAAGGAATTGGGAAAGCGGGTCCGGGGTCGAGTCTGGAGTCCTCCGCGTCTCCGGGGTCATTGTCGGCCGGAAAAACAGGAGAGTGTCCGACATTGGCGTGCCGATGCTAATCCTCGTAGAGCTGATATGATCGCCGTCCGGGTCAACCCAGCCAAGCCGATAGAAGTCGTCAAGGAAAAGGCTGTTTAGCTCCGGGGGTAAATTCGTTCTGCCGCCTCAACCCAGTCGTTTCCACTGGCCGAGTGTTCGTGTTGGAAAGCCCACGCGGCGTGGGCATAATAGAGAGCAGGTGTTCTCACCGGTGTAGCTGAATCGCTGTCTCAGGAGCTCAGCTTGGTAATCTAAACCTTCCAAGACGAAAGTGAGGAAGACTTTGTAGAGAATAAGTTGTTGACTGCGATGATCCGTTGCGACGGCGAAAAGCTTTTCCAGTCGATCCCGCGCCTGAGCCAGCTCTTGGCCTTTGAGGGTGGGTCCTGAGCGATCGTCGCTTGGCTCGGCAAGACCTCGGCCCACCGTTGGGAGCCAGGCACAATGGGAGCTCTCAGTTCCGGGTAAGTTGCTTCTGGCCGATCAAGAATTGTGGTCGAAGCGTGTCTAAGAACCCTTCGTCCGGCGGATGTTTCTCGGATTCAGCAGGCGAAAACAGGCCGTCTTTCAAATACTGCGCGTAAACAGCATCCTCGACATTGGCGAGAACCTCCTTTGCGCTTACTTCCAAATGCCGTTGACGTTCAGTTGCTGATGAAATTTCAAAGTATTCCCGCTGCCGGCTCGCTGGTCTTTCATTCCACCCGAGTTCGTAAAATGATTCTGCATAGAGTTTGTCAGTCTCCGTTCCAAACTTTGTCGCGGCAGCGTTCTGCCATTCCTTCGCCTCATCGGCGGAGCCACGCTCTTGAGCGATGGCTGCGCGCGCATAATAAACCGGAGCGCTGGTCTGCTCCCAGCTCTTCATCAAGTTCTCTGCGACGCCATCGTTTCCTTCCAAGAGATAAGTTAGGAAAACCTTGAAGGATACGAGCTGTCTGACAACCACTTTCCAAGTCGCGGCTGTCTTCGACCAGAATTCGTTCAAAGCGCCTGCGGGCTTCGATCCAGTCCCGTTTCAGGAAGGCGATTTCGCCAAGGTTGAATTTGGCGTTTGAAAGGGAAGGTGCGAGCTCAAGAGCCTGCTCCAGTGTCTTTTGCGCGGCTTCGTAATCGTGCTCTCGCATCAAAATGATTCCGCGGAGATTGCGCACTTCAGCCCGGACGGACTGCTTCAGATTCGATCCCTCTAATTCATCAAGGGATGCTAGGGCTTCGGTCATAACTTCCTGCTTTGTAGGCCGAAATTGCCTGATCGTAAGTCGCGGCAACGTTCACCTCGGCACAAATAGGGATCCGGGCGAGAAACAGGACTAAGATCGAAAGTATGACTACGTTCCAGATCCGCATTCCGTTGTCGAGACGACCTATTCTCGAACATCCTGTTTTCTCTTCGGCCTGCTTGAATTTCTGAATCGCAACGACATCTCGCTCAGGCTTATCAGGACGCGATCAGCAAGAATCATACGACGGCCTTCAAGAGCGAGGTCGACGCCCAGATGCGCAGTCTCCGAGATGCGAGTGATGGGCGGTTTCTCATTCCTTCGATCGCCAGGCCTCAGATGTCGGACGCTCGGCGTTGCTTCTCGCACTCATTCGATCAGTTTGCAAAGCATTCACATGTAAGGCAGTCGGTCAATCCGAGTCTTGCTCAGCACGCAAGAAGGTTCCTGTTGTTCGCAAAGTTCACATAAATTGAGTAATAAGTGCGGCAGGTTTGCTTGCTTCCGGGCGAGCTTCGCCGCAGTCGTCTCAAGCAGCAGACATACCGGGGAACCTCGCACGTGGGAAAACAGCGGCCCAAAAAGGCGGAAAATGATGGCGGGGGTTCAGGCGGCGTCTTCCGCTTTCGCGAGATAGAATCGGCACGAAAAAGACGCGCCGGAAACACCAAATAGAGAGCTAAGCCTTAAATTGCACCTAGGCGGCTGTCGATACTGAAAAGCGATTTTTCGTTATCCCTCGGCTGCAATAGGCGCTCCACTGCGCCAAAAGGCACAGCGGCTGCTAACTATCTGATTATATCTGTTTATCGAAGCCTTCTGCGCCAGCGTCCGATGCCTGATCATCCCGTTCACCTGATTGAAAATGATTTACTCCTCCGTTTCTGGGGTGTGCGCGGCTCGATTCCCACCCCCGGACCGGAGACGGCGCATCTATGGCGGCAATACTTCCTGCATTGAGTTACGACTGGGAAATGAGGTCCTAATTCTCGATGCCGGAAGTGGCATTCGCCGGCTGAGGGTTGCAGCTGGCCAGCGACCTAGTGAAGCAGCCGCTGCGGACGACCTTGCTCATCTCACACACCCACTGGGACCATATCCAGGGACTGCCTTTTTCCGCCCGGCCTACGATCGCGCGAGCCAGATCTCGGATTCTCGGCGCCGCCCGGGACGCGCGAGCGCCTCCAGACCGCACTCGTTAGGCAAATGGATCCGATCCAGTTCCCGATTCCGCTGGAATGCCTGTGCGGAATTTCCGGGATCGATGAGTTCGCCGCCCAACCACCAGCTTAGGAAGTTTTCAGGTTCAAACCATCGGCCTGAATCATCCGGCGGGTGCACCGGATTCAGGATCACCGCCGGCGGACAAATCGATTGCCTATCTGCCCGATCACGAATCACTGCCGAATTGCGACCCAATCGTCCGATCCGGCCATCGTCGCGAAAGCCCGGGATGCGGAAACGGAGCTGCTCCAATTTCTCGAGGGCTGCGACCTTTTGATCCTCGATGCCCAATACAGCCGCGCAGAATATGTGGATCCACATTGGCTGGGGCCATGGCTGCATTGATGACAGCGTCAGGCTTGCCCTCCGCGCCGGAGCCGAGCGGGCTGATTCTTTTTCATCACGACCCGAACCATGATGACGCAGAGATCGATGCCATGCTTGCGGAAGCGCGCTGGCAGGTGATCGAGGCCGACGCACGGCTGCGGGGTCGAGGCCGCCCGCGAACGCGAAGAAATTTTCCCGGCGCTCCGGCCCAAAGGAACTAGCTGCCTAACGAATCTAATTAGTCTGCTCGAGTTTGATCGGCGTCAGGCCGGCTGCGGTCAGCTGCTCATTCAGCGCGGCCAATTTCTGTCGGAATCGTTTCCCAGTTCTTGATCGCGGTTTGCGTCGCGCGCTCGAGGTCGCTGGCCGCCGTCATCCGCTGCGAGGTCGGGGCCGCGTCCACCTGCTGAGGTCGTTGAAAAGTTTTTTGACCTTGTCCAGGAGATCGAACTCCAGCGACATGCGCCGCGCGTCGCTTGCCGGATTGGCAAAGACTTCCAGCTGCTTATGCAGAGCCGCCATTTCGTTGGCGAGATTTGGTCGGTCTTTGCCTCCGCCAGTTTTTCCAGCTGACTAACGATCGCAGCGTAGGTTTTCCCGAGCGGTTCCAATTGTTTCGCAATGCCGCGACCCGCGTCGAACTAACGAATTGCTGGTTTAAATCGGCCGCGGAAACGCGAATCCGTGGATCCATCTTCACCGTCAGGGGCTGGGTCAGCGTCTTCCCGTTCGTCGTTAGGCTAATCTGATAGTCTCAGGGAGGACCCAGGGCGCCGTCGGGCTCGGGGAGGTCCGGTGCGCGATCGCCGTCATCGGGTAATCCGCCTCGGCCGCCGGCAAAGGCTGGCCGTACAGGTCCCAAATGAAACGGTGCCATCCCGGTTCGGCCGACAATGGCGCCCGCCGGTTTTTACCCAGTAACGCGGAATTTTAAGCTTCGGGTCCGGGGCGGGCACTGGGATCGGTGCTCGCATAACGACGAACCAAGTGCCCTTGCGCGTCTCAGGATCTCGAGCGTCACCGGCCCGCTGGTTTCCGGGCCTAACGAATAATCAATCATCGCCCCGTCGGGAGGATTTTCGCCCATCGGTTCATCCGGCGGTAACGGCGTATCGGTATTGGTGTTGCTGCGGAAGCGGACGCGCTGCTGTGGTTTAAGGAGCTTGGTCTGTAACGATTCGTTAGGCGAGAGCTCCCGCAGCGGGGTGATGTTATCCATGATCCAAAAGCCGCGCCCATGGGTGGCGATGGCGAGATCATCATCCTTTACGATCAGGTCGCGTCACCGAAGTCGCGGGCAGATTGAAGCGCAACGATTGCCAGTCGTCGCCGTTATTAAAGGAAACATAAAAACGCCCCGCTCGGTTCCGGCGAAGAGGGCCCGCGCCGTTGCGAATCCTCGCGGACCACATTGACGTTCTCGTCGTTCGGCAAGCCGCGCACAATTTCCTGCCAGCTCTTGCCGTCGTCGGAAGTTCGGAAAATGTGTGGGCGCAGAGTCATCGCAGCCGCAGGGTGTTAACGGCGGCGAAGGCCATCTTCGCTTCGAAATGACTCGCGTCGATCAAGCGAGACTTTCCACCACGCGCCAATCTGTGGCGGTGTGACGTCGTGCCAGCTCTTGCCGCCATCGGTCGTTAGGTGAATCAGGCCGTCATCGGTCCCAGCCAGATGCGATTCTTCTCCACTGGCGATGGCGCGACGGCATAGATAACACCGCGCTGACGATGGCTGCGCATTTGGTCGATCGCGAAATTTCCCCACATTCGCCGGAATCTCGAAGGTCTTTGCGCGTTAGATCCGGGCTGATCTCTTTCCAGCTTCGTCCACCGTCGCCCGTCTGCCACAACGTGTTGGCCGCGAAGAAAAGCAGATGCGGATCGAACGGTGAGAAGACGATTGGCTCCGTCCTAATGACTCGAAATTCATCGGGCGAAATGGCTTCCGGCAAAATCTCCTGCACCTGATGGGTGCGCTGGTCGTAACGGCTCAGCTTTCCGCCATAAACAATCTCCGGGTCGAGCGGATCCGGGGTGACGTAACCGTATTCTTCCGCCGCCACCGGACGCCAGTCGCGAAAGTGATCGCGCCGTCCGGGCCGCGACTCGCGATTCCAACCGAGCCGCTTTCCTGCTGGCCACTGTAGAGCCGATAGGGAAAAGCATTGTCGGCGCTAACGTGATAGAGCTGCGCCGTCGGCTGGTTATACCACGAGCTCAGGTGGTGCCGCCGTTCAGTGTAATGATTGCGCCCTGGTCGCTCCCGAGCAGGACAATCTTTGAGTCGTTAGGGGCTGATCCAGATGTTTTGGTAATCGTCGCCGCCGGGCGCTCGCCACGCCAGTCCCACGATTTGCCGCCGTCATTCGACTTCCAGCAAACCACGCTCGCGGAATAAACCACCTTCGCATCCTGCGGATCGAAGCGGATGACAGGGAGATCGCCGCCACCGATTCGGCCCGCGGGACGATCGTCCTCGGTCGCAATTGTCCAGTTTTCGCCCGCGTTGTCGGAGCGATAAAGCTTCACCGTTTTCGAAGTGGCGACGGCAGCGAAGAGTTGCTGGGGCGCACTCGGCGCGATCGCGAGGTTGGCTTCCGCGATGTCGTTAGGCAAACCGGTCTGCAGTTGTTTCCAGGTCTGGCCGGCGTCGGTCGATTTGAAAATGCCGCCGTTGCCACCGCTCCACTCTCCGTTTTCCACGGGCCTTCGCGCGCTTCCCAGAGCGACGCATAAACGATTTGCGGATTTGTGGGGATCGATCTGGACGTCGTTGCCGCCGGTGTTCTCGTCTTTGTAGAGAGTCTTCTTGAAATTCTTTCCGCCATCAGTGGAAAGAAAATTCCACGCTCCTCGTTAGGCCCATAGGGATGGCCGGCGACGGCGACTAGGAGATGATCGGGATTGCGCGGATCGACTGCTATCTGCGCGATCTGCTGACCATCGCGCAGCCCGAGATGGGTCCAGGTCTTCCCGCCATCAGTCGATTTGTAAAGGCCGTTGCCAACCGAGAGGTCGGGGCGATGCAATCCTTCACCACTCCCGACGTAAATAACGTTCGGATTCGAAATCGCGACTGCGATTGCGCCGACGGAAGCGGTCGGTTGGTCGTCAAAGATCGGTTGCCAGGTGCGGCCGGCATCGTCGCTCGAAACACGCCGCCGTTCACCTGCGCCATGTAAAAAACGTTGGATTGCGAAGGCACCCTGCAGACCGCGCGCGTCCGCCCGCCCCGGAACGGGCCGACGTTTCGCCAATGCAGGAGTGATGAAAAATCGGGCGCGCCTAACGACAGGTGGCTGGTGGAAAGAATCCAAAAATCGAAACGAAGAAACGAAGGCGAATGCTCACGGCGGCACGATAAGCAACCTGGCTCGGCGCTCCAGTCGTTCTCGAGGAATGGGCCCACGGCAGACGTGAGGCGCAAAGCGATGAAAGCGGCAACGCGATGCGTGATTTCTGGGAGCGCGGGCGCCTCGCCCGCTTGTGGCACGCGCCTCGCGGGACACATCTTAACGCGGAGGAGCTTTTGGCGGCGCCGAAAGTGCGAGGGCGCCCGCGCTCCCAGACACATTTCCCGCGGAGCGTCGTCTCGTTAGGCCAGGAGTTTTTCTTCTGCGCGAGGCGTGCCCCTGTTCGGGACGGACTTCGCGCGGCGAATGCTGCATGCGCGGGCGCGAGGCCTTCGGACTATTTCGGCGGGGTCGTTGGGGTTGCCGGCGGCGCCGGTGTCACGGCAGGCGCCGCGGCGGAGTCGGTTTCTTCTTCGCCGCGGCCGCGGCCGCGAGGGTTGTGTCAACCTCGGCGGCTTCGCGCGGATGAATACGATGATAATAATCGTTCGACTTGGCGAGGTCGCCCTTGCGCATCAGGAGCGCGTCGAAACGTTCGCGCCGGCTCAGCTCGTAAACCTTATCCATTTTGATCGCCTCAAACGGACAGACCTCGACGCAGATCTGGCAACTCATGCAGACCGAGATATCGATGTCGAAGGTCGCCGGATAAAATTGCGGTTTGCCGATGTAATCCGGTTTCTTGTCCTTGCTCTTGATGATGTAAATGCATTGCGGCGGGCATTCCTTCTCGCAGATCTGGCAGGCGACGCAGCGCAAACCAGCCTGCGGATCCTCTCCGTCGAAAACCAGGAACGGGAAGTTGCGCGAGTTCTCCGGGAGCGGGCTCCGTTCCTCCGGATATTGCACCGTCGTCAGGCGATCCTTTTCAAAATAGCTCCCGACGAAATTCTTCGCCGTCACCGCCATGCCTTTGAGGATTCCCGTGCCGATCATATAGGAAAGCTGCCGCTGATTGTTCACTAATCTCGAGAGTTTGTCGCGGCCGAACCAGGACAAGCTAGAAGGCAGCGAGCGGCGGGTTTGCAAACCGCCGTGGGCGCTGGCAAGCGCCTCTTTCTTCGATAGTCGCTAAACACCCCATGAACACCAGCAATCTCCGCTTCTTTAATCCCTACGCAGAAATCCGTCACACGGCGAATCGGCTTGCCCCATTGGCAGCAGGAACCGGCTCGGTTTATTTCGTCACCTTTCGCCTGGCCGATTCGATCCCGAAAAACCTAACGGGAGCAATGGGAAAGACGAGCGCATCAGCGATGGCTCCGCCTTCATCCAGCTAGCCTTGGACTGCCCAGGATCGAACTGCGAATATCATCAGCGCTTATACGGTGCGCGATCGAGCGCTGGCTCGATGCCGGCCACGGATCATGTCTCTTACGACGCACTGATTGCGCAGCGAATTGTCGGCAATGCGTTGCAACATTTCGACGGCGATCGCTATGCCCAGATCGCCTGGGTCATCATGCCTAACCACGTGCATTTGGTGTTTGTCCAACGCCAGGAATGGCCGCTTGAGATTTTGCTTAAGTCCTGGAAGCGCTTCACTGCGCGCCAGATCAATCAACTACTCGGGACGCTCTGGCAGTTTGTGGCATCGCGACTATTTCGATCGCCTGGTGCGTGACGACAAACACTTTGCCAACTGCGTCCGCTACATCCGTCGCAATCCGCTAAAAGCGAGTCTCTGTCCCGGCGAATATCTCTTACATCGAAGTGCAGTCGCTCAGTTAGTCGAGTAATTAATGGGGCGCTTGCCAGCCACGGCGCTTCGTAACGGATGCGAAGCACCACGGCCGGCTTTCGGCAAACCGCCGCTCCTTGCTTTCTTGCCTACTTCCGAGCTTCAGGCGTGACGGTCAGCGTGACTCTCTGCCCGTCGCGCTCAACAATCATCTTCACCGGCTGACCGATTTTCACCGCGTCCAGCGCATAGGTGTAATCGTATATGTTCGCGATCTTTTGTCCGGCGAATTCCACGATTACGTCGCCGCCTTTCAGACCTCCCTTTTCCGCCGGACTGCCGCCGCGCACCCCGCTTAACTTCACTCCCTGAACATCCGTCGTGTAATCCGGGATGGACCCAAGATAAGCGCGCAAGGTTTCGCGGCCGCCGCCGATCGAATCCTTGCGCTCGACCTTTGCGAGATCGGGGCGCTCGTTAGTCTGGGCGAGGTCAGTGATGATCTGTTTTGCAAACTGGGCGACCCGCTCGAGGCCGTCATAGTTGATCTTCTCGGCAGTGTCGGTCGGCCGATGATAATCCTCATGCGCGCCGGTGAAGAAACTCAATACTGGAACATTTTTCACATAGAAGCTGGTGACGTCGGTGGGGAGATAAGGGTCGTCCTGCAAGGTGAGATTGAAGCCGGCGACGACGTTTCGTTTTTCAAGCAGGCGTCGCCAGACATGCGATGAACCGACGCCTTGAATCGTGAGCTTGTTCTCGCGCAGCCGACCCACCATGTCGGCATTGAGGTAGGCGACGATTTTGCCTAACGGCACCGGCGGACGCTCGACGAACGCGGCCGAGCCAATGAGACCTATCTCTTCTCCCGACCAACAGGCGAAAATCAAACCGCGCTTGAATTTTTCCGGATGCTCGGCGCGCTCCTGCGCGAGCGCGCCCGCCAGCTCCATCACCCATGCGACCCCGGAAGCGTTGTCGTCGGCGCCGGGATGAATTTTGTTTTCCTCGCCAGAGCGGTCTAACGAATTCTGACCGCCATGGCCGAGATGGTCGTAATGCGCGCCGATCATCACGTATTCATCAGTGCCGGGCGCAGGCGGGAGACAACCGATGACGTCGCGGTCGTTCTTTTTCAGATGTTCGATCGCGCAGCCCAGCTTGATTTTCACTTTCGGCAACACGAAGCCGGCTTCGACGTGCGGGTTTTCGTCGTCGAGCGCGCTCTGAAGCTGTTTCAAGGTCTTGCCACTGGGAGCAAGAAGGGCGTCGGCGGTTTTGCCGCTGATCGAGGCCGCGATAATTCCGCTTCCGGCGCTCGTGCCGTCATTCGTTAGGGGAAGAGTTTCGCCGGCGTTGGGTGAATTCGGGCCAGTGACAACGAGAACTCCTTTCGCTCCATGCTCGCGAGCGAGCATCGCCTTGTAACGGAGTCCCGCATAACGATTGAGCTGCGCTCGTCGCGTTGGTTCGACATTCTCGGGCACGTAACGGAGGATGAGCGCGATCTTGTCCTTTACGTCGATGCCGGCATAGGAGTTGTAGCTCGCGCCGCCGCCTTCGGGAACGTTCAGGCCATAACCGGCAAAGACGACTTCGCCTTCGACGTTTCCGTTTTCGCTGAAGGAAAGCGGACGGAAATCAGAATCGAGCGCGACGGCAGATGATTTACCATCGGTTGAAATCTGGAGGTTCGTCTGTTGCGGGAGAACGCGCTCGCCGGAATTAAACTCGAACGGGAACTGGAAATCCTTGCCTAACGATTGCAGGCCGATCCGGCGGAAATAATCCGCCAGCCATTGCGCGGAAGCTTGCGCACCGGGCGTTCCGGTGCCGCGTCCATCACGTTTTTCATCCGCCAGCCATTCGACTTCATGTTCAAGGTCGGCCTTGCTGATTGCAGGCGAGAACGACTCCTTAGGCGAAGGATTGGGACCGCCGTCGGGGCTGGCCCGCAACGGATGCGAAGCAACGGCCGGGCTTTCCAAGCGCCCTTCTTTGGCAGGCGATTGCGCGAGGGCCTCCCTCGCCCCGGCCTCGTTCCAATCGGCGAGAAAAATCTGTGCTTTGCCGTCGCCCGTTCGTCCGCTGGTCCAGGCCAGTTTCCTTCCATCGGGCGAGAAAACCGGCAGGCCATCGAAGCCGTTGGTGAAAGTCACTCGGACCGGTTCGTGCTCGCCTTTGGCATCGACGATGAACAACTCGAAATTTTCGAATCCGAGCTTGTTCGAAGTGAAGATGAGATAGTCGCCGCTCGGATGAAAGTAAGGCGCCCAGGACATTGACTTGAAATCGGTCAGGCGCCGCTTGTCCGAGCCATCGAGTTTCATCGTCCAGACATCGGCAATGGCGCCGTTCTCCTCGAAGTGGCGCCAGAGAATCCGTTGCCCGTCGGGAGAGAAAAACGGCCCGCCATCGTAGCCCGGCTCGGTCGTTAGGCGACGGACGTTCGAACCGTCGGCGTTCATCAGGTAAATATCGCCGAAATAAGAGGGATCCCGGTCGTAGCGCTTCCGCAGCTCGGGCGAAAGATGCTCGAGCGGAAAAGCCGCCCGCAAGGAGCAAAAGACGATCTGTTTCCCGTCCGGCGAACAGGAACCCTCGGCATCGTAACCCGGGGAATGAGTTAGATTCTGTTAGGCCAGTGCCGTCACGCCTGCGCGGAGTAAATCTCGAAATGCTCGTCGTAATCCCAGGAGTAACGGCGCTCCTTCCCACTGGCACGAAAATCCAGTTCCGCCTTTTGCTTCTTCGCCGCGTCCGGATCTTCATGCGTCGAGGCAAAGATGACGCGATCGGTTCCGGGCTGGAAAAAGAACAGGTCGTCTTGCCCGCTCCCGGCGAAACGCGCGTGGTGTCGCCGGTTTCAAAATCGAGGATGTAAATCTGGTAAAACGGATTTCCCGGCTCTCGCTCGCTTTGAAAAATGAGTTGTTTGCCATCGGGCGAGAAATAACCTTCGCCGCTGCGCCGACCCTCGAGGATCAGCTGCCGCGGATTGGTGATGAAGCGCGCTTCCAGCGCCGACTCTCGGCTGCACCGGCGGCCGCGGAGAGGAAGAGGCCGCAGAACGCCGACAGAAGAGGAACCACTTGGCGGATCATCCGGAGAACTATTTTGGGCTCACGAGAATTTGAACGAGCTGCGTATGGCATTTGAAACTTAACGGTTGATGCCCCTGACCATATCGACGAGCCAGGCGGGATAAACGAGGAAGTAGGTCGGTGCGCGGAAAATTTTTGGGAAGAGAGATGAGCCGCACGCAGACATCCAACGACTTGCGTGTGCGTCGAGCCACCAGTGAGCGCGCCTTCTTTTGAGCCGTGTAAGAGGAAATTTTCGATTAACATCCAAATCCGAGCGAATGAATCTGCCGCCGCTATTCGATTCTGTTGGCAACCCGCTGCTCGTTGTTCTCGTTCTGATCCTTCTTCTTCTCCAGTGGCGTTTCCCGTTACGGCGGCAGCATTTTAACCTCTTACGCCGGCTGATCCGCAACTACGTGGTCTCGATCCCCGGTTTTGTGATTGTGCGCTTTGCCATGTTGCCCATTCCGCTGGCGATCGCAGTTTGGGCGCAGGCGCGACATTTCGGCTTGTTCAACTGGCTTGGTTTACCCGGTTGGATTGGCGCCATCGGCGGGTTTCTCCTGATGGATTACGCCTACTGGTGGTGGCATAGGGTTAATCACATGGTCCCGTTGTTTTGGCGGTTTCATAATGTCCATCACACCGATCTCGACATGGATGTGACCACCGCCGCGCGCTTTCATTTCGGTGAGATGTTCTTCTCCGACTGGTCTTTCTCTCTCTCTGCCCTGCGTCTCTCGGCATCGATCCGCTAACCTTTGCGGTCTTCTTTATCGTCTTCGAGGCCTCGACCTGCTTTCACCATTCGAACTGGCGGCTGCCGATCGAGCTCTCGAGCGGATTTTGAACCTGGTCATGGTCACTCCGCGGATGCACGGCATTCATCATTCAATCGTCGAACGTGAGACCAACTCAAATTGGGGGACCGTCTTTTGCTGGTGGGACAGGTTTCACGGCACTTTGCGCCGCGACATTCCACAGGACGCTATCATCATCGGGGTTGCGGCCTATCGCGATGAGCGGGAATTGACTCTGGGAAAGCTTTGACTCTGCCATTTAAGAAACAACGCCGAATGGCGCCTGCCTAACGGCGAGGTGCCTGAACGGGCTCGGCAAGTGGCCAGGAAGTTGACGGAATAGCCCCTCTGCGAACAGGCCTCGAATTAGTCCGAGCGTCCAACGAGCAAATGCTGAAGAAAAGGGTCTTCGCTGCCTAACGATCGACTTCGCCCATGACGATGTCGATGCTGCCGAGAATAACCATGACGTCGGCGACGGTGTGCCCGAGACACATGTCTTCCAGCGTCGTGAGGTTGATCAGGCTGCGGCGGGCGAACCCGGTAACGATAAGGATTTCCGCTCCCGTCGCTGATGAGGTAAAAGCCTAACTCCCTTTCGGACCTTCGATTCGACCATAGGCTTCGCCGACCGGTGGTTTGAAGGCGCGGATTTTCACCTTTGGATTCATGATCGGTCCCTCCGGCAGCTCATCGATGGCCTGGTGCAGAATCTTCAGGCTCTCGCGTAACTCCAGCACCCGCATCATCAGCCGATCGTAACACGTCACCGTGTTCGCCTAACGGAATCCGGAATTTAAAGCGCGCGGATAAAACCCGTAGCCATCGACTTTGCGAATATCGTAGTTCACTCCGGATGCGCGCAGACCGGGGCCAGTGATGCCGGCGTTGATCGCAAGCTCGGCGGAAAGTTTCCCAACGTCTTGCGTCCGCGCGATCAGGGATCTCATTCGCCGTAATGAGTTTTTCGAACTCATCGAGAAAGCGCGGGAAGCGATCGATGATTTCCCGGGCGCGCTCCATCCATCCGGGCGGCAGATCAACCCGGCAACCGCCGAAGCGCATGTAGTCACACATCATGCGTGAACCGGAAAGCGCTTCGAAGAGATCGAGAACATGTTCGCGTTCGCGGAAGGCGCAACATCAGCGGTGTGCCCCACGCGCCCATGTCGCTGAGGAGAAAACCAAGAAGCGAGGCATGATTCACCAGCCTGGTAAGCTCAGCGGAGAATGATGCGCAGATACTCTGCGCGCTCGGGAACTTCAATGCCGGCGAGTTTCTCGACACTGAGCGCGTAGGCCCAGTTATTGGTCATCGAACAAAAGTAATCGAGCTGATCGGTATACGGCATGGGAGCCGAGATAAGCTCGCGTTCTCGCCAATCTTTTCGTGGTTACGATGGAGATAACCGAAGACGGGCTTGAGTTTGCGCACGACCTCGCCGTCGAGCGCAACGTTCATGCGGAAGACTCCATGAGTCGAAGGATGTTGTGGACCCATCGAGACTTCGAGGAGATCGCCTTCCAGGTTCGCCATCATTCCGCGCGACGGCGCCTGCTCTAGGTTCGTGAAAACCGGTGGGCACGTGAAATTCATGAGGTTAAATTGTTAAAAGAGTTACATCGTTACAATGGCAATCGCCGCCGATTCCTTTGTAACTCTTGTAACGTTTTAACCCTTTTAACATTCTAACGTTTGCAATTATGTAACTACTCATTGTCCCGCAGTGATGGTTTCGGCCCCATCCGCCGACGGTCTTTCCGGATAATGCTGTTTCGCCTTTTCCAGCACTTCGTCATGCGGCGTCGGCTCGTATTCGTAATCGTCCGGCTCGACGATAATCCTTGCGCATGGGAAAATCGGTGAAGCTCATCCCACATCAGGATGCGGCGCAGGTCGGGATGATTTTCAAAGCGAATGCCATAAAGGTCATAGATCTCCCGCTCCTGAAACTCCGCGCTTCGCCAGATTGGAGTCAGCGAAGGGAGGACCGCGCCGTCGCCGCGATCGGAAGTGCGTAGCCTAATGACTAAACGGGCCTTCCTTAAGCTCCATCGAGTAGAGGTGATAAACCGCCTCGAGATAGCCGGGAAAAATTGTTCCTGCGTTTCCTCAACTTCCTTCTCTTCGCCTTCGACCAGCTTCTTAACCTTCACCTTGTCTTCACCGTCCGGTCGAGCCAATCCACGCCCGTGACGTTCGAACAGTAATCAAAACGCAACGCCGAATCATCGCGAAGGAAGCGAGCGATTTCGGCCGCGTGTTCGTGATCCAAGAGAAGCGAGGGTTGATTAGCGGGGCCGGGGTTGGCGATGATTGTGAGTTGGGCTGTGGGACTGGCAGTCCCAATTTGCGCCTTGAGTTGCCTCAGTGAATCCATCGGTGGGTTACAAAGGTTACAAGCGTTACAAGGTTACAAAGGCGATTCGTCCAGAAAGTCGTTAACGTCGTCCCTCGGCGGCTCCGGTTTCGCGCACCGAAGGGGAACGGCTGCGGAGATGGCGCAGGTAGCCGTTGGTTAGAAGTAAGACCCGAGCCGCTTGTTGCCTTAGGACGGTCACTTCACCGAGAGGGAGGTAGTTTTCGTCAAAACAAATATTGAGGTCGTCGACAAGTTCCTGGAGCGACCCGCGAGCCTGAAGGAAGAATTTTATCTGGTCGGGATAGTGAAAGCGACCGTGCCCTTCGGCCATGTTATTGGTCAGTGAGACTGCGGCCCGCCGCATTTGGCTGGCCAACTCAAATTTTCAAAACCCGGCAGCCGTCGATTCGCGGCGTAGATCGCTTTCGAAACTCGCGCGCGGCCTTGTATACCTCCAGGTCCTCAAACGTCTGAAGCCGCGTGGCGCCATTTGCCGTCGCTTCCCCACCCTTTGTAACTCTTGTCACCTTGTAACCCATGTAACTTCTAGGTCTGCCTTTCCCCCACCGGCGGCCGGAACACGTTCGGATTAGCGGGCGGCTCAAGGTCGTGCGCTGCCGAACGCGGGCACCGGATACTCGCTCGGCGTGCTTTTCTTCAGAAACTCCGCCTTGTCCTGACCCGGTGAGTTTTTGTTCGTCGATCTTGCGCTGCAATTCCATGAAGGCGTGGAGCAACGCCTCCGGCCGCGGCGGGCAGCCGGGAATGTAGACATCGACCGGGATGTAACGGTCGATGCCCTTGCAGCACGTTGTAGCCCTGCTTGAAGGGTCCGCCGGAAATCGCGCAGGCGCCCATCGCGATGACGTATTTCGGGTCGGGCATCTGGTTGTAGAGCCGCACGATTTGCGGCGCCATTTTCTTGCGTCACGGTGCCGGCGACGATCATGAGGTCGGCCTGGCGCGGCGAAGGACGGAACACTTCGCCGCCGAAGCGCGCGAGATCGTAGCGGGAAGCGGCGGTGGCGATCATCTCGATGGCGCAGCAGGCGAGGCCGAACTGGAGCGGCCAGATCGAGTTCTTGCGGCCCCAGTTGTAAAGCTCCTGCATCGAGGTCACCCAGATGCCTTGCTTTTGGAGTTCGCTCCGCAGGCGCTTCGTCTAGCTCACTCATGGGTTGTGAAAGTTAAACCGTCAAAACGTTACATCGGGTTTTCCGCGACCGCTTTCCGTTTTAGCAATGTAACCGCCTTGGCGTTTCAGCGAGCGCGTTCAACGCGCCCACCTCAAGCCCGCCCCACGCCCAAACCAAGCCTTCCAGCAGGAGAAGAAGGAAAACCAAAATCGCGATGAAGGCCCCGAAGGGCAATCCGGTGAAGGCGACCGCGAACGGGACGAGGAAAATCGATTCGACGTCGAAGATCAGGAAGATGATGCAGTAGAGATAGAACTGCGACTGGAACTGGATCTGCGGCGTCGCCTAACGATTCGACGCCGCATTCATAGGTGGCGTTCTTGCGTCCGCGCCCGGTTTCGGCGGCTGGAAGAATCGTCGCCACAGCCAGGCGAGGCCGAGGGCATGATGCGGGAAGATGAACGCGACGCTGGCAAAAATAGTGAGGAAGAGGTATGGGCGAAGGAGTCATGTGGAATTTCGATATTCGATTTCGAATTTCAATTTCGGAAAATGACCGATTCCGAATGACGCTAAGGGCGAACGGCGATGGTTTGTCATCGGCTCATTCATCAGTAATTCGAATCGAAAATCGAAATTCGCCTATTTTAGACCTGGCTGCCAGCTGGTCAAACACAATCCCTGGTCCAGCATCGCGTTCGCGACCTTGAGGAAGCCGGCGATGTTCGCGCCGTTGACGTAGTTGCCGGGCGTGCCGTAGTGCTCCGCGGTTTGGTAGCAGGCGCGATGGATCTCCTGCATGATCTTTGCAGGCGCGTCATCCACTTCGTTACGCGTCCAGGAAATGCGCATGCTGTTTTGCGCCATCTCGAGACCTGAGGTGGCGACCCCGCCGGCGTTGGCCGCTTTGCCCGGACCGTAGAGAATTCCTGGCGTCGAGGAATTGATTCACGCCTTCGATGCGTCGTCGGCATGTTCGCGCCTTCGGAGACGACGTAGACGCCGTTCGCGGAGCAGGTTGGCTGCGTCCTTGCTCGTTGATCTCGTTCTGCGGTCGCGCTCGGGAAACGCGCACTGGGCTTTGTGATTCCAGAGCGGGTTGTGATGCGAGTCTGGGGTCGATCGGCGTGTAGACCGCGCTCTTGAATTTGTCGGCGTACTCCGCGATGCGGCCGCGACGGACGTTCTTCAGGTCCATGATGAACGTGAGCTTCTGGTCGGTCGATTCCGGCCTCGTCATAGATGTAGCCGCTGGAGTCGGATAGCGTGACCGGCTTCGCCGCCCATGTTGATCAGCTTCTCGATCGTGTACTGCGCGACGTTGCCGCTGCCGGAGACGAGGCAGGTCATTCCCTCGAGTCCTTCGCTTGCGGCGTCTTGAGCATCTCGGCCGCGAAATAGACCGCGCCATAACCGGTGGCTTCCGGACGGATGAGCGAGCCGCCCCAGTTCAGACCTTTGCCCGGTCAGCACGCCGGTGAATTCGTTGCTGCAGCTTCTTGTACATGCCGAAGAGGTAGCCGATCTCGCGACCGCCGACGCCGATATCGCCCGCGGGGACATCGGTGTTCGGGCCGATGTGGCGGAAAAGCTCGGTCATGAACGCTTGGCAGAAGCGCATCACTTCGTTGTCGCTTTTGCCCTTCGGATCGAAATCGGAGCCGCCTCTTGCCGCCGCCCATCGGCAGCGTCGTCAGGGCATTCTTGAAGACCTGCTCGAAGGCGAGGAACTTGAGGATGCCGAGGTTGACCGAGGGATGAAAGCGCAGCCCGCCCTTGTAGCGGGCCGATCGCGCTGTTCATCTCGATGCGGAAACCGCGGTTGACGTGGATCTCGCCCTTGTCGTCCTCCCAGGGGACGCGGAACATCACCACGCCGCTCGGGCTCGACCATGCGCTCGAGAATTCTCGCGCGCCGGTATTCCGGATGCCGCTCCGATCACGAGGGTGAGCGATTCGAGCACCTCCTGGACCGCCTGGTGAAATTCCGGTTCCGCCGGGTTCTTCGCCTTCAGCCGGGCCATGAAGTCGTTAATCTCGTCGCCGATCACCGGCTGGCGCACTCTTGGACGAGTCGGCTCCTTTCCGTTGCGTGCTCGTGAGTCAGACGTGGCGCCACGCTTTGGAACGCGGGCGCTGATTTTGCGCCGAGCGACGGCGCGCTTTTGTTTGCGGGAATTTTCTTGTTCATATTCGACGGCAAAATCTGGCGGTGAAATCTGCGTGGTTTCGTCGCCTAACGAATGCAGTCCGGGTTGGCTCCCGGCCTGCAAGGGCTCCTCTCATGGGATGCAGAAATAACGCGGTCGCGCCTCGAAACAAAACAAAATTCGTCGATTTCCTGCATTCCTCTCTTGCCTAAAAGCAGACCCCGCTTTCCTTCCACGCACAGTGAGCGATTTTCTCGACCAAATTTTCGTTCTGTCAAAGAGGTGCGGTTGCTTGCCGCGCGCTGGCCGGCGCGCCCGGCCTGGGTGGGGCAGATCGCCTCCAGCCTGATCAATATCGTCGCCCTGCTGGCCGTCTTTCTTTCCCTTTTCGCCCTCGTCTCCGTGCTCGAGCGCAAGATTCTCGCCCGGATTCAAACCGTCTCGGGCCAAACCGGGTCGGGCCCTTTGGCCTGCTCCAGCCGGTCGGCCGATGGAATCAAGATGCTGATCAAGGAAGACATCGTTCCGCTGCGGGCCGACAAGGTGGTTCATTTTCTCGCGCCGATCCTGATTGCAGCGACCGCGATTCTGGCTCTCGGGATCATTCCCTACGGTCGCAACATGACGCCCGTTTTCAATCGATGGCGGCCTGCTCTTTCTTCGCGATCGGCTCGACGACGGAGCTGAGCGTCTTCATGGCCGGCTGGGGGAGCAACAACAAGTTTTCCATGCTCGGCGCGATGCGCGCGATTGCCCAGATGGTGAGCTACGAATTGCCGCTCCTCATCACCGTTTTGCCGGTGGTCATGGTAGTCGGGTTCGCTTCTTCCGGATGCGATCGTTGCCGCGCAAAGCGGCTACTTCGTTAGGGGTGATCCCGCATTGGTTTGTCCTCACCCCTGGGGAGCGGTTGCATTCGTTTTGTTTTTTATCTCCGCGCTGGTGGAATCGAACCGCACGCCCTTTGATGTTCCCGAGGGCGAATCGGAAATCGTGGCCGGGCCACATGACGGAATATTCCGGCTTCAAATACGCCATCTTTTTCCTCGGCGAATATCTCGGCATGTTCGCGGTCAGCGGCCTTGCGGTGACGCTGTTTCCTCGGCGGCTGGCAGGCGCCGTTTGCTTTTCTCGAGTTTGTCCCGAGTCCTACCTCTGGTTCTTTGCGAAACTGAGCGCGCTGACTTTTGTTTTCATCTGGATCCGCGGCACGCTGCCGCGGACCCGGGTCGATCAGGTGATGAATTTCGCCTGGAAATTCATGCTTCCCGATGGCGTTCGCCTGCATCGTTGCCGCCGCCGTCTGGCATTATGGGCGGCGCATGGTTGGACGGGCTGGCTTTATTCGCTAGATCGTGGTCGCGCTCGTTGCGCTCACCCTCTCGCGCTTCTCGGAGACGAGGAAAAGTTTGCCGCGCGCACTTATCGTTTTGCGGAATGAACCCGATCGTTGCTTTGCTCATTACCATCTGACGCTGGCCGGCGGCGCTCGCTGCCGCCGACGCGTTCCGAACCTGATGCATGCCGCCGCTTTGGTTCGCCGCCGCCTTCATCGGGGTGGCGGCATTTTACTTTTGTTAGGCGCGGAATTCGTCGGGCTGGTGCAGGTCTTCGTCTATCGTCGGGGCGGTCGCGGTGCTTGATTGTCTTCACCATTCTCGCTCGACCCGGCGCAACCAGGAAAACGATCGCGGCTTCAACTTCAGCGGCGTGGCGATCGCGCTTGTGGTCTTCGGATTCTTGGTCTGGGCAATCCTGCGACTCCGAGATCTCGAAGGTTGCGGCGCCGGCAAACATCGCGATTACGGTGAAGCAAATCGGGCGAGACGCTGATGACTGATTACGTTTGGCCGTTGCAATGTGTCGGTTTGCTCCTGACCGCGGCCCTCATCGGCGCGCTCGTGCTCGTGATGGAGGAGAAGAGGTGATGAGGGTTATAAATGTATATGGGTTACAAGCGTTACAAAGTTACATTGTTACATCGGAGAGGTTAAAAAGTTAAGAATGTTAAATCGTTACAATGGGTTTCAGCTCTCCCGCGGCAGTAACTCGTTTAACGTTGTAACCCTTTTAACAATTTAACGCTTATAACTAATGTAACCCTTGTAGCGATGTAACTCTTGTAACCGTCTTAGCCTTGCAACTTTCCTGTAACGAACAACCATGTCGCCGACGCTCCAATTCTTCCTCATCATTTCAGCCGGCGCTTTTCAGTATCGGATTGCTCGCGGCGCTCAGTCGGCGTCACGCCATTTTCATCCTCATTGGCATTGAGATGATGCTTGCGGCCGCTGGCCTGAACTTTATCGCTTTCTGGCGGTTTCGGTCCGCCGCTGGCGCCGCCAACCGGTGTCCTTGATGACAATCTTCGCGATTGCGATCGCGGCCGCGGAAGCGGCGGTCGGACTTGCGCTGGTGATCGCGGTTTACCGGCATTACCGGACGACGAACGTCGACCAGATCGATCAACTTAAAGGATGAGTCACTGGATCGCGGCGCATCTCTGGTTGATTCCGGCAATTCCCTCGCGGCTCGTCTCTCGTTCTCCTCGCCCTGACGAATTCGCAGCGGGGCATTGCCGGCGCACTCGCGGTCGGGGGACAGGTGGTCGCGCTGCTGTCTCGCGCTCGGCGCTTTCGGCGCGACCCTCCGCTCGCCCAGCTGAGCGGGCGTTCCAAAACTTCACCTGGTTTCAGTTCGGCGAACAAACGTTCCGGCTCGGCTTCGTCCTCGATCCTCTTGCCGGCGGTGATGCTGGTGATGATCACGCTTCGTCAGCCTCTGCATCTTCGTTTTCAGCGTCGGTTACATGGCGGCGGACGAGCATTTCATCCGCTTCTTCGCGTATCTCTCGTTTTTCTCGGCGGCGATGCTCAGGGGTGGTGATTGCGAACAGTCTCCTCTTGCTCTTCATCTGCTGGGAGCTGGTTGGGCTCGCTTCCTATTTGCTCATCGGTTTCTGGATTCATAAGCCGAGCGCCGCCGCGGCCGCGGAAGAAGGCGTTCATCACCACCCGGATCGGTGACCTCAGATTTCTTCCTCGGGCATGCTCTGGCTCTATCAGCCGCAGCGGGACCCTTCTCTTTACGATGGCGGAAAAGGCGCGCTGGAACAATCCGCCCTCGCGTCGTTAGGCGCGGGCGCCACCGTGATCGCGCTTCTGATCTTCTGCGGGCGATCGGCAAGTCGGGTCAATTCCCGCTGCATGTCTGGTTGCCGGATGCGATGGAAGGCCCGACACCGGTGAGCGCGCTGATTCATGCCGCCACCATGGTGGCGGCCGGAGTATTCCTGGTCGCGCGCAGTTTATCCCATCTTTCGTTAGGCGGAACGAACCCAGCTGCACGGCGTTACGGCGTGACGTTTGCACGGTCGTCGTCTGGATCGGCGTCATCACCGCGCTGATCTCGGCTCTGATTGCGATTGCGCAGCCCGGACATCAAGCGGTATCCTCGCCTACTCCACCGTCTCGCAGCTTGGGCTCATGATGGTGTCGTTAGGCGTGGGCGGCGTGGCGGCCGGACATCATCCACCTGATCGCGCATGGCTTTTCAAAGCGCTCCTCTTCCTCGGCTCCGGCTCGGTCATCCACGGCTGCCATGAAGAGCAGGACATTCGCCGGATGGGCGCTTTGCGCCGAGTCAATGCCGGTCACTTTTCTGACTTATGCCATCGGCATGATGGCCTCGAGCGGTGTCCCGATTTTCTTTTCCGGCGCCTGGACGAAGGAAGGAAATTCCTGCACGTCGTTTCCGAATGGAGTCCGTCGCGAGTGCCGTATTTCCTGATGCTGACGGGCGTCGTCCTGACTGCGCTCTACATGACGCGGCAGATGATCTACGTCTTCTTTGGATCGCGTCGCGAAGGCGCGGCGCATGCGCACGAGAGTCCGCCGGTCATGACCTGGCCGTTGGTCGTGCTAGGGATTCTGCACCATTCTGCTGAGCGTCATTCTTACGCCGGCATGGCCGTGGCTGGATGGCTATCTGACGGGCGAAACACCCACCTTTAATCTTGGTCTGCTCATCCAACCGGGCTTGTACATTTCCTCGCGCTTGTCGCGCTTGGAATCGGCCTGGGAATTTTGATTTATCGCCGTGCCGAGCGCGGTCGACCCGATCGCAGAAAAGCGCGCCGCAACTGCTTTCGCTTCCTCGAGAATCGGATGTGGCTCGACGAACTTTACGACTGGACCGTGCTCGCGGTCGCGCGCTTCGCGGCCCGGCTCTCCGATTTTCTCGATCGCTATTTCTGGGATGGAATCGTCAGCCTGGTTGGCGGAATCGGAGGGCTCTTTGGTCGCCTGACGAGAAGCTTCGATGAGGGAGCGATCAACTCCGGAGTCGACGATGCGACTACGGCCGCGCGCGGATTTGGCCAGCTCCTTTCCCGGGCCCAATCCGGTCAGGTCCAGATCTTATCTCGCCGCGATCGCGATCGCGATGGTCGCGCCTCCTTCTTCTTTACGCATGGAGCATCTGATCGCAGGCCTGATCTATCTTCCGGTGCTGGGCGCGCTCTTCGTCAGCGCTGCGCCCAGGAACTACGCCCGCGGCCGTCGCGCTCGGGAGCACGCTATTGACTGCGCTCTGCGCTGCGATGTTGTGGCGGGCATTCGATCCGACTGCGACCGGATTGCAAATGGTCGCGCGCCGCGACTGGATCCCAGCGATTGGCGCCGAGCTTCATGTCGGGATTGATGGGCTGAGCCTGCTCCTGATCCTGCTCACTTCGCTGGTGTTTCCGTTTGCCCTTCTCGCGCAACGAATGGAGCGCGGTTTTTGCGCGCTCATGCTCGTAATGCAGGCGGCTCCTCTACGGCATCGTTCACCGCGCAAAACTTCGTTCTCTGGTTCCTCTTTATGAAGCCAGCCTGATTCCCGGCTTTCTCCTGATCAAAATCTGGGGCGGCGCCGAACCGCGACCGGGCCGCGACCAAGTTTTTCCTCTACACGTTTCTCGGCAGTGTCGCGATGCTGCTTTCCTTTCTCGGGATCTATCTCGTTAGGGGAACTTTCGACTTCACTGACCTGGCGTCGTTAGGCAAAAACGGCTTGCTCAGCGGCAATTTCCGCTGGCTCGCCTTTGGCGGAATTTTTCTCGGCCTGGCGGTGAAGGTGCACGCTCTTTCCCTTCCACACCTGGCTGCCCGACGCCTACGAAGCGGCGCCGACCGGGGCGGTCGATGGTCCTGACCGGCGCGCTTTCGAAGATGGGGGTTTACGGATTCATTCGCCTCTTCTGCCCCTTTTCCCTAACGAAACTCGGATTCGTGGTCCGTGGCTGCTTGGCCTGGCGGTTTGCTCGATTCTCTTCGCCTCGCTCGCGGCCTGGGCCCAGCGCGACCTCAAGCGCATGGTCGCCTATCTGTCGATCAATCATCTCGGCTATTGCATGCTGGGTTTGTTTGCCATCGCAGCGACGAGCGTGGTTCCCTCGGCCGAGGCGCAGGCCGCGCTCGAGCGGCGTCTTTCTGCAAATTCTGAATCACGGAATTACGGCCGCGGCGCTCTTCTATTTCGTCGGGCTACTCGAACAACGGCGGGCGCGCGCGGGCTGGACGATTTCGGCGGTCTGATGCAGCGCACGCCCATTCTTTGCGGTTGGATGAGCGTGGCCATGTTCTCGTCGTTAGGCTTGCCCGGCCTGAATGGATTTGTGGGCGAGTTCCTGATTTTCAAGGGATCATTTGCACTCGCGGCCGGCTACACCGCGGTCGCAGTCCTGGGATTACTCGTTACCGCGATCGTATTCCTGCGCGCGATGCAGGCGCTCTTCAGTGGGCCGCCTCGCGGAAAGCTGTTTCAAACTCCGGAGTTGCATCGTTCCGAGGGTTGGGTGGTCGTGCCGGTCACACTGCTGATGTTCGCTCTCGGATCGCGCCGCAATTCGTTTGCACAATTTTCAACGAAACCGTCACCCAGCTGGGCGCGATTGTTAGGCTAAAAGGCGTCATGGGCGTGATGAAAAGAGAACTCGCGGTCAAACAATCTGCAGATCGCCGACGCCATTCATCTTGTGCGCGGACAAAAGGTGATGCTCGACCGCGATCTGGCCGCGCTTTACGGCGTTTCGACCAAGGCGCTGAATCAGGCGGTGAGTCGAAACCGGAGCGATTCCCAGACGACTTCGTGTTCCAACTCACTCGCGAAGAAGTCCGGAAACGAGGTCAGCAATCTGTGACCTCAAGTTCGCATCTATCAAAATAAACAGATTACTTCAAACTGGTCACAAATTGTGACTCGTTCCGAACACGTGGCGCCCGCTACCAGCCGTTTGCTTACTGAACAGGGCGTCGCGATGCTATCGAGCGTGGTTACGAAGCGATCGCGCCGTCCAGGTCAACATCGCGATCATGCGTGCTGTTTACACTTTACGAGCGGCCATGGAATCCAACCGTGCGCTGGAAAAGAAGTTTTCCGAGCTGGAACGACGAGTTGAAAGCACAGGATCGGGAGATTGCGGCAATCCTCGAGGCGATTCGACAGTTGATCGAACCGCCGGCAAAACCGCAGCGGCAAATCGGCTTTCATCGTCCGCGACCAGGCCGCGTTATGGAACCCGCAAGGCGCGATGATCGCCTGGACGATATACCTCACCTTCGGCGGGCGCTGTTGGTGTTGCTCTCACCGCGAATGCTGGCTCGTTGGCTCGCCCCTTGCGACCGCAGTCGCCGGCGGCGCGATTGGGCTTGCAGCCTTTTTGATCGCACGCTTCCGGTTGCCCAGCTAACGACCATCATTCGCGTCCCGTGGATCCCGGCGCTCGGGATGAACTATCATTCCTGCCGTCGACGGCATCAGCCTTAACGATGACGCTGGTCACGGGCCTGACCTGCGATCTGCGCCGTCCTCTTTCCCGGAAACAGACTCCCGGCCTAACGAATTCCTTTTTCTGGCTGCTTCGTTGTCGCCGGTTCCTATGCGTTTTCCCGAGCGTCGATCTCTTCTCTTCTTCGTCTTCTACGAACTGGTAATCGTGCCGAAATATTTCCTGATCGCGACCTGGGGCTCGACGAACAAGGAGACGGGGCGATGAAGCTGACGCTCTATTCGTTCTTCGGAGGCGCGCTCGTGTTCATCGGCATCCTCGCGATTTAGCGCGAGCGCGGGCTCATTGACCTGACACCAACTGGCGCAGTTCCAACTACAGCTCGGCCTACAAATCTGGGCCTTCCGATTTTGTTTCTCGGCTTCGCTGTGCTCGCTGGCATCTGGCCCTTCCATACCTGGGCGCCCACCGGACATGTCGCGGCGCCGACCGCGGGCTCGATGCTCCTCGCGGGCATTGTCGATGAAACTGGGTGCCTACGGTGCGCTCCGGATCGCGATGAATCTCTTTCCGCTAGGCTACGAGTCCTGGAGAAACTGGATCGTCAGTCTTGGCAGTGATCGGAATCGTTTATGCCGCGGCCGTCGCGCTCCGCCAAAGCGATCTCAAATTCGTCATTGGTTATTCGAGCGTCAGCCACATGGGATCTCGTTCTCCTCGGGTTGGCTGCGGGCAACGCTCTCGGTGTTTCCGGCGCGGTCTTGCAAAATGTTTTCCCACGGCGTCATCGGCGCCCTCCTCTTCGCCCTGGCCGGCGCGGTTTATTATCGGACCCACACCCGCGACCTCGACGACCTTGCGACGATGCAGTTGGGTCGGAGGATGCCGTTTCTTGCCTTCGCGTTTGTCGTCGCCTCGGCGGCGTCGTTAGGCATTCCCGGCTTCTCCGGATTCGCGGCGGAAATCACCATCCTCCCGGCGCCTGGAAGACTTTTCCGACGGCGGTTTGGATCACGGGCTTCGGCATGGTGCTGGTGGCGGCCTTTACCCTGCGGGCCTTGAAAAATCGTTCTTTGCCGATGATCGCAGTCACGGTGCGACGACGGCAACTCCTTTGCCTAACGAACCCGCAACCATGGGCGGAAAAACTCGGCGCCGGCCTTTTGATTTTCGCCACCCTCGCAATCGGACTTTATCCCAAACTGATTTTCGACCGGGTTCTGCCGGCGGTAGAATCGATGCGCTTCCTCCAGCGATGAACTACCTCGAACTTCTCCACCTGGCCGCTCCGGAAGCGATTGTCACCGTCACCGCTTTGCTCGTCCTCACGATCGAACTTTTGGGCGGGCGCAACACCGCGAGCGCGACCGTCTCAAACGCTTCTCGCGGGCCGGCTCCGACTTCCGCAACACCGGGCGCGGGGCAGGGGTTTGATGCGTGCTCGTCGCTGGGCTCGGCCTCGCGATTGCCGCTGCGGTAATCGTCAGGTTGCCAGCCCATGCCTCGCTCTTTCACGGCATGCTCGTGATCTCGCCGTTAAACTCTCTTTTTCAGATTGTCGTTCTCCTGCTCGCGTTCTTTACCGTTCTGCTCGCCCGCGCCGAGAGTGGTTTGCCCTCACCGGGGCGAATATCTCGCGATGATTTTGCTCGCCACCATCGGCCTGATGCTGCTCGTCGGGAGCGAAGAACTCCTGACCATTTTTATCGGGCCTCGAACTAACCGGGCTTTCCCTTTACATCCTCACCGCCTTCGACAAGACGCGGGCAATCTCGGCGGAGGCAGCGCTGAAATATTTCTCTTTGGCAGCACGGCCAGCGCCTTCACCCTTTTCGGCCTGAGTTTCGTTTATGGCCTGACCGGCACCACCAGCCTCGATGAGATTGGCGCGCGACTCGCGACCACGCCGGTGCAACCGATCCTTCTTGCGGCCGTTGTCATGACCCTGATTGGTTTCGCGTTCGAAGATTGCCGCGGCGCCATTCCATCTCTGGGGCCCCTGACGCCTACCAAGGAGCGCCGATCTCCAGCGCCGCGTTTATCGCTTCCGGTTCCAAGGTCGCGTCCTTTGTCGTGCTTGGAAAATCTTGCTGATCGCCTTTGTCTCCGCTTGCACGGCAACGCGGGGTGGCACGCGATGGCGGGTGGATGGGTGCCAATTTGCGACCCTCGCGGCTCTGTCGATCCTGATTGGAAATCCTCGCCGCGCTGGTGCAAAGAAACGTGCGCCGGCTGCTTGCCTATTCCGCGGTGGCGCATGCCGGTTACACGTTGCTTGGCCTGATTGCCGGAGGCCGCGCAGGCTTTTCGGCAACGCTTTTTACACCACCCCTTTACGGCCTCACGTTGGTCGGCGCTTTGGCGTGGTTGGATTCGTTAGGCGGGAAACCGGGGGCGAAGAATTGTCCGACTCTCGCCGGGCTGCGGGATCGCTCTCCGGTGCTCGCTGGTTGCCTTGCGGTTTTTGTTCTCTCCTTGCAGGTCTCCTGCCGTTGGCCGGTTTCTTTGGCAAATTTTACCTCTTCAGCGTTGCTCTTCGTTCCACGGAAAATTACGGACTTCTCTGGCTGGTCGTGATCGCTCTCTTCGGCAGCCTGATCTCGCTTTATTATTATCTCCTGATTCTGAAAGCTGCCTCCGTCGACGGCTCAAATACCAGCGGCTTCGCCTTTCGTCCCGATCTCCTGACCCGGCTGGCGATCGTCGTTCTCGCGCTCGCGGTTTTGTTGCTCGGAATTTTTCCGGCGTCCCTACTCAACCGAATCTCGCTTCATTCTGAGGCCGGGAAACATCGGCCCGGTGGCGATTGAAGGATTGGCTTGACCCTCGCCGCCCGCGGACAAACAATCGCCGCCATGAACTTCAAGACTACTTTTGCTACGAGCGCCGCGCTCGCCGCGGCTCTGATCGTCACCTCGGTCTCGGCTCAGCAACCGAAAGACCGATCCACTTTCAGACGCCCGCGCCTGCAACCGGCGCGCCGAACGACAAGGAAAATGATGGCGAAAATGATGGAACTCTCCAAACCGGGCGAGAACCACAAACCGCTGGGCGAGCTCTCGCCGGGAGCTGGAATTACAAAGTCAAATTCTGGATGGCGCCCGATGCTCCGCCGAGCGAAGCAAGCGGCATAGCCGAGCGCAAGGCGGTGCCCGGTTTCGACGGCCGTTTCTACCAGATGAATGTTAAGGGCATGATGGAAATGCCGGACGCGGACGGCAAAGTGGAAGAAGAGTGAATTCCACGGGATGTCTGATCGAAGCCTACGACAACGTGAAACAGAAATTCACCAGCACCTGATCGATAACATGGGGCACGGGATCATGATGTCGGAAGGAACCCACGATCCGAGTTCCAAGAGCTACACCTTTAACGCGGAGATGGAACCTGTTCCGGGAATGAAAGCCAAGGTGCGCGAGGTCATCACTGTGGCCGACAAGAACCCACCACAAATTCGAGTGGCATGAGGATCGCGGCGGGCAGGACGTGAAGACGATGGAAATCGATTACACCCGTAAAAATAGCGAACGCGCTCCGGACCGCGTAAAGTCTTCGGCGATGAAAATCTCCCGACGCAAAGTTGCGCACATTGTTAGGGCGCAGGGGCCGCGGCCGCGGTCACGCGGCTCGCGCTCATCCTGGCGAAACCGCCAGTCAAGCGATGTTGCCGCCAGTCTTAGCGGCGTGGTTCGGTTAAGCTCAAACGAGAACTCCTACGGGCCGTCCGCGCGAAAGCGCTTCAGGCCATGACCGATTCTTTGGTCTGGCTCTGTCGCTATCCGGACGCGTTCGTGGACTCATTGGCCGAAACGGTAGCCAAGACGAACGGCGTTTCTCCCGACCAGATCCTGATTGGTGACGGCTCGGGCGAAATCCTCGCTTAGTGCGGATGTTTTTACCGGACCGGTGACGAAGAAAGGCGGCGGCGTGCTTCGTCGTCGCCGATCCGACTTTTGAAGCAATTGTTTATCACGCGGATCTTGCCGGGTCGGAAGTAATCAAGGTGCCGCTCACGTCGACCTTCGCCCACGACCTCGAGAAAGATGAAAAAGCGGCGCTGAAGCGCGGCTTGGTTTACCTCTGCAATCCGGAACAATCCAACGGCCAGCATCACGCCAAAAACATCGTGCGTGATTTCATCGCCGCCGTGCCTAACGACACCATGATCCTGGTGCGACGAAGCGCATTTTCATTACGCCGACACCCCGGATCACGAGAGCGTGATCCCGCTGGTGCAGGGATCACCCGAACCTCCTCGTGGCCCGCACCTTTCAAAAATCTACGGAATGGCGGGCCTGCGTTGCGGTTACTGCGTCGGGCAAACGTTTGCGATCGAGAAACTGCGCGAACGGCAATCGTGGGACAGCGTTAATCTGATGGCGGTGGCCGCGGCGAAGGCGAGCCTTGATGACCCGGAACAGGTAACAAATGGCCGGAAATTGAACGCGGCCACGCGCGCCTTCACCGTCGCAGAACTGGAGTGAAGCTTTGGCTACGCCTCCATCCCCTCGCAGGCAAACTTCATCATGTTCGACACCAAACGCCCGGTGGTTCCACTGATTGCAACTCTCAAGAACCAGAAGGTCGAAGTCGGCCGGCTGTTTCGCCCGATGCCGAACCACATGCGCCTGACGATTGGGAAGAAGGCGGAGATGGAACAATTCCTGACCGCTTTTCAGCAGGTCACTGCGGAAGCGCCGCCTAGGGATTCGTTAGAGCCGAGAACGCGATTCAGTTTCGATCAGCTCTTGGAGCGCGCTTTCCAGCGCGGGCCGGACATTGGCGGCAAGCACTCTTTGTCCGCTCGCATTCGGATGAATCAGGTCTGGAAGATTGCCTTTTTGTTCATCACTTGCCTCAGGTGGAGGGGCATTTTAAAGGTTACCTCCCGCGTCGCCTGTCAGCGGCGCCAAACCTAACTCAACAACTCTCAATTTTTATGGCAAATTTCGGCATCAACGGCTTTGGCCGCATCGGACGCAACGTCTTGCGCGCGATGTCTCAAGAACAGGTCGCGCAGATTCGTGCGATCAACGATCTCACCGATACCCATACTCTCGCCCATCTGCTCAAATGGGATTCGGTCCACGGCAAATTTGATGGCGAAGTCGGCTACGACGGGGAAAACATCATCGTTCGCGGCCACAAGATTAAGGTCCTGAAGGAGCGCGACCCGGCCAAGCTGCCGTGGAAAGACCTCGGCGTGGACGTTGTTCTCGAATCGACCGGATTTTTCACCAGCCGCGACAAAGCCGAGCTGCATCTCGCCGGTGGTGCCCGAAACGGTCCTGATCAGCGCGCCGGCAAAAATCCTGACGCCACCATCTGCATCGGCATCAACGACGAGATTTACGATCCGGCGAAACACAACGTCGTTTCGAACGCGAGCTGCACGACCAACTGCCTCGCGCCGCTGGCGAAAGTGCTGCACGACGAATTTCACGATCGTGAACGGCTTCATGAGCACGATCCACAGCTACACCAATGACCAGCGCATTCTCGATCTGCCGCACGAAGATTTGCGGCGAGCCCGGGCGGCGGCCTTGAGCATTATTCCATCCGAGCACCGGCGCGGCGAAAGCGATCGGCGAAGTTATTGCCTGCGCTCAAAGGAAAACTGAATGGCGGCGCGTTTCGGTTCCGACTCCGGATGGATCGGTGACCGATTTCACCGCCATCCTGGAGAAGGAAGCGAGCGTCGAATCGATCAATGCCGCGTTTAAGAAAGCGGCGAGCGATCCGAGTTACAAAGGCGTGCTCGAATACAGCGACGAACCGCTGGTTTCCCAGCGATATCGTGGGCAACCCGCACTCCTGCATTTTCGACAGCGCCCTAACGATGGTGCACGGCGGCAAGTTCGTAAAAGTCGTTGGTTGGGCATGACAACGAGTGGGGCTACAGCAACCGTTGCGTCGAGATGCTCGAGCGGCTCGGGCAATAAACGACCTGCGCCCTTTTCAATTCCGATTTTCTTAGCAGGAAGAGGATTCCAATTTTCCCCGATTCCTGCTAAGCGTGCGGGTATGAGCAAACTCACCCTCCGCGATCTCAATGTCCGCGGTCAGCGCGTCCTCGGTGCGGGTCGACTTCAACGTCCCGGTGGAGGAACGTGACGGCGCGATCTTCATCACCGACGACACGCGCATGCGCGAAAGTCTGCCGACGATTCAATATCTTCGCGAGCAGAGAGCGAAGACCATTCTCATGGCACACTTCGGACGGCCGAAAGGTAAGCCGGTGGAAAATATTCGCTCCGGCCGGTCGGCGTGGCGTTGCACAACATGATTGGGCACCCGGTCGCGTTCAGCCACGACTGCATCGGCGCCGATGCGGAGAAGATTGCCGCTGATATGAAAGATGGCGACGTGACCCTGCTTTTGAGAACGTCCGCTTTCACGCGCAGGAAGAGGCGAATGATCCGCTATTTGCCGCCGCGCTGGCAAAACTCGGCGACGGAATCTACGTTAACGATGCTTTCGGCGCGGCACACATCGTGCCCATGCTTCGACCGCCGGGATTACCAAGTTCGTTAGGCAAGCAGCCATGGGATTCCTGATGGAAAAGGAATTGAAATACCTCCACGAAGAACTGGCGAACCCGGCCAAGCCGTTTCTCGTCATTCTGGCGGCGCAAAAGTTTCGGACAAGATCGGTGTGATCAAGGCCTTGATGGAAAAGGCGGAGACGATCCTGATTTGCGGCGCGATGGCGAACACCTTCCTCGAAGCGAACGGAATTCACATGGGCAGCAGCCGCGTCGAACGGGACAAGCTCGATCTCGCACGCGAACTGATGGCGCTTGCGAAACAAAAGAACGTCCGCCTGATCCTACCGATCGACGTCTTGTGCGCGGAGGAGATCAAACCCGGGGCGATGACGCGGGACAGCGGGCGCATCACTCACGACTTCGACATTCCTGAAATTTGGCAGGCGGTCGATATCGGCCCAGAGACGATCGCCCTTTTCCAAGGCGAGATTGCCCGCGCGAAAACCATTCTCTGGAATGGCCCGCCGGGGATTTTCGAGATCCTGGAATTCTTCCGCCGGGACCGAAGCGATTGCAGAAGCAATGGCCGCTTCTTCCGGAACCACTATTATCGGCGGCGGCGATTCGGTGACGGCGGTGAAACAGGCGGGCCTGGCCGACAAGATGACTTTTATCTCCACCGGCGGCGGCGCGTCGCTCGAGTTACTGGAAGGCAAGGCATTCCCAGGCGTCGCGGCGCTGACGGACAAGCGAGTGATGGAGCGTTGGAGTAATGGAGCAATGATTCTGCTTCCCCATCACTCCACTACTCCTAACTCCACAACTCCACATCTACTCCAACACTCCATTTCTCTTCATGCGCAAAAATCATCGCGGCTAACTGGAAGATGCACATGACTCAAAGCGAGTCGGAAGCATTCATCACCACCTTTTACGGGAGATCGGCGACCTTGATGAAGTCGAGATCGTGATCGTACCGCCGTTCACCGCGATCCCGAAAGTTTCAGAACTGTTGACGCAAACGCAGAACGTGAAGGTCGGTGCGCAAAACATGCATTGGGAGCGCAAGGGCGCGTTCACCGGCGAAGTGAGCCCGGCGATGTTGCGCGAGCTTTTTGTGCGTTACGTCGTGCTCGGCCACAGCGAACGGCGGGCAATGTTTGGCGAAACCGATGAGATCGTGAATCGCAAAGTGCGCGCGGCGCATGAAGAAATGTTGCGACCGATCCTTTGCATCGGCGAGACGCTCGCCCAGCGGGAGAAAGGCGAAGTGGAGAAAGTGCTCGAAGCACAATTGCGCGGCAGCCTGGCCAACGTTGAGCCGAAGGAATTGCACGAAACCGTGATCGCCTACGAGCCGGTATGGGCGATCGGCACCGGGAAAACCGCAACATCCGCGCAAGCCCAGGAGGCGCATGCGTTCATCCGCAAAACGCTCGTACGAAATGTCTGATGAAGGGACCGCCGAGAAAATTCGGATCCAGTACGGCGGCAGCGTGAAACCGGATAATGCGCGCGAATTATTGTCGCAGCCGGATATCGACGGGGCGCTGGTTGGCGGCGCCAGCCTCGATCCGCGCAGCTTCGCGCAAATCGTGCGGGCCGGCGTGGGTGAAGAGTAGCGCCGGCTCCCGGACACAGCACCGGCATCTTGCCACAACGCGACACCTGTTCAATCTCGCGCGGGCGCACACAGCTCATGGAGCGTGACCAGAATCTCGGCGGTTACATCATCAATCACTGTCTGCCGCTCGAGGTCGAGATTCGTTAGGGTGGATCGAGCAATCCCTTGCTCGATTTGATTGCAAGACAGCGCTGTGTCAAACCCATCGCCCGCGGAGCGGCTTCGATCCACCTTGCGGTGCTCCCACCTTTGCAGCCGATGGTAAACAGCCACGAGTACCTGTGCCTCAGCTCTAGTTCGCGCCACTCGGCGGGAGCGCGTAAACTTCAACCAGCCCCGTCCCTGTCTGGTCGCTCCCGGTCCCCTTAACAATCGCGGTGTAGTTGCCGGGTGAGAGGGTCTGAATCACGGCCGATTCATCCGGATTCGTTGGCGGAATGGTGGTGGCCTCGATCTCCGCCGCGTCCGGGCTATCCTGCCAATCATCGTTGAAATCGATCTGCGTCCCCTGCGCATTCACGAGCGGTAAGAGTCGGATCAGCCAACGGATCGGGAACCGCGCCGGCAAGCGACGGTCCAATCGCCCGCACCAGCACTCTGCTGATCGCCTTCGCCGAAAACGATGAAACCGCCAATCAGGACATTGTCACCCGTTCCTACGTCGCTGCGGGTAGAAATGTTAAGCACGCTCGAGCCCGGTCCGGAATCGACATCGTAGACTCAACCAAGCCCACGCCGGTGCCATTGTTCGCCCCGCGCACCACAGCGGTGTAGCCGACCCCAACGTCGTTCGAGTCGAGAGTCAAAAAGCATCGCTGATTCGCTAGGCTCAGTCGGCGCAATTCCGGCGTCGATCACCGCCTGGCTGCTGGGATCATCCTGCCAGTTATTGTTAAACGCGATCCGCGCCCGCTGGCATCGTGAATCTCGAGCGTTGATCGGCGAGAAAATCGGAAATTCCCGCGCCCACGAGCGAAGGCCCGAGCGCGCGAATGATGACCTGTTTCGGCGCGCTCCTCTGACGATGAACCCGCCAATGAGCGCGCCATCCCCGGTTCCGACAACCGCGCGCGTCGAGATGTTGGCGAGGTGCACCGGATTCGCGAATCACGTTGACGTCGAACGAGGTCGAGACCTGCGCGCCGTCGGCATCCGTCGCCGTCACCGTGATCTTGGCGGTGCCGGTCTGTTTTCCGCTGACGAGCAAATTGCTGTCGCTCACGCTCACGGTCGCGACGGTGGGATTGCCGCTCGAAGCGGTGAAGGTCAGCGGTGTGACGTAGCTGATCCCGGGGATCGTGATCAGTTGGTCCAAAGCTGGAATTGCCGGCGGCGTGAAATTTCGCAGTGGCAGACTGTCGAATGGACTCCCAAAGTTGTAGACGGGCACTGCCGCAATCGCGTCAACCACCGTCATCCCATCGCCAATAACGCGGCCAAAAACGGTGAAGCCTCCATTGTCAGTATCGAGGCTCAGGTTGTCGGCGAGATTGATGAACCACTCGCTCGTCGCGCTATCTGGATCACCAGCAACCTTCGCCATCGCAATCGTGCCGGTGGTGTTTGAGATGCCGGGCTCATTTTGTAATCGCGGTAAAATGCTGCACCGGCGTAAGGAACGCCTGGTCCGGGTGCATCGGATCGACGGTCGAAAGCCATCCGCCGCTCTGGATCACAAAGTCCGAAACCGAGCGATGAAAAAGGAGTGAAGCCAAATGGTCATCAGTCGGATCGACCAGAAAATAGTGGCCGAAATCACTGTACTCTTGAAGTTCGCGACCGTGATCGGGGTGCGTTGATCGTAGAGCGCGAGATCGATCTTGCCGAGCAAGGTCGTTAGCCGAACCCCGCTCGTATCCGGGTCATTGAAGTGCTCGTCGAGCGGCACCACCTCCGCGTTCGCGTTGGCAAAAACGGTGGCATCACCGATCGATGTGGCTCACGACAGGCGGGACGTTTCGCCGCCATCAAATGCAGAGGAAAAAGGAGAGCGAGAACAAAAGCAAGGGGCGGCGGTTGAAAAACATGCGCCCACTAGAGCTGGTTTTTCTCTTCCTCAACCCAGGGCCAACCAATCGCGATTGCTCAGGCCGGCTTCTTGATCTCGAGATAGGTGCGGGCGCGGACGTGGTCGGTTCCGGCTCGAATTCTTCGATTCGCATCTGTTTGAGGAACCAGCGGCCCTCAATCTTCTGGGCCGAAACGACTTCGAACCTTTTCGTTAGCCGCCCCTGCCAGTCGAAAGCCTGAATGCGCATCATCGCTCCGCTCTCCTTGTCGACCCAAAGCAGAATGTTGGAATACTGCGCCTCGCGCGACGGCGGCTGGAGCCGCAGTCTCCAGCAAGGGCGAGTCTGAACTGACCTCTTCGCCCAGAATCTCGGCCCGCGGCCAGTAGAGAAACTTGAGCGCGAGATCTCCATAAGTGACCGGCGTCCCGCCGATCCGGTCGTCGAGGCGCGAGGTCGCGAACTTTTTCGTGCTGTGCTCGAGCACCAAATCAAGGCTGGAACTCTTCTCGCCTAACTTCAGCTGCACGACTTCCGGCGGGTCGACAAAAGTATAGCGAATCACCGGGCCCGTCTGGGTAAGGCGAAAGGGAATCAGCTTGTCGTCAGAGCGCAGTTGCCCCTCGAGATCGAGCTGCTGTTGAGACTGTTGCAGCCGAATTTGATCGAGCAAATCCAGCGCGGAAGGAACCGGCGCGGTCGCCGCCATTATCGTTAGGCCAAGGAGCAGAAAGACGGCCACGGCTACACCGTTGGTGACGACTTGTTTAAGCAGGTGCCGCTTCTTATGGTGGCCAGTCGCCCGCTGCCTCGCAACCGCATGGATCAATCGCTTTTTCATCTTATCAATCAGCAGTGGACGAATCCTGCGCTCGACCTTTTCATGGCCGCGATCAGCAACATCGATATCTGGCGGCCATTCATCATTCTGCTCGTGCTTTATGCGTTGATCTTCGGCGGATTCAAGGGGCGAGCGCTGGTTTTCTGTCTTGGTTTCGCGCTCTTGTTCAACGCCAACCTCACTTCAACGCTTGAAAGCCTTGGTTGATCGGCGGCGCCCGAAACAGGTCGAGCGGGTGCGAATGGTGGAGCAGGCTAAGGCGCAGGCCGGAATTCCTCACCCTCTTCAAGTCGGTGAAGATTCGTTATTCCGACCAGAAGATCAGGACCGCTCTGGCCCATCGTTTCCCTCCGGACACGTGACTAACAATGTCACTGATTGCGGTCGTCCTCGCATTTTTCTACCGGCGCTGGGGCTGGCTTTACTTTTTCGTCGCCTTTGCAATCGCGTGGTCGCGGAGTTTATCTCGGGGCGCATTGGCCGAGCGATGTGGCGGCGACATTTTTCTGGCGGCGGGGATGACAGCGTTGCTGCTGGCACTTTGCGAAGCGCTCTATCGCTGGTCGATGGCGAAATGGGCGCCGCAATTTTTCGCTAGGCATCCACGCCTGGTGGGCGACGCCATTTCATGAGCACCACGCGCGCGGTCTGGATTTTCGTCCTCGGCTGACGGTGATTCGGCTCGCCCTATTGAATGCGACCCAGCTGTCGCCGGATGAAGCTTACTACTGGATGTGGTCGCAGCGCCCGGCCCTCTCCTACTTCAGTAAAGGTCCGGGGTGGCATTTGTGATTCGCGCGAGCAGCGCGCTTTTCGGCGACAATGAGTTTGGGGTCCGCTTCTTCAGCCCCATTTTCGCAGCGGGCACGAGCCTGCTTCTTTATTATTTTGCCCAGCGCCTTTTCAGTTCGCTCGCTGGCTTCTGGACGGTGGTCGCGCTCAACGTCACGCCGATCTTCAATCTCGGCAGCGTCGTGATGACGATTGATCCGCTCTCGATTTTCTTCTGGGTCGCGGCCTTTACACCTTTTGGCTGGCGATCGAGCGAAGTCCGAATTTTTCCTGGTGGTGGCCGGTGACCGGCCTGCTCGTCGGTCTCGGATTCCTTTGCAAATATACCAACGCTCTCGAGCTGATTTCGATCCTGATCGTGCTCGGCCTGACCCGCAAACTGCGTGCGCGAATTTCGAGCGACCGAACCTTTATCTCGCTGCTCTGTGGTTTTCCTGGTCTGCACGATTCCGGTGAGTCGTTTGGAATTCGCAGCACGCCTGGATCACCCTCACCCATCTCAGGTCGCGCGGCAGCCTCGATAGCGCACCAGGATTTCATCCGTTCGAGTTGCTCGCATTTCTGGGCGAACATTTCTGTGACCTATTCGCCGCTTCTGTTTCTCGGCCTGGCGTGGGCGACCATTGCGAGCTGGCGGCGCGCGCAGCAGAACTTCAAAGTGCTTTATCCTTCTCTGGCTCGGGCTGCCCGTGTTTCTGCTTTACGCCCTGCTTTCGATCAACAAGGCCGCGCGCGCCAAACTGGGATGGACTCGCCTATCTCAGCCTCGCGATCCTCGCGGTCTCGTATTGGCGTGAACGCTCGGCCTCGCGCACGCAAGCACGCAACTGGACGAACGCGGCCGTCGTTCTCGGCTTGATCATGAGCGCGCACTCATCGATGTTTGATGATGACCGGACATCTTGGGATCGATCGGCGTGGAGCATGATCCCGTCGATCGGATTCGCGGCTGGCGTGCCTGCGCGGAATCGGCTAATCAGGTGCGAAACGATTTCGAGAGGAAAATCGGCGCCAACAGTTTTCCTGATCGCGGATGAACGCGATCGCGCGTCGGAACTGGCATTTTATCTGCCCGACAAACGAGTCGGAAGGCCCGGATCATCCGCCGGTTTACATCCCGGAGTCACAAGACATCGTGAACCAATTTTCCTTCTGGCCACGCTACGACGGGCTCGAGCCATTGCCGCCGAACACCGCGGCGCGATCCGAACGAGGTCTACACGGAGGAGGAAGGTGTGAATCGGTTCACCGGACGAACGGCCCTCTTTTTCCAAGTCGGCAGAAGAATGGGCCGCCGCGTGTGCATCCGCGCCGGGTTCAGTCGCACTGAACCGATCGCAACCATCGAGGTGCGAAGTGCGGGCCGGTTGCTGCGCGGAGATTCAGGTTTACGCCTGCTACGATTACCGAACGATGCCGTTATGAACGAGGAATCGCCGCGCCCGGCAGTTTCGGTGGTCGTGCCGCTTTACAACGAAGAGGAAAACGTCCCGATCCTGCAGGCGGAACTGCGCCGCTGCGCTCGCTGGGGTGGATCACGAAATCATCTTTGTCGACGACGGATCGACTGATCAGCACGCTCGCCCGCCTAACGAACAGCCCAGAGCAGCGCGTCCTCCGTTTCGAGAAAAACGCCGGCCAAAGCGCCGCCATGTACGCTGGAGCCAACGCCGCCCGCGGCGCCGCCGTCGTCCTGATCGACGGCGACCTGCAAAATGATCCCGCCGACATTCCGCGCCTGCTCGCCGAGATTGGAGCGCGGCGCCGACCTCGTCTGCGGCTATCGGGCGCAACGCAAGGACACGCTGGTCAAGCGCCTGACGAGCCGGATCGCCAACTTCGTCCGCAGCCGTTTTACCAGGGATGGCGTGCGCGATACCGGCTGCACGCTCAAGGCGATGCGGCGCGAATGCGTCCGCGCGCTCTGGTCCCATTCAAGGGCATGCACCGGTTCATTCCCGCGCTGGTCAAAGGCGCCGGGTATCGCCTGGTCGAGATTCCGGTCAATCATCGCGCGCGCAAATTCGGCACGAGCAAATACGGTCCTCGGCAACCGCGCCGTCCGCGCGACCGATCGACATGTTTGGAGTCCGCTGGCTGCTCTCGCGGCAGCTGCGATCATGAGGCTGAGGGAGTTGAAGAGAACGATTCCTCGGCTTGCCCTATCAACGCACCTCAACCTCCCAACCGGCCTTCCTTTCAACCAGTTAACCTTTAAACCTCTCAACCGCTTTCTTAACCGCCTTGTCATCGCAAGAGCGGACGCTAAGCTTTCGCTCCACTCGGGAAACTCGCATGTCTCTGGCCAGCCTTCTCATCTTCCGAGCAAATCATTCCCGAGATGAAAGCGACCGAGCGCTGGCCGGCGATCGTTGAGCTGATCGATCTCCTGGTGGCTAACAAGGGAAGATCGCCCCCGCAGAGCCGCGATAGCATCCTCGCTGCCCTCAAGCAGCGCGAAGAAACAATGAGCACCGGCATCGGCTTTGGCATTGCAATCCCGCACGCCTCGTCCGATGCCGTCAGTGAAGTTGTGGCCGCCTTTGGCCGGTCATCGCAGGGAATTGAGTTCGATGCGCTCGACAACGCGCCAGTGAAATTTGTCGTTCTCTTTATCGTCCCGAAGAATCAGTTTCAAACTGCATCTCCGCACGCTCGCCGCGATCGCGAAAGTTTCTGAACGATCGCTCGCGTGCGCGAGAGTCTCGCCGCCGCCGGGTCGCGGGAGGAAATTCTCGCCATCTTTCACGCGCGTTCGCCCGAAATAACCGCTCGCCAACTGTCGCGAGGGCGGAGTGACAGGGCCCGATCGGCAGTTAACTTCGTCGCTACCGCGCATGCAGACTTTCCAGAGCTTACTTACTGGCGCGCCAGCAAAGGCGCTCGCCGCCGCCGATTTGCCGACGGCGGCCGAAGCTGGTGCCCGCGACTGACCCGCGCTTTGGCGATTACCAGGCGAACGCGGCCCTCGGTCTTGCCAAGCAGCTGCAGCGAAAATCCGCGCACGCTGGCGCAGAAAATTGTCGATGAGCTGGATGTCGCTGAATGGTGCGAAGCGTCCAACGATCGCCGGCGCGGGTTTCATCAACTTTCACTCTGAAGCCGGAAGCGGTCGCGAAACAAGCGGCGCAGCTTTGCAGGACGATCGCCTCGGCGTTCCGCTGGCGGAAAACTCGCCCGACGGATCGTAATTGACTTCGGTTCGCCCAATGTCGCCAAGCCGATGCATGTCGGGCACATCCGCAGCACCGTCCTCGGCGACGCGCTCGGCGCGAATCGCGAGTTTCCTCGGCCACGAAGTGATCCGCGACAATCACATCGGCGATTGGGGAACGCAGTTCGGGATGGTGATTTACGGCTGGAAAAATCTGCTCGATCGCGAGGCCCTGGCGCGCGATCCGATCGCGGAACTGGTCCGCATCTACAAGGAGACCAACGAATTGAGCCAGAAACGATCCCGCCGTGCGCGACGCCTGCCGCGAGTGAACTCGTCAAGCTGCAGGCCGGCGACGAGGAAAACCTGCGCATCTGGAATGAATGCGTCGCACTTTCGATGCGGGAATTCGAGGGCACCTACCAGCTCCTCGACATCCATTACGACATCCAGCGCGGCGAAAGTTTTTACAACGATCGCCTGCCCGGCGTGGTCGAGCGCCTGCTGAAATCGAGAATCGCGGAAATCAGCGAAGGCGCGGTGTGTCGTTTTCTTTCGCGACATTCCCGAGCTGGCCGACAAACCGTGCATCATTCGCAAAGAGCGACGGCGGTTTCAATTACGCCACCACCGACATCGCGACGGTTGATTATCGAATCAACGATCTGAACGGCCGACACGGTTTGGGATCGTCGTCGGCGCGCCGCAGAACTTTGCATTTCAAACAGATTTTCGAGATCGCGCGCCGCGAAGGTTACACAGGCTGATTTTCGCCATATCACCGTTTGGCAGCATCCTCGGCGAGAACCGCAAACTGATGAAGACGCGCTCGGGCGAAAACGTGCCGCTGCGCGAACTGCTCGACGAAGCGGTCGAGCGCGCGCGCAAGATCATCGAGCAAAAGAATCCCGAGCTGAGCGAAGCAGAGAAAAACGAGATCGCGCAGATCATCGGGATCGGCGCGGTCAAGTATGCCGATCTCTCGCAATATCGGATGACCGATTACGTTTTTCCTGGGACCGAATGCTTTCGCTCCAGGGCAACACCGCGCCTTATCTGCAGAATGCCTACGTCCGGATTCGCTCGATTTTCCGCAAGGCGGGCGGGACATTTGTTCCGCCTAACGAACTCGAATTTGTCACGAACCGGCGGAGATCGCGCTCGCCAAAAGCCTGACCCAGTTTGCCGAGACCGTGCCCGCCGGTGCTGAATGATTTTCGGCCGAATCTGCTCGCCAATTATCTCTTCGAACTAGCGAACGCCTTTCACGCCTTCTACGAAGCCTGCCCGGTGTTGAAAGCGGACGAGCCCGCTCGAAGCACGCGGCTCGCGCTTTGCGAATTGACGTGCGCGCACGTTCTGCAGCGCGGGCTCGATCTTCTCGGAATTCAGGTGCCGGAGAAAATGTAACCGCCGCCGAGATGTCAGCGCCCCGGATTCCCAGCTCGACCTACCGGTTGCAATTCAACCGCGATTTCACTTTTGCCAAAGCTCGAGCGCTCGTTCCCTATCTGCACGCGCTCGGGATCACTGATTGTTATGCATCGCCCTATTTTCAGGCCGGCGCGGAGAGTCTTCACGGCTACGACATCACCGATCACAACAAGCTGAACGTCGGCGGTCGGGACTCGCGAGGAATATGACGCCTGGATCGCTGCGTTGCGCGCAACGCGGGATGGGCCAGGTGCTCGATTTCGTCCCGAACCACATGGGCATCCGCGAGCCGCAAAATCTCTGGTGGACCGACGTCGCTCGAGAACGGCCCGAGTTCGCCCTACGCGCCCTATTTCGATATTGATTGGCAGCCGCTCAAATCGGAGCTGCGCGACAAGGTCCTGATCCCGATTCTCGGCGATCAATACGGACGCGTTCTCGAGCGCGGCGAACTACAGAGTCCACTACGACGACGGCACGTTTTTTCTGCGCTATTACGATCACGAATTTCCCGATCGCGCCCGGAACCTATCGGCACGTCCTCGAGATCGCGCTCGAACAGCTGAGCCGATCACCAGGACGAAGATTTCTACGCCGAACTGCAAAGCATCCTGACCGCGCTCGAATACCTGCCGCGCCGGACCGAAGCACGGCCCGGATCGAATCGCGGAACGCACGCGCGAGAAGGAAATCATCAAGCGACGCCTCGAACGCCGTTGCCAGGAAGCACCGCAGGTGCAAGAGGCGATCGAACAAGCGCTGACGACAATCAACGGCACGCCGGGCGATCCGCGCAGCTTCGACGCGCTTGACGCGCTGCTCGAACGACCAGTCTTATCGGCTCGCCTTCTGGCGGGTCGCTGCCGAGGAAATCAATTACCGGCGTTTCTTCGACGTCAACGATCTCGCGGCGATCCGGATGGAATTGCCCGAGGTCTTCGATGCCGACGCATCGATCTTGTCTTCGAGCTGATCGCCGCTGGCGCGGTCACCGGTTTGCGCATCGATCATCCCGACGGCCTCTATTTGCCTAACGAGTATTTCGAAAAACTGCAGCGCCGTGCGCCGCAAGGTGCTCGGCGCTGAATCGCCCGCCAGACGGGCGCGCAATCTATCTGCTGCTCGAGAAAATCCTGACCGGCAACGAGGACGCTGCGGAACGATTGGCCGGTCCATGGCACCACCGGTTACGATTTCGCGAACACGTCAGTCGGCGTCTCTTGGTCGATAGTCTCGCGCGGAACGGCAGATCACGAGAACGTTCCAGCAATTCATCGGCCACATCGATGCACTTCGGTCATCTGGTCTACGCGAAGAAGCGCCTGGTCATGCGGCTGTCGCTCGCCAACGACGTCAACGTGCTCGGCGACATGCTCGACCGGCTTTCGGAACAGAATCGCTGGTATCGCGATTTCACCCTCGATGCGCTACGCTCGCGCGGTGCGCGAGACGATTGCCTGTTTCCCGGTTTACCGCACCTACCTCGCGCCCGGGCGACCGGTGAGCGAAGCCGATCGCGGCCGTGATCGAGCGCGCAGTCGCTGCGCGGCGAAGCGCCGCAATCCGGCGCTCGAGGAATCGACTTTAATTTTCTGCGCGACATTCTGCTCTTTCGATTCTCGGAGAACCTCGACGAGGAAGACGCGCGCCGAGCATGTGCATTTCGTGCTCAAGTTCCAGCAGACGCACCGGGCCGATCATGGCCAAGGGTCTCGGAGGACACGGCGTTCTACATTTACAACCGGCTCGCGGCGCTGAACGAAGTCGGGCGGCGAACCGCAGCGTTTCGGCTTGAACGTCGGACGAATTCCATCGACGTAACGTTGAACGTCAGCGAAAATGGCCGGCGACTCTGCTCGCCACCTCGACTCACGACACGAAGCGGAGCGAAGACGTCCGCGCGCGGATGGTGGCGATCTCGGGCGTCCAGAACTCTGGCGCAAATCGTTAGGCCGGTGGCGCACCTCAATCGCCGCTGGAAACGCCCGCTGACGAGAGCGAAGCGCCCGACAGCGAACGAGGAATATTTGCTTTATCAGACGTCTGCTCGGGAGCTGGCGCGCTCGAGCATCGTTCGCCGCGAGCTAAGCGCTGAGGCACGCGACGACTACCGCAGCCGCATTCAGCGCTACATGGCCAAGGCGCTGAAGGAGGCCAAGGTCAACACCAGCTGGGTCCAGCCTAACGAATCGTGGGATTCGGCGGTGAGCGAATTCGTTACTCGCCTGCTCGATCCTTCGTCGAAGAATCGTTTTCTCGAAAGCTTCATCCCGGTGGCGGAAGAAATCGCGCGCGCCGGAGCGATCAATTCGCTCTCCCAGACCTTGCTCAAACTGACCGCGCCCGGTGTGCCCGGACATTTACCAGGGAAACGAGATCTGGGATTTCAGTCTGGTCGATCCGGACAACCGCCGGCCGGTGGATTACGAGAAACGACAACGGATGCTCGAGTCGTTAGGCCAGGCAAATCCGGAGGAATTGCTGGGCTGCTGGCGCGATGGACGAATCAAACTCTTTCTCACGCAGTGCCTGCTCACCTTCCGACGCGAACACCGCGACCTTTTTGCCCGCGGCCGTTACCGCGCGTTCGATCTCACCGGCGAATTTGCCGACTGCGTGATCGCCTTCGCGAGGATCCTGGGAAAATCAATCGATCATCGTGTGGTCGCGCCGCGGCTGAGCTCGCGGATCGGATTTGCCGCCCGTCGGCGAACTCTGGCGCGACACCGCGGTGCTGTTCCTGGAAGAAACTAGCGGCCGCGATCTCTTCACCGGTCGCGAATTTGCTCCCTCGACCACGCTCCGCTCGCGCAGCTCTTCGCGCAGCTGCCCTTCGCCGCCTTGGTTAAGACATAGAAGAAGGAATTTGGAAGCCAGGAACCCAGGAATTTACCTAACGAATCGGCACGTGATGAAAACAAAGTGCCGATTGTTCCAAGCCTTCGCAGGCTTTCAAGTTACTCGGAACGTTCAATTCGATTCTCTGTTTGAAAGCCCGGCCTCGCCTTTCGGCGGCGTTACGGGCCTGCTTTCCTTAATCAACTTCCTGAATTCCGGGCTTCCAAATTCCTTCCTGCTTACCGATTCGTTAGGGCGCCGCGGCCCAGGCGCTGGCAAAACGCCACCACCGCGCGTGGAGAAGCTCTCGGCGTTGTGCATCAGGTCAGCGCCGAAGCTCACGAAGGTGATCCGGGCGAAGCCATCACCAGCATCACACTCAAGAGGATGAGGTTGGTGAGGTAAATTACGACGAGGGAGAAAAAGGTGCCGTTGTCGCTCAGGTCGGTCTGATTCTTCGGAATCATCCAGCAGGTAAAACTAAGATGGAACGCCCAGGTAATTCCGATGAGCGCGTAGAGCCACCGCCCATACGGCTGAAGGTTGAAAAACAGGCTCAGCACTCCGTAAAGCGCGAGCACCAGGATGCTGTAAAGCGGAAAGAAATACGGGGCGAGCGCGATCAGGAAATTATTTTTGTCGGTGACAATGTGGCCACCTTCGCGCCCGACTTTGAATCGGCTTACCCGTCCGCCCATCATCCATACCCAGAGCGCATGCGTCAGCTCGTGACCAAAAACATAAATCCACGAGCGGCCGCGGCAAACCAAAGAAAGCAATTAGCCAGAGCACTGCGCCTAACGAGAAGAACCAGAATTCCTCACCGGCCCAGAGTCGTTCCGCGACCGTCGCCCGGGCGAAGGATGTAAAGAAGGTCTGGCTGAGAAGCGCGCAGACCGGAAGAAGAAAAAGCGCGACGACGAACTTGACCCACTTAGTCGGGCACCATCAGCGGAGCAGCGGGCGGAGGTTTCCGCCGCCGGCTAGAACAGCGTAAGGCGTAACTTTGACGCCTCGTCTGGCCGGCTGCTGCCGGGAACCTGGCCGTTGCCCGCGCCGGCCCGCCATTCGTTAGGCGCGGCCCATGTATGCGCCCGGCATGAGGTGTCGATCTTCACCGTTTCGCCCTCGTTGATGAAAAAGCGGGACGTTGACCGTCTTGCCGGTTTCGAGCAACGCCGGTTTGGTCACGTTGCTCGCGGTATCGCCGCGCACGCCTTCCGGCGCCTCGACCACTTTCAATTGCACGGACGACGGAAGCTCGACCTGCACGGGCCGGCCTTCGGTGAATAAGACTTCAACGGAGAGATTTTCCACGAGGTAATCCTTTAGCGTCCACGAGCAGATTTTCCTGAAGGGTGATCGTTTCGTAGGTCGCCGGATCCATGAAATGAATAACCGGTATTGTCCTTGTAACTGAACTCGAGATTGCTCCGCGAAATATCGACCAGTTCCACTTTGTCGGTCGAACCGAAGCGGACATCGGCGCTCTTTCCCGTATTGATGTAGCGAATGATCGCCTGGACAAAGGCTCGCAGATTTCCCGGGGTGCGATGATGCACTTCGAGCACAATCGCGGTGTTGCCGTTGTACTTAATTGCCATTCCCTTGCGGAGATCGTTTGCGGCGGCCATGGGATTCGTTGAAGCGTGAATCGTTAAATCGTGAATCGTGATCGTGAAGGCACTAAAGCGTAGGCTTGAAGCGCCGGAGGGGCGATTCTTACAACGCCTCAATTCTAAAGCAACTTCAGCTTGGTCAGATCCTGCGAATCCACCATCCCGACGGGGATCTCGTTATCGTCGACCACGACCAGCTCATCGATCCGGTGGCGCTCGAGCAGATTGAGGACTTCGACAGCGAGTTTGTCCTGCTGCACCACCACCGGGTGAATCGTCATCAGGTCCGCGACCAGACGTTCCCCCGACCCGGCTGTCGGTTTGAAAATGCCTGACGAAATCGCCGTGGGTGAAAATCCCGAGCAGCTTCTCGTCGTCCCCTGCGACCACCGCGGCGCCGGCGCGCACTGCGGTCATAGCCTCGAGGACGGCGCGGATGGTAGCGGATTGGCCTAACGAGGGGCGATGCGCTCCGCGGGCGCATGATCTGGTGCACCCGCACGAGCAGGCTGCGCCTGAGGTTTCCGCCGGGGTGAAACTCTGGCGAAATCTTCCTTTTGGAAACCGCGCGCTTCGAGCAGGACTCATCGCGATCGCGTCGCCAAGAGCGAGCATGACGGTCGTGCTCGAGGTGGGCGCGAGGTTCAATGGACAAGCTTCCTGCTCGACGTTGACGTCGAGGAAGACGTCGCAGTTCTGCGCCAGCGTGGATTGGGCTTCGCCGCACATCGCGATGATGTTGACTTGGAAACGCGAGATCGCGGGCAAAACCCGCAGCATCTCTTCGGTCTCTCCGCTGTAACTCAGCGCGAGCACGACATCGCCATCGGCGACGACTCCGAGATCGCCATGAAGTGCGTTCAGCGAATCGAGCACCACCGCCGGTGCGCCCGTGCTGGTGAGGGTGGCGGCGATCTTTTCTCCGATGTGCCCGGATTTCCCGACTCCGAGGACGATCACTTTGCCGCGGGCTTCGACCGCTTCTTTGATCAAATCGACCGCGCGAACGAATTGTTCACTCAGCCGTTGCCGAAGGCGCTGAAGCTCGGATATTTCTAAATCGAGCACACGTGCGGCCTTTTTCAAGATAGTCCATCGATTATGATTGTGGGATGAGGTCGATTCGGCAAGAATATGCAGGGCGACAATCGCTCCGGGGAGGAGTTTATGAAAAACTATTACTCAGCATGGTGTTGGCGGGCGCGAGCAGCCTCGCATTCGGGCAGGGGCAGGAGAACTGACTACCACCACCACGCGAACGACAACGACTACGACGACGACCGCCCCCGGACAAATTCAAACCCAATTGCCCCGCCAAGATCACCACGGGCGGCGCCGCTCGTTCCGACCCAGGGCGCGGTGCAGGTGGCGGTGGTGCACGCGCAAGCCCTGCAAAATGATTAATCCGGCGGCGCCGGCGCAATACGGCAGCGGCGAGCAACACGCTGCGCACGATCCGAAAGATCCGGGCAAACCGAAGGGGATCGTCCTTTTCGCCTGGAGCTTCTAGTCCGTCCGAAGGACGAGTTGAAGAGCGGAGAACGGCGTTGAACGTTAGGCGTGCCTGAGCGCTCACCGCCCGTTGTCGCCTGTTATTGCGCGATTTTTCTCAAGCCGGAGATGTTGCACATCTACCGGCAGATCACTGCCCTGCGGCGATTTCGGCCGGTGGTGATCGCGCAGAAGCGCGAGGAAACGGCCCGTTTTCCGTTCGAGCCAGTCACGATCGTGCGGAAGTCGCCGTGGCATTTTCTCCGACGCTTCTGGTTTCGAACCCTGCGCAACGCGCCCTGGCAATTGTCGCCGGGCGAAATCGGCCCAGGTCGAAGCGGGCCCTCGCAAAAACCGACGCGCAACTTCTGCATATCTACTTTGGGCACATCGCGGTGCACCTTCTGCCGTTGATCCGGCATTGGCCAAAACCGACGGTGGTTTCGTTCCATGGCGCCGACGTGCTCGTCGATCTCGACAAACCACGCTATCGCGCCACCACCCGCAGATGCTGGATGCGGTCCGGCTCGTCCTCGTTCGCTCCGAATCGCTCGCCCGCGCGCTCAACGAGCTCGGTTGCCCTAACGAAAAGATCTCGCTTGCATCGCACCGGGATTCCGCTGGCCGAGATTTCTTTCCGACTGCGGACCTGGCCTAACGACGGTGGGTGGAAATTTTTGCAGGCCGGCCGGTTAATCGAAAAAGGGATTCGAGACCAGTCTCCGCGCCTTCGCGGAATTTCAGCGACAAAATCCTGCCGCCACTTTCGTCATCGCCGGCGAAGGACCGTTGCTTGACTCGTTGCGTGAACTAACCCGGAATCTGGGGATTACGGAGCGGGGTACGATTTGCGGGCTTCCTCTCTCAAGCCGAGCTGCGAGAAGAGTTTTTCAGGCACACATTTTCCTGCACCCGAGCGAGCTGGGAAGAGATGGAAACCAGGAAGGGGTTCCGAATGCGATGCTCGAAGCGATGGCCAGCGGCCTGCCGGTCTTTGCCACCACCCACGGAGGAATTCCGGAGGCGATCGAGAATGGAATCAGTGGTGTCCTGGTGGACGAAAGGAGATCACGCCGCCCTCGCGACTGCGCTGATTCATTGGACTCGCCGGCCAGAGGAAATGAGCCGGCTGGCGCAAGAAGGAGCGGCGGCGGTGGCGGCAAGAAGTTTGATCTCCAGGCACAGGCACGCGTGCTGGAAGGCATTTACCTCGAAGCTATCGGCGGCCAATTCAGCCTAACGAAAAACTATCCGAACGAATTCGCTCAGGCGCATGAGCGCAGACTTGTGAAAAACGCGCCAGCTGCGTGGCCACCACCGGGTAGCTCAGCCGTTCCCTGGCCCGTTCCTGCGAGGCCACGACGTGTCGCGTTGTAGAAATCCCGCATCCCGCAGGAGCATGGCGGCCAGCCCGGTGAGTTCGCCTAACGACCGCCCATAACCGCAGGTTTCGGGAAAGCCGAGCCGGTCAATCGCGCCATCGCCGCCCAGGCACGGCATCCGGCAGAGAAGCGCATCGCCCGCCACCTGCCCGGGAACCGCACTCCGGTCCGCTTGGAAAACGATCCGATGTCGCGACATTTCGGCGAGATAATCGCAATAGGGCAGTCGTTTCTCGAGGATGCGCAACGAATCGGTCGAGCGTCCGAGAGCGGCGAGCAATTTCCGGCAGGCTCGCGGATGCGGATCAAACACCGTCACCGGTTCGCCCAAACCGGTTGCGGCCAGGAGCGCGGCGAGATGATGGCGCGAAGGCACGTTCCATTCCCGGGTGCCGACGAAAATTCCGTTTCGCTCGCCTAACGAGCGCGAGAAATTCCAGCGCGGATCCTCCAGCGGATATGGCGTTGGAATGAATTCTCCCTGTCCATAAAAAGTGAGTGCGGCGGAGGTGGCCGCGAGGCAACCATCCGCGGCTTCCACCATTTCCAAAAACGCGCCGCACGCCGCGGATCGCTCAACTGCTTCGCGATCTGGTGAAGCCCGGTTTCCTTGAAGGAAATCGCGACTCTCAGGCCATGTCGTTTCAATTCGGCGAAGGCACGCTGACTCTCGCGAAGTCGCCGCGCAAAAGAAGCAGCACCGGACGGCCCCGTTTGATCGCCGCTTTCGCTTCACGCTCAAAACTCCCGCGAGTGCAGGCGGCGTAGGCGTGAAAATTCACCGGTGGATGACCGGGATCGTTAGGGCCGGGCCAGCCTCAACGAATAATCCTGCGCGGCATCACGCCCGCCGGGATTGAGAACGGTGAGTCGAAACCCGGCGTTCTTTCGCGCTCAGTGGTCGTCACCAAAATCGAGCGGCTCGGGCGGATCGTTTTGCAGAAGCGGTTCCTGGCCGGCCTCGTCGATCGGCCGCACCGGCTCCGGCCCGCCGAACTTCGACCTGGCCATCAGACGTGGGCGGCATGACGGGGATCGCGCGCTTTACCGGCTTATCGGGATCAAACTTGGGCGCGCTAGTTTCCTCCTTCGCCACTGTCTTCGGCTTAAAAGTCGAACCCACCGCATCGTAGGGATCTTCATCCGCGACCAGCGTTGGTCCCTTCATCGTGATCGGCGAAACTTCCTTGGTATCGACCGCAAGCGCAGCGCGTGGCCACTGGCTGTTTTCAAATTTCTTTACCAGTTGGGTCCGCACCGCTTCGCTGTGGACATCACACTGGTCGGTCGGCTTCTGCTCGTCCGTGGCCCATTCAACGTAACTCGTTCTACGCTTAACAACTTCGCTGTCGGCGTTGCGGACGTCGTCGTAACACTTGTCGGTCGCGAGCAAACCGGACGAGGAACAAATATCGACGTGATGAATCCCGGCGGAACGGAAAAGTCGCTTGGCGGATAATGCGTCAGCCGAGGCGTTCATCACCTTTACCCAGACAGGAAGAGAAATAAGGCTGCCAAAAGCGCCGCGATAAATCCGTTGTGGCTTGTCGAAACCCGCCCAGACGACGCAGGTCAATTGCGAATCGTAGCCGGCAAAAAGTGCATCGGTGAAATCATATGCGGTCCCGGTCTTGCCCGCGGCGGGAAATTTTTTCAGTCCAAAACGATCGTAAGCCGAGCTGGCCGGTGCCCGGTAGTCAACGCATCTGTCAGGCAGGAAGTAATTTCGAATGCGACCTCGGGTTGGATGACGGAATTGCGCGCCCGACCCTTGTCCGCCTGCCACACGACTTTGCCTTGCTTGTCCTCGATCCGATCGAGGATGTGGGCCGAGGCCGGCCGCCAACCGCCGTTAGGGAAAATGGTGTAGGCCAACGCCAGTTCGGCAAGGGTGATCTCGCTGCTCCCGAGAAAGGTCGCGGGATAAGGTCGCAACTTGTTCTCGATGCCGGCCGCGTGCGCCAGGTCAGTCACCGCATCGAGGCCGGCGGTGGTGCCGATTCGGACCGCGGATCCATTCTTTGACTTAGCGAGGGCGCTCCGGGCGGTGATCGAGCCTTCGTAGCGATTGGTCACATTCTCTGGGCCCCATTCACCGAGAATGCCGGTGGTACCGCCGATCATGACCGTGCGATTGTCGAGCGCGGAATCTTCCACCAACGATCCGGGAAACAGTCCTTTGCTAAACGCGGCCGCGTAAACAAAAGGCAACATCGCCGTCCCGGAGGACGCCGCGCCTGCAACGCGCGATCATATTCGTTGTGCTCGAAATCGCGCCCGCCGACCAGCGCGACAATTCCGCCGGTCTTGTTGTCGAGGGCAATCACCGCCCCCTGGAGGTAATCGGGGGCCGCCAGCTTTTCGTCGGGCGATTTTCGCGCCTCTTTAAACCGGGCGGCATACTGGGCGTAAGTCTGATGATTGTAGCCCGGCGTCTGCTCGGCAGCGTCGAGCTGTTCGCGCAATGATTTTTCGGCCACGTTTTGCAGCTCGGCATCAACCGTGGTGTGGATCCGAAAACCATCGCTCATCGCCCGGTCCCACCCGACCGCGGCAATCACCTGTTGCCGGATGTAATCAATCGCGTAGTTCTGGCCCCGCGCGTTTTGCCGGTTGCCGACTTGGAGCGACTCCGCTTCCGCCGCTTGCAGTTGCTCGTCGTTGATAAACCCAAGCTCCTGCATCCGGTTAAGGACAAAATTGCGCGCCTCGCGTGACGCTTCGCGATCACTCCAGGGCGAAAGCTTGTTCGGGCTCTTGATCAACCCCGCCAGGGTGGCGCATTCGGCCAGGGTCATCTCCGCGCCGGCTTGTCGAAGTAGCCGCGCGCCGCGGCTTCCGCCCCATAGAGTCCGCCCCCGAAATAAATTCGGTTGAGATAGAGCTCCATGATTTTCTGCTTGGAGAAATTGTCCTCGATCCGGCGGGCAGCGAACATTTCCAGAGCTTGCGCCGGTACGTCTTGCCCTTGAGCTCGAAACTGTTGCGCGCCAGCTGCTGCGTGATCGTGCTCGCTCCCTGCCGCACGTGACCGGCGGTGAAATTCTTGAGCGCTGCCCGGATGATCCCGAGCAAATCGTAACCGTGATGCTGGTAAAACTTGTTGTCCTCGGTCGCGATGGTTGCGTTGATCAGGTTGGTCGGGAGCTGCTCGTAGGGAACGGTCTCGCGATTCTCGACGTAGATCTGGCCAAAGATCTTGTTGTTCCGGTCAAGGATCACGCTCGCCGATTCCATTTGCTCGAGGTGTGAAAGATCGAGCACCGCCGCCTGATGCTGAAGACTCGCCGCCACCGGGATAAATACCAACAGCGCCGCGACCAGGAGCGCAGCCAACGCCGTTAGCGGGTAGAAAAACCACGGCCGCCTGTCACAGGCGCGTTCAGCGCGGGAGAACTCGGTCGGCATGTAATAATCAACAGGCATGCGGCGAGGTTAGGCGAGGGCCGGAAAACGAGATCGCGCGCAACTTAGTGGCAAACTTGGAGAAAAGCCAAGAGGGTTGAGAAGTTGAGGGTTGAGAGGATGAGGAAGCGTGGCCTTGGAGTCGACTCAACCGGTGGATGACGGGTTTAAAGTTGAAGGGTTGAAAGGAAAGAAAAGCATGGGCTTGGAGTCCTCTCAACCTCTCAACCCCTCAACCTTTCAACCACAGGGCCATCTCGCCCTCGAGATTCGCGACCAAATTCAGCGCGACGGGCCGATTACATTCGCCCGCTTTATGTCCCTGGCCCTATGCCCATCCGCAGCTCGGCTATTACAGCTCAGGGCGCTGCTCGATTGGGCGGGGCGGGGATTATTTCACAAGCGTGAGCGTCGGTTTCCTCTTTGGAACGCTGTTGGCCGGGCAATTTGCTGAGATCTGGGAAACGCTCGGGCGGCCGGATGATTTTGTGATCGTCGAGCAGGGCGCACATCAAGGCGAGTTCGCGGCCGATGTCCTCGAGCGCTCTGCGCGCTCGGCATCCGGAGTTTTTCACGCGTGTCCTTTATCGGATCGTCGAACCCTTCCCGATCCTGCGCGAACGACAGGAGGAAAGGCTCCGAAAATTTGGACCGCGAGTGCAATGGGTGGCAGACCTGGAGACGATGCCACCGTTTGTCGGCGTTCATTTTTCCAACGAGCTGCTCGACGCGATGCCGGTGCATCTTCTGGCTGCGGCCGACAACGGCGGCGAGCGCGAATGGCAGGAGCGGTTGGTCGACATCGGTGACTCTGGGATTCGTGTTCATCACCCGGCCAATTTCCGATTCGAGGGTTGCGTGAACGCCTAACGACTCTTCCGGCTCCGCCGGCCGAAAACTATGAAACCGAAATCAACCTCGCGACCCGCGACTGGATCAGAAACCCTCAGTCGCAAATTGGAGCGCGGCGTCGTCCTGATCGCCGATTACGGGTTGTCCCGGAATCAGTTCTACGCGCCCCACCGGATCAGCGGGACATTGCAGGCATGCGCGCAGCATCGCGCTCTGCCGACCTGCTTCGAAAACATCGGCGAGTGCGATCTCTCGACTCATGTCGAATGGACCAGCCTCGCCGAACGCGCGGTGGAACTTGGCCTAACGATCGTGGGATTCGCCGATCAGCACCATTTCCTCACCGGCCTGCTTTCCACTCACCCCGAACTGGCAAGCGCCGCCGCCGAAAAAAGTCGCGCTCTGCAAACTCTGATCCATCCCGAGTTTCTCGGAACAAAATTTCAGTTCCTTGGCCTGGCGAAGAATTTTCCCAAAAACTCATCGTTAGGCGGCTTCAAGTTCGCCCGTGACTCGCGCCTACACCTGGGCTTGGACTGATGCACGGATCCGCATCCCGAGTCTCAGCATCGCGCAGCTCGGATCCCGCCTTAAATCAGCGGCGACTTTTCGATCGTGACTTTTTCCAAACGGGCACCCGTTTGACGGATCACTGGAGCAAGTCGGCCTCCGAAGTCCGGGTCGGGTCGTAGCAGAGGAAATTTTCTCCGGCGCGATATCGCAGGAATCAAAGGCCCGGGGATCAATTTCTCCCAGAGCAGCGCGCAGATTCTTCTCCTGTTCCGGGTTAAGCGGAGCCGCCAGTTCGATCTCAACCGCGACGAACTCTTCCGCCCCCGAATCTTTTTCACCCTCGGTGGCCATAACCCGGATTCGTTAACGATTCCCTATATGGATGGCGTGTTTCTCGACCGCGAGTGCTGCTTCCTTGACCGCTTCGCTCAAAGTCGGGTGAGCGTGCACCGTCCGGCCGAGGTCTTCGCTGCCGCCGCCGAACTCCATCACCGCGACGATCTCGGCGATTAATTCCGACGCGGCGTGCGAGAGGATCGAGGCGCCGAGAATCCGATCGGTCTCGGCGTCGGCAATAAACTTGACCACACCTTCGACATCCGCATTCGCGAGCGCGCGACCATTTGCGCGGAACGGGAATTTTCCGACTCGAACCTTCAGGCCTTTTTCCTTTGCCAGATCTTCTGTCAATCCCACACCGGCGAGCTCGGGGTTGGTGTAGATGATCCCGGGAATGACTTCGTAATTCACGTGCCCGGCCTTGCCCGCGATCAACTCCACGCAAGCGATCCCCTCCTCTTCCGCCTTGTGAGCGAGCATTGGACCGGCGATGACGTCGCCGATCGCATAAACGCCGGGGACATTGGTGCGAAACTTTTCGTCGACCTTGATTCGGCCGCGCTCGTCCATCGCCACACCGAGTTTGTCCGCGCCCACGCCTTCGGCGAACGCGCGCCGGCCGACTGAGACGAGCACCTTATCGGCTTCGAAGTTCAGTTCCTCGCCGCCTTTGGTCGCGGTCGCGACGGCGCGGCCATCGGTCACCTTGACTGAGCCGACCCTGGTATCGAGGTGAAAGGTCATCCCCTGGGCCGCGAGCGCGCGCTGGAGCAGGTTCGAGATTTCGAGATCGAAACCGACCGCGATCCGGGGAAGAAATTCGAGCACTGTGACCTCGGACCCGAGCCGACTCCAAACCGAACCAAGCTCGAGACCGATCGCGCCCGCGCCGATGACGAGAAATTTCTTCGGCGGTTTATCGAAGCAGAGCGCCTCGGTGCTGCTCACGACCGTCTGACCATCGAACGCCATGCTCGGGAGATTGATCGGCACACTGCCGGTCGCGATCACGATGTGGTCGGCGGCAATTTCGGTCGGCGCGCCCTCGTTAGGCTGAACCCGCACTTTGCCCGGCTCAGTGATTGTGCCGAGGCCGGCGAAGGTGGTGACCTTGTTGCCTTTCATCAAGGCGCGCACACCGCCGGTGAGCGTTTTCACCACCTTGTCTTTGCGCGCGAGCATCTTCTCCAAATCGAGCCCGACCTTTTCGAGAACGATGCCGTGCTGGGCCGCTTCCTTCTTCGCGAAAACAAAATGGTCGCTCGAGGCGAGAAGAGCCTTGCTCGGGATGCAACCAATGTTCAGGCAGGTGCCCCCAAGCTCCGGGTCTTTTTCCACGATCGCGGTCTTGAGTCCGAGTTGGGCGGAGCGAATCGCGGCCACATATCCGCCCGGGCCGGAGCCAATGATAATGACGTCGAATTTATCCATAGGGAGGATTTACAGGATGGACAGGATCAGAAAAATCAATCCCGCAAAATCCTGTTAATCCTGTCTCGCATTGCTGGTTTAAACTTCGAGCAGCAGAGCAGTCGGGTTCTCGATCGATTCCTTGACCTTAACCAGGAAGGTGACCGCTTCTTTCCCGTCAACCGCGCGATGATCGTAGCTCAAGGCGAGAAACATCATCGGCCGGGCAACCACCTCGCCTTTCACAACCACCGGCCGCTCTTTGATCGCGTGCATCCCCAGGATCCCACTTTGCGGTGGATTAAGGATCGGCGTCCCCATCAGCGAACCGTAAACGCCGCCATTGGAAATCGTGAAGGTGCCGCCCTGGAGATCTTCGATCTTGATTTTGCCTTCACGCGCGCGATTCGCGAAATCGGCAATCGTCCGCTCGAGCTCGGCGAAATTCTTCCTGTCGGCATCGCGCACGACTGGCACCACGAGACCGCGCTCGGTCCCGACCGCGACTCCAATGTCGTAGTAGTGATTAAGAATAAAATCGTCGCCCTCGATTCGGCTGTTGATCGCCGGGACAGCCTTGAGCGCCTCCACGGTCGCCTTGATGAAGAAGGACATGAAACCGAGTTTCACGCCGTGATCGGCCTGGAATTTTTCCTGCGCCTTTTTCGCAGCGCCATCACTTCACTCATGTCGCACTCGTTAAAGGTCGTGAGGGTGGCCGTGGTCTGCTGCGACATCACCAACTGGGCCGCGATCTTGCGCCGTAACGGCGACATTTTCTTCCGCGTGAACCGCCCCTCGTCCACCACCTCCGGCTCCTCGCGTTTCCCCTGTGAGCGCGGCTTTTCCTGATCGTCCTCCGACCGCCCCGGCTGGGACTGGAGATGGGCGAGCACGTCGCCCTTGGTCAGCCGGCCACCTTTGCCAGTGCCGGCAAGATTACTGGGATCAACATTTTCTTCGGTCGTTAGGCGACGGACCGCGGGCGAGGGTCTCGGCGTTGGGCGACTTTTCCGAAGCCGGCGCAACCGCCCTGGCCTTTTTGATTCGTTAGGCGAGGCCGCCTTGGCTTTCTCTCCGGCGCAGCCGCCTGGTCGTCGATGACCGCCACGACCTCACCGATTTTCACCTCCTGCCCTTCGTCCACCTTCGTCTCGAGCAGGCCCGCTTTCTCCGCCGCGATCTCAGTCGAAACTTTGTCCGTCTCCAGAGTCAGGAGCGCTTCCCCGCCTGCACATGCTCGCCCGATTTTTGTGCCAGACCGAAACCACGCCGCTCTCGATCGACTCGCCGACCGCCGGAATCTTGACTTCGATGCTCATGGGACCGGCAACTTAAGCAAGAAGCCGAACCGGGTCGAAAAATTTTGAGCAGGGATTGCTTACACCTGATGAACTACTCGCGCTTCGGAGCCCGGCCGATCAGGCCGTGCGCCGCCGTCCGGTGAATAGGCCGGCGGCATCTTCGCCGAAGCCGCGCCCATCTGATCCAATGAGCGCTTCGTGGCCGCCGCCTGCACGTATTTGCCCCAGCTCAGATTGTCGCGACCGGGAACATGCTCAATCGCTTTGCGCACGGCCATGTCGGATACCGCCTCCACGACCCAGTTGAAATTTTCCTGGCCGACGCTCGTCACTTCAGCGTCCGGTGCAGGATTGCAAAAATCGATCGCCACCGGCACGCCGTCGCGGATTGCGAACTCAACTGTGTTCAGGTCGTAACCGAGATATTGATTAAGCTGACAGCACGCCTCCATTCGACCGCCTCGAGGATCTCGCTTCGGTGCATTGCCACTCCGTGTGGTAACGCAGGTGATAGGGGTTGCGCGGCTCATAGGTTCATCACCTGCACGTTCCGCTGGTCGATGCAATAACAGCGGAAGTACATGTCAAACTTCACTTCCTCCTGCAACATCATCACGAGCTGGCCGGTCTCGCTGTAGGCCCGGAAAAATTCCTCCGGATTATGCAGCCGATAGACATTTTTCCAGCCGCCGCCGGCGAACGGTTTGAAGAACGCCGGCCAGCCGACATAGGATGAAAATCGCCTCCCAGTTCATTGGGTAGGCGAGATTGCGGAACGAATTGTCGCTCGTCTCCGGCGGCAGCTGATGCGAAGGCAGCAGCACCGTCTTCGGCACCGCCACACCGATCTTGGTCGCAAGCGCGTTGTTGAAAAATTTCTCGTCCGCGCTCCACCAAAACGGGTTGTTCACCACCGCGCAGCCGGTGAGCGCTTCATTCTTCAGCCAGGCACGATAGAAAGGCACATCCTGCGAAATCCGGTCGATAACCACGTCGTAGCCAGTCGGTTCGCCCTGGATCGACTTTGTCGATCTTGCACCGGCTCAGCCATGATATCTTTGGCCGCCGGCTTTCTGGTTCACCCGTTCAACGAAGGCCGGCGGAAAACTGTTTTCCTGCCCGTAAAGGATTCCGATTTTTTCATAGCTTGAAATGAGAGGGCGACAGTGTGGCACTGGCAACCCGCAACTAGCATCCCGGCGATCAGGCTTTCGCGGGCTTGACCAAAAACTTGACTTACTCTGGACTGATCAGGAGATCGGCACTTGACTAAAAACTTGACTTACGCTTGACTTATCGGCGTGAGTTTCAAGCCTTCTTACCTCATCAGCCCCGCTCTCCTCTCCCAGGTGGAGCAGATCGCCGCCATTCGCGAACGGATCCTCTCCGCCGCCGTTCAGGTGCCGTGGATTCCCGCCCTGCAAAAGGATACTCGGGTTCGGAACGCCCATTCCTCGACCGCGATCGAGGGAAATCCGCTCACCCTCGAACAAGTACGCGCGATCGAGGAAGGCCGCGAAATTTCCGGCCACCGCGATGCGACCACGGCGCGAAGTCGCCAATTATTTCGCCGGGCTGCGCTTCGTGGAAAAGAATGCGAAGAAAACCGCGATCACTCACGCCGAAGGTCTTGAAACTGCACCGAATCATGGCGGGTGAAGTGATGGACCAGGGCAAGGCAGGCGAATACCGCAGCATCCGAGTCAAAGTCGGCACCTACATCCCGCCATCGCCCGAGCGGGTCGGGCCGATGATGACCGACCTGCTGAAATGGTGGAACGGCGCCGCCGCCAAAATCTCGCCCGTCATCAGTTCGGCGATTGTGCATCATCAGTTCGAAAACCATTCACCCCTTCGCCGACGGTAACGGACGCGCCGGGCGCATGCTCAGCTTGTGGGAACTCTATCGCCGCGGATTCGACAACCATCACATCTTTTCCATCGACGAGTTTTACTGGGAAGACCGGCCCCGCTATTACGCCGCACTCGAAGAGGTGCAGCAGGAAAACGGCGACCTCACCACCTGGCTCGAATACAGCGCGGCAGGGTTATACGCGACCCTCGAACGCGTCTGGAGCCGGGTGCAAAAGCTCACCGCCCACGCGGGCAAAGCGAAGCTCGTCCTTCGCCCGAAGCAGGAACAGCTACTGCATTTGTTGCGCGAACATAAGGCGATGACCCCGCGCGAAATCTGGGACGCCGTCGGAGTGTCCAAACAAGGCGCGCTCGATCTCCTCCGCCCACTGATCAAGGCCGGGTTGGTGCGGCGGATTGGAACGAAGAAGACTGGCCGTTATGTTTTGACCTGAGGTCCCGAGTTCATGGTCGTTACGCGCGATGTTGCGTTATTCCATCCGCTGGTGCCAGGTCGCAGGAGTGGACCAAGAGAATTTCGGACGTAATTTTGAATCCAAACCATAGGTGATCCGCATCCATTCCTTAGAACATGGACACGTCATCGCCATCAACACCACTTCCTGTCGCTTCTTCCTCCGTCTCGAACGTGCGCACTTTGGCTGCACTCTGTCACGCCAGCGCTCTCTCGGCGTCTTCATTCCTTTCCCGGGTCACCTGATTCCGCCGCTCATCGTCTGGCTGCTAACGCGCAACGATGCTCCCGAGCTCGATGCCCACGGCAAGGCAGCGGTCAACTTCCAGATCTCGATGCTCATCTACAGCGCCGTCGCCGCAGTCTTTTGTCTGATCCTTATCGGCTTCGTCTTCCTCGCAGTCCTTTGGGTCCTGAACGCGGTCCTCGTCATCATCGCCGCCATCCAGGCGAGCGACGGGAAATTCTACCGCTACCCCATGACGATCCGGTTCATCCAATAGCGCGCCATCGTGAGCCGCTTGCGGCGTTTCGCGAGTCGACCCGGGAACTGTTAACGCAGCAACTGCGGGTTCGAGATGCGGGAGGCGCGATGCGCAATTTGGTTAATCGTTGGATCGTTTAAGCGCCAAGCGGCGGAGAGTGGCGTCGCGGAACAATTCTGTTCAACCTTTCAACCTTCAACCGGTCAACCTTCTCAACAACCGCCCGCTTGCGCGCGCGAATCTCCTCGACGATACAAACCGCCGCAAATGGACGTGCAGCACACCCTCACCGGCGATATTCAGGCGCATCCGCAGTTTGCTTCGCGCATTCTGCGCAATTCCCGGGATGTGCTTGTGTATTTGCCGCGCGGTTATCGCCGTTCAATTCGCCGGCGTTACCGGTGCTGTATCTGCAGGATGGCCAGAACATGTTCGACGCCGCGACCGCGTTTGCTGGCGTGGAATGGAACGCGGATGAATCGGCGGAACGCCTGACGAAACAAAAACTGATCGAGCCCACCATCCTGGTCGCAGTTGCGAACACCGGCAAAAACCGCATTCACGAATATGCCCCCACCGCCGGGGTGATCGAAGCGACCGCCACTCGCAAGAAACGAAGCCGCGGGATGCTCCGGAAATACGGCGAGTTCCTGATCCAGGAATTGAAGCCGTTCATCGACGGCCGTTACCGCACCCGGCCGAGGCCGAGTTCACCGGGCTGGGCGGTTCGTCGCTCGGCGGACTGGCCACGCTTGCGCTCGGACTTTGGTTCCCAAACGTCTTCAATCGCCTCGCGGTCATGTCGCCCTCGATCTGGTGGGATGATTGCGCGATCTATCGCATTCTCGATCGCGTCGAGAACAAGCCCCCACTGAAGATCTGGCTCGACACAGGCACGAATGAGCCCGGCTGGGAACGAGCGCGCGAACTGGGCGAGCGTTTGGTCGAGAAAGGCTGGCGCCTTGGAGACGATCTCAGAATACCTCGAGGTCGAGGGCGCCAGTCATAGCGAGGCGGCATGGGCGGGCCGGTTCGAAGCCGTGCTCCGTTATCTTTCCCCCGCTGCCGCCCGGCGCGAAACAACCGTTAGCCAAGCCACAGCTGCTCACGACTGCGATTCGTTAGGCGAAAACTGGTCCGGTCAGAATGCGACTTCGACGCGGTTACTCCCGTTTGCGCTTTTCCACTCGGCGTTCCAACGCGCCGGCAGCGGCGAGATAAACACCGTCAGCATTGTCGCGATCAGCGCAATCCCGACGCGCCCAAGACCGACCGCGATCCCAACCGCGGCCGTGGTCCAGATGCTTGCCGATGTCGTTAGGCCGCGGATCAGGTGTTCTTCGCTCAACTTCAAAATGGACCCAGCGCCGATGAATCCAATCCCGGTGAGGATGCCTTGAATTACCCGCGAGTCCCCCTCCAGCGAAATCGAGGCGGCCGAGCAGGACAAGAGCACGACCGTCGTTCCCAGGCAGACAAGGGTGTGAGTGCGGAGACCAGCCGCCTTCCCGGCCTTCTCCCGTTGAAGACCAATCAGTCCCCCGAGCAGAATTGCCGCGAACAAGCGGATAATGAGGCGCAAGAAATTACCCTGATTCGTTAAGCCGGCCGTCAGTTCCTCCCACAAGATCGTCATCATCGCTCTGATCGCTGGGCGAGAATAACGATTACCCGCTGACGGGAGCAAGCTATTCGATTTGGCAGGATGGTGATCATACCGGAAGCCGCGCGAGCCGCAACTGCTCAGGGCCTTGACTCGTTAGGCACTAATTCACCTTTAACGCGAACGCTTTTCAGTCGGCGTTCCAATGCAGCAAGGGCGCCGAGGACTAAGATGATGAGGACGGTCGTGATCAGCGCGATCCCGATCTGGCCGAGACCGATCGCAATCCCGACCGCGGTCGTGGCCCAGATCCTTGCCGAAGCCGTGAGACCGTGAACCAGATGCTCTTCAGGCAACTTCAGAATCGAGCCGGCGCCGATAAAACCAATCCCAGTCACGATTCCTTGAATCACCCGCGAGTCTCCCTCGAGCGAAATCGTCGCCGCCGAGCACATCAAGAGCACTACCGGTCGTCCCGAAGCAGACCAGCACGTGAAGGCGCAACGAGGAGGGCTTCCGCGGGCTCACCCGTTGTAGGCCAATGAGTCCGCCGAGCAAGATCGCTGCGAACACCCGGATCCCAACGCGCATCAGGAGATCCTGATTCGCTAACCCGACCAGTTAATTCTTCCCACAGGATTGTCATCGTTCTCGATTTGCGAGAATTACAATTACGGGAGAGCGGCGCAAGCCTCCGTCTGAATGACGCGCGTCCGTTCTTGTTGCCGCGGATATTCACAACTAATTCACATCGCAAAAATATTAGGAAAATTTTTCTTTCCTTTTCGTTAGGGAATTAAATAGCATCGCGATCGAAGTGGAACGGCCCTACACCGCCAAGGATGCCGAAGATGATGAAAAGGGGTCATCGAGCAGCTTCATCGCTCGGGCTGGATTGAAAAATCGTGGGAGTCGGATACGACTCTGATGATTCAATGGACCGAGAAGGGCAAGGCAGGCACGGTCCGGCTGAATGAGCTTTTCGAGGAGGCTGGAGCCGGGAAATTGAACGGCCGCCAGGTCGCTCTCTTCGGCCTGATTGCGTTCGCCAGTTACAAGGTTGGGATGGACAACAACAATGTAACCTCGATCGGCGACGCCGATCTCAGTCGCGAAGAGGTTAAAACCGACAGCGGCCTGAGAGCAGCCGAGGAGTCGCGCCGCCAAGATTGTCATTTCGTGTTCCGAATCAATTCCCTGAGGACATGTCGTTGAGCGCCTTTTTGCAAAGGTGTCGGTCAGGATGGGGGTGAAGCAAGGAAAACTATCAGCGCGACGATTATTCCCTAGCCCAAGCACGCCACGTGGCGGCGGGCCGATGACGCCGCCGTCATTGGAGGATGGGAAAAACGATTCCGGACTAACGGATAAAGGTTCAGAGCACGTCACGAAAGTGGCTTCGACTCCGACCGGCACGCGGCAAAGGATTGCGGCTCAACTTAAGTCCGTAACTCGCAGCTTATCGCGATGCCGTTAACGGCGACCGTGATCGGGACGGTAGGCCGAAAATCTAGCGTGAAGCGAAGGAAACGGAACCGCCGGAATGAGCCTGGAACTGCAGAGATCGCTTGGGCTTGACCTTACGCGCTTGGGATCGCTACCCCTCGATGGCCGTGAAGCCCCCGCAACCGCCAGCACACCGCTCACCTAACGTTTCAAGCTCGCGCTGGATGGCATACGCCGTAGCAGGTCTCGCCACTGCCTCCGGTGGCGCGATCTCGGCGGAAGGAGCGATCCATTATACCGACCCTACCAATGTCATATTGCGGGGCTATGCCCGCGCGACCTTTCCGCTCCATGATCATGGCGATAAGCTCGTTTTCGAACACCACGATCCACGAGACCCGCTTGCGCTTTGACGAGGCGGTCTTTTACATAGTCGGCGCCCTGAGCGCATCGCTGCGCCAGCTTCCAGATCGGGATCGGTACTTTTTCATGCCTCACTAATTTGGAGCGGGGTTCGCTTGTCTCGCAGCAATATTTTAGACCGGAGGTGTATGGAACAATGGCGATTGACGGTGACGGTGCGTTTAGTCACCCTGGGATCGGTTTTATTGGCTTCGCCTTCAATAATGGCTCCGGTAAACAGTATGGCTGGGCGCGGGTTCAGATGGGGGGCGGAGCATCGAGAACATAAGAACGCCTTCAAGGTGCTCGATTACGCTTACGCCGACCCAGGTGAGCCAATCCAAGCTGGGCAGAGATCGGATGAGCCGGTTACAGGCATGGGCTCGCTAGGGCTGCTCGCCGCGGGTGCAGCGGGTCTGCATGACTTGGCGTAAATCTCGGCGCAGAGTCAGTTCCGCCGCGCCCTAGCCGCAATCGCCAACTGCACCGAATCAAACGGCAAGGCCCTTTATGGCTTGCAATCTCTCGGACGAGGCGATGAAATCGCGCAGCTGAGAACCCCGTGAACACCCCCAGAAAGAACTCATCGCCCGCCCTGTGCTCAGCGCGTAACAGGCGTCCGCGGATTGCAGGGACCCTCACCTCGGACCAGCTCTGCGCGAGTTGTTACGCCGAATTGATCCACGCGCGCATCGCAATGCAGAAGATTGGCCCCAAAGCCGGCACTGGCGATTGCCGAGAGAAATGATCCCAGCCTAAAGTCCGCGTTTGCATCGAGCCGAGCGGACATATTCTTCAGCGCAGCCTTTAACTCTGCGATTTCCTTCGTTTGATCGGTCAGCCGAGACTCTTGTTCCTCTACCTTCTTGTGCTCCTTCAAGAACTCGTTGAGCAACATGGCGTTCACTGCTTCATAGCGGACGGTGTAAGGCTTGCCTTGGTCGTCTTTGGCTACCAGGTCGGATACGGTGCAATCACCTTACTGGTTTGGTAGCGAAATTTTGGCAAATCAGATTGGCATTCCCTTCGTTACCCAAATTACTCATCCCATCAAAACAGACACCACCGGGTGCCTTTCCGACGACGACCTATATTTCCGGGATCCGCCACTCCTCGACGAGAACGTATTCAAAGTAACATCCAGAATGATTGCTAACCCAGATATTTCGGCCATCAAACGATACCCAGCGGAAGCGCATACCACGCACAGTGGCCAAAATCGTTCCATTGTCAAAGATCTCAAACCAGTCACGGTATCCTCATACTCGTTCGTGACCCAAATTTGTTGCCATCAAATGTGAGGCCGTAAGGAAATCACCTACCGCTACCGTCACGAGCACCGAACCGTCGCTCGGATCCAGGCTTCATTGGGCTATCACTGCCGCTATTAGCCACCCAAATACTCGTTCCATCAGAAGAGAATACCAGTTCGGATACATACCAACAGGATAACTAGCGAGGAATTCCCCAGTAGCTCGCCCGTAGTTTCATGCTGACGATATCGTTGGCGGTGTCTGCCACCCAAATGTTGGCCCCATCATACGCGATGCCTGTCGGAAGTGTGCCCAGCGCTAAAGGTTCCAGGTAACACCGTCACTCGCCCGCACTTTGGTGACGTTGGCGCCAAAGTAGTTGGAGAATCCAGATATTGGCCCCGTCGTAGGTGATCCATTGCGGGCCGTGACCACCGGGAACGTCCCTGCGGTGTAACTCCGTCGCTGGCTCGCAATTTGGTGACAGTGCTTATCAGCGGTATTTGTCGCAGATGTTAAGCCCGTCAAAGATCGGAAAAGCTGGGGCTCTCCCCACCGGGAAATTTTCAACGACCACAGATTTGAGCCGCTGTGCCTTTGCCGAGAAGGGTAGGCGAGTAAGACTCAAGGGCACGACTGGAAGACAATTACGGGAGGAGATGCCTTCATGACTAAGAATTTGCCTGAACAAAGGCGCGTAGTCAAGCCAAACACCCCGATCTCAACGACTAACCCGCTACCTGGCGTTAGAGGATCGCGGGGGCTGCGGAGCCGTAGGAACATGCTTATCTGCCAGGCGCTAAAGATCAAGTCTGACAATCCGCCCATTGTCGCAAAATTGACGCGCCAAAGGCCAGAGAAAGCAGGCGGTTTCCTACTGCACAATTGGCGTCAGATCATTCCCATCGCCGCCTTCGTAGTTGGCTTGAAGGTGTTGCTGCCGATCGGAAACGTCGATCCATCAGGTAAGATTCATGAAATGCCCGGCGATTGCTGTAGCTGATGTGTTATTGATCGCGCGTAAAGACCGTGTCCAACGGGCAGCGAACTGGCTCCGAGATCCGTGGCAACGAAATTGCGCTCCAGGGCTAATTGTGGTGCCCGCGGCGTTGAGCGGTGTCGGATTGACTGTTATCGCTGTCGACCTGAAAGCGTAAAGTCCGTCAGTTGTTGAAGGTCACACTTCGCTTTAGAGTCAAAGTGCCGATGTCTTTAACGCCTCGAGCTCCGGGTGAAATCAGGGCGAGGTGTCCATTGCTATTTCCCACGGTGACGACCCCAGCGACGATGCCTCTGCCAGGCAAGAACGCCATTTTTATCCAGCACGGGGCCGTTGCCGTTCGTGGCGGAGCCAGTCTTGTTATTAGCGATGAGCTGGCCCTGTTCGATAAAGGTTCCAAACTGTATAAGAGCTACTCTGGTCAGGGTCCAGCCGCCGGGGCCGATCTTGGTCACGGTGCCGTCGCCGCTTCGAGCAGCGATAAGTCCCGAGAAAGTGGTATCGCGGCCGTTACTCCCAACGATGAGATCGCGGTAATCGAGGAAAACGACCCCATCGCCTTCGATCGATCCCACGGTGATTGGAGTGGCGTCGTCGTGGTTAGAGAGAATCAAGTTGCCGTTGCCGCGCAAGATGATCCGCGAGGTCCCGCCATCGGAGTCAGAGGAGAAGGCAATCGCGCCACCGCTAGCTGTGCCCGAGAAGGGGCTGGAGTTAGCGATCAGGGTCGCGTTACCGGCGTTGGAGCCGACGCTGAATTCAGTCAGGCCGCCGCCGGCATTGGCGCTCCCGCCGCCATTGCTGGTGAAAGTAGCATTACCGCCGTTCCCTCCATTAATGAAAATCGTGGTGCCGCCGGTGAGTCATGTCGGTCGTGCCCGCACCTTCATTGATGAGGGTCGCGCTGGCAGCGGTGGCGTTGCTCGAGAAGTAGGTAATTGCGCCCCAGGGACCGGTGGTTGGATAGCCGCCGCCGCCATTCGTGATCGTAGCTGTTTCGGCAGTCGCGTCCTCGTTAAAGCTCGTTAGGCCAGCCTGGCTTCCACCGACGATGGTAGCGTTATTGGTGATCGCGCAGTTGCCGCGCGGTAGCATTGCCGAAGAACCGAAGGCGCCTGCCGTTGCCGGCCCCACCGCCGCTCGCGACCCCGCCATAGGTGTTAAAGACCGCGCTTGCCGCAGTCGAGATCGTCATAAAGAAAACCTCACCTCCGAAGCCGCCGCCAGTGGTCAGAACCGTTAACGGTGAAACTGGCATTTGCCGCGGTGGCACTATTGAAGAAATCAAGAGAGCCAACTGGCCCGCCGCTCGAACCATTGGCCACAAAGTTCTGCGTGCCTCCGGAGTTATTGACGATGCCCGTGCCACTTATCGTAAGCGTGACGGTTGACGCCGTGAGGGTGAACGGGCTCGCACCTGAAGCTAAAGACCATGCTGTTCACCGTGACCGCGCTGGCAAGACTGATCCCGCTTGTATTCGAGGCATCAAAAGTGGCGACATCAGCGCTTCCGTTAGGCACAGTGCCGGCGTCAGTTAGCGGCGGTGTTCAATCGCTGCTCGGGGTACAGATTCAAGTGGCGCTGCCGGCAAACGAAATGCGCTGCGATCAAGCACAAGAAGACGTAGAGGACGGGGAAAAGCTTTTTCATTCTTCGATCGCAGCAGAAATGCAGCCGCAATTTCAAGGTAATCTGGGCTTGCCGGCTGACCAATAGGCACTCAAAACGGTTGGCTGAATGAAGATCATCGAGATCAAGCCAACCAAGAAATTCGGCGGGGCCTGGTGCGCCTATGAAGCGCCAGGCGTCTCGCCATGCTATCCCGGGCCAAGCGGAAAACAGCAAGCAATCGATTACGCGCGCAACTGTCGGTTTGGCGGAACCTCAGGCGAAATCCGCGTTTATGACGAGACCGGCGAAAACGTGATCGAAGTAATCACGGTTCAAGGCCAGCGCGCTTTTGGTGTTTAGCGAGACTTAGATTTGTTCGCGTCTCAGTAACTCGGCGTGACTTGCTATTGATTGGCAGGCGGGCTGATTTCACAATCGCGGATAGCGGAGAGACTGGAGCGAAGGCCCCCAATGGCGAGGACGTGGCCGTCCGGGAGCAGGCCAGCTGCATGATGTGACACCGGCGGGGTAATGCCTGCGGGCTCCCACCGGCCTGTGGCAATGTGATAAATCTCCGCGTTTGGCGATATTGTCGGTACCAGAAGCTCCGCCCACGATGACGACGTCGCCATTAGCCAGCTGGGTGGCTGTGTGATAGGCGCGGGCAGTGTTTAGGCGTGCGGCGTCGGACCATTGATTGGTCTGGGGGTCAGTAGAGTTCAGCGGATCGGAGGAAAACGCCGTTACTCAGCCCGCCGGCGACGAGGACCCGCCCATCGGGCAGCAACGTGGCTGTGTGCCCTTGGCGCGCCTGAATGAGATGGGGAGCGGACTCCCACGTTGTGGCTGGGTCATAGATCCATACACCATTGTTGGAAATCCCGCCGTCGCCCCCGCCAGCCATTAAGACGCGGCCGTCGGCCATGAGGTCAAGGTTTGTTCTGTCCAGCCGAATGCTAAACTTCCCGACATCAGTCCACGTCGCGGTTGTAGGGTCGTAAACTAGCGGCGAAACCAAGGGTCCTACGACGAACACGCGCCCATCCTGTAAGCGCACGGCGACATGGGAGGCTAGGGGACCGCTGGGATAGCTTGTCGTCGTTGTCCAGATGCCCGTGTTTGGATCGTAGAGTTCGCACTCCGCGAGTTTGAAGCGGTCACGATCAAGCCCGCCAATAACCAAGACGCGACCATCCTCGAGCGTCGTAGCGGTGTGGTTGGTTCGCGCCACAAGCATACTGCCAGTGGCGGACCAAGTGCCTGTCGCGGGATCGAAGATTTCGGCACTGCCGAGAGAAAATCCATGGGTGCGCTTTAGGCCGCCCTCGACCAGGATTCGGCCATCGAGCAAGGTCACTGCCGGGAGTAGGCGCGAGGGCCAATGAGGTCGCCCGCGGGAGACCAGTGGACCCCGCCTTCGGCAAGCCGCGGCTGACCCACTGTTGAGATGATGGCGAGGAGAAGCAGCGATATCGGATGGGGCTCGGGGTATCATGAAGGACGGGCTATCACAAAGAGACGCGAATAGCCAAGCAAAAAGGCTCGACGACGACTTCTGGTTCGCCTTGGCTGCTGCCCGGCGAATGCAATCAGCTCAACCCAGGGAGGGCCGCCGATTGCAATCAATGCACACTGAAAAAGACGCTCCCAAAATTTCGATCGAGTTCTACGGTCGGCCGACGGTAACGTTAGCAAAGTGGGACACCAGAGGTGGGACAAAAAAGGGCGGATCGAAGGGAGATGGGTATGAGATGTAGGGCGATCAGCCAGTCAAACTGCCAGACAGAACAGAACAATTCCTCGGTGAAGCTATGAATATTTGGCCAGAAGTGGCCAAGCGGCACGATGTCCGTGCGATTCTCTGTCGTTTCTTATAGGGGAGCCGACGACGGGACTCGAACCCGTGACCTGCTGATTACGAATCAGCTGCTCTACCAACTGAGCTACATCGGCATTTACCTATGAGAATGACGATAGCCTGACAGATTTTGGCTTGCGCTTTTCACGGTCTTATTCTACGGTCTGTCTTGTGAAAGAGCAGCAAATCGACTAAAACATGGCAAACAACGCGGCTCCAAAATCTCCTTCGCCACAAATCTGGCGCGCTACTATGCCAGAGCTTTTGCAGGCGGCAAAGAGGTTTGGCGGTCACTTAAGACATCACACTTTAGCGTGGCAGCAGGCGCGGCTGGCAGGATTTCATGAAGGAACACCGGCAGCGCGTCAACAGCGCAAGTTCAGAAGGCTCCGCGAAAATGACTTTGCGCGAGGCAGACTGCCATCCATCTGAGCAATCTGGATCACAATCTCAGCATTAAGCCGCGCACCCGACAATATTGGCGGCAACGCTTGGCCGCACTCCTGAAGAGCTGGCCGGACTGAACGAAACGGAAATCGCGCAGGATCACTCCGGCAGATTGCAAAAAGTGGGCGATCGCGTTTGGCAAGACTCGCTCTCGCCCTTAGCAACTACAACAACACGGTCGCGCTCCTTGGGCACATTCTGAGCGTCGCAATCGAGGCCGGTGTGATTTTACGCGAATCCCGCAGCCGCGCTCAAACGCGCGACAATTCGCCAGAAAGAGATCGCCCTGCCGAGCACCGAGAAGTTCAACGCCCTGATTGAAGAAATGCGGTCGGTTCACAGCCGCGATTCACGCAACTGCGCAGACTTCACCTCGGGTTGGCCGTAACTGGAATGCGCAAGTGCGAGAGCCAACGCCCTTGAAGTGGCGCGATGTTCATTCTGAAGCTGGCGAGATCGTTGTGGCAG